>ERZ780154.17-NODE-17-length-209111-cov-59.2938_pt1 | contig 209111 bp, 181 predicted proteins | sample MGYA00511568_ERZ780154 | MGnify/ENA primary metagenome ERZ780154 (study PRJEB29588, sample SAMEA2142525) | human gut metagenome | biome: human gut; feature: human-associated habitat; material: faeces | place: Denmark | collected 2008/2010 ...
TGTATCTTTCACTTATGGAGATTGAAAAGAAATGGACAATGCCTATTTCAAACTGGGGATTGATTATGAACCAATTTATGCTTATATTTGAAAGCAGAATCCAGATATAAGAAGAAACTTATAACTGAATCCTGTTTCCATTTACACAAAATTTTGGACAGTGTCTTCCGTGTTATTATACCTTCAACTGAAGCATCTTGTAACGCAGCATAATGCTGTATAGCATCTTCATAATCAGAAAATTCAGAATACAATGCTTTTCTTATAACCTCTGCATCAACTGGCAAAATAGAGACATAGTCAGTCAAATCGCGCAAACTTGAAATCGCATTTTCTTTCCCCGCATATTTACGTAGAATATAATAAATAGTCGAATAAGAAAGAGCACAGATAGACAAATGCACCTCTCCTCTTCCTGCAGCATCAAAGAGTTCACAAGCAGCATCCGCATATCCTTCGCGATCTGCTAACATGTCAATAACAACATTAGTATCTACAAAATAGTGCTTCATCAGATTCTTTCTTCCATCTCTTTTTTATAGTCAAAATCCTTAGGCAACTTTACAACTCCGCGTAGTTTAGAAGAAACCGGAGTTGTTTTTCTCTTTGATTGAATCTGCACCAATTTGCGCAACTGTCCCTCTAATATTTCAGATACAGTTCTTCCTCTACTTTTAGCGTATTGGTTAAGGCTTTCCAATAAGTTATTGTCTAACTCTATTGTTAAATTCGTTGTCATATCTTGTTCTCCTTTCTACTACAAAGATGCCACTATTTATTCAATCCGCAAGATTCCACAACTACTTTTTGCAACATCCTTTTATCTGTTCTACAATATAAGCCACATCTTCATCCGTCACCCAAGGACCGGCAGGAATACATAAACCCATATTAAACAAACGTTCAGAAACACCATTCACATAACAAGGATTAGTTGCATAGACAGGCTGCAAATGCATAGGTTTCCACAAGGGACGGGTCTCAATTCCCTGTTCATCCAGTTTACGCCGGACCTCATCATAATTAGTACCGGTCTTCACTGGATCTATCAGAATAGTAGACAGCCAATAATTAGCGTTGAAACGACCATCAGGATTAGATTTCAACGTTATACCGTCCACACCTTCAAAAGCATTCTCGTAAAGAGCATGTACATGGCGGTGATGCGCAATATGCTCATCCAATACGGTCATCTGACCACGACCGATACCCGCACAAATATTACTCATACGATAATTGTAACCGATCTTTTCATGCTGGTAATGAGGGAAAGGTTCACGAGCCTGCGTAGCATAAAACATCGTCTGCTTCTTGGTGCTTTCATCAGGAACGATCAAAGCCCCGCCACCCGAAGTAGTGATCATCTTATTACCGTTAAAAGACAACACGCCAAAGGTACCGAAAGTACCGCACTTCTGGCCCTTAAACTCAGAGCCCAAAGCCTCCGCAGCATCCTCCAGCACTGGAATATCATAATTAGCAGCTATCGCGCAAATCTCATCAATCCTGGCAGGCATACCGTAAAGATGAACAGGAAGAATAGCTTTCGGCTTCTTACCTGTCTTCAAGATTCTGTCTTTGATGGCTTCTTCCAGCAAAACAGGATCCATATTCCAGGTATCCTCCTCACTGTCGACAAACACAGGGGTAGCTCCCTGGTAAGCTACAGGATTGGCCGACGCACAGAACGTAAACGACTGGCAGATAACCTCGTCACCGGCTCCTACACCAAGTTGGATTAATCCCAGATGGATGGCTGCCGTACCCGCAGATAAAGCAACAACTTCCTTATCCTGTCCTACAAAATGTTTCAGTTCATCTTCGAAAGCATTCACGTTGGGGCCCAAAGGAACAACCCAGTTAGTATTGAAAGCTTCCTTTATAAAACCCTGCTCCTTGCCGCTCATGTGAGCAAGGCAAAGATAAATTCTCTTGTCCATTGAATTATGTGATTAAAAGAAAATGATAAATAAAAAAGAAACACGAAAGAGTAGCTATTTTTCAAAAATAATATGATACACCTAATCATTTCATAATATTTATCTAGTAAAAGATTACAAGTATCATCTATATACTCTCTCCTATATTAAATGCCTTCTCTTCAGTTATATAAATCGGTGCTCCATCTACATCTCTAAGTATTAGATTATAAGGAGGAAAGAACTTTTCTACTTCTGGGGATATTTCATTATCTCTATCTAAAGCAAGTAATAGTTGGAACTCAGAAATATTAAAGCCAGCAGATGCAAATGATGAACTAAAGGCAACATGACGAATATTTATCTCTGTAATAATAGGAATATTATTAGTATCACCTTTCATATCCACCACTACTAAACCATTCATCTCTTCTCCTGTTATTTGGCAAAGTCTACTAATAGCATCCAATGCAGTATTCTTTATTAATTCATCATTAAGTAAACGTCCTTTTGAAGTATTACCCGTAACTCCAGAAATTGCAACCTTAGCCATTATGTATTCAATGCGCTCAGCCTGCGCTATTTTTATCAATTTCCCTTTTTTGAACAAACAAAAACAGCCATAATTACCACCAGGCAAGAATTCCGACAACTGAAATTGCATAATACCTTGATTTATTTTTACCCATGCTTTAAGATCATCGTAACATGTAGCTTTAAATGCACCTTTACCTGAAGCTGTTCCCGCAGCACCATCCCTTATCCATACAGGAAATCCTAATGGATTTATAAAACTAGGATCTTCTATTTCATTAACAGTCAGAGTTATATGTTTAGGAACGAGTCTGGTATCTTTTAGTGCATCAAATAAGCGTTCCTTACTTATAACCAATTTAGAAAACTCCTTAGGAGGTACAATATATGGAACATCAAATGTATATTCAGACCAATATAATACCTCTACCTCAGGTACAACAATCACTGCATCAGGTTTCTCTTTATTTAAAATATCTTCAACTACAGCCCTATACGATACATCTGATACAGCAGGAACTTTATAGATACGATCAAATATTCCTTCATATACACCATAAAGCAGATTGCACATATCCCAACCTACGAACTCAGTACTCTCAAAAAGAGGACTCATTTTTAATGAACGCAGTACACTTCGTGCAGAAACGGCACAAGCTCCTGTAATAATTACTTTCATTTTTTTTCTGTTAATTTTTCTCGTTCTATATCTAAATAGTTTTCTTTCTTGTCTACAACTACACCTTCACGCTTAATAACCTTATAAATAGTTAAATAAATTATTTTCAAATCCAAACAAAATGTCAAATTTTCAACATAATGCACATCCATCTCTAATTTAGTATTCCAATCTAAGTTATTGCGTCCATTAACCTGAGCTAATCCTGTTATGCCAGGTCGTACAAAGTGTCTTTTTTTTTCACATTTCGTATAATAAGGAAGATAACGTACTAAAAGTGGTCGGGGACCAATCAATGCCATATCACCTTTCAATACATTAATTAATTGTGGTAATTCATCAATAGAAGTAGAACGAACAAACTTACCAACCTTGGTCAATCGTTCTTTATCCGGCAATAAATTTCCATCAGTTCCCCGTTCATCTGTCATTGTTTTGAACTTAATGATCTTGAATATCTTTTCATCCTTACCGGGACGTTCTTGTAAAAAGAAAATCCCGGCCCCTTTATTTGCGAAATGCAACCAAATACTAATGAGCAATAAAATTGGCCAGACAATTGCCAATGCAAAAAATGCAATAATAAAATCTATCAATCGTTTAAAGAAATGAGAATACATAACTATGAACTATACAAAATGTTTTATTATAATTCGATATCCATTTTCTACTGTATAATTGGATAATAAATAAGAATATCCTTTTTCGCCCATGACTTTTCTCTGTTCTCTATTCTCAGACATCCAAGCAACCAATTCCATAAACATATCCAAATTTCCACTTTCCGTCCACAGACCATAACCATTAACTTCCGCTATTCGACCAATATCTGTATTTACATCAGTTGCAAGTAATACAGGCATACCATTTTCCAAATAAGAAAGAAGACGCGAAGGATAATTAGGAATAGTAAAGTGTTTATCAAGAAATATCAGACCAATATCACAGCTCCTCACTAATTTATCATAATTTTCTTTAGGAAGAGACGAAAGCAAACAGGCATTACGTAAAGTATTACTTTCAAACCATCGTTTCATTTTACCATATTCAGTACCATTTCCTACTATGACAAAAAAAGTATCATCGCGATTTTCATTAGCAGCAATCACTTTCATAAGAAAATCCACACCTTGAGGACGTCCCAAATTACCGCCATAAATAAAAAGAAGCTTATCTATAGGAATATTCAGATTTCGGAGTAATGCTTTTCTATCAGACTCTAACCATTCACTGTTCTTCTGCAACTCTATGCTATTAGGACAGAGCTCTACAGTCTCTGCCTTAATAAATTGATTATGTTTTAGCAAATACTCAACATTAGCAGGAGACATACAACCAATATAATCCGACAATTGATAGAGACGCTCTTCTTTTCTACGAAAAAACTTATAAAGTAGACTATTTTTAGAAAACATCCCTAAATCAACTGCATTTTGAGGAAATATATCTTTTAACAACAGATATGATTTTGCATTATATCGTTTTTTCAAGGACGCAATAATTCTGTTAAAAGTAATCGGAGGTGTAGAATATAAGATAAGATTAAACCTTATATTTTTCCAATATTTCTGAATAGCATATTGGTATTGATATTCTAACAATAACGTACCAATGCCCTTTTCAATTATATTAGTTTTCTGGATATTTAGTGTTCTTACCCGCAATATTTTAGCACCAGCACTCTCAAAGACTCCTGTTGGTTGATGCAAACGGCGTTCACTGGGAACAACCAAATATACATTATGCCCGTGACGAATAAATTCACGCATCAAATCTGTATAGATTCCCCGCATAGAAATATCGGACATACGACTTAATGTCAAAAATAAAATATTCATTTCAACAGTAATTAATATTTTCTCCAGACCATCTTATCCACTACCCCAGTATAACTCTGAATCAACTTCACGACCTTAACCGATACAATCTCATCCGTATAATCCGGAACAGGAATACCCAAAGCACCATTACGATTCATCTCCACAGCTACATCAACCGCTTGAAGAACCTGTTCCGTTGTGATGCCAGCCAGTATAAAATTACCTTTATCTAAAGCCTCCGGTCGTTCTGTACTCGTACGAATACAAACAGCTGGGAAAGGATGACCGATAGAGAGAAAATAACTACTCTCTTCAGGCAAAGTACCCGAATCTGAAACGACAGCAAAGGCATTCATCTGAAGATGATTGTAATCATGAAAGCCCAAAGGCTGGTGCTGAATAACCCGAGCGTCAAATACAAAACCGCGTTGTTCTATGAATTTCTTTGAACGCGGATGACATGAATAAAGAATAGGCATATCATATTTCTTAGCCAGTTCATTGACCGCATTCATCAGATTGAAGAAATTCTTCTCCGTATCAATGTTCTCTTCACGGTGGGCGGAAAGAAGGATATATCTGCACTTCTCTAGATTGAGCTGTTCCAGAATAGTACTAGCTTTGATCTGTTCCAGATTATTATGCAGGACTTCAGCCATAGGAGAGCCAACAACATAAGTACGCTCCTTTGGAGTACCCGCAGCATTCAGATAACGACGGGCATGTTCCGAATAACAAAGGTTTACGTCAGCTGTTACGTCAACAATCCGCCGGTTAGTTTCTTCAGGGAGGCATTCATCAAAGCAGCGGTTACCGGCTTCCATGTGGAAGATGGGGATATGAAGACGCTTAGCACCGATAACGGAAAGGCAGGAATTGGTATCTCCCAAAACCAGAACCGCATCAGGTCGCACTTCCACCATAAGTTGATAAGATTTAGCTATGATATTGCCAATAGTTTCACCCAAGTCCTTACCCACCGCATTCAGGTAGTAGTCAGGTGCACGAAGACCGAGGTCTTCAAAAAACACCTGATTCAGGGAGTAATCATAATTCTGACCGGTATGTACAAGTATCTGGTCAAAGTATTGGTCACAACACTTAATGGTGGCAGACAGGCGGATAATCTCCGGACGGGTGCCTATGATAGTCATTAACTTAAGCTTGCTCATTTCAATTTATAGTTTTCATTTTTATCACAAGGTTCAAAATAGGTATCGCCGTCAGAAGAATCATACCATTCATTGATCCAGAACTGAGTATAAAGGTCTTCATTTCCAACGTTGGTGATATTATGAGTATACCAGACGGGCATATCCACATAACAGGGATCTTTACCGTCCAGATAGAAGTTCAGGACTTCATCTGTATCAATTTTACGCAACTGGATCCGGGCTTTACCACGAATGACCGTGAAGCGTTCTATTTTACGGGTATGGTAATGATTACCACGAGTGATACCGGGAATGGTGGTAGAGAAAGAAACCTGACCACCGATACCCAGCTTAACAGTTTCTACAAACATACCACGGGGATCTTCATGCTTCACCAGTTTACGGGGATAGACGGAAGAGAAATCAATATAGCCACAAAAGGTATTGAAGAGATTCACTTCGTCCCTATCCTTCAGGACAGGAATGATGCCCTGTTCGAAGTAAAGAGACTTATAGTTTTCCAACAAAGCCAGAATCTCCGTTACTTTCTTCTCAAAGTCATAAGAGACTACATCACGTTCAACCATAGGAAGGGCATTCGAAGAAACTTCGCGTATCTTACCAATTATATGTTTGCAAAGGTTACCCACATAAATCAAACACACCTCACTGTCCTGTAAAACCTGTGGTATTTCTCCATGAGTCAGTTTATAGCAAAAAGTGGCAATGAAAGAATTATAGTTGGGGCGTCCAAAGGGACCGTACACATTAGGAACAACCATGCCGGTAAAACTGGCACGATTACGTCCCGCCCACTCTTCAAGCAGATTACGTCCTTCACGTTTGGAACGCCCATATTCGTTATCACGCTCCTCCTGGGTAGAAGAAGAAAACAGCACATGGGGGGTAACCTTTTCGGCTTCCATAGCGGATATCAGCTGGCTAACCAGACCGATATTTGTATCATAAAGAACTTGGGGATCCGGATGACGGTTCATGGCTGCCAGATGCACGATTACATCACATTCACGCACAAAGGAGCGCAATTTGTCCTCACTCTGAAAATAAAAATCTTCAAAGGGGATACGAAGGAATTCGTCAGGGGACAGACCAAGTACATTATAGAGATGAGTCCCTACAAAACCAGGCTGGCCCGTTATGCCAACTCGTATCATAAAATTATATGTTTCTTAAAATAAAAAGGAAAGATTAAAGGTGAAGATCTTCACGAATGAAGGAAAGTTTCAATAAAAGTTGTTTCATCCCTTCCACATCCAAGCGGTGAGTATTATGAGAGTGGTAGTCTTCTATACGAGAGACTTCCTCACTACCTTCAACAAAAAATTTGTCATAGTTCAGATCGCGAGTATCACAGGGAATACGGTAGTAATCCCCCATATCAATGGCTTTGGACATCTCTTCCCGGGTCACAAGCGTTTCATATAACTTTTCACCGTGACGAGTACCAATGACTTTCACCTCGGCATCACTATGATACAAATCTTTCAACGCAGTGGCCAGGACATCTAGCGTAGCAGCGGGAGCTTTTTGGACAAACAGGTCACCATTATGTCCATGTTGGAAAGCGTAAATGACCAGGTCAACGGCGTCATCTAAAGTCATCATGAAACGGGTCATGCTAGGATCTGTTATAGTCACCGGTTTATTATCTTTCATCTGCTCAACCCACAAGGGAATTACAGAACCACGGCTGGCCATGACATTACCGTAACGGGTACAACAAATCGTAGTAGAACCGGTTTCACCCAACTGACGCCCTTTGGCAATGGCAACTTTCTCCATCATAGCTTTACTGATTCCCATAGCATTGATGGGATAGGCTGCCTTATCGGTAGAAAGTACTACGACATTCTTCACACCATGTTCAATGGCCGAATCAAGCACATTCTCTGTTCCAAGCACATTAGTGCGTACAGCCTGTGTTGGAAAGAATTCACAGGAAGGTACTTGCTTCAATGCCGCAGCGTGGAAAATATAATCCACCCCATTCATGACACCATCAACGGAACGTTTGTCACGTACATCACCGATGTAGAATTTTACTTTAGGATTCTGCAAGTGATGGCGCATGTCATCCTGCTTTTTTTCATCACGACTAAAAATACGGATTTCTTTGATATCTGAATCTAAGAAACGGCGTAAGACAGCATTACCAAAAGAACCTGTGCCTCCGGTAATCAATAATACTTTATCACTAAAAGCTGGCATATATTTATTTTTTAATAAAATCCCATGTGCGTAATATACCCTCTTCCAAAGGTATTTCCACATACCAATTTAAATTCTTATTTGCTAATTGACAATCTAAAAATATATTAGGAACATCACAAGGTCTTGAAGGCATGTATTGAACATTAAAATCTATTTTTAAGACGTCCCTTATTTTTATCAATAGCTGGTTTAGTGTGTAAGCCTTTCCAGAACCTATATTATATATCTGATTTGTATGTTCAGTGATTGCAGCACTATAAATGGCTTTCACTAAATCCGATACATAAATATAATCTCTAGCCACGGAACCATCTCCCCAAATCTGAATATTTTCCTTCCGACTAATTTTTCCTAAAAAGACAGATAACGATCCCAATGTTCCATAAGGATTCTGACGTGCACCATAAGGATTTGAAGGTCTAATGATATTAAATTCTAATCCATACAAATGATTAAAGAGATAAAGATATTTTTCTACTGCTAACTTTACAATCCCATAAGAGGATTGTGGAAATAGGACATGTTCCTCATTAACAGGTAACGATTTGACTGTACCATAAACAGCTCCACCACTAGATAAATAGATTATTCTCTTTATACTTTTATTTACACATTCGTGTAATAGAGCAATAGTATTAATTAAATTAGACTGAACATCATATATTGGATTTTCATTTGAAGTAACAGGAATTGTGGAAGAAATAGCATGGACAACAAGATCAACGCCTCTCAATGCTACATCTATCAATGACTTATCACCATAATTACCTATATAATATTTAACCCCAGACAAAGGTTCTCTAAATTTCTCATAAGCAATATCTAAAACGGCCACTTCATTTCCAGCCGCAAAGAAAAAATCAACAATATGAGAACCAATAAAACCGTTTCCTCCTAATACTAGAACTTTCATAATTAATCAGTTATTATAAATCCAGGTTTTTCGCCCTTATCAAGCAACCAGTTATACAAACAAAGTGTATCTTGGGCTATAATTTCCCAGGTATATTTCATTTCAATTAAACGTTTCGAATTTCTACTCATCATTTTCAATTCATCGGTTGACAAATCCAACATATTTTTTAGAGCTAATTCTATTGATTGCAAATTTATATCAGCCCAATAACCACAACTAAAATTTTCTAAATCTTTCCATGAGGAGGATTTTGTTGTTATAACAGGAACTCCATATGACAAACTATCTAGTATAACCATTGGTGCCCCCTCTGAATATGAGGGTAAAATAAAAAAATCTGCAGCAGAAAAAATATCCAATTTATTTTGATCAAATTGTGGTTCTATAACAACAACCTTATCCTGTAATTGAAAATCTTTAATCATCTGAAATACCTCTTTTACATACTTATTACCATCATTACCAGCAATGACCAAAAGCCAATTATTAAATAAAGCTCTTAAATTGTTCAATGCTGAAAGCAGCATATCAAGCCCTTTTTTAGGCGTAATTCTTGACAAATATAAAAGAACACGTTTATTCTTATCTATATTATATTTTTCTTTAAAACGAAAACCATTCCCCGTTAGTGATAATTCAGCTTCACTAATTCCATTTTTTATATAAGCAATAGGAGCTCTTAAGCCAAACTGTCTAAAATCTTCAACCTCTTGTTCTGAGGTTGCATGCAAACAGGAACATTTTTTAAGATTTTCATTCTCATACAAATTCAAAGCTATTTTCTTTTTTATTCTACTAGATAAACCATTACGCAATGCATATGGAGATAAAGTCCCATGAGGTGCAACAATATAAGGTATCTGTCTACTCCTAAATTCACTAAGTAAAAGCGAATGTTTTCCCCATAAACTATGTTGATGGACAATGTCAATATGTGAAAGATCTTTCAAGGAATAAATAAAATCATTCTTCTTACTCTTATTTAATATCTGAGAGTAAGAACATTGGATATTTCTAATTTTTTCAAGAGGAAAATTATACTTTGTAGAACTCCATAATAATTCTTCCTCAGAATTATCAACAGACAGTACGTTAACATCTAAATTAAGTTTGCTTTGGGTTGAAGCAAGACTCATGCTTATTTGCCCCAAACCATATGACTTCTTCCCCAAAGAACTAACAGTGTGTAATATGTTCATCTTATTTCATTATTAATATAATAAGCAATCAACGAAAAGTATCCTTTGTTAATTCAAAGAAAAAAACAAAGCTAACATATTAAAAAAGTGTTTTCTATTTCAAGAATCCTATATTTTATATGAATTAGCGTCTCAACGACATTTATGTCAGTTCAAAAAAAAGAGATATCTATCCTAATCGATAATAGAGAAACATTCACAATATCCCAATTTTATCAACCTTAGAGTAACGTTTTATTAGCAGCCTTATCTTATACCAAACGAATTTAAGTACCGAACCATAGTTATCTTTACGAATATTTTTATAAAACTCTAGATTATCATTTATAACATTGGTTATATTTAATATTTTATAAAAGATACGATTACTATTACCATATTTAAATCCCAATACATTATTACTATGTTGTCTATATAATAGTGTTGGTATATATATTGATTTTATTATACCTTTAGACTTGATTACTCTTGTTGAAATCCACCAATCATGCATAAATTCACCAGAGTAAGGAAAAGAGATTTTTTTAGCTTCATTATTAAAAAGCATCGTATTACCTTGAGTATAACAACAAATTGCCAAATAGTTATAGTTTTTTAATTCATCTGGGTTAAGTCGACAACTTAGCCAATGAGAAGACTCTAAAACAGCTAAATTTTCATCGACAACAGCCACATCTGTATGTACTACAATTGGTTTGCAAGGATTCTTAACATATATGTCATTATAAACATCAACCGATAATTGAATTTTGGTAGGTAACCAAACATCATCTTGGTCACAAAACATATATAGCTCTGATTCTACACATTCCAACATTCCAATAAAACCTTTTTGAGGGCCAATATGCTTTTCTAGTTTTTCACAGAATATAATTCTGTTATCTAGCAATAGGTAATTATGAATTATTTCTATTGTATTATCTGTAGAGCCATCATCCCTAATATAGAGAGTCCAATTGGAGAATGTTTGTTTTATAATAGACTCTAACTGTTCTGAAAGATATTGTGCCCCATTATAAGTGCATAAAATAATTGCTATTTGATTATTATTCTTAAAGGAAGCTTTCATTATTAAACATTATAGTTGTTAAAATTGCCGATCTTAATTTTATCGTATTCGATTATACTAATTATCGTTAAAAGCATAATAACAGAATAAATAGTATAATGATAAAATAAGAAAACAAGAAGCGAACTTTCAATCCCTGCACATAGAATGTAACAATGACTATCATTATAGTTCAAACATTTAAACCTCAACTTCTTAAATAATGAATAGTAAAGCAGCAAAAAAGCAATAAAACCAATCATTCCACAATCAAAATATGTAGCTATATATGTATTTTCAGGGTCATATGGTTCATAATTACTTGCCAATTTATTTTTAACATACGGATAAGAAGAGGTAAAGTACCCAGTACCTATTAGAAAAGAAGATGGCTGCAACATAACTGCTTTTGGAAAATTTAATATATAATTAGCTCTCGTACTTTCACTTGAAGAATCTTCTTTGGCTTCTGTCCGTTCTACAAAGGCATTTATCATCGCTGCAGAAACACCATTATCATTGTTAGAGATAAAACCAATAGGCACTGCAATAATACATAACAACAATAATCCGACTAAAAACTTTTTAACATTTGTCAACATTGACAATATTGAAACTAATAAAATGCCAACAAATGCAGTATGACTTAAAGATGTAAAAATACTAATAAAAGACAATAGGAATAGATAATATTTTCTACTCTTCAAAGCATAACTAGCAAGTAAAGGTGCCAAGAAACCAATATTTGCAGGATCTATATTTAGACCACACGAACGTATTGTTCCACCAATAGTAAGCGAAATCATTCCATAACGAACATCTAAAGCATTAATATAGCCACTAAACAATTCATTAGTAATAGAGTAGCCATTAGAGTAATATATTGCAGCATCAAATAACGCCCAAATTAAATTCAAAATAGCTCCCCATAATATTCCAACTGCTATTAGTCTAACATACATTGTTGTATTCACTTGCTTCTTCAGCAAATAGAATAACAATGTATATATAATCATTTTAGGAATATGACTTAATGCTGCAAGTTGCCATTCAAATGAATCTGTTGAAAAATAGAAAAAGCCAAATAAACTTGAAGCAATACTTATCAACATCCAAAAATAAAATATTTTATCAACGTGAGTATTTTTATATATAGAAGAGGAAGTTTGGTTGATAAAAAGATCAATAAACACCAGTATTAATACTATTGAGAACAAAGATATATATATTCCTAATATACCAATAGATAATAAAGATGTGGTTGAACATAAGCCAAGCAATAAATAGAATGCATTAAACGGTCTATTATGAGTAATGTCAATGATATAATTTTTCATTAATTATTTAAAAGGCTCAAGTTTACTTAAATTTAAAAGACTTAAATTAAAAAGATAAGTTAGATTTCACTTTATATCAAAGAGAGTAATTAATATAAAATTTTCTCATAGCTATTATTCACTCATTTCAACAAACATAATCCCAATGGTATTATTTTATTAAAAAAGTATCATTTTTTAGTATAGTACTCAATGCTTAAGGAAACCAACAGTTGCTGAAATGTAGATATTGCTAGTGATTTTGCTTTTTCTCTCGCTTTTTCTATATCATTTTTTACAATATGCCTATTCAGGAAACCATTATATATTAATTTTATAATTTCATCAGGTGAAGCAAATGAATTATTTATATCAACATTTAAACTTTCTACTCCTAAAAGTTCTAACATATTTTTCATTTTATGTTCATAAGAAAGACAAGCGAAGGGAACCGAGTTATTTATAGAAAAAACAATTGTATGATACCGAGCACCTATTACAAACATCGATTTTTTTATTACATACTGTTGGATATCTGAAGTATAATTCGAAGAAAACACTATAACATTATTAGAAAATTTCCTAGATAAATATCTACAATAATCTTCATCATTATGCTTACTACAGTATAATTGTGGTAGCAATAAAACATTTACTAAATTATCCAAAAACTTTTGGATTAACAGTTCATAAAATTCATCAATCAATCGCTCCTCTTTATGAACAAATAGAGGATGCCACACATATAGTTGATTCGGTACTATAACCACATATTTCTTAGGCAATAACTCTTCAACTTCAGACGGGATGGAGCAAACTGGGTCCTCTAAAAATGCAGTATCAATAGATTTCTGATAAGCAACATTCAACTTCTCTGCATACACATAACTCTGCATATCACGTAAAGAAAGAAAATTAACATTGTCAAAAACAAACTTAGCCCATTTTGTATAATGATCCTTTGATTTAAATGGACCAATTGAAGGAGAATATATTGCAACCTTTTTATTTAATTGTAAAGCAATTATAAGTCTCCACAATGAAATAGTATCACGATAAAGTCCTATATTAACCCCTCCAGGTGCACTAATAATATAATCTGCAGCTTTTATTGCTTTGTAATCTCTACGTATCTCTGAAAATAGAAAAGGTAACTTTTGTGTAAAGAAATTTGGATATTTCATAAAAAAGTCAATAATTCGACTAGTCCCTCTTATAATACCTTTCCTCAGCAAGTGTTTTACATTTTTATATTTATGAAAGCAACGCTCATCCGGTGTAGACATATTATATAAAACTGTTATATCAGTATAATTATTCTCATATAAACTACGGATAAGTGCCAAAGCAGCTGCCTCATCTCCATGATTTTTAGTATGCTGATTTATTATCAATATTTTCATAACACTTATTTATACGTTAAATATTTCCTTAATATAATCATATCCATTATTTATTCTATTATTTTTTGGGCTTTACAATGCAATTCAAACAAGAAAGGTATTGACTTAACAACCGATTTATATATACTATTCTTATTAACAAATAATAAAATCTTTCGAGTTATCAACTTATTCCTGTATTTTTCTTTACGATTTATAGTTCCTTGTTGGGAGGATACTGCCGTTCTCTCGTTTATATACTGCAATTGAATATAATTGAGTTGGCATGCTCTGATTAAAATATCACTACACACATTTTCAAAAATTAAGGTTTGCCCTATTGTTTCAGACGAAAGAATATCTTTTAACCAAGGATCCGCCAGCGTTATATCAGCATTTAGATTCAATGTATCATTACAACGAAAGCAACGAGGCATTATAAACAAACGAGAATGAAAAATCTTCGTCCAAATAGAAAAATTATTAGATACAAACTTCTCTTCTCCGCTTCTTAACATAATAGTGATACCACTTGGCCAACCATTTCCTCTATACTGTATGTTAGTAACATCTTTGCGATCAATATGAATACGCTTCAATAAATATTCTGTTGCCTCAATACTTTGTTGAGAAGAACAAGTCAACCCAATGATATAGCAAAAATGTCCAGTACGCTCAAGGTGATACTTAATAGCTCTACTTTGACAAGGAAGAGAAAAACAAGCAAATCCTCCATGGATATCATTCAAATGATTTTTAATAAATTGAATTAAATCTATCTCTTGATATATTGAACCTATCGGCATATAGTCATCAAAAGAATAAATAAGTTTAGGAATATACCGTAGTGAATTAGAATCAAATGTAAAAGTAATAGCTGTTTCAATTTGCTTTGTTTCAAATAAATATTTTAAAATGCTTGATCCAACTCCTCCTGAGGCAGCTCTCCAGCGTAAATTTTCATCCAGAGAATAACCAATATAAGTTTTCATCTTTTCATTTGTTAAGTTTACGGATATTAAAAAGGCTTTTGACTCCGGTATACCACCAAACTCCTCTTTGATTTTAGTATAATCGTTATTCTTATCTGTCTTTTGGAATTCACACTTTCTTTTCCAGTCCCCTTTGATGGTGATTCGCTGTTCGGAATCTACTGTACATCATGCACCCGGACAGGAAAAACACTTTTACAAGTGCCCTTGTAGCATTTTTCAAATTCGTTATAAGAAATCTTGTTACGAAAGAAAAATTCTATATGGACTCACCGGAAAGTCCAGTTTCGGCTTTATAGCAAATAAAAAATATCCAAAATCTGTGTTAATGCACACAAGTGTTTTTATGAAATATTTCACAACAACACATATCAACATCATTCTATCTTATTAGACATTTTTAGGACGTAAACCTTTCAAATCTCTAATTTTCACTAAATCCTTCCAACCAAAAGCCAGTGTTCTTAACTGAAAACGTAGATAGCGATGATATGGAGGTATAAACACATTAGCTAAACAACCAACAAATGTTGTAGTCAATATAGTTACTATAGCAGAACCAATGATACCACATATAGGTATTAACCATAAATTTAAACCAACACAAACAAAGCATCCCATTAAATTACGAATAAAGGCGTATTTCTGTTGCTTCTCAATAATAATCATTTGTCCCGCTGTACTAGACAAAGCCATCCCAACAACTTTAAAAGCCATTATATGAAGTACAGGAACCGCTAGAATATATTCTTTACCAAAAGTATACTTTATCAAGAAATAAGAAAATAAACAAACTAGTATTGCCAAAAGAATACATATCCAAACTGTTATATTCATAAATAGCTGCGATTTTTGTTCATAATCAGCTTGGCTTTTTTCACGAGTTCGAATCAGCAAAGGAGTAATGGTCTGAGACATAACGACAGGCACAAAAATTATAATTTCTACAAATCTACTTGCAACAGAAAATACTCCTACAGAAGCTTTATCAATCATATTACCAATCATGACCTGATCAATACGCTGATAGACAATAACAGCAGCTCCAGATAACAATAGTGGAAAAGATTGTTTTATTAAATATTTTGCCCAATCTTTATCAAAATACCATAACGATATTTTCCCTATTTTTGTTGAATATGAAAACACATAGCCACTTGCTAGTAAAAAAACATCAAATAAAGTAGCCATAATAAACCACTCCAAAGAAGCATGTAAAAGTAACAAAACTATTTTAACACCTGCACCTAATAGAGTACGTGATATTTCTGTTTTAACTATATATTCGTTCCAGACAATGGATGTAAAATAATTCCTCACTACGCTAGAGCTATTAAATAGCATAGAAAAAGAATAGAGTATTATCATTGCCTTAGTAAAAGTATTAGTTTCAAACAATAATGCAGTTCCAATTACCAAAAATATTGTAATGACTGCCAAGACAAGTTTTAATAAAAATGCAGTTCCTATAATTTTATCTCTAAACCCATTGTATTTAGACTCTTCACGTATTTCAATATCATCAAACCCAAAAGAAGCAAGTATTTGAAATATAGAAACATAACTAATCACATAGTTCATAAGACCATACTGTTCTGGCCCTAAGTAACGAGCAACTAATATCCCTACAAATAAACCACCTAAAAGAGTAACAACTTTACCTAACATCGCCCAATAAATATTTTTCATAATTTTGGCTTTCGTAGGTGATAAGTTCAACCTATTGATTATTTTATCGACTAATGACATTGGGTAAACACTCACTATATGATTATCATACCAGTAAAGGTATTATAGCCCACATTGAGTTATATTTTTGATTAATAATTAAATAATTTTAAAATCCAATAAATGATTACAATCTGAACAATTTAACAAGGCACCCAATATTTATAGTCAAGTTGATACCACAAATCATCATCCTTATAAACAGGCTTCATGAACTTATAACATCATTCATAACTGATATCATATAAAATAATTTTGTGATTATTTACACTTAGCAATCTCAAAAAAACAACATACTAAGGCGCATATCAGTAATATTGACTATGTAAGGTATTTTAAAAGCGCCGACCAAGTCTAATATAATACCTCCAACTTTTCAATTAGACCACGCAAGGAAGCATAACTCAAATCATCCTAATGTACAAGTCCATTCGAAAAATGAATACCAAGAATAGACATCATATCAATAGAAAAAACAACTCAAAAAATACATAAAATAGACAAAGAATTATTATCAACTACTTCAGCCAACAATGCTATTCATCAATAGAAAGACCTTTAGTAATTCATTCGGATTGATAAAGATCATGAGATTTTAGAAAGCCTATATCGCTTACCATTTCATTTGTTTTTAGAATTACAGCACAAAGACAAAAAGGTCATAAGTAAAGATTAAAATAGCCAATTAACTTCTTTCAAATTCGAATGCTGCTTATCTTTCTCACTCAACAACACCTTATCCATTGGTATTCTCCAATCAATCCTCAAATCTGGATCACCCCACGCAATAGCACCTTCGCTCTCCGGAGCATATTTATTATCACATTTATATTGAAAAATAACTTCCTCACTCAGCACACTAAATCCATGCGCAAAGCCTCTTGGTATAAAAAGCTGACAATGATTATTTTCCGTCAATTCTACAGCAACATGCTTTCCAAAAGTCGGAGAACCTTTTCTTATATCTACAGCAACATCAAGAACAGCCCCCTTTACTACACGCACCAACTTACTCTGAGCAAAAGGAGGTTTCTGAAAATGTAAACCACGAATGACACCGTAAGACGATTTGGATTCATTATCCTGTACGAACGTTGTCTTACAGACTTTTTCTTCAAATTCTCTCTGATTGAACGATTCAAAAAAATACCCGCGTTCATCTTTAAAAAGGTGAGGTTCAATGATTACGACTCCTTCAATGGCAGTTTTTATAATTTCCATATTGATTCAAAAATGATATTCATAGCCCCCTAAATTTCCAATACACCGCTTCCAACTTCACATCATACCTATTCTCCGCATACACCAGACCATTATAGCAATTTAGTAAACAACATCCAATCTTTGGATTGTTAGACACAGAGCATTGAGGAATTGTTTTTGATGAAATTCACAAAAAGAAGTAGTTGTTTGTATTCGCTTTCACACATGCTCTGCACGAAGTTTTCCTTACTATCTTCGTCACAAGCGGCATAATTGAAACCCATTATTTGGAACATCTCAACTGTTAGAAACGTCCACAACTTCTTTTCTAAGGTACAATCTGTTAGCATGTAGATTAATCTTTCACTTCTTCCCAAGGATAGGGATTATCAATCGCGTTCTGAAACTCTTCAATAGCTTCTTGCTGTTCAACAGTAAGTGATGTGGAATCCCAGGAAGCAATGATAATACGGCCTTCATCCGCCAAAGGCTCATCAAACACCTCACCATAGCAGGCAGTAAGCAGACGAAGTTTCAGTAACGAAGCGGGAAGAGCATCAAGAATATCCCAACAACGATCTAAGACCTCCTGGATATGTTTTTGTTTTTCACCGTGATCAATAAATGAGGCACTATAGCCCATCAGAAGAGCGAGACAAACATTAGCCTGTTCTTCAACTGTAGAACCTTTGACACCGGAATTATACAAAGCCGTAGTCAGGCGGTAAACTTCACCGTTACGACGGGAAAGGTCGTCGCTATAGACCGGATTACCGTCCATACCTAAATACATCAGATCGTGCGCTGCACGCTGAAGAGCAAGTGTTTCTTCAGAAAGAGACATAATATGAATTAAAAATTAAAAGTTAAAAATTAAAGAGAAGAAAGGGCAACTATCAATTACTTGATTACTTCTATAAGATCCGGATGAATCGTAGCAAGCGCAACGGCAATAACACCTTGTATCTCGATAACTACACGGCGATCACGTGCGCCTTTTACTTTCACGAAAATGCCTTCCTGACCCTCGAAGTCACCGCCCGTGATACGAACTTTCGTACCTTTAGATAGATTCAGTTCATCAGGTTGGAAGTACATAAGATGGTCATTGTAAGTACCAGCTACTGCAATAAAGCGTTGCATCTCACTGTCGGAGATAATGATTTTCTGACCGCTACGGGTATCCGTAATGTATTGCAAATAGCTTACCTGTGATTTGATGCGTTTCACCTCGGAAGGACGGGCATGGACAAAAAGTAAGTTATGTACAACCGGAACCAAAGCACGGACTTTCTTACCTTTCTTTATGCTAATCTTGTATTGCATGGGAACGAAACAACCCATTTTTTCCTTTTCAAGCAGACGCATAGCATCAGACTCTCTACGGTACGTGGCACGCATCGCATACCATATTTCAGTCTCTTTATCCGCTTCCATTTCAAGGGTTATTTCAGAAAAGGGTGTTCTCTCGGGGCTTTGAAGTCCTTGCATACACTTGAATTTCAATCACTTGCGAACACTTTATGTAAGATATGGCAAGTATTGTGTTCTTCTTGCCTATTGATTTTTCGTAGCTGTTCATTACCTTGATTACATTGCAGGTAAAAAGCTATAAACGAATGAATTAAGCTAATAAATCGTCTTTTAATCGTTCGTTTAATGTGCACAAAGATAAAGGTGTTTTTTTGAATGACAAAATGTTTGATAAAAAAGATTTCGTAATATAGTGTTTTTTCTACTTAAATATCTGATTATAAGCGATAAAAAACTTGTAAAAATATTAGTTAATATCTATTCCTTTCATTCTTTCTCTGACTTTATCAGATTTAAAAAACTTTACGCATATAAAACGAACATTTTTTGAACACCCCATAAAATAGGATTTAAACAATTAATATACAACACATTATTACCCAAAAACAAATTTTCATCCATCATTTTCCACCCTACTCCCCTCCCATTCCAATTAAATTATCTACTTTCGTATTTTTTAACCACGTTAATATTACCTAACGGTTAATTAATCATTTAAGTCATGACAGAATTTAAAAAAACAAGAAGCTGAACGGAAATCAGCTGAGAAGTAAATCGTACAAATCTGACAATCAGAAGGAAGACGATAGTATAGAACAAGACAAAGCGAATGTAATAAATGAAAATTTATTAGCTTCGAGAAAGTATTACGGAGCAAATACCCATCTGTTGGTAGGTGCCCTGAGATGCTTCAAATTAGGCGGTTTTGAAGGTACGGAAGTCCATACAATCAGTGATTTTATAGAGTGGTGGGACAGTACGGGCAAAATCAGAAAGCATGTGAAAGGAAAGCATATACCTCTAAAAACAAGCAGCTTAAGAACCGAGATAGAGAGTATATGGGCGGTGATACAGAAGGAAGATACAGAACATATAGATCCCTATGGATATGATGTAAAGATTAATCAGTAATAGTTAACTCCAAAGAAAGGGCATAATTTTGCCCCGTCAACAGGATAGTGAAAGGGCTACACCCTTCCACCGGGATGGTGTAGCCCTAGCCTAAAAAGGGTGTAGCTATCCAAGACAAAGGGTGTAGCCATCACAGACGGTTGATTATAAACCATTTATAAACAACTAAAATCATTAAGATGGAGAAACAAACGTTGGGACACCAACAAAAGTATGTAACGAAAGACGAAAGAGTGGAGAATCTATGGAAGAAACTGATTGGGCAGGAAACAGACTTATCCGAAGAAACCATCGCATGGATGGCACGACGAATTTTACAATTAACCGCCTACATGCCATACGGATGTGCACTGATAGCCTATCGAAAACAAAATGGAGATTTTTACATGGGAAGAGGAACACTGATACATTACGAAGCCGATTTCCACCGCAAATACGACATCGAGCGTATTCAGAACCATGTAGTGTACTGGGATATAGAGCAACAGGGATGGAGAACGTTCCAGATCGAGAACTTCCTGGAATGGAAACCAGTGGTAAGTTGAAAATTGAGAGTTGAAAATTAAAAAACAAAAGATTATGGATTCATATCTATTACATGATGCTAATGCAGGTAATAACTTTAAAATGATGATAATGATGCAAAAAGAGGGAATGAAAGGATACGGTATCTACTGGATGCTGCTGGAATTTCTAAGATTACAGGACGGATATAAGGCAGACTTAAGAGTATTGCCCATACTGGCACAGAAAATGAGAGTTACGGTAACCACCCTGAAGCGGATCATATATGACTATGCACTCTTCGAGGTAAACGGCACAAGCTTTTCATCGCCCGGACTCACACTGCGCATGAAACCATGGGACGCCCAACAGGACGCAAAAAGAGAGTCAGGCCGTCGTGGAGGGCTGGCTAACCAGCAGAAAATCAGAGATGCCAAGGCAAGCAACGCTTTAGCTACAAACAAAGAGAATAAAGAGAATGAAACAATCCCCTCTAGATCTCCCCAGGGAGACACGAGGAAGAATGAGGAGATTCTTCTTGTTCCACCGGAGTATGCACTCAACAAACAGACACACAACTATGAAGGATTGATAGAAGAATTGGAACGGCAAAAAGTGACATCCTTAAAAGAGAAAAATGCCATTCTCAGACTGACCGACTTTGGAAGACTGGGAGGCAAAATATGGAAAATCATCTATGACATCAACAATTCGCCACAGATGAAAGCAAGGATTGTGATGCCCGGAAAATATATTCTGAAGCTGTTGCAAAATTAAGTAGATGATCATAATTAGTTTATACTTTGCAAGTATAAGCTAATTATGACATACCTCCCCTGATCATCCTACATAAATATCAGCTGCTTTTTAAGCAAGTCCACAATATCGCTTTGCAGCTTCTGAGCATTGATAGGTTTAGAAGTGTACGCATCAAAACCACTGTTCAGAATACGTTCTTCATCTTTGGCATAGACATAAGCTGTCACTGCCATAATCGGGACCGTCGGCGACATTTCACGTATAAGTTGTGTAGCTTCGTAACCGGTCTTTTTAGGCATATTGATATCCATCAATATCAGATGGGGGTTGTATTGCTTGAATAGCTCCACCGCCTCTTCCCCATCCCAGGCATGGAGAATGTTGTACTGACGCTTCAGGATAGATTCGAACAACAGGAAATTACTCTCATTATCCTCAGCTATCAGAACTGTGAGTTTACTCTCCACTTTATTCAACCGGTGTTCCTTCTGTTCCCTCACTGATTTGAGCTCAACGGGACGATAAGGAAGAGTAAACCAGAAAGTAGAGCCCTTGCCGGGTTCCGATTCCACACCAATCTCACCACCCAGATTCTCTACAATACTTTGGCAAATAGAGAGTCCCAATCCTGTGCCCTGCGAAAACGAATCAAGCTTTACAAAACGACCGAACACAGTATCTTTCTTGTCTTTTTCAATTCCATATCCCGTATCCGTGATATAGAAATAGAGAAAATCAGTATTTTTCAGATGATAACCAAAAGTGATGCTTCCACTGGGGGTAAACTTCATAGCGTTATTCATCATATTGGTTACCACTTGTGTCAGCCTGTTCTTCTCAATGTTTACAAAACAATCCGGCATTTCCGGCAGATATCGGATGACAACCGCATCATTTTTCTGGCGGAGCCGGGCGGATTCTTCCAACTCCTGAAACAAGGCATTCAGATCTATATCAGAATAGACAAACTCAAGTGTTCCGGACTCAATCTTGGAAAGATCCAAAATATCTCCTACGAGTTGCAACAACAGGGTATTATTGTTCTCGATAATATTGATGTATTCTTCTTTTTCTTCCGGCTCTTCCGCATCCGCCAGAATACTGGAAAAACCGACAATGGCATTGAGCGGGGTACGTATTTCATGGCTCATATTAGCCAGGAAAGCTGATTTAAGACGATTGGATTCTTCTGCTTTTTCTTTTGCCGTAATCAAATCTTCTTCCATTTTCTTTCGCCCGGTGATCACGAGAGAAGAACCGATCAAAGTAATCGGATTGCCCTTTTCATCCCGCTTATCAACCGTGGCCTGAGCCTCAACCCATTCATAACGCGCCACTCCATTCTTGCGGACTATCACACGATATTCTTCCTTAATTTTAGAAACATTACCTTCCGTCAGTTCCTTATAAGCTTTCTTTACCCGTTCCCTATCTTCCTTACAGATTTTGGCAAAATATTGGTAATCGGGTACGGAAAGCTGATCTTCGTTCATCATGCTGTCGTCATGGCTAAGCTCCACCGGACGGTTCACATCACAGAGCATGGTACCCTTTTCCAGATCCCATTTCCAGGGAACGATATTCGCCACATCCAGCGACATTGACAATTTATGATTAGCGGAACGCAACATCTGTTGTGTCTCGGCCAGTTCGGTATTGTCTACGCAGAAAACATCAATGAATCCCTTATGCTTGGAAGGCGTCAGAATCACATTGAAATAATTACCTATATTTTCGTAATAGTATTGATAAGAAAGTTCCTTTTGAGTGGAAGTAACCATGCTATAGAGGTGGCACATCCTTTCAAAACCTTTCGGATCCGCCTCACTTCCTTTTTTGCCGATGACCTCACCCATGGATTTGAAGTATTTCTCAAAACGTGGATTGGCTTCCACAGTGATATAGTCCACAATCTTTCCCGCAGAGTCGTAAATCAGTTGCTGTTTCAAATAAACGATGGGCATATTCTCAAACAAACTGTGATAACTGGTCATCAGTCTGATCTGTTCTTCCTGCTTTTTTCTTGCTCTGGACAGCCACCCCATCCGCAGCCACATAAACAAGAGCATGATGACTACAATGGCAATTATGACACTATATTTATGTTGTTCCCAGAAAGAGGGCGGCATCATATAAAAGACTGAATTGGGAGGACACAAGCCAGGCGATAATCCGGCTTCCATAAGATCGTAATAGTTGAACATGGGAGTAGGCACACCACAGTCTACGATGCGGGCTCCTTTCTCGTTGACACCGGATAAAACACCGTTGGTAATCTCAACCACTTTTCTTCCAACAGTTTTTTCATCAAAGAAATAGCCGCCTACCAGACCGTTCCGCTGCAATCCGGTATTATCTAATGAGAAGATAGGTGAAGAGGAATAATAGCTCAGAATTCTGGAAATATTATTGGTTAATACGACATTCCCTTTTTGAGTATCCTGATGCCATGAGCAAAAGAGAACTCCGCTGTTTGCCTCTGCATGGCTCAATGAATCCGCCAATGCATCGGTAGTCATTACACCGGCAACATAATCCTTTATTTCAAGTTCGGGAAAGTTCTTGCTCACAATCTCTTTTAAATCCGAACGGAATTGGGCACTTATATACCGGGCATCCGACAGAAATATCAACTCATCCATTTCAGGCATCAAATCCTGCATCAGCGAAACTGTTTCTTTGAGATATGCAGGTACATAGAATACAGTCAGCGACAAATCTCCTTTATAATCTTTCAAGGGAGTTCTCTCTTCTACCAGAATGGCGCGCCTCTCCAGATAAGCCTCTTGCGGACCGACGTAATCCGTCTCCGTACAAAGAATCACAGGGACATCTTTCCATTGTTTTTCTATATCATCTCTCAGCAAACCCCAGGAAGCACTACCTAAAAGAATCAGGAGTTTTGGAGGATTGTCTGCATATTTTCCAAAGAGACCTTCTTCATATTCCAATAATTCTTCTGCATTTTGTAAATGCATAAATTGACTGCCCATGTGCTCCACATCCACTACATAAGGAGAATTTTTATGCTGATAGGAATTATAAATAGGGATGATAAAGTCGTTGCTCCATCGGGAAGAGCCACTGTATGCGTTGAGAATCAATATTCTATCTTCATTGCCCGGTTTAAATGCTGAGGATACTTCGCCAAATACATTAACAGCATTTAAAAGAAAAGCAACTAATATAATAAACACTCTGATTATTATTTGCAAATATTTCATCGAAATTACAGTTTAGTCTCCAAGTGTACCCATTCTTTACCACACAAGGAACAAAAGGTCTACATCATAGAGAAATTAGACTGCAAAACTAATTAAAAATCAGAGAATTCCCAGTTTTTGGAAAAGAGATTTTTAAAGAGGATTGCGTATCTTCCATATTCTGCGTACTTTTGAAAGCATAAAACAATAATATCAATGAAAATACTTCATACCAGCGACTGGCATCTGGGACATACATTATATAATTATGACCGTAGCCACGAGCAACAAGCATTTTTGCAACAACTAACCCACATCGTAGCAGAAGAAATGCCGGATGCAATGGTAGTGAGCGGAGACATCTATCACTACTCCACCCCATCGGCAGCCACACAAAAGATGTACACGGATGGTATGCTCGAAATTCACAGGGCATGTCCCGGAATGACGATTGTGGTAACTGCCGGAAACCACGACAGCAGTTCTAAACTGGAAATAGACAGCAGTCTATGGAACCATTTTGGTGTGAAAGTCGTAGGAAACATCGAACGTACCCGGGAAGAGGTAAATCTGGAAAAACATATCGTGGAAGTAATAGATGAAGCAGCAGCACTGAAAGGATATATCATTGCCGTCCCCCACGTCTATCCACAGAATTTCCCGATGCTGGACACTGAAACGCCACGCGAAGAACGGCAAGCACGTTTCTTCCAGGCATTGCTGGACGAAGTAGGAAAAATGAACACAGGAGGATTGCCCGTTGTATTAATGGCACACCTCTCCATAGAAGGCAGCGACCGGACGGGGCATGACGAAACCGTGGGTGGAATAGAATACGTCCCCATCAGTTCCATGGGCGAAGGATACGATTATCTGGCACTCGGACACATTCATTGTCCGCAGAACATCAAAGGAAACGGACGGCATGCACGCTATTGCGGTACCCCCCTACCCGTCAGTTTCGACGAAGCTTATCCACACTCCGTATCTATCGTCGAATTAAAAGGACGGGAAGCGCCACAGATAAGAACAATAGAAATAGAAAATCCAATACCACTCGTCACCCTCCCCAAGGAACCGGTAGTCTTTGAAGAAGCCATAAAGTTACTGGAAGAATATCCGGACGACAAGCCGGCTTATATCCGCCTGAATGTTCTGATAAAAGACTATCTGGCACCCGACTGCAATGAACGGGCATCGAATGCCGTAAGAGGAAAAAGCTGTAAATACTGCTATATCAAATCCAACCGCGAAAAACAAACTTCAGACTACATAGCCCGGCACATCTCCATCCAGGAAATGCAGGAAATGTCTCCGCTGGAAATAGCCAGACTTTATTATCAGGAGGCAGAAGGAGAAGAGATGGACGAGGAACTCTGTGAACTGATGAGCAGTGTCGTACAGAAAGTGAGAGAAAAGAATAATCTGCGCTAATCCGTGTAATCTGTGGTGAACTATGAAACTTCAAAAACTGACTATAAAGAATCTGGCCTCGATAGAAGATGCCGTCATTGATTTTGAGAACGGCCCTTTAAGTGAAGAATCCCTGTTCCTGATCTGTGGTGAAACAGGCGCCGGCAAAACAACATTACTCGATGCCATTTGCCTGGCACTCTATAATGAAACGCCCCGCATGGAACGCACAGCAAATGAAAAGTACCGGGATGTAGGGCAAACGTTTTCTTCTAAAAAGGAAGATGTGGCTATAAACGACAGCCGCCAACTGATGCGACGAAATACCAGTGAAGCTTGGACAGAACTGGAATTTATCGGATCAAACGAAATACCTTACATCGCCAAATGGTACGTAGCCCGCGCACATCGGAAAGCATCCGGTGCCATTCAAGACACTAAATGGACGCTGGAAAACTGCAAAACCAATCTCCAACTCACCAAGAGAAACGAAATCAAAGCGGAAATACAAGAAGCCGTAGGGTTGAACTTCGAGCAATTCTGCCGCACCACCCTATTGGCTCAAGGAGATTTCACTAAGTTTCTTCAGAGCAAAGAAAGTGAGAAATCGGACATCCTGGAGAAACTGACAGGTACCGGAATTTATTCTGAAATAGGTGCAGGGATTTATGCCATAACGAAAGAAAAGCGCGTAGACTATGAGAATCAGAACCGGAAACTGGAAGGAATCCATGTGCTGACTGAAGAAGAAATGACCGGAATTAACGAAACAATGGCTGCGTTAAGTAGCGAAATCAACGGAAATACCGGGCAAAAGAACATAGCAGCACTGAAACGTGACTGGCTGAAAAGAAATACTGAACTCACCCTTACTCAAGAAAGTCAACAGAAAATCTGGGAAGTGAAGAAAGAACAGTTACAATCGGATGACTTCCGGCAGAAAGAACTACTGATAAAGGATTGGAATCACACTGCGGATGCCCGCAATTGGCTCTCCTCTTTCAAACAGCAGCAGTGGCAACAAGAAATCAATGCCGAACAAACCGAAAGCTTGAAGCAGAATTTCATCCGCCTCAGCAGTGGCTGCGTTTGGCTGAAGGAGAATATGAAAGAGCAACAGGCAAAACTAATTCTTGCTGAAGAATATCTGCAAACCCATGCACCGTTCCTGCCCATGTTCGAGCAGAGCCAGTCTATCGTCACCGATTTGAATGCCGTGCTCTCCTCACATTCCCGCATCTCCATTTACGAAAAGCAGATAGTGGAATTGGTACGGCAGCAACCTGCCCAAGAGCAAGAACGCACAAATAAGGAGAATGACTTCAATCTGAAAAGCAAAGAGAATCAGATCAGGCAACAGGAAATAAACCAACTGAACGCACAGCTTGATTCCATGAACCGGAGTGCCTTGCAAGAAAAGAAAAGTACATTGGAGACTATCAAAGAGAATTTGCAGAAAGCTCAAAATGCCCTGATAGTACTGGAAGATAAAAAGACAGCTTTGGCCACAGCAGAGGAAAACGAGAAATCACTGGAAACCAATCTGCAAGCCGGCAAGAACCGGAACGGGAAACTTAAAAACGAATTCGACACTCAAAAGAAGGCGTACGATGACCTCAAAGAGCTTTATGACAAACAAAAAGAAGCTGTGGAGGAATGGGCCAAAGAAGCCCGTGCCCGTCTGTCCATAGGAGATATGTGTCCGGTATGCGGCCAGAAGATAGAGGTACTCAGCAAGGACGAAGATTTTCAGTCGATGCTTGCCCCTATCCGGCAGTCGCTGGAAGCAAAAGAGAAAGAATACAAGGAAGCGGAACACGCATTAAACAGCAACCGGGCAGAGGTCAAAACTTACGAGAATATGATAGCGAACAGCCGCCTGGCAACAGAAAAGACCCGAAAAGGTCATGATCTTGCCCGAACGGAAGCAGAAGAGCAATGCGGTCGGTGTTCTATTTCAAGCATCTCCGACAATACCAAAGAAATACTGGAAAAGCTATTTCAGGAGAATAAACTGAATCTGGAGAATGTCAATGCCAAACTAAATGAAGTACAAACCCTCTCCAACCATATTTCCCGGCTGCAACATCTGAAGGATAATCACCAGAAAGCTGTGGAAGCCGCCCGGAATGCATTGGACACCGCCGACAAGAATCTGACAAAGCTGAAAAACGATATCACCAATAAACATTCACTGGCGGAAAGTGAAAAAGAGATTGTTCGTACTACGCTGGAACGCGTCAGCCCACTGATTCTTTGGGAAGGGTGGCAAACGGAGTGGCAGACCTCCCCTACCGCTTTTATCGAACGCCTACAGAAATCCGCAGAGCATTATAAACTTGCACAGAACAGACAGGCGGAATTAAAAGCTGCCATCGCCCTCATCGATAAAGAACTGAGCAGCATATCCGCCACACAAGAACTGATCTGTACGGCTTTCCCTGAATGGAGGGATCTTACGGCAAAGGAAAAAATGGAAATCAAGAATCTGGGAATGGCGTGGAATACGCTGAATTCTGACGTCAGCGGACTGAAACAGAACATCCTGTCTGTCCGGAAGAATCTCGATGAGCTACAAGCCAGCCTGACAGCATTCTATACCACACACCCGGATATGGACGAAGCACGCCTCATCGCTCTTTCCTCCTACTCCAACGAACAAATAGAATCTCTGCGTAGCGGACAGCAGAGGCTTAGAGAAGAAGAAGTGGCAGCACAGACAGCCTTCAGACTTACAACCGGCCAACTGGAAGAACACCAAAGTAAGAAGCCGGAAATGGAGGAAGAAGAAACCCTTGAAAGTCTGGATAGTCTTATCACTGCTTTGGATGAAAAGATCACAGCAGGCAATCAGACCCTCTTACGACTGAAAATCCAATTGGAAGAGAATGCGAAAAATATTGCCCGGATAAAAGATGAGAAGAAACGTGCAGACGAATTGCGGGAGGTTTATCTGAAATGGGACCGCCTTTGCCATCACTTTGGTGACGAGAAAGGAACGAATTTCCGAAATATTGCCCAGAGCTTTGTACTGAAAGAATTGCTCAATGGAGCCAACTTCTACCTGCAACGCCTGACCGAACGTTACGAGTTGGAATGTCAGGCAGGTTCACTCACCATTCTGCTGCGCGATTTATATCAGGGAGGTGCGGCACGTCCGGCCTGTACACTGTCCGGCGGAGAGAGTTTCCTGGTTTCTCTGTCATTGGCACTCGGCTTGTCTTCACTCAGCCGGCATAGCCTGTCTGTAGATACATTGTTCATTGATGAAGGATTCGGAACCCTGAGCAGTGATTATCTGAACACAGTAATGGACACACTGGAGAAACTGCACCAGATGGGCGGCAAAAAAGTGGGTATCATCAGCCATGTAGAAGGACTGCGCGAGCGGATCAAGACCCAGATACAGGTGAAGCGAATTGATAATTCGAGAAGTGAAATCACAACAGTGAGGACACTATGAATTTTATTGTGTACTTTTGTAGCAACTATTAATAAAAAAAGACAATGAAGAAGTTCATAAAAGGAGTCCGGTTTGCTCCTAAAAACTATTCCGACGAAGTAGAAGTGAAGATTCAACACTATAAAAAGGAAGGTTATAAACTACCGTCGCGCCACTTATTGCGCACCGAAGAACAACTGGCGGGTATCCGCGAAAGTGCCAAAATCAACACCGCATTGCTGGATTACATTTCTGCAAACATCCGCGAAGGAATGTCCACTGCGGAAATTGACCACATGGTTTATGAATTTACAACGGATCATGATGCAATACCTGCCCCTTTCATGTACGAGGGTTTTCCCAAAAGTGTATGTACAAGTATCAATGACGTGGTATGTCATGGCATCCCAAGCACGAAAGAGTTCCTGCGCAGCGGAGATATTGTGAATGTAGACGTTTCCACTATTTATAAAGGATATTTCTCGGATGCGTCACGAATGTACATGATTGGAGAAGTGAAGCCGGAAATGCAACGCCTGGTACAGGTGGCAAAGGAATGCCGTGACATTGGCGTACAGACAGCACAACCGTGGGCACGGCTTGGAGACGTCGGTGCAGCCATTCAGGAACATGCGGAGAAAAACGGATACAGTGTAGTACGCGACCTGTGCGGACACGGCGTAGGAATCAAGTTCCATGAAGAACCGGACGTTGAGCACTTCGGCAAGCGCGGTACAGGTATGCTTATCGTTCCGGGAATGACATTCACCATCGAACCGATGATCAATATGGGAACTTACGAAGTCTTCATTGATGAAGCCGACGGATGGACCGTCTGCACAGACGACGGACTGCCTTCGGCACAATGGGAAAGTATGCTTCTGATTACCGAAAACGGCAACGAGATATTGACTGAATAAGCATGGATATTGTTTTTCTAATTATCGGTCTTATAGTAGGTGTCGGCGTAGGGTATCTGATAGCCGGACGAAAAAGTGCCGCGTTATCCGCACAATTGCAAGCCACCCGCGAACGGGAAGAACTGCTGAATCGTACGGTAGAAGAACGGATTGCACGTGAGAGAACCATCACAGCCGAGCGCCTGGCGGAGCAGGAAAAATCTTTCAATCTGAGACTGGCGGAGCAGCAGAAGCAATGGGAAGAACGTCTGAAATTGCAAACTGAAGAAGCGGAAGCCTTGCACAAACGCATGAGCACGGAGTTTGAGAATCTCTCCAACCGCATTTTCAAAAGCAAGACAGAAGACTTCACCAAGCTGAATTCGGAGCATCTCAGCAATTTACTCCGCCCATTGGGGGAAAACCTGAAAGATTTTCGGGAAAAGGTAGAACAAGTATATGACAAAGAGTCGAAACAACGTTTCTCGCTGGAAGAACGCATCAAAGATTTGGTAGAACTGAACAACCGGATCAGCGAAGATGCCAACAACCTGACCCGTGCGCTAAAAGGTGACTCCAAGATACAGGGCAACTGGGGAGAAATGATACTGGAACGTCTGTTGCAAGCTTCCGGCCTGATAGAAGGCGAACATTATTTCCGCCAGGAATTCCTGAAAAACGAACAGGGTGAAATGCTGACCAACGAAGAAAGCGGTCAGAGAATGCAGCCGGATATTATTGTCAGGTATCCGGATGAGCGGGAAATGATTATCGACTCCAAGGTATCCCTGACTGCCTATGCCGCCTACAATTCCGCCGAAAACAAAGAGGAAGAGGCTCGCTGGTTGAAAGCACATCTGCAATCGGTACGGGCGCATGTGGATGAACTCAGCCAGAAGGATTATTCGCATTATGATGCAAAAGCGCCGGACTTTGTGATGATGTTTATCCCTACCGAAGCTGCCTACCTGACGGCGATCAAAGCGGATACCAATCTATGGGAATACGCCTATAATAAAAAGGTGGTATTGATGAGTCCTACCAATCTGATCAGTGCGCTCCGCCTTTCCCTCGATCTCTGGAAACGGGAAAATCAAGTGAAGAATGTGCAGGATATTATCAAACGAGGTACATTGCTTTACGAAAAGATTGCCGGATTTACAGATACATTCCTGCGCATCGGTGACAATCTGAGCGGATTGCAAAGAGATTATGACAAGGCTTACAACCAGCTTTCGGATGGCAACGGCAGTGTGGTAAGACAGGCCGAACTGCTGCGTAATATGAGTCTGACTCCTAAAAAACGAATATCAGCAAGACTGCTGCCCAAAGAAGAGGAAACGGAGGAGGAAGAAAACGGACAGGACAAATAGACAATCCAAATTAAGATATATAAAACATGAAAATCCTAAAAGACCGTATCCTGAAAGATGGAAGATGCTACCCCGGAGGCATACTGAAAGTAGATAACTTCATCAACCACCAGATGGACCCTATCCTGATGAAATCCATCGGTGTGGAGTTCGTCAGACGTTTTGCCTCCACCCCAATCAACAAAATTATCACGGTAGAAGCCAGCGGTATCGCTCCCGCCATTATGGTAGGTTATTTATTGGAATTACCCGTAGTCTTCGCAAAAAAGAAAAAGCCGAGCACTATGGAGAACATGCTGGTTACTTCTGTCTATTCTTTCACCAAGCAACGCTCCTATGATGTATGTGTCAGTAAAGACTTTCTCCGTCCGGGCGACCGGGTACTTTTCATCGATGATTTCCTGGCCAACGGAAATGCTGCCAAAGGTATCATGGAACTTGTAAAACAAGCCGGAGCCGAACTGGTGGGCATGGGCTTCATCATAGAAAAAGCCTTTCAGCATGGAGGTGACGAACTTCGTGAGCAAGGTATTCATGTGGAGTCTCTGGCGATTATTGAGAGCCTTGACAATTGCGAAATTAAAATCAGATAAAAGTATTTATCGTACATCTATAAACTTACAGCCGGCTTGTTTATGAATCAACAAGCCGGCTGTTTCGTTATAATCCGAGTATCTATTTTTATTCAGTAAAGCATTATTTATGGGATAAAGTTGTCCGAATAACTTCTTTCACATCTTCCACGATTCCCATAGTAACATCTTTATCAAACTTCAGTCCCACTGATAATCCATCGCTGTTGGCAACCGTTTGGTAATCCTTTAGCTTCAATTCCAATTCCTGAAGAGAAGGATTCTTTATCACTGAGCTTGTACCTCCTTTCGGATACAAAGATACTTCTATGGGTAAAAATATATCCGAAGCCGTCTTATATTTAGAACTGTAAATCTTAGGTTCTCCAAAAGAAACGAATATAGGAAGCAAACTATCTAAACGAGCTTCAGAAACTCCGCCTAATTCTCCGGAAATTTCTCCACGAACTTGTAGATAAGCCTCTTTTATGGTGCGCAGGTAAGAAGTGATAGCGGTGGATGACGAACCACGGTCATATCTCACAAATAAACCGGGAACCTGCCTTTTATCCGTATTTGCAACTTTCCTATATTCTTTCCTCAAGAGATCCTTAAGACGGGCTGATAAGGTTTCCACATCATATTCCTTAATCAATTCCTGATTCAGCATCATCTTATTATTCATGTTCACAAAAAAACTATAAAAAGTTCCCGTCGTTTTCTCAAGCTGATGCTCCTTCCTTCCACCCACAGCATCTTCTGCCTTACGTTTGAAGAAAACTTCTAACTGTTGCAATTCACCCTCCTGGACTGAATCTTGTTTCACACTCACAGGGCTATTTATCACCTGTTCCACTGTTTTCTTAACTTCCGGCCGTGCAAAAGCATAAAGCGTTCCGGCCGCTACGGGCACAAAAAGCAATAGCTTCAAACGCGCCCAATTGTTTGTTCTTCTTTTTAACATCATTGTGATACGATTTTTAAGTTTGCTGTGATTGAACCCGCAAGCCATAGAGTAGAGCCTTGTACCCACGGACTTCTTCACCAGCAAGAGTTGATATTCTGTTGCATCGATGCCATTATTAATAACGCCATTATCGGCTTCATATTCATGCACTTCACGAAGTTCACGCATCAGGAGCCATGCGGCAGGATTGAACCAATGGAATATAACGATACATTCCATCCAAAGTAAATCCAATGTATGTCTATGTTGCAGGTGCATTTGCTCATGCAACAGGATTTCTCCGGGGTTCCGTTCGTAATCCTCCTGTGACAGGACAATGGTATGCCCCCAACTGAAAGAGACTATCTTCTCCGGACAGATGACCAGCTTGTATTTCCCGTAATTACAGGCAGGATAGCTCCGGATAAGCCGACGCATACGGATGGTAGAAAGCAAGAGGAAAGCAAGCACTATCAAAGCCCCGATAAAATAACAACCGCCCAACAGCCAGATCACAGGAATAGTATGAATCACATTCGTACGATCTCCCTCTATACCCTCCCCTTTCTCTGCCATCAAAAGACTTGCTTCTTCAGACAAATGCTTTTCACCCGTTCCTCCTTCTCTTTGAACATCTATTTCCTTCTCAGTCAATAAATGTCTTACAGTAGTTATTGGCAACTGCAAGGTTGTATATTGAGGAACATCTATTTGCAGCAATGGAAGTAACGTACATGCCATCGTTCCTGCCAGCAACAAAAAACGGTTCGTACGGAACAGCGTATCTTTCCTGAAAAACAATCTGAACAGAAAGTACAGGATTGTCAGGCATAAGGTAGACTCAAATATATAAAACAATATAGTTCCCATGATCTATTTATTTGCCGGGTATAACTCTATTTCTATCTGTTAGACTTTTTACTTTCGATCTCTGCTATCAACGCTTTTAACTCGTCTACCGACATACCCTCTTCTTCAATAAATGTAGATACAACATTGGTATAAGAGTTATTATAGTATTGGGCTACTACGTCATTCAGTGCAGAACGCTTATATTCTTTATCGGAAACAGCCGCATAGTACTGATACGTGTTACCATAGGCCTTGTATTTCACAAAGCCTTTTTCCTCTAATCCTCTAACTAAGGTAGATACGGTATTATAATGAGGTTTCGGCTCTTCATAAAAAGCCAGCAATTCACGAACAAACATCGGACCATGTTCCCAGAACATTTGCATGATTTCCTCTTCTTTAACAGTTAATCGTTTCATAATATTTTCAGGTTTATTTGGGTGAACAACGCAAAGATAGGAATTAGTTTTAAACAAACAACTAATGCTATTAGTTATTCAACTAACAAAGGAAGTAGTTTAACTAATATTATTAGTAGATAGTAAATACACCTTATTATATATAGAAAAAGAGAAGAAGTATAAGGGCAAGGATTGTTTGCAGCAGAAGAGAAATCAAATACATTCAGTCCTGAATGTAAGTTCATTATAAGAAACAAGATGTTTCATCATTTGAAACCAACAGTTTCACCGTTTGGAACTGAAAGTTTCATGCCTTGAAACTGAGAGTTCCATCGCTTGGAACTAATGGTTTCAAGCAATGAAACTTCTTTTGCAATACGAAGATAGGTTTCGTACTCTTATTTATACTTTCTTTTTCTTTGGCAATACCTGGTTCAGTACTACATATCCCAGTATTCCAGCAATAATAGTACCACACAACACACCGAATTTAGCTTGATTCAGCAGTTCCGGATAAGCATCAGAGAAAGAAAGATTGGCTATGAACAATGACACCGTAAATCCAACGCCACCCAGCAATGACACGCCTGCAATATTTTTCCAGTTCATACCTTCGGGCATACGGGCAAGCCCGCTTTTAATAGTCAGCCAGGTGAAAAGATAAATTCCCAAAAACTTACCCAAAAGAAGACCTAAGCCAACAGCAAGACCTACATTTCCTATAACTTCTCCGCCACCGCTAAAAACAACTCCTGCATTGGCAAAAGCAAATAAAGGAAGAATGACAAAATTCACGGCTCCATGCAAGTTATCCTCCAAAGATTGTAAAGGACTTATCACACGATCCGAAGCCCGCTCCACTTGCTTTAATGTAGCAATCTGTTCGTTTGTCAATACAATGTTATCAGATTGTACCACCGGGAAAGAACTGACAATAGCCCGGATACGCCGGATATATTTACCCGCATCCAGCCGTGGACGGGCGGGGATCACAAATGCAAGTATCACACCGGATATTGTGCTGTGGATGCCAGATTGCAGGAATAAATACCAGATAATAATGCCAAAGAAAAGAAAGAAGATCTTCTGTGTCATACCAAACTTTCCCATATAATATAAGAACGTATAAAGTATGGCAGCTACAATCAAATAACCGTAAGCAACCTCGGAGCTATAAAAAATGGCAATCACCAGAATACCACCAATATCATCTACCACAGCAAAAGCAGTCAGGAAAATCTTCAGACTCAACGGTACGCGCTTGCCCAGCAGACTAAGCACTCCCAATGAGAAGGCAATGTCCGTAGCCATAGGAATAGCCATGCCTTGTGTTTCAGGAGTACCGGGAGTTACCAGAAAATAATAAACCAGAACCGGAAATATCATTCCTCCACATGCTGCAATGAACGGCAGAATAGCTTTCCTGAAAGAGGATAACTCTCCTACCAGTAACTCGCGTTTTATCTCTAATCCCACAGCTAAAAAGAAAATCGTCATCAGACAGTCATTGATAAACTCAATCATGGTCAGATTATGACCGCCATGCGAAAGCAAGTTAAAATCACCTATACGCAAATGCAACTCCTGCGACAGGAAACTCTGATACACAGGAGCCAATGAAGAATTGGCAACAATAGCTGCCAGAATAGCAGTCAGGAATAATAAAATACTCGCCGCCACATTCAGTGCCGAAAAGTTTTTCACAGTACGTAGAATAATCATATGTTCGATTTAAGTATTAGATTTCCAAAGGGATATCCCGACACCGTTAACGAGCTATTCCTGATAGCTCATTAACGCTAATTTTTTAACCCAAAGTACAAATACACCTGTTAATATTAAATTTAACACAATAGTAAGCACAGAAATTACTAATGCCGGACCACCCAAGTTGTAACCCAACGCAATGAAAATAACTCCTGCCCCTACCTCACCACGGGTAAACATACCAATGGAAAGTGCCAGACGTTCGCTCAATTTACGGTCGCGGTAGAAGAATACCGGAAATAACTTACCGACATTGGAAAGTAACGATACAATAACCACATGTACAATAATCAATGCCCAAGGCATCATTTCCTGAGAACCGGTTATAGAAGCCAGCCCCGTATCACCAGGGAGACTGATTCCCTGAAGCGGAGGCATACTCATACCAACCAGGAACATGAAGATAAATGAAATTCCGGTTGAAGCTTTACGTTCCCAAGCCGTATCAATATCCTTATGTTTCATGACCATACCCAGAACAAATGCCGGAAGCAACACCTCAATATGAATGCTGGCATCTTCTCCATATAAGTTCTTTGTAATAAGATAAAGCGATTGAGTGGCGACAAACACCAGAACGGAATAAAACAGAATGGCTTTCCAATCCTGCCGCATATTGTATTTACTCAGTTTCTTCCAACCGAAGGAAAGCAACAGAAAGACGATAAGGATAATTACCAGCAACTGCCAGCGAGGTCCGATCATCATTATTTGCAAAGGAATCATCAAGAGGATGGTATCCAAATCATCAAAGATGGCCAGCACCTGAATCTTCTTGTAGATCCAGCTGGACTTTAGTCCGATAGCAGCCAACATAGTGAATAATATACCTGCGGAAGTAGGAGCCGCAAAACGACTCAGTAACAAGTTTTCTTTCCATGCCTCCCAACTATTCCAGTATTCCGGCGGAAGTAAAACAAAAATATAGTAAATAGCAATCAGAAACCAAGGCATGGCAGCCGTAGCCATAGCAACGAAATAATCTTTTGCGTACGTTTGCCATCGGGACTTGTCCACCTCAAACTCACGTCCCACATTGATCATAATGAATCCCAGACAAATATATAGTAACACATTAGATACAGTTTTCACCGTACCATAATCACTTCCTGACCATGCAGGCAGATATTGCGCTATAAAGAGACCTACCACCAGGAAGGCCGAAAACGATAGAACTTTTCTCATTTATTATTAGTTAGAATTTTCAAAACAAAGGGGATTGTCAAGACAGTCCTACAGAAAGAGAACAATCCCCCGGACTAATATGAATCAGCTTTTATGCTTTTTTATATTAATCTAATTTCAACACCGCAAGGAACGCTTTCTGCGGCACTTCAACATTACCAATCTGCTTCATACGTTTCTTTCCTCTTTTCTGCTTCTCCAGCAACTTTCTCTTACGACTGACGTCACCACCGTAACATTTTGCCGTAACGTCTTTGCGCACCGCCTTAATCGTCTCACGAGAAATGATTTTAGCTCCGATAGCCGCTTGGATAGCAATATCAAATTGCTGTCTTGGAATCAGGTCTTTCAGTTTCTCGCACATACGGTGTCCCAAATCATACGCATTGTCGAAATGTGTCAGTGTTGAAAGAGCGTCCACCGGTTCGCCGTTCAGCAAAATATCCAGTTTTATTAACTTGGATGGACGGAAACCACTGGCGTGATAATCAAAAGAGGCATATCCTTTCGAAATACTTTTCAGTTTATCATAAAAGTCGATAACAATTTCTCCCAAAGGCATATCATAATAGATTTCCACACGATTACCCGAAATATATTCCTGTTTCACCAGTTCACCGCGTTTGCCCAAACACAAAGTCATGATGGGACCGATATAATCGGTAGTTGTGATAACGGAAGCACGAATATAAGGCTCTTCAATGCGATCTATCAAAGTAGGATCGGGCATACTTCCGGGGTTATGCACCTCTGTCATATGACCTTGTTTGTCGTAAATATTATAAGAAACGTTCGGCACAGTAGTTATCACGTTCATGTCGAATTCACGATCAAGGCGTTCCTGCACAATCTCCATGTGCAAGAGTCCCAGGAATCCGCAACGGAATCCAAAGCCCAACGCCAACGAGGATTCAGGCTGGAAGGTCAGTGATGCATCGTTCAATTGCAGCTTTTCCAAAGAGGAACGCAAGTCTTCAAAGTCTTCCGCTTCAATGGGGTATACCCCGGCAAAAACCATCGGCTTCACTTCCTCGAAACCTGCGATGGCTTCTTTACACGGGCGGGTAATGTGAGTAATCGTATCTCCCACTTTTACCTCTTTAGAAGTTTTGATACCGGAAATAATGTATCCCACATCACCCGTACGCAGTTCCTGACGCGCCACCATCTCCATCTTAAGTACACCGACTTCATCGGCATCATATTCTTTACCGGTATTGAAGAATTTCACCTTATCTCCCTTACGGATCACCCCGTTCACAATCTTGAAGTAAGCGATGATACCACGGAAAGAATTGAATACGGAGTCGAAGATCAAAGCCTGCAACGGTGCTTCCTCGTCCCCTTCAGGATGGGGAATACGCTCAATAACCGCAGTCAGAATCTCTTCTACGCCCATACCAGTCTTACCGGAAGCACGGATGATTTCACTACGTTTGCAACCAAGCAACTCTACGATTTCATCCTCCACCTCTTCGGGCATGGCACTCGCCATATCACATTTATTGATGACCGGAATAATTTCCAGATCATGCTCAATTGCCATATAAAGATTGGAGATCGTTTGCGCCTGTACACCTTGCGAAGCATCTACAATCAGTAATGCACCTTCACAAGCAGCAATAGAACGGGAAACCTCATACGAAAAGTCTACGTGTCCCGGAGTATCAATCAGATTCAGAACATACTTTTCGCCTTTGTACGTATACTCCATCTGAATAGCATGGCTCTTAATGGTGATACCTCTCTCTTTTTCCAGATCCATATCATCCAACATCTGTCCTCCGGTCACCTGTATGGTTTTGGTAAATTCAAGCAGACGGTCAGCTAAAGTAGACTTACCATGATCAATGTGGGCAATAATGCAAAAGTTACGTATATTCTTCATTTTCTACAATTATCTATCTATAAATAAGTATATTACAAAATGAGGCTGAATAACTCGTAGTACAGTCGCAAAACAAAATGGTAATATCTCGCAACGGGCTCGCCTCCTTTTGCGGGCGCAAAGATAATGAAAAATATGAGGTTTTGAAAGTGATTTATTCAATATCCGAGGTCGTAAATGTCTATATATCCTAAAACTATTCTATCATCCCACTGTTATGTATGCATAATAACCTAAACTGCATAACTGAAATGAAAAAATTTATTATTTTTGCGTGTTCCCTCCTATTATTGGCCGGATGCTCCAAGAATGAGATAATCATTTATGGCTCATCGCCCGAAAACAATGAATCCGACAACAGTCAGCCTTCGGAGAAAGAAGACGCACTCATCACCTTTTCCGCTTCACTCGAAAGTCGTAAAGTAACCAGATCTATGTCGCCCATGCCTAAAGGTCTGGTAAGTCAGATTTATGCCTTTGAAACTACAGACAGGAATTTCGATGACCCTTTTGCCGAAGGTTTGTATTCAACCGCTTCCGCAGGTGTATTGACCGGATTGAAAGGCTACAAAATGTATTTGAGTAACGGATCATATAATATGTATGCGTTTTCTGAAAACTCCTCCGTTTATCCTCCAGACCTGATAGATGGAATATCCGCTCCGTTAAAGAATGGCATTGACTATCTATGGTGGGAAAATCTGGATCAAGACGTCACAACTTCACAAATCCACATGCCCATTGTATTCCAGCATGTAGCCACCCAGGTTGTAGTAGACTTATCAGCCGGCGACGGTATAAAACTGGACAGTCTGATTTCAGCAAGTATACTTCCTCCCACTCCGGGTGCCACTCTCGATATACAGACTGGAATTATTGAATCCACCTACACCTATGATACTGCTCCGCTCACTATGGGGAAAAACGGTTTTCTCACGCAGGCCATCGTTCTACCGACAAAAGCTACCAATCCTATGTCTTTGACGCTACAGATATTGGCAGACGGAGAAACGACTCCACGTACCTATACCGTAGGCATTCCCATTCCGGGCAAACTGGCAGGAGGATTTTCGTACGTCTTCAGTGCCATTATAGACGGAAATTCCGTATCGTTCCCCAATGTCAGTATCAAAGACTGGACCGAAGTAGATGAATCCGGTAACCCGCTTTATCCGACACAGAAATAATAAGGATCACTCTTGCATCCTCCAAATACAACAACAAAGTAGAAAATATGGAAACTAAAATATCTGAGATCAGAAAAGAGTATACCAGAGGCAAATTGACACAATGCACCATCAATGACAATCCTTTTGAGCAATTCGAAGAATGGTTGAATGATGCTATTGCCCACAATGCGGACGAGCCCACCGCCATGATAGTAGCAACTGTCTCGGCCGAGGGACATCCTTCTACACGCACCGTCTTGCTGAAAGGAGTGGAAAACAACAAATTTATATTCTTTACTAATTATGAAAGCCGAAAAGGAAAACAATTGGCTGATAACCCATATATTTCACTCTCTTTTGTATGGCACAAATTGGAAAGACAGGTACACATTGAAGGTAAAGCCGAAAAATGCCTCAACCAAGTGTCGGATACTTACTTTTCCAGCAGACCCTATAAAAGCAAGATAGGTGCAAGGATTTCTCCGCAAAGCCGGGTGATAAGTAGTCGTATGGAGATTATGCGGGCTTTCGTAAAAGAGGTCTTCAAGCTGGCGGGACATGAAATCAGACGTCCCGACAACTGGGGTGGTTTTGCCGTAACTCCTACCCGCTTCGAATTCTGGCAGGGGCGGGAAAGCCGCCTGCACGACCGCATTCAGTATATACTTCAGGAAGATGGTAGCTGGAAACAGGAAAGACTGGCTCCTTAAACATCCCTTGTCAATGGACTGGAACATAAAAAGAAGCGTTGATAACATATAAATGTATCAACGCTTCTTTTTATAAGATAAATGTCAATCTCTCTCTTAAACCAACTTAACAAACAGTTCGCCTTCTACTTCCTGAGTAGAGATCTTGTCTTCTCTCAGCAACCAGCCAAGGCCCAAGAACAAATCTTTGTCTACCAACTTAGTTGCTTTCTTGATTTGTTTAGCAGTTAAACCTTCAGTCTCATTCAGAGCACTCCAAATTTTTCCTGCAGTTTCACCAGCTTTTTCTTTTAACATTTTCCTTTTGTTTTTAGTTATACATGCTTTAATCTAAATTCTCTCATTAGCGAGGTTCAGATTTTATTTCAGCGGCAAAGATAGTTATATTTATGTTATATAACACATTATTCTCTGCTTTTTTATGTTATATGTCATAAAAAGAGCATTTTTTCAGCAGGTCAGACCAAAAAGAATGATTCATTCAAGCGAAACTGATGGTTTGTTTACATTAAATAGACGGTCTGTTTTCAAGATATTCCGCCCAAATGCGGGCAGCTTCTTCCACCATCCTGACACACGGACGTTTAGCATAATATTGGTCGGTGCGTTCTTCGGGAGTAGACACTCCTTCCGGCTTCTTCAACCCCAATAAATCAGCACAAATTGTAGAGCCGTTCCGTTTCTTAAACTCGGCAGCCAATTCCTGTACTACTGCATAATTGGCCCCTTTTCCTTCACGATCTTTGGGATCAGTCGCTCCGGTTTCCAGTCCGGCAAGCAGAAACATACCGCATGCAGCGCCACAAGTCTGACGCATACGACCGATACCTCCACCGAAAGAAGCTGCCATACGCGCCGCCTGTTCTTGCGTAAATCCATACATGTCGGCAAAAGCAAGCACCACAGACTGGGAGCAATTATAACCACTCTTAAAAAACTCTACCGCTTTCTCTATTCTTTCTTCAAACATTACCCTATCCTTTTTTAGCCTTCTATATCCAACAACATGGGACAATGATCAGAATGTACAGCATCATTCAGAATACGCGCCTCTTTCAGTAACGGGCGAACAGGTTCGGTCACCATACAATAATCAATACGCCATCCTTTATTCTTTGCGCGGGAGTTGAAACGATAACTCCACCACGTATATTCCTGCTGTTCGGGATGCAACAAACGGAAAGTATCGATAAAACCGGCATTCAGAAAACGCGTCATCCATTCCCGTTCTTCGGGCAAGAAACCACTATTAGTAGCGTTACGAATAGGATCATGAATATCTATCGGTTCATGGCAGATATTATAATCTCCGCAAAGTATAAGTTTCGGACGTGATTTTCGCAGTTCCGTCACGTACTCCTGGAACTTCTCCAACCACACCATCTTAAATGCCTGGCGTTCGTCACCACTCGTTCCTGAAGGATGATAAACACTTACGACAGATATATCGCCAAAATCGGCACGGATAAAACGGCCTTCATTATCATATTCTTCTATTCCCATGCCATATTCCACATGGTCCGGCTCTTTTTTAGTCAAGATGGCTACTCCGCTATATCCCTTCTTCTGCGCAGAATAGAGATAATGCTTATACCCCAATGTACTCAATGCTTCTTCCGGATATTGATCCGGCTGCAATTTAGTTTCTTGAATGCACACCACATCAGCTTGTTCCTGTTCCAGCCATTCCGGCAAACCTTTACTAACAGCTGCACGCAGCCCGTTTACATTATATGTAATAATTTTCATATGATCGTTTATTTTTATCTTATTTATTAAGAGTTTTCTCCCATTCCAGAAGTTTCACTTTGCGTTCCAACCCCCAATGATAACCTCCTAATCCACCATCCGTACGCAACACCCGGTGACAGGGTATAAGTACCGATACAGGATTATCGCCCACAGCGGAACCAACAGCACGACAGGCATTCGGCTTTTGCAATTTCTGTGCAATTTTTCCGTATGAGGTAATACCACCCAAGGGAATATTCAGCAGCTCTTTCCATACACTCAGCTGAAATTCTGTTCCTTTCAGATGTAATGGCAACACATCAATATTCTCTTTATCTATAGACAGGACAGCATTAACCGTCTTTTGCTGAAGTTCATCTCTGTGCTCTCTGTAGGCAGCATGCGGAAAGATATGCTTCAATTCATCCAATACAGCATCCCGGCTTTCAGTAACAAAAGCCAGATAACAGATTCCCTTAGAGGTAGAAGCCATCAGTATTTCCCCAAAAGGGGTTTCAGTAAAGGAGTAGGCAATGTTCAGATTGCGACCTCCATTCCCAGATTCTTCTGCACTCATGGGCAGTACTTTCAAAAAGCGACTGTTCAAACGTTCCTGTTTCATGATAATTCAGATATTAATAACATAATATTTAAGACGGTTACGATACCCGCAATAGCGTAAAGTACGAAACTGCTCCATTTACTGTTGACATACTGCCCCATTACCTTACGCGAAGATGTCAACCCGACTTGCAGGAAAACGGTAAAAGGCAACTGTATACTCAACACCATTTGAGAAATCAACAGTCCTTTAAAAGGATCGCCAATGAAGAATATCAGCAACAAGGCGATACCCAATGAAAGGATCACACCCACCTGCGAGTGACTATCCTTGATGTGATAGGATTCTCCGAAGATACCGGCAAAGATAGAACCCGCCGCCATGCCACTTGTAATGGTAGATGAAATACCCGCCATCAGCAAAGCCAGAGCAAAGACAACCGCGGCACTGTTTCCAAGCAAAGGCTCCAGCAAAGACTTCGCCTGTTGCAGCTCTTCAACCTGAATACCACTCTTAAAGAAAGTAGCAGCAGCCAGCAATATCATTGCACTATTAATAGCCCATCCCACAATCATAGAGAAGAGCGTATCAAACAACTCATACTTCAAAACCTTACGAATAGAACTATCATCTTGCTTATTATATTCATGGCTCTGAATCACCTCCGAATGCAGGAATAAGTTATGCGGCATCACCACTGCTCCCAACACGCTCATAATAATCAGCATGCTCCCTTTCGGGAAAGCAGGTGTCACCCATCCTTCCACAGCCATCGGCCAGTCAATCTTCACCAGGAACAACTCATAAATAAAGGATAATCCGATAACGGAAACAAAGGCAATGATGGAACGCTCTATCTTCTTATACGAATTCGTAAAAAGCATGATGACGACAAAGACGGTTGTCAATACAGCTCCCCATATAATAGGGATATCAAAAAGCATTTCCAAGGCAATTGCACCTCCCAATATTTCGGCAAGGGAAGTCGATATGGATGCCAACACCGCAGTGCCCAAAATAGGACGTGAGACCCACTTTGGCGTATATTTTGTGGCTGCTTCAGATAAACACAAACCTGTAACAATGCCCAAGTGAGCCACATTATGCTGCAATACAATCAACATGATCGTTGACAAAGTTACCACCCAAAGCAGGGAATACCCAAATTCGGAACCCGCCGCAAAGTTGGAAGCCCAGTTTCCCGGATCAATAAAACCAACTGTAACAAGCAACCCGGGACCAATATATTTAAAAACGTCCAGACCACCCAAATAACGCTTGTGGTCTCTGCGTTTCAAGTCTTTCAGAATATTTTTCATCGTTCGTTCTTTAAATGGCGTAAAATTACGAAATAATAACAAGCGAGCCACACTTTCAGTTCAAAAAAGAAGCCCCCGGCATTGTACAACACCGAGGGCCAACCTATATTTTTAAAGTACAGGGATTTAGTTAGAATCCCATTTCATGTAGCGCCCGGCACAACTGATCCGGACAAGAAGTCGAACGCCTTCCGCAACGTACTCCTTCCAGACGGGAAATCACATCATTTACCGACATTCCTTTCACCAGACGGGAAAGACCTTGCAAATTTCCGTTACAACCTCCCCAAAACGCAATATCCGTTATTATATTATTTTCTATTTCCAATTCAATGTGAGAACTACATGTACCTTGAGTCTTATAAGTATACTTCATTACTCTTCACTACCCTCCGGCTTCATGTTGGTATAAACAGTTTGCACATCATCAAACTCTTCGAGACGTTCTATCATCTTGTCCAAAGTTTCACGTTGCTCGGGAGTCACCTCTTTCGTATCGTTCGGAATATAAGTAAATTCACCACCGACATCCTCAAAACCACATTCTTCCAGATGTTTCTGGATAGCTGCATAGCTCTTCGGATCGCCATAGATAGTGATTGTTCCTTCTTCTTCATCCTCTTCGAACTCATCATCTACATCGTAGTCAATCAGGTCAAGAATGAGTTCTTCCATATCTATGCCGTCTTTCTTCTTGAAAGTAAACATACACTTATGGTCGAACAGGAAAGCTAATGATCCCATAGTACCCAAGTTTCCGCCAAACTTATTGAATACGGAACGTACATCGGCAACTGTACGGGTAGTATTGTCAGTCAACGTATCTACGAATACAGCAATACCGTGAGGACCGTATCCTTCATAAGTCATTCCTTTGTAATCGCTCTGGTCCTTACCCATTGCATTCTTGATAGCACGGTCAATGTTATCCTTCGGCATATTCTCACGCTTACAAGTAGCGATAACCGAACGCAAAGTCGGATTATTTTCCGGTTCCGGGCCACCAGCCTTTACCGCAATAGCAATTTGTTTACCCAGTCTTGTAAAGGTCTTTGCCATGTGACCCCATCTTTTCAATTTGGCAGCTTTTCTATATTCAAATGCTCTTCCCATTGGAATTATATTTTAATGTTTAATTATTAATTGTTTAACTATCAATTAGCGAAGTTTTGCATCCAACTTATCTTCCAGATTCTTCACGAGTTTCGACATGATCTTATCGATCATCTTATCGTTCAGTGTCTGGTTTTCATCCTGCAACAAGAAGCTTACTGCATACGATTTTTTACCGGCTTCCAGATTTTTACCTTCGTAAACATCGAAGAGAGATACATCTTTCAGCAATTTCTTCTCTGTCTCATAAGCAATCTTCTCTATTTCGGCAAACTGCACCTTCTTGTCAACCAACAAGGCAAGGTCACGCTTCACAGCCGGGAATTTAGAAATTTCCGCATAGCTGATCTTTACAGAACGGATGGCTTTCATCAGCTCTTTCCAATTCAGGTCAGCGTAATATACTTCATTGTCAATGTCGAAAGCTTTCAGAATCTTCTTCGTTACGATGCCGAATGTAGCAAGACGCTTTCCGCCCTTAGTCTGTACAGACAAGGCAGCAGCATAAATATCATCCGTCAGGTTACCTACAACCAGATTTCTCATATTCAGCCCTAAACGCAGGAAAATATTCTCCACGTAAGCCTTCAACTCATATACAGAACTTTCTTCATCAGCATGCGCCCATGAATTGGATACTTTTTTACCCGTTACCCACAACCCGAGATGATAATTCTCAGTATAAGCTGCCAATGACTTTTCGGGGTTCTTCTTTTCTTCATTGAAATAATAGCAATTTCCGAATTCGAAGAATTTCAAGTCGGCATTCTTACGGTTAGCATTGTGAGAGATACTTTCCAATCCACCGAACAACAAAGTCTGACGCATGGCATTCAGATCTGTACTCAACGGATTCAGTAGCATTACCAGGTTTTTAGAAGGATAAGTTTCCATACCTTCATAATAGCCGGCACGTGTCAGAGAGTTATTCAGAATCTCATTGAAACCACAACCTACCAACTGTTCAGCTACCAGGTTCTGCAATTTGTTAGACTTATCATGTTCGCCCTTCGTAGTCAAGCTAGACTTCAGCGTAGACGGTATTTCTACATTATTATATCCATAAATACGGAGGATATCTTCAATAACATCACAATCGCGTTGCACGTCTACACGATAAGGGGGAACCGCCAAAGTCAATCCTTCTGCCGTCTCATTGGTTATTTTCATCTCCAGACTGGTAACAATGCTCTTGATTGTCTCCACCGGAATCACTTTACCTACCAATGAGTGCACCTTCTCATAAGATAACTCTACGATGAAATCCTGAGCAGGAACAGCACAAATATCCTTTACTTCAGAAGAAACAGTACCGCCTGCCAGTTCCTTCACCATTATGGCAGCCAATTTCAAACAGTAAATAGTGATATTGGGGTCAATACCTCTTTCAAAGCGGAAAGAAGCATCTGTATTCAGTCCATGACGACGAGCTGTCTTACGAACCCATGTCGGATGGAAATAAGCGCTTTCAATGAAGACATCTTTGGTAGTTTCCGTAGAACCGGAATCCAGACCACCGAATACACCGGCAATGCACATCGGTTTTTCCGTGTCACAAATCATCAGGTCACGATCAGATAATTTACGTTCCACACCATCCAACGTGACAAACGGAGTACCTTCCGGCATTGTCTTCACCACTACTTCGCCACCTTTAATTTTATCTGCATCAAAGCAGTGCAATGGTTGGCCGAATGCATGAACAATGTAATTTGTGATATCCACTACATTATTGATAGGACGCAGTCCGATGATACGGAGTTTATTCTGCAACCATTCCGGACTTTCTTTTACTGTTACGCCCTTCACTGTTACACCGGCATAGCGAGGGCAAGCTTCACTGTTTTCAACTGTAACATTGATATCCAGATCATGATTTTCAACGGCAAAAGCATCTACAGACGGTTTCTTCAGAGAAGTCGGTTTGTTATTTTGCACCAGATAAGCATACAAGTCACGGGCTACCCCATAGTGAGAACAAGCATCGGCACGATTCGGAGTGATATCCACTTCCAGCACATAGTCGCTCTTGATATTATAATAATCTTTGGCAAGAGTTCCCGGAACTGCATCAGCCGGCAGCACGATGATACCTGCATGATCTGTACCAATACCGATTTCATCTTCAGCGCAAATCATCCCATTGGACTCAACACCACGGAGTTTTGATTTTTTAATCGTAAAACATTCATCTCCGTCATAGAGTTTTGCACCCAAAGTGGCAACTACCACTTTCTGACCGGCAGCCACATTCGGTGCACCGCACACGATCTGCACAGGTTCTCCCTGTCCCAGATTCACAGTAGTCACGTGCATGTGGTCTGAATTCGGATGAGGAATGCATGTCAACACTTCACCGATTACGAGACCTTCCAGTCCTCCTTTAATCGTTTGCACTTCTTCTACACTTCCCGTTTCCAAGCCAATAGAAGTTAATGCAGCGGCAACTTCTTCCGGTGTCAAATCGAAATCGACATACTCCTTCAACCAATTATAAGAGATATTCATATCATTAATTTTTTATTGTTTCCAAAAGTGACCCGCAAAATTACAAAGTTTTTTTGGATGACAGGGAATTATCCATCAAGAAAATAATGAAAACAGCCGAAACTACATGATAAAAAGTAATTCCGGCTGCAATATTAAAATGCTTATGTAATTTTACCATTAATTTAAAATGGCAACGGTCCATCTGATCCCACCCCACCAAACGGATTGTCTGTTTGAGGGGCAAACTCAGTCGGAGGCGGCACACTGCCATCACTTACTGCATTCATTTTAGAACCAAAGGTTGCTCCACCACCTTCTGCCGGATGCGGAATCACCATATCATCTTCCGGATTCTGGAAACGGGTGTACTGACCGATAAAACGCAAACGGACATCACCTACCGCACCGTTACGATGCTTGGCAATAATAATTTCTGCCATACCGCGTAAATCGGTTCCATCTTGTGAGGTATAAATCTTATAATATTCAGGACGGTGAATAAAACACACCATATCGGCATCCTGCTCAATGGCTCCCGACTCACGCAAGTCACTTAACTGCGGACGTTTACCTTCTTCACCTTCACGACTTTCCACACCACGATTCAACTGTGACAAGGCAATAATCGGAATATTCAGTTCTTTCGCCAATCCCTTCAACGAACGTGAAATCGTACTTACCTCTTCCTGACGGCTACCAAATGACATTCCGCTCGCATTCATCAACTGAAGGTAGTCGATAATAATAATCCTTACTCCATGTTCGCGTACCAGGCGTCGAGCTTTTGTACGAAGTTCAAACACTGACAATGAAGGTGTATCATCTACATACAGCGGAGCATCCAAAAGATCACGCAACTTATAATCCAGCTGTTGCCATTCATAATCCGCCAGCTGTCCGCTCTTAATTTTCTCACTCGGAATTTCGCACGCATTGGAGATCAAACGATTCACCAACTGCACGTTACTCATTTCAAGAGAGAACACAGCTACCGGATTACGATAATTCACCGCAATATTCTTTGCCATAGAAAGTACGAATGCTGTCTTTCCCATGGCCGGACGGGCAGCAATGATAATAAGGTCGGATCTCTGCCAACCGGAAGTCATTTTGTCAAGTTTGGTAAAACCGCTCTCCAAACCACTTAAACCGTCCGTACGGGCAGCTGCAATCTGAATTAACTGATACGCTTCGGCAATAACAGGATTAATCTGTGTATAATCCTTCTTCATGTTCTGCTGGGAGATCTCAAACAATCTTCCTTCAGCTTCCTGCATCAAATCATCTACGTCCAGAGTTTCATCGAAAGCTTTACTCTGAACATTGCTGGTAAATGTAATCAATTCACGAGCCAATGCCTTCTGTGCGATGATGCGGGCGTGATATTCAATATGTGCCGAAGAGGCAACCTTACTACTTAACTGAGTAATATAAAACGGACCACCCACTTCCTCCAAATCACCGCGTTTAGCAAGTTGCTCCTTTACCGTAAGGATATCCACCGGTTTCTGATTCACAGCCAAGTCGGTGATAGCGGAATAAATCAACTGGTGCCGGTGCTCATAAAAAGACTCCGGACGAAGAATTTCACTTACTAACGAATAAGCATCTTTCTCTATCATCAATGCTCCCAATACAGCCTCTTCCAGTTCCGGCGCTTGCGGCTGGATACGTCCGTAGTCATTTACGGGCTGTATTTTTGCCTTACTATTGCTTCGGGGAGCTTTTCTCTGTTCTGCCATTTTTTAATACTATGAATTATTAAAGGGATGGCAAAGATAATGCTTATTAATCAAAATCATCCCTATTCTACCAAACAAAAAAAGAGCTACTCCTGAAATTCAGAAATAGCTCTTTACATTCTATCAAAGTTATTTTTAAATAGTCATTACCTCTAAATAACAACTATCACCCTTTACAACATGCCTTTATTTGCTCTACAATATAAGCCACATCTTCATCCGTCACCCAAGGACCGGCAGGAATACATAAACCCATATTAAACAAACGTTCAGAAACACCATTCACATAACAAGGATTAGTTGCATAGACAGGCTGCAAATGCATAGGTTTCCACAAGGGACGGGTCTCAATTCCCTGTTCATCCAGTTTACGCCGGACCTCATCATAATTAGTACCGGTCTTCACTGGATCTATCAGAATAGTAGACAGCCAATAATTAGCGTTGAAACGACCATCAGGATTAGATTTCAACGTTATACCGTCCACACCTTCAAAAGCATTCTCGTAAAGAGCATGTACATGGCGGTGATGCGCAATATGCTCATCCAATACGGTCATCTGACCACGACCGATACCCGCACAAATATTACTCATACGATAATTGTAACCGATCTTTTCATGCTGGTAATGAGGGAAAGGTTCACGAGCCTGCGTAGCATAAAACATCGTCTGCTTCTTGGTGCTTTCATCAGGAACGATCAAAGCCCCGCCACCCGAAGTAGTGATCATCTTATTACCGTTAAAAGACAACACGCCAAAGGTACCGAAAGTACCGCACTTCCGGCCATTAAACTCAGAACCTAAAGCTTCCGCAGCATCCTCCAGCACTGGAATATCATATTTAGCGGCTATCGCGCAAATCTCATCAATCCTGGCAGGCATACCGTAAAGATGAACTGGAAGAATAGCTTTCGGCTTCTTACCCGTCTTCAAGATTCTGTCTTTGATGGCTTCTTCCAGCAAAACAGGGTCCATATTCCAGGTATCCTCCTCACTGTCGACAAACACAGGTTTAGCTCCCTGGTAAGCTACAGGATTGGCTGACGCGCAGAACGTAAACGACTGGCAGATAACCTCGTCACCGGCTCCTACACCAAGTTGGATTAATCCCAGATGGATGGCTGCCGTACCCGCAGATAAAGCAACAACTTCCTTATCCTGTCCTACAAAATGTTTCAGTTCATCTTCGAAAGCATTCACGTTGGGGCCCAAAGGAACAACCCAGTTAGTATCGAAAGCTTCCTTTATAAAAGCCTGCTCCTTGCCGCTCATGTGAGCAAGGCAAAGATAAATTCTCTTGTCCATAAAATTATGTGATTATAAAACTATAAATCGAAAAAGAGGGATGGCTATTTCCGCCAAATATAATGAGGTACTATCAACCATCGGATAACCCCTCCCACTTTCATAAAAAAGCGGGAAAAAAGCATAAGCCAATTCGTATATATACCGTTAATTCTGCATGCCTTCATAAGTTCAATGCTATTCCCACATAATACACTATAAAAACTCCTATTGCTAATCCCACCGAGGCGCATCACTACTACGTCAAGATCAAGATACCGGTAGCAAATCCTTTCTTTCAGGAAAAAACGCAAAAACAATTCATAGTCACCGGCAATCCGGAAACTCGTATTAAATCCTCCAGACTTTATATAACACGATTTTCTTGCATAAAAAGAAGGATGGGGAGGCATTATGCCATAGGGCAACATCCCGGGGTTAAAATGACTACCCGAATATCTACGAAGCAATCGTTCGCCATTCCTTCTTCTATACAACACATTCCCAAATACAGCATCAATCTCCGGCTGTTCAAAAGTTTGGGCTATTGCTTCTATTACATGCCGATCTTTAAAAACATCGTCAGAATTCAGATAACCGACAACATCTCCCGTAGCCATCCGCAAACCTTTGTTCATGGCTTCGTAAACACCGGAATCTGCTTCACTGATATATTTCAGTCGTCCTTCAAACAAAGGAACATACTTTTCTATTGCAGAAACGGTATTATCTACAGAACCTCCGTCAACAACAATGCACTCTATGTGAGGATAAGTTTGAGCCAGAACAGATCGAAGCGTATCTTCAACCGTTGCCTCCCTGTTCAATACAACCGTTATAATGGATATAAGCATCTCCATGTCCGGGGTACAAGTTACGTCCATCCGCCAAGCGGACAATACGCTCTTTTGATTTTACGGCATCCGTTTTATGGCTGTTCGGAAATGAAGCTATTACTTTCACACCGGGAATATATGAATCGCCTGAAAAAACATCATTACCCAGTTTATAAGTTAAGCAACTTTTATCATGCCCCGGCGTCTCCAGTACTTCCAAAACATTTCCAGTAGTAATTTCTATTTTATCACCCTCTCCCAGTATGCTGATATTATTTTCAGTCCATACAATGGGATCATTATGATAACGTGAGAAATTTAACTTGTCGGAACCTAGAGCTTCCTTTCCAAAAGAGGAAGTATAAATGATGCAATCCGGATATGCTTTTATCAGTTCCCTGATCCCATAAATATGATCATAGTGAGTATGAGTCAGGAATACTGCTTTCACAACTTTCCCATCGTTATCCAGCAACTCCTTTACAGGCTGAACATCACCGATGTCTATTAAAAAAGCCGACTGCCCCTCGCTTGTAAGAATATACGTATTTGAAGTAAATACACTGTTTATGATCCGATGGATATACATTTAATTATGTCCATTAAATGGTTCTGTTGTTGCACTTCCTTCCATATTTATTCCTTCACGAATAAATACTTTTTTGATTGTAAGGAAGATGATTTTTATATCCAGCCAGAAAGAGATATGATCCACATACCAAACATCCAGTTCAAATTTCTTAGTCCAGGATATGCTATTCCGACCATTCACTTGTGCCCAACCCGTAATTCCCGGACGAACTTCATGACGGCGGTATTGCTCTTCCGAATATAAAGGAAGATACTTGATTAACAAAGGACGAGGTCCTACTAATGCCATATCTCCCTTTAGAACGTTGATTAACTGCGGCAGTTCATCTATGGAAAGAGAACGAACTATTTTTCCAACCTTTGTCAGACGAACGTCATCCGGCAACAGATTGCCTTCCGCATCCCGTTCATCCGTCATGGTCTTAAATTTAATAGCCTTAAATATCTGGGCATTTTTCCCAGGACGAGCCTGGGTAAAGAAGACACCAGCACCTTTATTTGCAAAATGAAGGAAAATGATAATAATAAGTAAGATTGGCCAAATGATAAGCAAAGCAGAAAGAACTATGAAAAAGTCTATCAAGCGTTTAAGAAAATTACGATACATAAATAAATATTCCTTTCAGTCATCAAGTAGTCACTTCATTTATTGTACAGAAGCTCTATTCTTAATTAATTCTCCAGATTTTATAATTTGAGTTTTATCACTAATTTCAATTCCTGTTCTTATTATTCTTGCAGGATTACCTGCAATTAAACAGTTATCCGGAAAACTCTTTGTCACCACACTACCTGCACCAACAAAAACATGATTACCTAAAGTTACTCCAGGTAATATTATTGCACGTCCACCGATTACACAATGGTGCCCGATATAAGTATCACACCACATATGAGTTCCCCGTGAATAATCATGTGCTATAATCAAAGCCTCCAAAGCTATTCGAGTATTATCACCAATATGAATTCCCTTTGGATTTGCCCTATCAATAACAGCTCTCCAAGAAATCTGACAATTTCTACCCAAATCAACTCCCTTTATCTTACGTAGATAAAATGAATAACTAAGATTTATATATCGACTAATTTTTTGTCTTAAAGATAATTTTTCCATATCAAATCTTAATAACATCTGATATATACATAGGTTTGCTCTTCATCCACATAGTCCCCCATGTAAGCCCCAGTCCAAAGGAAGACATAAGCAATGAACATTCTTTAGTCATCAGTTCATCACGTAATCGACTTACCATCAAAGAAGGAATAGAGGCACCTCCCAGATTACCAAATTCTTCCAAGTTATAAGGAACCTTTGCCTGAGGAAACTTTAACTTCTTAACAATGCGGTCAACAATCATCTTGTTTGCTTGATGTATTAGAAAATAATCAATATCCACATTACGATCAAGATTATAATCTGCGAGAAAAGATTCAATGGATTTAGGTGGGCGAGATATGGCAAAAGAAAAGACATTCATTCCATTAATGAGAGTATGAATAGGAGCCCGAACTATACCGTTCCCAAAATCTTCATATTCAAAAGAAGTAGGATTAGCTGGATGGCGAAAGCCTCCATGTGGAGTCATCAATGCCTCATAGCCCTTACCATAAGTATGAAAATCAACAATAATATCATTAGCGGTTTCATCATACTCCAAAGCAACTGCCGTACCACAATCACCAAATAATGGCACACGACTCTTGTCTTTCATCGACCCCATGCGTAATGCAGTATCACCTATAAGTAATAAAGCACGCCTCACATTACCAGTCGTCAACAAATTGCCAGCAACCGTTATTGCATACATACATCCACAGCATCCCATAGGGATATCCATACAGAAACAGTTCTCCGACAGTGCTAATCTATCTTGCAATATGCAAGAAGTAGGAGGAGTACGATAATCGCCTGTCACAGACTCAAACAAGAGTACATCAATACTATCCCTCTCCCATCCCAACTCTTCAATCAACTTTTCCGCAGCAGCCTGGCACATATCAGATGCACACATACTATCTGGAGCAATATGACGACTTTTTATACCGACCGCATTATCAAACACCTCTGCCTCTTCTTGAGAAAAGAAATCAAAATCTGATGTCTTCACTACATTTTTCGGAACAGCCATAGCCACTCCTTTCATTCCGACATTCTTAATTTTCCACCTTGCCATAAAATTAAACTTTACAGTTCAACATCATATTTTTTCAGGATTTCACGCCCCTTGCCATAAGAAGTAAATTCCATAATATCTTCCGGATCGAACATTACATCAAAAGATTCTTCCAGTAAAGCAATTATGTTCAGCTGATGAACAGAGTCCCATGCTTCTACACTTTCTTTTGAAAAACCATTGTTTAATACAGAGTTATCTACACCAAACACTTCTACAAAAGCGTCATTATATTTTTCAATATCAGTCATTATATTTTCTATTTTATGATTTCAACTTACTATACAATATTTTTCCAGCTTCATTTTTGGGAATTGCATCAATTATCTTCACATCAAAAGCAGATGCCACAAGTTTGGTTTTCTCCACCAACTCTTCCCTAGCCAGATTCACATATTTCTCATCTGTCAAATAAACTGTCATTTTCTCATCCGTACCCACACAAGCACACTCTATCGGATATTTTCCCTTAATAATCTGTTCACACTCATCTAGTCCGATGCGCATTCCATACAGCTTTAAGAAACGTCCCATACGTCCTACAATATAGTAACATCCATCTTCATCCCGATAGGCAAGATCACCGGTACGCATAAATCCGTTGCGTTCATCACCCAATAACAAATCCTCGCGCCTACGAGCATATCCCATCGTCACATTCTTACCACGATAGCACATTTCTCCTTCTGTATTCGCCGTATCAATAATACTCCCGTCGCTGTCTATCAAGGACAATTCAGCATTCGGAACCGCCTGACCTATACTACCACACTTTGAAATCGCCCACTCCGGTGGAAGATAAGACATACGAGCAGTACCTTCCGATTGTCCGTAAGTAGCAATCCAACGCTTTCCATGGTCACGACAATACTCTGCAAATTTTAAATTTAATTGCCGAGGCATTTTGCCACCACCTTGAGTAAGTAATGTCAAGTCAGGAAGATCCATACGAAAGAAACGCATCAGATTTAATATTTCAAAACTGTAAGGAACACCTGTAAAACTAGTAGCTCGCTGTCCCTTCATAAAATCCCAGAAGTTTCTATCAGTCATACTCAAGTTTGTAATGAGGATTGTTGCACCAACATAAAGATGACTGAACACCACGGAAAGCCCCATAGTATAGTACAAAGGAAGAACCAGTAAAGGACGATCTGCTTCTGTAAGACCGAAGAACGTTGATATATTCAAAGCTGCCGCTTCTATGTTACTATATTTATGGCGCACAAGCTTGGGACTACCTGTAGATCCAGAAGTGGGTAGTAAATGCGAAAGTTCCTCGTACAGAGGACAAGTATCCATTCCCGTACGTAAAAGCGTATAACCATAGCGTTCCATCACCGTCTCATAGGTAAAAGTGGCTACTTGACTGGAAGGAACACAAAGAAATGCAGGACGATAGAGATCAAACAAATTATGGTACAATCCTTGTTCTGTATGCGCATTCAGTATTAGCGGAACATTACCCGAATTGATACTTCCTATGCTCCACGCTATTCCACCTACATTATTTTCCGTAAGTAAAAAAAGTAAAGAACGTTCAGGAAGTAAGCTATTGATTTCTTCCGAAAAAGACAATAATTCACTATACTTCAAGATATGTCCTGAAGAATCAATTGCAGCAACTGCATCATGCGGTTGCCTATCTAAATGTAATATCATATATGTCTGTTTATTTTAAATAGAGGCACAACCATCCACACCAAGGATATGCCCTGATATATATGAAGCACGGTCAGAAGCAAGAAAAGAGACAGCATTGGCTACATCTTGTGGAGTTCCCAGTCGTCCGAGAGCTATTCGACTGATACGATTGTCAATCTTGTCACCGTTTGCTTCATATAGTTCTTCAAAACGCTCCGTTTTAATGATACCGGGAGCAACTGCGTTCACACGTATTTGCTGCGGAGATAGCTCCTTGGCAGCCGACTTAGTAATAGCTATCACAGCGCCCTTAGAAGAAGAATATGCCACCTGACCTGGTGAACCTACCACACCTGTAATAGATGCAATATTCACAAAGCATCCACCACCCGTACGTGTCATCAGACGAGATGCTATTTGTAACATATCTATCAAAGAAAAGACATTCACACTATACATTTTTTCCAACAAATCCTTTGTGACCATACCTAACTTCTGATTAGCTATAATGGCCGCATTGTTCACTACACAGTCTATACGTCCCTCAGTCTTGTAGATAGTCATCAACGCACTCTTCATGGCTGAACTATCAGTTACGTCAAAGCAAATTGGAACGACTTTCACCTTGTTACGAGCAGAACAATCAGCCGCCCACTCCTCCATGTCTCCAATTTGAAGGTCATTGACATACACAGTAGCACCATCCTGTGCAAACTGCTCTGCAATAACACGACCGATACCACGACCGGCACCTGTAATGAGAGCTATCTTATTTTCAAGTAATTTCATATCAATATAATGTTTTACCTCCATCTATTATTAATGAATGCCCTGTTACCCACGCAGAAGCGTCAGACAACAGATAAACAATAGCAAGAGCCACATCCTGAGGTTCACCATAGCGTTTTAACGGATATGTCTGCATATCCTTTAGCATGTCCTCCTCAGAATAGGAACGACCTGCAAGCTTCGTATTTACCATACCCGGATTTACACTGTTACATCTCACTTTAGGCGCCATTTCTAACGCCACATTTTTCATAAATACTTGTAAAGCCCCCTTTGACGCACCATACATTGCATTACCAGGAGCAGTAGTATAGATCCCTCCCACAGATATGGTGAAAACAATTGAAGCCCCCTCATTAAGTTTCTTCTTCCGGCAAAGTCTTTGAGTCAGATACACTGGCGCAAGCGTATTAATGGACAGAATACGTTCCATATCATCCTTGTTAATGAACTTCACCGGCATTGGCTTAGTAACACCGGCATTGCTGACAAAACCGTCTAATTTGGGCAAACGCGCGACAAGATCGTCAAGGCATTCCTGATTGGTTAAATTAGCGACCTCCGCTGTATGCCCCTCACCTTCCAACATACCAAGAGTTTCGTTAAGCCCTTCTACATTAATATCTGTAAGGATAAGTGTTGCACCCAATTTGGCACATTCTACAGAAGTGGCTCTACCAATACCACCAGCTGCTCCAGTAACAAGGATTGTTTTTCCTACAAGCGAAAAAGGATTATAACTCATTCTTCCGACTTTGCTTGAATCGTATTGAACAAATCCTGAATAGTGATAGCCGCACTCATATCGCTACCTTTTAATGTTACACCATATTCCTCATCTATCATGGCTATAATAGATAAGGCTACAAGTGATGAATAATCTTCTAACTCGTGGAACACTGTCTCAGGAGTGAGTACACTTGCATCAGTTTCATCGAACTGATCAGCAAAATTCTCAATGAATTCTTTGATTTCCATAATTGTTATGATTTAAAAATAATATTATACAAGTTTCTTGGCTGGATTTCCAAATACGGTTGTACCAGATTTGACCCTTCTAATCACAAAACTACAAGCCCCAACATTGGCCTCTGATTCTACCACTACATTATGACTTATCACAGCCGAAGTATGGATATTTACATGATCTTCTATTATTATACCACCAACACACGTAACATGAGTATCAATACGATTCCAATTGCCAATTTTATCATCATGCCCTATAACAGTATAGGATTGAATCATATTGAAATCGCCTATTTGAGCATCATTACCAATAACTGTATACGCACCGATAAAATTACCTTTTCCCAATTTTGCATTAGTATAGAAACGAGCTGTCTGATGAATCAGATTAATAAATTCACCACCCCTACCCTGAATTTTCTCAATGCACTGTTTACGTTGTTTATCTCCTATTGAACATACAAAAACATCTTCATCCTGTGGCTGATAGTTTTCAATTGTTCCAATAATAGGAGGATAATTTTCAAACTGGTCCAATGAGGGAAAGTCATTCAAGAATCCTTTTACAATGAATTCCGTTCCATACCCTACACACTCTAAAGCGTTGGAATACATGGTACGTCCCATACCACCAGCTCCAATTATAATTAGTTGCTTCATAATTATTTTATACTACTTCGTAATATTTTTTAAAGTTACCTTTAGTTGCATTATTTTTCTAATTAATTTTATATCACGAAAACAGGTTCCCCCTGTCATTCTATAAAGAAGATATTCAAATAAGAAAGCAAACAGGTTAATTCCACTCAAACCATAAAGTTTTTTTTGTAGAACCTTCACCTCGGGATATGTTTTTATCTCGAAATTATCATATTCAAACGTTTTATCTTTATCAATCTCCATCTCCGAATAGAATGTCAAAGCGGCACAATTGCTTCCACTTCCGTCAAAGCCCCAATTCCGAACTTTTGAAACTTTCGGATAAATACAGTATTTCTTATTGAAAGCACAATATAATCTCCATAATAAATCTCCAGTAGCATTACTCCGCTTTCTATACATCATCCTATGTATAGCAATCCCCTGATTAAGCTTTACTGCTTTAAAAACTGTTTTAAAAGAAGAGAGAATTTCGTCAGCAACAGTAGTAGTAAATGTAGGCTTCTTGTCAAACCATACGCCTACTCCCCACGCATTATATCCTACAATCGGATAAGCATTGAATGGATATGTTTTCATACAGCTATAATTATATCCTAATTCAGTATAGCCGCAAATAGCAATCACCTCAGGATTATCTTTATATTTATTCAAACCAGTATTAATATAGTCAAGGAAATTTAGCGAAAACTCATTGTCATCTTCACTGAAGATATAACGGTCAAATTTTTGATGTACTATATCTAAGAGATCACGTGCATTTCTGGTTGCCCCCATATTCTCTTCTCTACGGATGACTACTACATTTTTAAATCCAGTAATGGTAGGAAGATAATTACAAATTTTTCTATATCCCTCCCAATGAGATTCCTTTGCAGGAAAGTCTAGCCCAACATACAATTCCGTCTCGTCTGCTCCGGTACATTCCGACAATGTATCGATGCACCGTTTCAAATGTTCATATCTACAAAGCGTAGGGATGACAACAGGGGCATATATATGCAATTCATTATTTGTCATTTGTTGAAAAACTCATTATATCCTCTTTTATTTCAATGATATTACATTGAAGAAACAAATTGTTCCAAGAAGGTGTTAGAAGAATTGATGGCATCTTCTTAATGATGCAATCTTTAAATGTAACATGCTTTACAGGACATTTCTCTGTAATTTTATCTTGATAGTTAGTTATATCTGGTATAACACAATTGTTAAATTCAATCCAATTAGTGGTATTAAGACGCAAAGGAGCCGTAAATTCACAATTTGAAATATGAGTTGCAATCTTATTGAAAGTTCCAAGGTTATTAAATGTAGATGACACATCATATTCATTATTTATGAAAATGCAATTTCTCATATATACATTGTCATTTCCTGTTTCAGGATAGACCCTTACTCCATCAGGTTCAAAATCAATACCGGCTTTGGGAGCTGTCCCTTTTATGGAATCTATCCCACAACTTTCAAATAATGAATTTTGAATCACTACATTTTGCGCACCTATCGTTATCCCATTTCTACGAGCATATTTAATTTTCACATTTTCAATTATTAATCCCTTCGAACATCTGTTTGAGATATGTTCATTTGAATAATCTGAAGTATACAATATACAATCTCCAAAGGAATTCTCTATCGTAATATCTTTAAAGCGAAAATTGGAACAAACTCTACAACAAAAAATATGCCCCCACTCACCATAATAGTTTGATCTCTTAACGAAAGGTGAGTTATAGATATGTTCTCTAACATCTCCAGAAATAGATCCTTTACCATCAATTATTACATTATCCTTTCCATACTCCCAAAAAACAAAATATGCACCTTGATTGGTCGGAAGCATCCTAAAGTGATTTTGAATAGTAAGATGAGTATTCGATGGTATAGTAAATATCCTCAAAAAAGAATATTCATCTTTATACAAATCCGCATATTTTCTCTTTTTCACCTTTCCCACCATTGAATATGGTAATTTATCACCAAGATTTGCTTCACCTTTGTAAGGTAATTCAAAAAAATAGTTTCTATCAGCCTGAAAATAAATGTGACAAAAATGAAAATCGTCAGTCAATGACAATGCATTCTTGATAATACAATTTGAGACGAAGTCTGGAGAATTATCAAAATAGAACCATGAATCATAGACTTCATCATTATGCCACGTTCCTAATATCAAAATATTCAAACCTATAACAGGTCCTTGACTTTTAACCGTCAAAACACTATTATTTCCCTCAATTATACCATTATCAATATACCCTTTTCCTTCTATCGCCAACTCTGCTCCTGATGGTAAAACTAAATGTCGTCCATCCAATTCACATTTAACATCGACAATCAATTTAGAATAAACCCTAGGCAATTTTTCCGTACATAAAATATTATCTTTTGAAAGCTGAAGCACCGTACTGACACGAATAGATACATTTACTGCCGTAAATCCCAGAGTAGTATAAAAAATCAAAAGAATACTAACAATCACTCTCATAATAGAAGTATGATATATAATATTTTTATACATAGAATATTGCACAACTTTTTTATAACGTTATATACTTAGGTAATTTCAATATATCACAACGCTTTCAAGTATATAAATCGTCTTATAAATATCAATTTCGTATACTAATCTGTATCAGGAGAATTAACTTTTGCAGATGTTATAGCACTTGGGGGAAGTGACAATATAACAGAACCTAATATGAATAGATAAAGCCACATTAATCTAAAAGGATAGTCTCGTATCATATTGCAAATCACATACAACACCAAAAACCCCCAAGTTTGATTTGAACGATATTTATAAAATAAAGACCAATATAAAATGGAAACTAATATAAAACCAATAATTCCATTTATAAAAAAGAAACGTTTATAACTTGCACATCCATGTAGTATATTTGTAGACTCAGTGCCATCACCATAGGCTTTTCTCCCATAACCATTAATTAGATCCCCATGTTTCAACCAATCTTCATAATAAGCATCGAACAACATAGATGTCCTATTATTTCCTGAAAGTTCACCATCAACAAACATCAGTCTACTCAATATTTTCTCATTAAATATATTATCACCATTATTATAGGTTAAACCAAAAATGTAAAAAGCACATGCAAGCACTCCTAAAAATAAAATATATTTTAGAACATGTACCCCTTTTAAAAGATAATGAAGACACAAACCTATAAAAAGGAGACCATAAGCAGCCAATGACAAAGAAAATATAATTGATAGAAGATATATATAATTAGATTTATCTTTAAAATTGAATCTATTTATAAACAAAAGCAAACAACAAGTACTTCCAACATGTCCCGGTTCTAAAAACATGCCACAAAAACGAGGGAGTAACTCTTCCAATATATTATCTGCCCCCGCAATAAATAAATAGTAAACTTCATGAGTATAAAAATCCGTTGTATCTGAGTAATAATGAGGCAAAGGAATTCCTGCCAAATACAGAAACCAGCCAATCAAAGATATACAACAAATACATTTCATAAACCAATCAAATCCATGCCAAAGCTTAATTTTAAAAGCAATACTCGATAAAACAATGAATATTGAAATAATTATAACAGAACTAAGGTTAAGAAAAGAAAGAAATGAAAATGATACTGTATTATGAGTATAATTATATATAAAATTTATAATAAGCAAAAAAATCACCCACAATGATTGTTGAGGAACTTTTACTTTCAATAAGCAGGGAAGTAATACAAGTGCACATGCAAAATTAACAAGAGACTGTGGAAATCGCCATGTAAAATACAATTCCATGGACACACACATAGCTAATATTAGAAAATAGATAGCTGGCTGTTCCTTATTAAATTTAGTAATAAGCATGTTAGAAGAAATAGTATAGGTCTATAAAATAAGACTTTATATTATAGAGAAAATAATAATACTTCATTAGCAATTCTTTCAATATCCTCCTTTGCCAAACCATAGTACAAAGGCAAGCAAAGTATTCTTTTCGAAATATCCTCGGAAACAGGCATTTCTACATAAGGAAGTATCTGTGTAAAGGTATTCACTGAAGGATAGAAATAGCGTCTTGGATAAATGTCTTCAGCATTCAACTTCTTCTCAACAGAGAGAAGCGTTGCTTCCGAAGGAAATATCACTGGAAAATAACTATAGTTACAAGCCTCATTGATACGCTGAAACTTCAATTCAGGACATTGAGAAAGTATCTCTTTATACAGCATATACTTTTCTTGACGATCAGCCAGGGCAGACGGCAGATAACGCAAATTGGCAATGCCGATAGCCGCATGAACTTCGGTCATTTTTCCATTAGTACCATCATCCACAACATCCTTACGATCATCAAAACCAAAGAAACGCAAACGCTTCAACTTTTCATGCAATTCATCGTCCAAGGCAAAGCAGGCACCTCCCTCAGCCGTATTCAACATCTTAGTGGCATGAAAGCTCGTTGTGGAAATATCACCGTACTCAAATATTGACCTGCCTTTATAATTCACCCCCACAGCATGCGCAGCATCATAAATCACCCTCAAGTTATGCTTCTTAGCTATAGCATCAATTTGCTCGACTTCGCAGGGATTACCGAAAACATGTACGGGAAGAATTGCACAAGTATGTTCAGTGATCTTTTCCTCAATCTTAGACGGATCCATATTCAATGTATCAGGATCAATATCAACAAAGACAGGCGTACAACCCTCCCAAATAATGGAGCTGATTGTAGCGATGAAAGTAAAAGGAGTAGTAATGATCTCGCCTTTAAGCCCCAAGGCACGGATAGCCATATGAATGGCAATAGTACCATTGGTCACTGAAACAATATTACGCAAGTGAAGATAATCAGCAACTTCCTTCTCAAAACGTTGTACAAGGGGACCGTTATGCGTCATAATACCACGCTCCCAAATACCCTGCATAAGCTGAGTCACTTCTTCCAACGGTGCCAAAGTAGGCATCGTTACATAGATACTTTTATTTGCCATAACAATATTCTTTTATTTGCCCGATATACCGGGACTGATTCAAATTCTGTATATATTCACCTGAGAACTCTCCTGTATCCAAACTGTGAGCAATATGCGCCAGCATATTTGAGAAATGATCATCAGCAGGTAAGAGAATCTCTTCGCAACGTCCATGCTTTTCCAAGATTACTTTCGGAGTAAAACCGGCAGGAGCAGTGAACGCACGGGTGGTAGTCAATTTACCAAGACTGCCCCAAATTTCATAGCCGCACTGATAATAATTATCAAAACCGAAAGCAAGCTCTGCAATGACACCTTGAGGACTGTCAAGGTACGCCCCACCATACAAATCAACATCCATATCAGAAGGTTGGTATAAAGAAGCGGAACGCAAACTAAAACTATAATCAGGAAGTATAAACTGCATAGCTTTCAAGGTATAAGCTCCCGCATCAAGCAAAGATCCGCCGCCAAGAGATTTCGAATAGCGGATATTATTCCGATCCTCAAAAGGGGGGAATCCGAAGGAACAGCGGAAACAACGGAGATCACCCAATTCATGCCTTTCCAAAAGTTCTTTTACCCAAACATGCTGGGAATGAAAACGAAACTGGAAGTTCTCGATCAGAAGCAAATGTTTGTCACAGGCAAGTTCAACAAGCTCCCGAACCTCATCATAAGTACACGACAGAGATTTCTCACTCATCACATGCTTTCCTTTTTCCAAAGCTTTATGGATCCACTCATAGTGTAAACCTGTCGGAAGCGGAATATATACCAATTCGATATCCTCATTATCCAGCAGCTCTTCATAGCTACCGTAAGCAACACAATGATAAGGGGCAGCTGCAAGTTGGGCTTTGTGAAAATCACGGCTGGCAATGCCAGCCAGTTCAAAGCGTTCAGATGATGAAAAGGCGGGAAGAAGGGAGCGGATCGCAATATGGGCACATCCAAGCACACCCACTTTATACTTTTTAATCATTTGGTATTTAAGATAAATAATTTAGAGCCGCTATCAAACTGCGGGACTGAATGTTCAGATAATTATTGAAACGCAAGAACTGATAGATTTGTCCTAAAGTCATCCAGCGATAACGTTCAGGGAGTTTGAGAGGAAAAGAATCATCCACCTCAACAAGCATGTTACGGTTTTGCTCATGATAGAAGCGCCCCCCTTCTTCAGATTGTAAAGTATCGTAAAGCACCTGAGATCCGGAAGACTCAAGCACAAGGTCAAGGAAAGGCGGACGGGCACTTCGGGAAGAAGGAATATTACCTGTCAGACATTGCACTGTAGGAGCCAATTCCATAACATCAAAGTTACCGCATTCAAGTTTTGCCTGTACCATAAAATGATAAACTCCATTTATCTTTTTGATGATAAAAGCACATATGCCTTGCTGCATCGGCTGAATCAACGGCTGGCACCACGAAGAGACCTCACGGTTAGATATGGTAACTTTCACACCAACCACTTTAAAGTATTTTCCATCCTCACGGGATATTTCACCGGCCAATACCCGCCAATCTGTCATTTTCCGGAGAGGAAAAGGATGTACCTTCAAATCATAACGGGACTTTAAAGAAGACAACCAGGAAAGATGCTCGGATATCGTAGAATGACAGTGATTCGTTACGGAAGAAAGAAGCAAGTCCTTACCAAAAACAGACAAACGACTCGTATCATCTGCAAGAGATAAATAGTCGCTGATTTTTAAACCGGAAAGAACGGTACGGGTATCCATATTGACCATATTATCATAACGCATCAACTCTTTTATCTGACCGAGCGTCATCCAGCGGAAATCATCATGCTCCTCAACATCCTCCTCCACTTTTATTATTATATTACGGTTTCTCTTACGAAGAAACCGTGCTCCCTGTTCGGATTGAAGTTGGTCAAGAATTATCTGGTCAGGGCTTGCATTTACAAAATAATCAAGGTACAGGGGTTGTTTCCCTTTATGAATCTGACTATAATTACTCTTAGTAGCCTGCAAGGTAGGAGAAATCTGCACGCAATTTACATTCCCGGGTTCGATCTTTGCTTGCATCAAAAAATAAAGGACACCATTAAATTCCTTGGTCAAAATCCCCAGATAGCCTACTTCCGGTTGGTTAATTATAGGCTGCGTCCAACTGGAAAGGGAGCCATAGTCTGTCTCTACACGAATCCCTTCAATCGAAAAAAAACGACCGGAACTATGTCTTAAAGTACCATCTTCATCCTGAGACCAGTGATCCAGGGAAGAAAAAGGAACAGGAGAGATTGAGACATGGATTGAACGATTGCGATTCTCAATCCAAAGACGAATTTCATCCAGCGAATGCAAAGTACCCTGAATGGTTAATAAAGAACGAATTACCATTGTACTATTTTTTCTTGAATTATTACTGATATATTATTTTCTATCCCGAATCATGTTTACTTTCGTTTTAACAGGGAGATGCCAAGTTGCTTAAGTTCAAGGTACTCCGGTAACTTTATTTTCTCGTAGATAAAAAATGCCAATAAAATTCCCAATACTAACTGGATCGGAAGAAGGAGATAAACCGACCAATCCAACAAAGAGACACACCACATAATGAAAGCTACGGTAAGGGATGTAAGAAATGTAGGCAATATATCTTTCAATTGATCTATAGCAGGATAATCTATCAATCCTGCAGAATAATAGCTATTCAAAAAATAAGCAATAAAAGAGATTACTACGCTTCCCCAAAGCATATATTCAATACCGCAATATATGCCTATCATAATTGGACCTACAGCTATTATTTTTTTTATTATTTCTAATTTTAAAAATAAATCAGAGCGTCCTTTTACTTGTAAAATATTCAAATTAATAGCATGAAGAGGGTACAACATACCGGCAAAACAGATTATTTGTAAAAAATAAACAGCAGGAAGCCACTTTGCACCTATTAAAATAAGAATCAAAGGCTTTGCAACAGCTGCAAGTCCTAACATACATGCAAAACTTATCAGCATAGTAGTTTTTATAACCTTGCGATAAGCTTCACGCAATCGTTCTGATTCCTCTTGAATTGAACTTAATACAGGATAGCTAACACGTTGGACAACAGTAGTCAAGTTGCTGGAGAATATTGTATTAAACTGTTCTGCACGTGTATATTGTCCTAATATGGAAGAAGCATAAAAACGCCCAATAATGATATAATAAATATTCTTATAAATAGTATTTATAAGCCCGGATAACAGCAGCTTGGATCCAAAACCAAAAAGCTCATTAAAACTCTTTATTGAAAACTCAAAATTAGGATGCCATTTACAGAAAATCCATAAAAATAAAGTATTCAATAATTGCCGGGATAACTGTTGACCGACCAAGCTCCATACCCCCATTCCGGCAAGCGCCATACCTATACCAACAAATCCACTACTTATAGACGAGATTAATGAAACTTTAGTTTGTGTTTTAAAATTAACATTCCGTACAAATATCGTACGAGGTATAATGGATAATGCATTAATAATAAGAATAAAGCCTATTATTCGCATAACCTCCATCAATATGGGTTCTTTAAAAAAAACACTTATAGCCGGTGATGCAAGAAACAAAGAAATATATAAAACAATACTAACTACTATATTAAAATAAAAAACGGTATTATAGTCAATACGATTTATGTGTACTTTACGTATCAGGGCATTAGAAAAACCGCTATCAATAATTGAATTTGATACAGCTATAAATATAGCTATCATAGCCATAACCCCATATTCCTCAGGAGTTAACAAACGAGCTAAGATGAGACCGACCAGAAAAGTAATGCCCGAACTAGCTATATTGTCTATAAAACTCCAACCAACACCACGAACTGTTTTATCTTTTAAAGATTCCTGCATACAATAACCAATAAGACCTGAGTGAATTTGAAAAACATTAGCGTCAAAGATCTTATTTCCAAACGCTTATAAAAAAACAAAATGTATTATATATAAAATTCAATTCAATGTAACCATACATAAAAAGAACTAGGGAGAAAGAAACGCTAAGTTGATTTATATTAATTATAGGAATCTTCGCATAGATCTACATTAAGAAATAGCGTTATCTCTCACCCCTAGTTATATGCATATTTATCTGCCTATTTCATTTTCTTTCAATTTCACTTTATTATCTTCTTTTCTGTTCTTCAATTCAGTAAAGAAATCCCTTCCAAATAATATCCAACTGACACAACCTAATCCCGTCAAAAACACAATCCCTATAAGCATTAGAGCCTTACGAGGTTTTGAAGGCTTTATCGGAATAGTGGATGGTTCAATAATGGTATATACAGGAGTAATTTCCTGTACTTTAGCCTCTGCCATTTGTAATTGCTGCGCTACAGAGGTATAAACCTGATATGCCAAACGCATCTCATTTTCCAACCTTTCTTGTTCAGCACGATAACTCAACAAAATAATATTCTTGTTAGCATCAGCAAACTTGGCATAGTTCTCCTGAGCCTTCTCATACTCTTTCTTTTTTCTTTCAAAAAGCTTCTCTTGAAACTGAAAATCCTGACGAGCTTTAGTTGTTCGATATTCTGTGATATAGTCTTGTAACCGACGTACTACAGTATCAGTAAGACAAGCAGAAATACGGGCATCCTGCATTGTCACAGACAAAGTCGTAACACCCGTCTTCTTATCAACAGAAACATTTATACGCTCACTTAACTCTTTCGCAGTATCAGTTTCTTCTTTCGTTAAATGAAAAGGATCAAAAATACCATCATCTTCTTCATCTGTTAATAATGAAACAACCCAACCAAGTGCCTTAAATGGGGCAGAAGTTATCAATGACCACCACGGCATACGCTGATATTCATTCAAATAACAATAAAGTGTAGTATCAACCTCTTCATCCAAATCCTTAACACGAACATTAAAAAGTCCCGTAATAAAAGGAGTAGAACTAACGATATTAGGATATAAATCAGGATATATTGCATCCGCACCAGACGTGGCATTAAGATTAAGACCCGCCATTGCGGCCAATGAAGAAAGTCCACCTGTACCTTTATTATCAGACAATTCCGGTGCAATCATGGCTTCAGTTGTATACTCCCGGGGAATACTAAATACAATTACCAAGCCTATCAGTACAGCATATCCACAAGCCTTCAGTATAAACTTACGTTCCCCCCAGACCTTTAATGCAAGCTCCAGCAAATCTATTTCTTCTTCTTGAGAAGAAGGGTTCTTTTGAAGTTCCTCACTCATAATTCATATTCTATTTAAAAGCATTTACCAAAGTGGCCACCATAGCCGCCATTGTAGCAGTAGTGGAACTGATACCCAGTATTTCTGCAAATTTCATGTGCTGCTTCTCAGCCTTGCTGGGTACTACGATTTCACAACCCGGCTGTATAAGCTTACCGCTACTACGTTTTGCACGCGCCACAGTACCATTCAGATAAATAATATAAGCCTTCTTCTTCTTTGCCATATTACCATAGCCACCTGCCATATTGATATAATACTTCAGCTTCGCACCTTTCTCCCAAGCCACCGTATTCGGATACATAACCGAACCGCTAATCTTAACAGTATTGACAAACTCAGGAATATAGATCACATCACCTTCGCGCAAAACAACATCATAGTCGCTACCCGGATTAGCCAAAGCCTTCTCCATATCTATACCGACGGTATATGTTTCTGTTATAGCCAACTTAGCAACAGATATGCTGTCTTTGCCCTCACCATTACGTGCCATACGCAGAGCATCCCTCTCACGGCGACGCTCTTCATCGTTCATTCTGCGAATAAGACGACCGCCTTTTATGTAAGCATCCGGAGTTATACCACCCGCACGTTTTATTAAATCACTCAAACGCTCGTTCTTTTTCAAAAGCGCATAACTTCCACTAAACAACACTTCTCCCGATACTGAAACTGTACGTTGCACCTTATAGGCCGGACTCCTGCGGATCTGAACCATATCAAACGGCTGCAAATAGAAATCCGCATCCCCTATCACCAAGCCGTCTTTTATATCAAAAGCAAACGTTTCCGCCAATTTACTACTGTAAGCAGTACTCTTAGGGTTTTTAATACGGCGCGTCACACTCACTCGCGTAGTAGCCGCCGCCTCACGCAAACCGCCAGCCTGAACAACCAGATCTTCTATAGTCATCTTGTCCGAATACAGGAAGGTTCCCGGATTTAGAACTTCACCATATATTGATACGGTCTCTTCCTCCTTCAGATCATTCACACTGGGGATATAAAGATGGTCATCCTTTTGCAAGGGAATATCTGCAATGGTACCATTGAGTAAACCGTTCAAATCAATAGCTATAATTTCATGAGAAAGATCCTCATGTTCACGATCCAATAATACACGATTCAAAAAGGCATCGCCACGAAGCCCTTCAGCTTTCTTTATCAACTGTTTTACCGTGTTTACCTCTCCATCCAACTGATAGAGTCCCGAACGGTAAACAGCACCGCTTATCTCAACTTTGTTTTCAAAACGGTCGAGTACGGCATCAACGGTTACAAGATCACCGTCGTCCAGACGGAATACGGAATAATCCATTTCATCTACATTGAAAACCTGATGCTCACGTCCGCTCTTACGGATAAGACGAATGGCTTTCTTGTAGGAATCTCCAGTAAAACCACCGGCATATTCCAGCAAATTAGCGACAGTTTCCGTAGGCTTCATTTCATAATACATTGGACGCTTAACCTTTCCAACGATCTCCACCAGAGATTCATAAGGATTCACAATGATAACGTCGCCTTCTTGCAAGCGTATATCGTCATTCATCTTACCCTTCATGATAAACTCATAGACATCAAGATTTTCTATAGTCTTTCCGTTACGCACCAATTTTATGCCACGCAAACTACCGATTTTATTAACACCACCCGCACGGTACAATGCATGAAAAACAGTAGAAAAAGCAGAAAGAGAATAAGTACCCGGAACGGAAACCTCTCCCATGATGTTTACCTGAATAGTACGCGTGTCTCCAAGCGTTAACCGAATCTGAGAGTTAGGCTCATTGCCACCGATACCCGAATAAATCTTAGAAAATTCACGTTGCAGATATTGGTTGGCTTCCTTCACCGTCATCCCATTCAAATGAACCGGCCCCAGATCCTTAACCTGAATATCACCTTCAGGACTGATCGTCTGGCGGATTGTATTTTCCGAAGCACCCCAGATATCTATAATCACTTCATCACCGGGGCCCAAACGATAACTTATCGGAGTGGCAAGATTAGCGCTGGGTTCAAAGCTTAAATTGGTATTTCTGAATAAATTGTGACCGAAAATCTGCCTGGCAGACATTTCCAGATGAGCTTTGCTATCCTGCTTTTCATCAATAACAGCCTTCTGGTCTTCCAACTCTGCAGCTTCATAAGATGAATCCAAAGCCACGGCGTGTTTACGCATCTGGTTGGGCTTATTACCTGTACCTTCAGCAGTACTGTTGGTAGCCTCATACCTGGACTTAATCCGCAATACCTGCTCCTGGGTCACACCACGGCGAAGCAGTTCAGTAGTCATTTGCTTCTGGGATTTTCCTGCTGCTTGTGCATTCTTTACATACTCAACAACCTGTTCATCAGACATGCGTTGGGCATGAACAAAACCGGATAAAGTAAAAAGACAAAAGATAAATAATAATAATCGACGCATAGTTTATATATAAAGATAATTATTCTTCATGATGATTTTCTCATTCATCAATATATTCCCAAGGATAAGGATTATCCACTACATTCTGGAACTCGGCGATAGCTTCCTGTTGATCGGGAGTAAGTGATGCGGAATCCCAGGAAGCAATGATGGTACGAGCTTCATCAGCCAAGGGATCGTCAAAAACCTCACCATAGCAGGCAGTTAGTAAACGAAGTTTTAATAAAGAAGCAGGAAGTGAATCGAGGATATTCCAGCAACGGTTTAAAACTTCCTGAACATGTATTTGCTTTTCACCATGATCGACAAATGAAGCGTTGTAACCCATCAGAAGAGCCAGACAAACATTTGCCTGTTCTTCCACAGTAGAACCTTTGACACCGGAATTATACAAAGCCGTGGTCAGGCGGTAAACTTCACCGTTACGGCGGGACAAGTCATCGCTATAGACCGGACTCCCGTCCATGCCTAAATACATCAGCTCGTGCGCTGCACGCTGAAGAGAAACTATTTCTTCGGAAAGAGTCATAAAGAATTATGATTTTGGAGTTATCAACTGTCAATTACCTCTATAAGGTCAGGATGGATAGTAGCCATGGCAACGGCTATGACACCTTGTATCGCAACAACTACACGACGATCGCGAGCCCCTTTTACTTTCAGGAAAATACCTTCCTGACCTTCGAAGTCACCTCCCGTGATACGAACTTTTGTACCTTTAGATAGATTCAGTTCATCAGGTTGAAAGTACATGAGATGATCATTGTAAGTACCGGCTACAGCAATAAAACGCTGCATCTCGCTATCTGAGATAATAATCTTCTGACCACTACGGGTATCGGTTATGTATTGTAAATAGGTTACTTGTGATTTGATACGCTTCACCTCGGAAGGACAAGCATGAACAAAAAGTAAATTATGAATGACAGGAACCAGAACACGCACTTTCTTACCTTTCTTTATACTGATCTTGTATTGCATGGGAACGAAACAACCCAATTTTTCCTTTTCAAGCAAACGCATAGCATCCGGCTCTCTACGATAAGTGGCACGCATAGCATACCATATTGGGGTTTCTTTCTCCACTTCCATTCTATGATTATTTCAGAAAAGTGCGTTCCTCCGGGGCTTTGAACTTCTTGCATACACTTGAAATTCAATCACTTGCGAACACTTTATGTAAAATACAACAAGCTTTGTGCTCCTCTTGTCAACGAGTTTTCTACAGCAGTCCAATGCTTTATAGGTAAAAAGCTATAAACGAGCAGATTACAGTCAAAAAGTATCTTTTAATCGTTCGTTTAATGGGCGTCAATATTTTTTTTAAAGTGGAAGATAGAAAAAGAATAAAATGAGTAAATATTAACAGTTATTTTCAGCTCTCGTTTATTTCTTATAATCAGATAGTTAGCTTTGTTTTTATCCAATTTAAAGAAGATTTTTTATCAAACATTTTGTCATTCGGAAAAACACCTTTATCTTTGCGCCCATTAAACGAACGTTTTTTGAACACTTTCCAAATTAAAACTTATATATCTAGTATACAATTATTTACTACTCATAAAAGATTATATTTACTGTATTTCCCCCTACTCTATTATCCCTCTAATTTTAATTTCCTATTTTTGTAACATTTTTAACTGTGAATATCAGTTAAATCAATAATTAAAAATTATACAATATGGAAAAATTAAAAAAAAGAGGTTCAAAATGAATCTAACGTAAAGAAAACATCTCATCAAGTTGAAAATCAGAGTACAAGCAGTAGCAGAACAGTAAGTAAAATCAGTATAGTTGATGAGGATTTATTGGCTGAACGGTATTATGCAGGTATAAAAACTCATCTGTGTATAGGAGCTCTAAGAAGCTTCAAATTAGGCTATTTTAAAGGTCAAAATATTAATAACATAAGCGATTTAGGAATGCATTTGTACAAATCGGGCGACGCCATAAAACACGAAAAAGGGCAAGATAACTTAATGGAAATAAGCAGCTTTATGACAGAACTAAGAAAGATGTGGGCAGTAATACAAAAGGAAGATACCGAACACATAGATCCGTATGGTTATGATGTAACAATAAATCATTGATAGTTTACTACAAAGAAAGGGCATAACTTTGCCCCGTCAATCTGATTGTGGAAGGGCTACACCCTTTCACCCGGATGGTGTAGCCCTAACCTAAAAAGGGTATAGCTATCCGGAGCAAAGGGTGTAGCCATCGCAGAAGATTGATTATTAATCATTTATAAACTACTAAATTCATTAAAATGAAGAAACAAACGTTGGGGCACCAATCGAATCATGTAACGAAAAGCGAAAGAGTAGAAAATCTATGGAAGAAACTTATCAGACAAGAAACAGATTTATCAGATGAAACCATCACATGGATGACAAGACGAATTAGACTGCTGACTGAGTATATGGCATACGGATGTGCACTAATAGCCTATCGCAAGCAGAATGGAGATTTTTATATGGCAAGAGCCACACTCGTATATTATGAAGCCTGTTTCCACCGAAAATACGACATTGAACGTATCCAGAACCATGTGGTATACTGGGATATAGAACAGCAGGGATGGAGAACATTCCAGATAGAGAATTTTCTGGAGTGGAAACCGGTGGTTAATTGAGAGTGGAGAATTTAAAAATCAGGAGATTATGGAATCATATCTATTACATGACGCCAATGCAAGCAGTAATTTTAAAATAATGATGATGATACAGAAAGAAGGAATGAAAGGATACGGTATCTACTGGATGATACTGGAGTTTCTTAGAGTACAGAATGGATATAAGGCAGACGTAAGAATACTGCCCGTACTGGCAAGAAAAATGAGAGTGACAGTAGCAACCTTGAAGAGAATCATCTTCGATTCAGGACTATTTGAGGTGAACGACACAACCTTTTCATCGCCCGGACTCACACGGCGCATGGGGCCACTGGAAGCCAAGCGCGAAGCGAACAGAGAATCGGGCAGACGTGGAGGACTAGCTAACCAACAGAGAATCAGGGAAGGCATGGCAAGCGACGCTTTACCTATCAATCAGACTAATGATATAAATAACTCCCCCTCTATATCTCCCCAAAGGGAGACAGGAAAGAATGAGGAGATTCTTCTTCTTCCACCGGAGTATGCACTTAACAAAAATACACATAATTATGAAGGACTGGTGGAAGAGTTACAACGCCAAAAAGTAACGGTTATCAAGGAAATCAATGCCATTCTCAGACTCACGGATTTCGGAAAGCTGAAAGGAAGGATATGGAAAATACTCTATGACATCAACAACTCACCGCAGATGAAAGCAAGGATTGTGATGCCGGGAAAATATATTCTGAAGCTGTTGCAAAACTAAAAGAACTAAAGAGGGTGTTTACACTTCTTCCACCACAGATTACACGGATTCTCACAGAATATCTATACTGGATAACAATTGTTTATTTGAATCTGGATAAATCTGTGGTGCTTTCTTCTTTCCACTCTAAACAAATTCGTATATTTGCTACACAAAAACCGTTTTAAATATCATGATAACATTTCCGAATGCCAAAATAAACCTGGGACTGAACATTGTAGAGAAGCGTCCCGACGGGTATCATAATCTGGAAACAGTATTCTATCCTGTTCCCCTAGAAGACGCGCTAGAAGTGAATATTCTGCACGAAGGCAATGAGAAGTTTCGATTGCACCAGGCAGGATTAGAAATCGAAGGAGAAGTTGAAAATAACTTAGTGGTGAAAGCCTATAAGCTGTTGGATGAAAAGTTCAATCTGCCGCCCGTGGATATTCACCTGTTCAAGCATATTCCTTCCGGTGCCGGTTTAGGCGGCGGATCATCTGACGCAGCTTATATGCTGAAATTATTGAATGAAAAATTCAATCTGGCACTCACGGATGAGACCTTAGAAGAATATGCCGCAAAATTGGGAGCAGATTGCGCCTTTTTCATTCGAAATGCCCCAACATACGCTGAAGGAATAGGAAACGTCTTCTCCCCTATCTCTTTACCCCTAAAAGGGTATCAGATTGTTTTAGTTAAACCGGATATTTTTGTTTCCACCCGGGAAGCTTTTGCTCAAATAAAACCGCATCGGCAGGAAATGCCACTAAAAGAGATAGTGAAACGTCCTGTAGAAAAATGGAAAGAATGGATGATGAATGATTTCGAGGAAAGTGTATTCCCCCAGTTCCCAGCTATCAGGGAAATTAAGGAAGACCTGTATAAACAAGGAGCTATTTATGCCTCCATGACAGGTTCCGGTTCGTCTGTTTTTGGATTGTTCGAACCAAGTGCCATATTACCCAGCAATACTTTTGGAGAGAAGACATTTATATACCGCGGAATATTAAAATAACGACCTTGATTAAAACTATATTGGAGAGGCTAAATTCAGCCTCTTTTTTTATGCCATTTTCCAGAAGCTGCAACTGAACCTTTATCAGACCCTGATATTTTTTTGTTCACTGGTGAACAAAAAAAATAAGCCCTGTCTCCCGACAAGGCTTATTCACAACACAAACACAAAATAAAACACGACAAAACTACTATGCAATCTTACCTGTCTATGCCGGGGAGGCATAAGTACTAGTTACGGATATTCACATATACATAAACAGCGTCAGGCTGATTTGCAACATATAAACAAATGCGGGGAAGCATTTGTTCATGTCCTATTTGTTAATAAAAACAAAAATCGCTTTTAATGCTTATTGAATACCTCTTTCGCGAAGCTTCAACTGCCAGTTCCAAGCAGAGAGCAGCGTATCTTCGATGGTTTCAACAGCTGTCCAACCCAACTCTTCATTTGCGAATTTAGGATCGGCCCATACCTTTTCAATATCTCCCGCACGACGACCAACAATCTGATAATTCAGCTTCACGCCGGTTGCCTTTTCGAAAGCATTAATTAATTCCAATACTGAAAGACCGCGTCCTGTTCCAATGTTGAACACTTCCACTTTCTCTTTTTGTTTATTTTCCAAGATGCGGCGGATAGCAATCACATGTGCTTTTGCTAAATCGACTACATTAATGAAGTCGCGTATGCAAGAGCCGTCGGGCGTATCATAATCATCACCGAACACACTCAGTTTCTCACGGATACCGATAGCGGTCTGGGTCAGATAAGGTATCAAATTTTGAGGCACACCATTAGGCAATTCACCAAGCAATGCTGTAGGATGCGCACCAATCGGATTGAAATAGCGCAGCAATATTGCATTGATAGGAGCACCTGAAGCCACAGTATCACGAACAATCTCTTCATTGATCTGCTTTGTATTACCATAAGGAGATTCAGCTTTCTTGATCGGCGCTTTCTCCGTCACCGGTAATTCATCCGGTTGGCCATATACAGTACAAGAAGACGAGAATACGATACCTTCCACTCCATGCTTCGGCATCAGTTCAAGCAGGTTTATCAATGAAACCAGATTGTTGCGGTAATAAAGCAACGGCTTCTGAACCGATTCGCCTACAGCCTTACTGGCTGCAAAGTGGATGATGGCTTTAATGCCTTTATATTTAGTAAACACAGCGTCAAGACCGGCGAAATCCAAACAATCCAACTTCTCGAATGCCGGACGAATACCCGATACTTTTTCGATGTTATCAACTACATCGGCGCTAGAGTTTGACAAATTATCTATTATCACTACTTCGAAACCTGCGTTCTGAAGTTCTACTACAGTGTGTGAACCAATATAGCCAGTTCCACCTGTAACCAAAATTCTTTCCTTCATCAGTGATTTATTCTATTAGGTTATCATCGTTGTGCCCGCAAAATTACGAAATTTAATTTAGATAAAATAAAAAAAGAGTGTTTTTTTTAGTCTAAAAAAGAAAGGGGTAGAATTTCTTCTACCCCTAACCTATTAGTTAATGTTCTATTTTTCAGATTTTCACAACACCGGAGAAACCCATAAATGCCATAGCCAAAAGACCGGCAGTAATCAGAGCAATCGGAGTTCCCTTCATTCCTTTCGGGATATTTACCAAACTCATCTGTTCGCGCAAGCCCGCAAAAAGAGTCAGCGCCAGGCCAAAACCGATAGCTGTGGAAAATGCATAAACCACACCGGTCAACAAATCATAATCTTTCTGAATTACAAGGATGGCAACACCAAGAATACAACAGTTAGTTGTGATCAGAGGCAAAAACACACCCAGTGCCTGATACAAAGAAGGCGATACTTTTTTCAAAATAATCTCTACCATCTGAACCAGTGCAGCAATCACCAGAATAAAAGTAATAGTCTGTAAATAACCCAGGTCAAAAGCATCGAGCACAAATTTCTGAATAAGGAATGTCACTATAGTTGCAATCGTAAGCACAAATGCCACGGCAGCCGACATACCCAATGCAGTTTCCACCTTCTTGGATACACCTAAAAACGGACAGATACCCAAAAACTGCGACAATACGATGTTATTGACAAAGATTGCCGAAATAAATATCAATATATATTCCATACTTTCCAAAATTAAGAATTAAAAATTAAAAACTAAAAGCAGTTACTACTCTCATCCTTAATTTCTAATTTTCCATTATTAATTCTTTTTCAAGCCGTTTATCAATGCGATCAGATACCCCAGTGCAATGAAAGCTCCTGGTGCAAGTACAAATATCAACATACCGTATTCTTCAGGAAGGATAGTCAGATCGAATATCTTACCGGTTCCCAGAAATTCACGTACGGCACCCAGCAAAGTAAGAGCCAAAGTAAAACCAAGGCCCATTCCTAAACCATCAAAGAAAGACGCTACCGGAGTGTTTTTGGCAGCAAAAGCTTCTGCGCGTCCCAATACAATACAGTTTACCACAATCAGCGGAATAAACAAGCCCAGCGTAGCATATAGAGCAGGAACATAAGCTTGCATGACCATTTGCAGTAAAGTCACAAAGGAAGCAATGACCACAATGAACGACGGAATACGTACCATATCAGGAATTACATTCTTGATTGCCGAGATTACGACATTAGAACAGATCAGCACGAACATCGTTGCCAGTCCCATACCCATACCATTGATAGCGGAAGAGGTGGTACCCAGCGTAGGACACATACCAAGCAGGAGTACAAACGTAGGATTCTCTTTGATAATCCCGTTCATCATAACTTTAAAATTATTCATATCTTCTACTCCTTTCTTTATTTAGCGCTGATAGAGTCCGCAGCTTCAGTGGCGGCATTTTCAGCAGGTTCAACAACTTTTTGCGTAGCTCCCGTAGTGGCATCCGATTCATTCTGACCGGCATAAGCTGCATAAGCAGCATTCACAGCATTCAGGAAAGCTCGTGAAGTAATGGTAGAAGCTGTAATGGCATCTACCTGGCCTCCATCTTTGCTTACAGACAACGGAGCCTTACCCGGATTCATACCTTTGATACTTCCTTTATTTCCTTCTTTAAACCAATCGGCAGCCTTGGACCCCAATCCCGGAGTTTCCACATGCGACAACAGGGAATAATCTATAATGTTTCCTTCCGCATCAAAGCCGACCAAGACTTTCAGCTCACCACCGAATGCCATTGAACTCGCTTCTACGGCAGCACCAATAAACTCTCCACCTTTCGTAGCAGGATACACAGCATAATCTACACCATTCACAGCCTGCATCTTCTTTTCTGCAATCGGATCATTATCGAAACCGGGAACCACTGCACTGACAGCGTCGCTCAATGTCTTTGCATTGGCTTGTGCTATAGGTTCTTTCGTCAATTCATTCACATATGCCAGCAAAGCCACAGAGATGGCAGTAACGCCCGTGAGTACCAGCAACATATTCTTCAAGGATGATTCTAACTTTTTCATTTCTTCTTCGCTACCTCCCCAAAGCGTTTAGGTTTACAATATGTATTAATCAGCGGAGTGAAGGCGTTCATAATCAAAATAGCGAATGACATACCTTCGGGATAAGCACCGAACAGACGGATAATCACTGTCAGTAATCCGATACATACACCATAAATCAGCATCCCCTTCTTGCTCATCGGAGAAGTGACGTAGTCAGTAGCCATAAAAATAGCACCCAGCATCAAACCACCTGTAAGCAACTGAAGCACGGGAGATACATACAGTTCCGGATCTACCAGATGCATAATACCCGAGAATACAAATACTGTAGCCAATATAGAAATAGGAATATGCCAGGTAATAATTTTCTTCCAAAGCATATAAGCTAATCCCAGCAGTAACGCCAATGCACTGACTTCACCCAGACAACCGCCATTGTTACCAATCAGCAAATCGAAAGAGGAAGGCAGATCTTTCAGAGCCTCTATATTTCCACCGGCAATCTGCTTCATCAGATTAAGCGGAGTAGCAGCCGTCGTAGCATCGGTGTAAGAAGTCAACTGTCCCACCACCGGCCAACTCGTCATTTGCACAGGGAAAGAAAGCAACAGGAACACACGGCCTGCCAATGCAGGGTTGAACGGATTATTACCTAACCCGCCAAAAGACATCTTGCCTACGCCTATAGCAAACAATGCACCCAGAATAATAATCCAGATAGGCAGATTGGAAGGTAAATTGAATGCCAACAACACACCTGTGATTACAGCAGAACCGTCACAGATTGTTGTGGTTTCTTTCTTCATCAGGAATTTACCAATAGCCCATTCGAAGAACAAACAGGCAGCTACCGATGTAGCCGTGACAATCAGCGCACCCAGTCCGAAGAAATAGAGCGATACAAGAAATGCAGGAATCAATGCAATAAGCACACCATACATATTCTTTTTCACGCTGTCACCACCATGGACGTGGGGTGAAAGTGATATTACTAATTTATTTTCCATACTTCGTTATTATTTAGCTTGACGTGCACGGATAATCGCTCCTACCTTACCCTTACCCAAGCGGCAATAGTCCAGCAACGGACGGTTGGCAGGACAGGTAAACTGACAAGAACCGCACTCGATACAATCCATAATTCTTTCTTTTTCCATTCTCTCGAATTCTGTATGTTCGGCAAGTGCCGACAGCAAATAAGGTTCCAATCCCATCGGACAAGCACCCACGCACTTTGCACAACGGATGCAAGGTTGAACCTCACCACGTTTGGCTTCCTTTTGATTCATTATCAGAATACCGGAACTACCTTTAGCGGTAGGAACCTCCGTGTTGACCAATGCCTTACCCATCATCGGGCCACCACCGATAATCTTACCTGTATCTTCGGGCAGACCACCGCAAGCATCAATCAATTGCTTCATCGGCGTGCCAATACGTGCCAGGAAGTTAGACGGTTTTGCTACTGACTTACCAGTAACGGTAATCACGCGCTCAAACAACGGCTTGTTTTTCTGTACGGCCTGGTATACCGCAAATGCAGTACCTACATTCTGTACCACGGCTCCTGTAGAAATTGGTAAAGCACCACTCGCTACCTGACGACTGGTAATAGCATCTATCAACTGCTTCTCACCTCCTTGCGGATATTGCACCTTCAAGGCTACTACCTCGATACCTGCATAGCTGGATGCCACCTTCGCCATCAACTGAATAGCATCGGGCTTATTATTCTCAATACCGATAAATGCCTTGTTCACCTTCACAGCTTTCATCAGAATAGATACACCTACCATAATTTCCTCGGCATGTTCCAGCATTAGCTGATGATCAGCTGTCAGATAGGGTTCACACTCCACAGCATTGATAATCACACACTCTGCTTTGAATGCAGGCGGCGGACAGAGTTTCACCTGAGTAGGGAAACATGCACCACCCAAACCTACAATACCGGCATTGGCTATCTTTTTTACTATTTCCTCGGATGTAAGGTTACATTCCCTCACCAACGTTTCGGTGCGGTCAATACTTTCTTCCCATTCATCACCGTCCACATCAATAAAGATGGCAGGTTTCGGATAACCACTGGCATCGATAACCGTATCGATTTTAGCAACCTTGCCGCTGACAGACGAGTGGATGGCCGCGGATACGAAACCACCGGGTTCGGCAATCTTTGTGCCGACTTTCACCACATCTCCTTTAGCTACAATCGGCTTTGCAGGCGCACCAATGTGCTGGCCCAGCAAAATCACAGCTTTGGCAGGAATTTCCGCCTTTATAATCGGCTGATGTGCTGAAAGTTTATTTTCGTGTGGATGAACACCACCGATTGAAAATGTCTTCAACATACAATTCTGTATTTTAGTCGTTTATTACTTCTTTATTATTAAGCCTCTGCCTTTGGAGTTTCAACCTGAGGAGTCTCAACAGCTTTAGGGGTCTCTACAGTTTTAGGAGCCTCTGCAACCTTAGGCGTTTCTGTAGCTTTCGGTGCAACGGCTACCTTAGGAGCAGCAACCGAAGCAGCACCTTCCGCCTTCGGTTTACGCGGCGGGAAATTGAGTGCGATAATCGTGTTCTGAGGACAAGCCTCTTCGCACTTACGACATGATTTACATTTGTTCGGATCGATGTAAGCCAGATTATTTTCAAGTGTAATCGCTTCGAACGGACAAACCTTCACGCACTTGCCACAACCAATACAAGCAACTGTACAAGCTTTACGCGCTACGCCGCCTTTGTCCTTGTTCACACACTGCACATAGATACGGCGTGACTTCTTACCTTGCGGACGAATCTCGATAATGTTCTTCGGACAAGCCTTGACACAAGCTCCACAAGCCGTACATTTTGCTTCATCCACTTCCGGAAGTCCCGTCTCTGGATTCATGTGGATAGCATCAAACTGACAAGCTTCCACACAGTCACCACACCCCAGACATCCGAAACTACAACCGGTTTCGCCACCATAAAGAGAGGCCGCAATAGCACAACTCTTCGCACCGTCGTACATATTCGTACGGGGACGGTTGGCGCAGGTTCCATTACATCTCACAACTGCCACCATCGGTTCGGCAGCAACGGCATCCAAACCAAGGATTCCCGCTATTTGCGTCATAACAGGTTGTCCGCCTACCGGACAGAACTTGCCCTCCAGCGAACCTGCCTTTACACAGGCATCGGCAAAACCGCTACAACCCGGATAACCACATCCACCGCAATTTGCTTGAGGCAACACCTCTCCTACCTGTGCAATTCGCGGATCTTCATACACGGCGAATTTCTTGGAAGCTATGTATAATATAGCGGCCGAAACCAGCGCTATGGCTCCCAATGAAATCACTGCAATCAGAATTACATTCATAAATTAGTTATTTATTTAATTATTTGTTTTAATGTTCCAAGAGTTAGTCAATTGGCCTTATTGAAAAAGAAAATTTCTTTCCCATACGTGTTTTATTTAGCCACAATATATAATAATAAGGAATAAGAAGAGCTAACGAACAAAGTGCAGAGAGAAGTTCGTCACTCCAGATAGCCATAAATACAAAGAGAGAAATCACCAGAATACAGAAAGGTATTATAAAGGCCCACAACACCGCCATCATTCCCATAGAGAGTTCGCCAAAAACGATTACCCGGTCACCCACCTGATAGGAAGACGCATCGCCGGTAGTTACATCGATTATTTTTTCTTTGGTATCAGCCGAGGCACAATGTCCCTTCGCACTACATGCCGCACAAGCTGACGTTTGGACAATTCTCACCTTTATATGAGAACTGTTTATGTTTTCCACAATACCTTGATGTTTTATAATATCTGCCATTTTGCAAACTGTGCATTACAAATTGCGGCAAATTTACGCATTATTTGTGAACTGCAAGGCTTTCACCCGCTTTTTTTATGTGTACGCCAACGTACTTTTCCCCGTTTTAACTATTTTTCTTCACTTTTTCCACAGAACAAGCAAGAAAACCTGTTTTATAACACAGACTAAGGTACCACTTTGCACCATTGATAAGTATAAGATAACAAAATGATACTATGAATAATTCTTTTCTCCTAAAAGCAAGTAAGGCTGCCTCCCTAAAAGAAACAGCCTTACTTGTAATATCTATATTCAGATAGTATAGACTTACCATTTATAATTAATACCGAAACTCAAAATTTCATTCACCTGAAAGTAGCTGTCTCCCGTAGTCGGTTTACTGCTGTCATCATAACGGGCATGTACATAGAGTTTTGTAGAGAGGTAACGGTTCAATATAAAGTTGATTGTATTTTCCCACTCAATACGTGTCCATTCATAGCTGGTCAGATAATTCAAACGAGAATTCAGCACAATAGAAGGAATGATGGTCCAGTCAAATGTCGGTTGTATTTGCGAACCCCAATTATGACGCACGCATTTGCCCTTTTCCAAACCAAAGTCTACCTCATTTACATCTTTATTACCGATATAACGCATTGTCCAAGTCAACGGAGCTATAAAGACAGAAAGATTGAACTTTTTCTTCTTCAGTTTATAGTCCATACCGACACTGGTGGATAAATCAGCCGGAGCAAAGAAAGCAGAAACTAACTTCTCGCTATTTGCTTTATAACCGTGACAGAACTGAGTTTTGAATTCAGTAGAAATGGTATAGTACCAATTAGAAGCAGCCTGAACACCCAGCTTACTGTAAATACGGAGCAAGTCGGTGTTTACCAGATAATCATGGTACTTATCCGAAGGAGTTGAACCAAAACCTAACTTAGCTTCCAGCATATTTTCCCACTGTATCTTCTCACGGTCGTTATAGTTAGCGAACAACTGTAAGTTAGCCAGAAAAGAGTTCGTACTTTCACCACCTTTATACCAGTTATCCGAAATATAGTTCTGCGTAATCTGTAAAGAACCGCTTCCACCGGTCACCCACCAGTTAGGTTTCCGAATCAGCACTTCCGCATCTTCTTTCACATTTGCCATACTCTCCTGAGCAAACAACTTCAATACAGAAGGTTTAGAAGATACCTCTTTTTCAATATTATCCTTGAATACCCTCACCTGCATAATATCATCTTCCCATGCCACAATCTTATGCAGATCATCATTAACATAAAGATAGAGCAAAGCACGATCCACTGTTTCATTCGCGCGTTCCTTCGAGGTGAAGCGGGCTTCATCAAATGGCAAAAGTTCTTTCACTGGCAATTCAACCGTATCAAAAGGTTCAAATTTCCAATTCAATGTCGAAACACGCTTTATAGGAGAATTATAATATGTAAATGGCTTAAGAAACAGACGGTAGTAATCGGGATTATCAGGAATGTAACGTTCAGGAGTAGACGGATCATTCAGGTAGTTTAATACTCCAAAATACTTCTCATGCAGTATGGATACTGTATCCAACTTGAGAGTATCATTCGCTGGTTTCAACTTTAAGACAAAATATTGCTTCATCACATCCGACAAGGTATCCACTTGTGCGGCAGCCGGTTCCTCTCCGGCCTTTAAGACAGTCTTTACTGAATTCTGCGCCACTATCGACGAAGAAAAAAGCGCAGCAACTGCCCATAAAGATAAGTATCTATTCTTCATAACGCCCTAAAATCTATGTTTTGACTGCAAAAGTAATTTAAAATGTTTAGAAAACATAGAAAAGAGTAAAGAAAAGATTAGCAATAGCCGGTACATAGGATGACAAGTTCATATCAACTCTGTACCAGCCCCGTACCAAGTCCGTATCAAGTCCAAACATATATATACGGAGATGACACGGAGGTGATACGAAGATAGTACTGAGATAACACGGAGATAGTACGGAGATGATAAGGACTTAATAACATTGCAGCATCACTTTTTTTAGAATTGTTTCGCCGAAACTTTATGTACTTCCTCTTTTTTTTGTAATTTTGCGCTTTTTAAGTCTCATCTGTAGACAGGTAGGTACACAAATGTGTACATCGACCAAACAAAACAATAATATTAAAACAGTATAGCTGTGGGAGAAACAAAGTATATTTTCGTCACCGGTGGCGTTGCCTCATCATTAGGTAAAGGCATCATCGCCTCATCCATTGGTAAATTGCTACAAGCAAGAGGTTACAAAGTAACCATTCAGAAGTTTGACCCGTATATCAATATTGACCCGGGCACTTTAAACCCCTACGAACACGGAGAATGTTATGTGACTGTAGACGGACATGAAGCTGACCTCGACTTAGGTCATTACGAACGTTTTCTTGGGATCCAGACTACTAAAGCCAATAACATCACAACCGGACGTATCTATAAAAGCGTTATCGACAAAGAGCGCCGTGGTGATTATTTAGGTAAGACCATTCAGGTTATCCCTCACATCACGGACGAAATTAAACGAAACGTGAAGTTGCTGGGTAACAAATATAAATTCGATTTTGTAATTACAGAAATCGGTGGTACGGTGGGTGATATCGAATCATTGCCGTATCTGGAAAGTATCCGTCAGTTGAAGTGGGAATTGGGACGTGATGCTTTGTGCGTGCACCTTACTTATGTACCTTATCTCACGGCAGCCGGTGAATTGAAAACCAAGCCGACACAACACTCCGTAAAAGAATTGCAGAGTGCAGGTATACAGCCGGATATATTGGTATTGCGTACAGAACACGAATTGGGTACCAACCTGCGTAAAAAAGTAGCATTATTCTGTAATGTGGATGAAAACGCAGTAGTACAGAGCATCGATGCTCCTACCATCTACGAAGTGCCTATTCTGATGCAGGCTCAGAAACTGGATGAAACGATATTGAAGAAAATGGGACTGCCCGTAGGAGACACACCGGGACTGGGTCCATGGCGTGCTTTCCTCGAACGTCGCCATAAAGCAGAAAATACAGAACCACTGCACATTGCATTAGTCGGCAAATATGACTTGCAGGATGCTTATAAATCCATTCGCGAAGCCTTGTCACAAGCTGGTACATACAATGATCGTAAGGTATCCGTAGACTTTGTGAACAGTGAAAAGCTGACAGAAGAAAATGTAGCGGAAGCACTGAAAGGCATGGCAGGTGTATTGATAGGTCCGGGATTCGGTGAACGTGGTATTTCCGGTAAGTTCGTGGCTATCAAATACGCACGCACACATGATATTCCGACTTTCGGTATTTGCCTGGGAATGCAGTGTATCGCCATTGAATTCGCACGCAACGTGCTGGGATATACCGATGCAGATTCACGCGAAATGAACGAAAAGACTCCGCATAATGTCATTGACATTATGGAAGAGCAGAAATCCATCACAAACATGGGTGGAACAATGCGTCTGGGAGCCTACGAATGTATCTTGCAGAAAGGTAGCAAGGCTTATGAAGCTTATGGAACAGAACACATCCAGGAGCGCCACCGTCATCGCTATGAATTCAACAACCAGTATAAAGCGGAATACGAAGCTGCCGGCATGAAATGTGTAGGTATCAATCCGGAATCTGATTTGGTGGAAATCGTAGAAATACCGAAGTTGAAGTGGTTTGTCGGAACTCAGTTCCATCCGGAATACAGCAGTACGGTACTGAATCCCCATCCGTTGTTCGTGGCTTTCATCAAAGCATCTGTCGAAAGTTTCGAGGAGAAGGAGAAAGCAAAGAAATAAGATTATTTCAATAATTATAAAATTGTAAATTAGAAATTATTCATGGATAAAAACACCATTACAGGTCTTGTTTTAATAGCAATTTTGTTAGTCGGCTTCAGTTTTCTGAGTCGCCCCAGTAAAGAGCAATTGGAAGCACAGCAGCGTTATTATGATTCCATTGCGCTGGTACAGCAACGTGAAGAAGCGCTGAAAGCCAAAGCGGATGCAGCATTGGCCAATGAAAAAGATGTGGAAACTGTGGATTCCACTTCACTCTTCTTCAATGCCCGCCAAGGAACAGATTCGCTTATTACGATTCAGAACGACGTGGCTGAGTTGACCCTCAGCACCAAAGGCGGTTCCATATTCTCCGCTGTATTGAAAGAGTATATGGAACAGGACAAGAAAACTCCTGTAACCCTATTCACCGGAAACGATGTTTCCATGAATTTCCTTTTCTATAATAAAAAGGAAACAATACAGACTAAGGACTATTACTTCACCACTGTGAACCGTACGGACAGCACCGTAACAATGCGTTTATCAGCTGACAGTGCAAGTTATATAGACTTCAAGTATGCATTGCATCCCAATACCTACCTGGTAGACTTCAGCATCGATGCTAAAGGTATGGCAGATAAATTGGCAGCAAGCAATAACTATGTAGACATCGAATGGGCACAACGCGCCCGCCAGATCGAAAAAGGTTATGTATATGAGAACCGTTTGTCTGAACTGACTTATAAAATGCTGGGAAATGGCACAGACTACTTGTCAGCCAATAAGGATGATGAAAAAGAAGTGCCCGAACGTCTGGACTGGATTGCTTTCAAAAATCAATTCTTCTCCTCGGTATTCATTGCAGACGCTGACTTTGAAAAAACGAAGCTAGTCTCCAAAATGGAAAGAGAAGGCAGCGGATATATCAAAGACTACTCCGCCGAGATGAGCACGAGCTTTGACCCGACAGGTAAACAGCCTACGCAAATGTTCTTCTACTTCGGTCCGAACCATTACAAGACGCTGACTGCGCTGGATAAGGGACGTGATGAGAAATGGGAACTGAACCGTTTGGTTTATCTGGGTTGGCCGTTGATACGCTGGGTCAACAAGTGGTTCACCATCAATATCTTCGACTGGTTGTCCGGTTGGGGTCTAAGCATGGGTATTGTATTGTTACTGATGACCTTGATTGTAAAAGCAGTCGTATTCCCCGCTACCTGGAAAACGTATATTTCTTCTGCCAAGATGCGTGTGTTGAAACCGAAAATCGATGAGATCAATAAGAAATACCCCAAACAGGAAGATGCGATGAAAAAACAGCAGGAGGTCATGGGAATGTACAGCCAATACGGTGTGAGTCCGATGGGTGGCTGTCTGCCGATGCTGGTACAGTTCCCGGTTCTTATTGCATTGTTCATGTTCGTGCCAAGTGCTATTGAATTGCGTCAGCAGAGCTTCTTGTGGGCTGATGACCTTTCAACGTACGATGCGTTCATCAACTTCCCGTTCAATATCCCGTTCCTGGGTAGCCACCTCAGTTTATTCTGTTTGCTGATGACGGTTGTGAATATATTGAACTCCAAGTTCATGATGCAGCAACAGGATACCGGAGCCAACCCGCAGATGGCGGCAATGAAGTGGATGACGTATCTCATGCCGATTATGATGTTATTCATCCTGAACAGTTATCCTTCAGGTCTGAACTATTACTACTTCATATCGACATTGATTAGTGTGGTGACTACTCTCATTCTGCGTAAGACTACGAATGAAGAGAAACTTCTTGCCCAATTGGAAGCCCGAAAGAAAGATCCGAAGAAAGCTAAGAAAACCGGCTTTGCCGCCCGCCTGGAGGCAATGCAGAAACAACAGGAACAGTTGTTGAAAGAGAGACAGAATAAAAAGTAAGTCTCCGCTTTTCATCACTTGATAATAAAAGCCGGGCAATTGATGTAATTGTCCGGCTTTCTTTCTCTTATAACGACTATAACTATAACTCAAATGAAAACTAAATATACCAACAAACAGATTTGGATGATAGCCTATCCGATCCTCATCAGTCTACTGATGGAGCAAATGATAGGTATGACAGACACAGCCTTCCTGGGACGGGTAGGCGAAGTAGAACTGGGAGCATCAGCCATTGCAGGTGTCTTCTACATGGTAATATTCATGGCAGCTTTCGGTTTCAGTATCGGAGCGCAGATACTCATTGCCCGGCGCAACGGTGAAAAGCAATACCGGGAAATAGGCGACCTTTTCTATCAAGGAATTTACTTTCAGATAGGACTGGCGGCAGTAATGTTCCTGCTCTCCTACTTCCTTTCACCAATGATACTGAAACGAATCGTTTCTTCCGAACACATCTATGAGGCTGCCATCAGTTATCTGAACTGGCGGGTTTTCGGAGCCTTCTTCTCATTCAGTGCAGTCATCTTCCGTGCTTTCTTCCTGGGAACTACGCAGACCAAGACACTGACACTCAATTCCATAGTCATGGTATTGAGTAACGTAGTTTTCAACTATATACTGATTTTCGGTAAATTCGGCTTTCCTGCGCTCGGCATTGCAGGTGCCGCCATCGGTTCATCACTTGCAGAGCTGGTTTCACTGATATTCTTTATCCTCTACACCCGTTACCGCATTGACTGCCGTAAGTTTGGACTGGACCGTATTCCGAAGTTCCGCCCGGAGATACTGAAACGCATGCTGAACATTTCCTTCTGGACCATGATACAGAACGTCTTCTCCTTGTCCACCTGGTTCTTGTTCTTCCTCTATGTGGAGCATCTGGGAGAACGGTCGCTCGCCATCACGAACATTGTCCGGAGCATATCCGGCATTCTGTTCATGGTAATGATGGCATTTGCCTCAACCTGTGGTTCATTGGTCAGCAATCTCATCGGTGCAGGAGACAAAGACTGCGTGGCAGGCACTATCCGGCAGCATATACGCATTGCATACCTGTTCACATTGCCGCTAGCACTGTTTTTTGCACTGTTCCCAAAACTTATACTGGGAATCTATACGGATATACCCGATTTACAGGATGCAGCCATACATTCACTTTGGGTAATGTGCTCGGCATATCTGTTTCTCGTACCTGCCAATGTATATTTCCAGGCAGTATCAGGAACGGGAAACACGCGCACGGCTCTGGTCATGGAACTGATAACGCTCGTCTTCTATGTTGCCTACATCACATACATCATTCTTTACTTGAAACTTGATGTAGCCCTGTGCTGGACATCGGAAATGGTATACTCCATTTTTATACTATTACTTTGCTGGTGGTATATTAAAGGAGGACGATGGCAAGAAAAACGCATATAATTTGTATATTTGTCGCAAAATAACCGTAACGAACAACATACATGAAACAAGTAAATTTATTGCTTATGTCAGCAGCTATGACATTGGCTGCCTGCGGCGGAACTAAAGACGCAGGGCAAGCCGGAGTACCGCTTATCGAGCGGTCGGACATTCAGATTGAAGGCAAATGCATGACTCCCGAAGCCCTCTGGGCCATGGGTCGTATCGGTGGTGTAACCGTATCCCCCGATGAAAAGCAAATTGCTTACACAGTAGCTTACTACAGTGTACCGGAGAACAAGAGTAACCGTGAAGTCTTCGTGATGAACACAGATGGAACAGGCAACAAACAAATCACCCACACTCCCTGGCAGGAAAACGAAGTGAACTGGATAAAGGGTGGCACTAAACTGGCGTTCCTTTCCAATGAAGGTGGCAGCAGCCAGTTGTGGGAAATGAATCCGGACGGCAGCGGGCGTAAGCAGCTAACTCAATATGATGGTGACATCGAAGGTTATTCTTTCTCTCCCGACGGCAAGAAGTTGCTTTTCATTGCACAGGTGAAAACTAAACAAAGTACTGCGGATAAATATCCCGATCTCCCTAAAGCGACGGGTATCATCGTTACCGACCTGATGTACAAACACTGGGATGAATGGGTAACCGGTGCTCCGCATCCTTTTGTAGCCGATTTTGATGGAAACGGTATCAGCAATATAAAGGATATGCTGGAAGGAGAACCTTACGAAAGCCCGATGAGACCTTGGGGTGGCATCGAGCAACTGGCATGGAGTCCTGCCGGAGACAAGGTGGCATATACTTGCCGTAAGAAGACCGGTCTGGCTTATGCCATCTCCACCAACTCGGATATTTATATCTACGATCTTGCAACCAAGAAGACAGACAATATCACTGAAGAAAACAAAGGTTATGATACAAATCCTCAGTACTCTCCCGATGGTAAATACATTGCCTGGCAGAGCATGGAACGTGACGGTTATGAAGCTGACCTAAACCGTCTCTTCATCATGAATCTGGAAACAGGTGAGAAACGTTTCGTCAGCAAGGAATTCGAATCGAACGTAGATGGTTTCTTGTGGAATAGAGACTCTAAGAGTATTTATTTCATCGGTGTCTGGCATGGTGAAACACAGATTTACAATATCGATCTTGCTGCCAACGATAAGGTTACGCAGTTGACAGACGGTATGTATGATTATGCTTCCCTCGCCCTTGCAGGAGATAAAGTAATCGCTTTACGCCACTCAATGAGTATGGGTGATGAAATCTATGCCGTATCTGCCACCCGCAACGGGGATGCTTTTGCCGAAGCAAAACAACTGACCTTCGAAAACAAGCAGATTTACGACCAACTGGAAATGGGTAAGGTTGAAGCTCGCTGGATGAAGACTACAGACGGCAAACAGATGCTGACATGGGTTATCTACCCGCCACAGTTTGACCCGAATAAGAAATACCCTACCCTCCTGTTCTGTGAAGGTGGTCCGCAAAGCCCCGTAAGTCAGTTCTGGAGCTATCGCTGGAATTTCCAGATTATGGCTGCCAACGACTATATCATCGTAGCTCCCAACCGCCGCGGACTTCCGGGCTTTGGAGTGGAATGGAATGAAGCCATCAGTGGTGATTACGGTGGTCAGTGTATGAAGGATTATTTTACAGCTATCGACGAGATGGCTAAAGAATCGTTTGTAGACAAAGACCGTCTCGGTTGTGTAGGTGCCAGCTTCGGTGGTTTCTCCGTTTACTGGCTCGCCGGACATCATGACAAGCGCTTCAAAGCATTCATTGCACATGATGGCATCTTCAACATGGAAATGCAATATCTGGAAACAGAAGAGAAATGGTTTGCCAACTGGGATATGGGTGGTGCATACTGGGAAAAACAAAATCCGGTAGCCCAACGCACATTCGCCAACTCTCCACACCAGTTTGTAGACAAATGGGATACACCTATCCTTTGCATTCATGGCGAAAAAGACTACCGTATTCTAGCCAACCAGGCAATGGCTGCTTTTGATGCCGCCGTAATGCGTGGTGTCCCTGCCGAGCTACTGATCTATCCGGATGAAAATCACTGGGTATTGAAACCTCAGAATGGTATCCTCTGGCAACGCACATTCTTTGAATGGCTGGACAAATGGTTGAAATAAAAAAACAGACGATTGAAGTCTCCTGAAACAGACCATCTGTTAGGGATGAACAGACCGTCTATTTGATACGAACAGACCATCTATTCGCAGTGAATAGATGGTCTGTTTTTTACCTCTGCATAAGCCCCTGTAATTCAAAGCATAAGCGTTGTTTTACTTCTTCCATCGGCACCTCCCGTTTCAGCTCCTGTTGCAGCGAAGTGACTCCTTTATCTATAAAGCCGCAGGGGTTGATATAACTGAAATATCGTAAATCAGTATTCACATTCAGCGCCAATCCATGCATGGTAACGAAATGACTGCTACGCACGCCAATAGCGCATATTTTACGCGCACGCAGCGTATCTCCCTCCAGCCAAACACCTGTTGCTTTCTCCAATCTCCCGGCAGCAATGCCATAAGAGGCACATACACGGATGACCGCTTCTTCCAACAAATGTACATACTCTTTCAGCCCCAACGAGAATTCTTCGAGATTCAGGATAGGATAACATACCAGTTGTCCCGGACCATGATATGTGATATCACCTCCACGATCTATATGATAGAGCGTAGCTCCTATCTTCTGAAGTTGTTCCCCACTCAACAGCATATTTCCTTCTTTACCGCTACGACCTAAAGTATAGACATGCGGATGTTCACACAAAATGATGTGATTTTCATACTCTTCCCCTGCCTGCTTGGCACGAATAAGAGCATCAAACCACTCCGTTTGCCGGGTCCATGCATCGGCATACGGAATAATATTCCAGTCTGTTACATTCAGTTTCATGCCGACAAAGTTAAGACTTTAGGGATAAAATCGTATATTTGCCGACAGCAAAATGAAAAAAGATGAAACATAACTTCCCACAAGTAGATTTGCCGGTTGAAATGCTGGCATGGAGAGATGTTACAGAAGATATTCTGAATCTCTATCGCCAGTCATACCGTCTGAAGGCATGTATTTTTGCATTATGCACTGAAGGGACCATTACAGCATCCATCAATCTGATGGAACATGAAATAAAAAAGAATGATCTGATCATTCTGATGCCGGGAACTATCTTACAGCTCAATGAGCAAGTAGAAAAAGTACGGCTTTGCTTCGTAGGTTTCTCCAGTCACTGCGTCAACGGTATTAATCTATTGCAGGCTACGATGGGATCTTTCTCCAAAATATGGGATAATCCGATTGTAAATGTCAGCGACTTAATAGCATCCTACTTCGTGGATTACTTTGCACTACTGACACGTATATCAATCTCCCATCCTACCGCCACCAGTACCGCAATGGCACAAAGTGTGCTCCACAGCATTTTGCTTGGAATTAATGCCCTTTATGCCAATCGTCCGCAAAGCATTCTTGCCAAAAGCCGCAAAGAGGAAATTTGCCAAAAATTCGTACAACTGGTTATTGAAAATTATATGACTGAGAGACGTGCTCAATTCTATGCCGACAAGCTGGGAATTTCATTGCAGCATCTCAGTACTACCGTAAAACAAGTAACAGGAAGGAATGTACTCGAAATTATTTCGCATGTGGTGATTACAGACGTCAAAGCACGGCTGAAATCCACAGACATGACTATTCAGGAAATAGCCTATTCACTGAACTTCCCCAGTGCCTCTTTCTTCGGAAAGTACTTTAAGAGGCACATGGGGATGAGTCCGTTGGAATATAGAAATAGTTAGTATCTTAAACGAAGGCTGTTCAAGACTACCGATACACTGGAAAATGCCATAGCGGCACTTGCCAACATGGGGTTCAGCAATAATCCATTGATTGGATAAAGCAATCCGGCAGCAATAGGAATACCTATCAGATTGTAAATGAATGCCCAGAACAGATTCTGATGAATCAAGCGCACCGTCTGCCGGGAGAGATTGAATGCTTTCGGCAACAGCAACAGATCCGAAGTCATAAGAGTGACCATTGCCACATCCATGGCAATGTCCGTTCCTTTACCCATGGCAATGCTTACATCGGCACAAGCCAAAGCCTGTGAATCATTGATACCATCACCCACCATAGCTACTGTCTTTCTCTGAAGTTGAAGCTGGCGTACAAACTCTTCCTTATCATCCGGCAAAGCATCGGCAATATACTGGATATTGCCTAATCGTCCGGCAACAGCAGAAGCAGTACGTTCACCGTCTCCCGTCAGCATATAAACTTCAATACCCTGGGTACGGAGTTCGCGAACAGCCTCAGCGGAAGTCGCCTTTATCTGATCTTTGATAGCAACAATCGCAAGCAATTCATCCTTGCGGCCAAAGTAAACGATGCTACAACCGTCCGACTCGTATTGAGCCAGCATTTCTCCCAAAACATCAGTCAGGGTGGCATGGTAATCTTTCAACAACTTGTGGCTGCCTGCCCAATACTCAGCACCCTGATAAGTCACTTTAATACCCTTACCGGTAATACTTTCAAAACCATCCAGAGTTGCAGGAACAATGTTCTCTTGTTCTTGCAAGGCAGTGACAATAGCACCAGCCAGCGGATGCTCCGATTTAAGCTCGGCAGCCAGAAGAATGTCTTTATAATGTCCTTCCTGCGGCTGTGCCCATAACCAACCGGCAACGGTAGGATGCCCTTCAGTCAATGTACCGGTCTTATCCAATACCACAACATTTACCTTTCGCATCTGTTCCAGTGCCACAGCATCTTTTATCAGAATATGATGATCGGCAGCCTTACCGATACCTACCATCAAAGCCGTAGGAGTAGCCAGTCCCAATGCACAAGGGCAAGCAATCACCAATACGGAAACCGCCGACAGCATGGCATGTGAAAGCATATCCACACCACCAAAGAACATCCAGATAAAGAATGTCAGGACAGACAAACCCAGTACGACAGGAACAAAGATACCCGTCACTTTATCTACAATACGCTGCACGGGAGCCTTACTGCCTTGCGCTTCCTGCACCATACGGATGATACGCGCCAGCACTGTTTCTCCACCTACTTTCTCGGCACGGATTATGAACGATCCTTTCTGATTGATGGTTCCAGCCAACACATGCGAGCCAATCTTCTTTTCTACCGGAATAGGCTCACCGCTTATCATGCTTTCATCTACATAAGAGTCACCTTCGGTCAGAAAACCATCCACAGGGATTTGCTCACCGGGACGGACACTCACCAGATCATCGATGTTCAATTGATCCAAAGGTACATCCAGCTCTTTACCGTCGCGTACTACACGGGCTTTCTTAGGTTGCAAACCCATCAGTTTGCGGATAGCAGTGGAAGTATTTCCCTTCGCACGTTCCTCCATGAGTTTACCCGTCAAAACGAAGGCGATGATAACCACAGCAGCTTCGTAATAGACATGAGGCTCCAATCCACGGTTATACCAGAAATCGGGGAAGAAAGTATTAAAGACGCTGAACAGGAAAGCAATGGATGTACTTAGTGCCACCAGTGTATCCATATTGCTGCGTCCCAGACGTGCTTGTTTCCAGGCACCGGTATAGAATGGCGTACCGAACAATACCAATACAGGAATAGCAAGTACCATCTGTATCTCGTTAGAATAAGGTACATGCATGAAGACCATGGAAAGCAACAACAGGGGAACAGCAAAAATCCACGCTCCTATCACCCGCGTTTTCAAGCGGTGATAGCGTTTCTGTTGTTCTTCTTCCTGACGTTCTTCAACATGCTCTTCCTCCATGATGAGGTCATAGCCCGCAGCCAGTACGGCAGCACGAATTTCTCCGGGTGTCAGTTTGTCCGTCTCATAGGAGACAGACAGTGTATTGGAAGCAAAGTTGACCGAAGCATCTGCAACGCCCATCAACTTGCGAACTGTCTTTTCTACGTTATTGGCGCATCCCGCACAATGCATGTTCAGCACGGGAAACGTCTGTTTTTTTAAATTACCCATATATTGTTTTTATTTCAAGTTTTATATTAAAACAATCTCTACAGGCCGTTTGTTCGACTACTTCTTGTCCTCTTGTTTCGTTTCTTTCACGAATTCGGCTTCGTAGTTGAACTTCTTGAAACCGGCTTTCAGTTTATCCACAGTTGTCTTTTCAGCATCATAAGTAATGGAAACTGTTTTCGTTTTCAAGTCTGTAGAGAATTCTTTTACTCCTTTCTCAAATTTAATGTTATTCTTCACCTTCCGTTCACAGTTTTCGCAATGCATCTGTGAAACTTTAAAGACAGCTGTACGGATATCTTTTGCCATTACTGCCGTTACACTCAACAAAGCTACTACGAGGGCAGCCATCATTCTTTTTGTTTTCATAATCAATTTAGTTATTAGTTATTAGTAATTAGTTTCTTGCCAGGTTAAACCTCAACCCGATATATGCTTTCGCCCCGTGCATCGGTCCCCACACCATGGTAGCATCGAAATTCTCTCCCCATGGGTTAGAAGCATCGATTATCGGATTCTTCTGTTTAAAGTTCGTCAGGTTCTCACCGCCAATATAAACAGACCAGCGACGGAAATAGCGCGTCACCTGCGCACTGAGTTGCTGGAAACTACCGTAACGACGTTCCCACGAAAGACTTCCGTCAGACAGTTCATAAGGATCGGGCATCCTTCCACCACCATTCAACTGCAAGGTAGCATCGAATTGCCACAAGCCCAGAGGAGTCTGATAAGAAGCAGTCAACAAGCCTTTATATTTACCAGTAAGTGGCTTCTCCATTAATTTACCATTATAGGTAGTTTTCGCGTCCGTCAAACGGTAAGCCGCAGTCAAAGTGAAGCCTTTGAACAACGGATAATTGGCTTCTACCTGGAATACATGCGAATAAGAACGCCCATCCAGATTGTAAAAAGCCACTTCATGCGGATTGCTGTCCATATCCACTACTACCTGTTTCAGAAAATCCGTATAGTAATATTCTGCATTCACATTCAGCGTCTTACCGAAAAGGGGGATATAAGTCGAAACACTCGCACCGTAATTCCACGCTTCCTCCTGGTCCAGATGAGAAGCAATCTTCATCTTGCGGCTACTTGCCAGAAGATAATTATTCTCCGCCAATACATGATTCGTACGATATCCCTTGCCGGCAGACAAACGGAAATGCAGATATTCATTCGGATTATATTTGACGTGGGCACGCGGCGTCACAAAGAAGCCGTACTCACTACTGTAATCTCCCCGAATACCTCCCATCAGCATCAACTGATCGTTCAGATTGAATGTATATTGGACATAAGCTCCCGGAACAGACTCCTTCACAAATTTCTTCGTCAGCCCTTCTTCTGCCTGATTCGTCAGCCGATAGTTCTGATCGTAACCATCATAGTTGAAACTTAATCCGGCAGACAGACTATGCTGCTTACTGAGCTCCGTTTCAAACAGCAGCGAAGCATAAAAATTACTCTGATCCACATCATACAGTTTACGCCCGTAATTGGCATCCTGATTATGCAACGTTCCCTGTAAAATCAAAGCAAGATTCGTATTTTTCTCTTTGTCGAAGATATAAGCATTCTTCGTGAACGCTTCGTAACGATTTGTTTTGATACCTATTTCATACAGGTCATGCGAAGGAGTATTTCCGTGTGCAATCTGACCGCTGTTTCGAGTTTCATGCAACGCCTTTATACCTGCCTGGAATACATAGTGGTCACCCATATATGCCCATCGGTTCCAGACATTATATTGCTCCACACGAGGTATATCTACAAAACCATCATCATTAGAGTCATGAGATTTCGTCTCATTCTCATAATGTGCCAACAAAGAAGTGCTCCATCGCTTCGACAACTTTACCGTAGCATCCGCATTGGCTTCATAGCGGTTCGTACTACTGGCAAAAAGATTTGCCGACACCCAATCCGCTTCCGGCAATTGAGGCTTCTTGAATTCTACATTGATTTGTCCGGTTATGGACTCATATCCATTCTTCACGGACGAACTTCCTTTGCTGACCTGTATACTCTGCATCCACGGCCCGGGTACGTATCCTAAACCATAAGGAGCGGCAGCCCCCCGGAAATTGGGAATATTTTCAGTCATCATCTGCACATACGTACCGGAAAGTCCTAACAGTTTAATTTGTTTGGCTCCCGTAGCTGCATCCGAGTAGCTGACATCCACGGAAGGATTCGTCACAAAGCTCTCTCCCAGATTACAGCAAGCCGCACGTGTCAGTTCAGCACTACTGATCATATCTTCATTCATCACACTGGTGCGCAGTTTCATAGTTCCCAATTTGCGGGTCACTACATTTACTTCACTCAGTTCCACTCCTTCACGAAGAACAATATCAAGTTGTTGGTTTCCTTTGTCTACATGTATCGTGTCATTCTCAAAACCAATAAAGCTAACCACAAGCATGTGGCTGCGAGCAGGCTTATGAATTGAAAAGTTACCGTCTTCATTGGTAGTTACTCCATTGGTTGTATTCATCCAAAACACATTCGCTCCCGGAATAGGTTCTCCGGCAGCATCTTTTACGACACCTGTTACTTGCGCCTGCAAAAAATTAAAAGTAAAAAGTGAAATTAATAAGAATATATATTTCATATATCTGAATTCATTTATTAAGGGTACAAAAATAGGATATATTTCATGCAACAAGGTTGCAAGACTATCCAGCTATCAATTTTTTGAAAGAGAACGTGCAAAGAATTCTCCATTTCGTCCGTGCTATCTCCGTATTGCCTCCGTACTATCTCCGTATCACCTCCGTATCATCTCCGTACTCTTAGATACGGACAAACTACGGACCAGACACAGTTCAGATATAGCTTTGGATAGAACTGGGCAGGAAGGAAAACACTTCTCCTGCACACTAATTGATTCTAAATAATGAGAACAGAATATAAGGCCAGATACTGCCTCGAACTATCAGGATGCGGAGGTACGGCATACGACGCCTCTTTCAATTCCCTCGTAGGCAAGGAGTATTGGAAATCCGGCAATACTTCGCAGAAAAGTTGAATGACAGGTACGGTTATAACAGGACTTTCACATGAATATTTCACCAAATCCACTTTATAAAAAGTAGCCGTACAGCCTTCGTCTTTGCAAGATTTTTCCGGTTTATGAGAAGTTTTATGAGATTTATGGCATTTGGCACAGCCATTGGTGCAACATGCTTGCGCTGTCTCGCAGCGGGCACAACAATAATGGACAATAGAGACTCCTGCCCCTGCATAAACAACCGTCAGGGACAATAAAACTGCCAATATGTAACGAAGTCTCTTCATATCCGGTGCAAAGATAGCCAGATAAAAGCATTCATACCTATCTTTTTTCATTTTTTATATGTTCTATTCGTTAATATGTTCTATATTTGTCGATAACGAACTGATATCGAAATGTTGAATTTAACGAAGAAAGTCCAAATGAAAAAGCAATATGTCAGCCTACTTGTCATTCTACTTGCGGCAAGTGGCTTTTTATTTTCTTGCGGTAACACTGTGAACAAAAGCGCGGGTGCGCTGGAGTTCGACAGTATACAGGTAAATGAGGTAGCCCACCTCTTCGGAGACACTGCGAAGCCCGGCTGCAACATCATCATCAACTTTGCATACGCTAATAAGTCGTCCGACGAAAAGCTGAAAGACAGTCTGAACACCTATTTCCTTTCAGCCTGTTTCGGAGATAAATACATGACTCTGAAGCCTGAAGAGGCGGTAAAGCTTTACAAGGAAAACTATATCAAGGATTACCTGAAAGATTTGGAACCAATGTATGCCAAAGATGAAGCTGAGAAAGAAGACTCTGCTTCAATATTAGCTTGGTATTCTTATTATAAAGGTATTGAAAGCCACGTGCAGTATTATAAAAAACATCTGCTGGTTTACCGCATCAACTACAATGAATATACCGGAGGCGCACATGGTATTTATATGTCTACTTTCCTGAATATGGACCTGCGCACCTTGAGCCCGATACGTCTGGATGATATTTTTGTAGGAGAATATCAGGAAGCTCTCACCGATTTATTATGGAACCAGCTCATGGCAGACAATAAAGTTACTACACGCCAGGAAGTGGAGGATATGGGCTATACAAGTACAGGAGACCTGGAACCGACTGAAAACTTCTACCTAAGTCCCAAAGGTATCACCTTCTATTATAACATTTATGAAATTGCTCCTTATGTGATGGGCCCGGTAGAAATTACCTTGCCTTATGAGATCATGTCGCATCTGCTGAGTGATGATACTATGGTATTGAACGAAATAAGAAACGAGAACTAATTATGATTTAGGACTTCCACCCGCATCGTAAATCATAAATTATAAATCATAATTCATAAATTATTCACATGGAAATCATTCTAAAGTACTTCCCAGACCTCACAGAGGCGCAGAAGCAGCAATTTGCGTCCCTCTATGATCTCTATACGGACTGGAATGCAAAAATAAACGTCATATCACGTAAAGACATTGAAAACCTGTACGAACACCACGTACTCCATTCATTGGGTATAGCTAAAGTGATTCGCTTTACCCCCGGCACCCGCATCATGGACCTTGGAACGGGCGGTGGTTTTCCGGGTATTCCCCTTGCCATCTTATTCCCCGAGGTGAAGTTCCATCTTGTTGACAGTATCGGGAAGAAAGTACGTGTAGCAACGGAAGTAGCCAACAGCATCGGACTGAAAAACGTGACTTTCCGCCATGCACGTGCTGAGGAGGAAAAGCAACTCTTCGATTTCGTTGTAAGCCGTGCCGTGATGCCGTTGGCCGACTTGCTGAAAATCATCCGCAAAAACATCGCCTCCGAGCAACACAATGCTATGCCAAACGGACTGATCTGCCTGAAAGGTGGTGAGCTGGCAAATGAAGCCATGCCTTTCAAGAATAAGACCATGATGTATGATCTGAAAGACTATTTCGAAGAAGAATTCTTTGAAACGAAGAAAGTGGTTTACGTGACGCCTTAATCACAGAAATAATGACTAACATATACCTATCATGAAAATAAAAAGGTTTGAGTTTAATATGTTCCCAGTAAACTGTTATGTTCTGTGGGACGACACTCTTGAAGCTGCCGTGATAGATCCCGGTTGCTACTATGAGGAGGAAAAACAAGCGTTGAAGAACTTCATTCACAAAAATGGCCTGAACGTAAAGCACCTCCTTAATACGCACCTGCATCTGGACCATATCTTTGGAAATGCTTTCATGGTCAAAGAATTCGGTCTGCCGGTGGAAGCCAACAAAGCCGATGAATTCTGGATTGACGAAGCTCCGAAACAAAGCCGCATGTTCGGTTTTCATTGGAACGAACTGCCCGCACCGATAGGACACTATCTTCATGACGGAGATATCATCAACTTCGGTAACACTACGTTAGAAGCTATCCACGTACCGGGACATTCACCGGGTAGCCTTGTTTACTACTGTGCCGCAGATCATTGCATGTTCTCCGGTGACGTACTTTTCCAGGGCAGCATCGGACGTGCCGACCTTACCGGTGGTAATTTCGACGAACTGAAAGAGCACATTTGCAGCCGCCTGTTCATACTGCCCAATGAAACGATTGTCTATCCTGGACATGGCGCCCCGACCACTATCGGTATTGAAAAGGCAGAAAATCCATTCTTCAGATAAGAGTAAGAGTCCACCACAGATTACACAGATTCACACGGATTTCTTTATCCGACAATCAGTAAAAGAAATTATTAATCTGTGATAATCCGTGTAATCTGTGGTGAAAAAAGAAAGCATAAACTTTTAATCAAAATATAGATATGAAAAACGACCTATTAGCTTGCCGCCACATCGGCATCAGCGAAAAAGACGAAGAGAAAATGCTCCGGAAAATAGGAGTCGGCAGTCTGGATGAGTTGATAGACAAAACCATCCCTGCAAACATTCGCCTGAAAGAACCTTTGGCATTGCCCGCGCCTATGACTGAATATGAGTTCGGACAACACATCACCCGGTTGGCGTGCAAAAACAAACTTTACACAACGTATATCGGCCTCGGCTGGTATAACACCATTACCCCCGCCGTTATTCAACGGAATGTATTCGAGAATCCGGTATGGTACACTTCTTATACCCCCTACCAGACCGAAGTTTCGCAAGGACGCCTCGAAGCGTTGATGAACTTCCAAACCGCAGTATGCGACCTGACAGGTATGCCACTTGCCAACTGTTCTCTGCTGGATGAAGCTACGGCTGCCGCCGAAGCCGTAAGCATGATGTACGCCCTGCGTCCGCGTGATATGCAGAAGTCCGGTGCAAACGTAGTGTTTGTGGACGAGAGCATTTTCCCACAGACACTGGCTGTAATGACTACGCGTGCTATCCCGCAAGGTATTCAGATACGCACGGGAAAATATTCCGAACTGGAACTGACACCGGATATTTTTGCCTGTATACTGCAATATCCGAATGCAAGCGGAAACGCAGAAGATTACCGTGCCTTTGTAGAGAAAGCCCATGCCGCTAACTGCAAAGTAGCCGTTGCCGCTGATATCCTGAGCCTTGCTCTGCTCACCCCTCCCGGAGAATGGGGAGCTGATATTGTATTCGGTACCACCCAACGCCTCGGTACACCGATGTTCTATGGCGGACCGTCAGCCGGGTACTTCGCTACGCGCGACGAATACAAACGTAATATTCCGGGACGTATCATCGGTTGGTCAAAAGATAAATACGGAAAACTCTGTTACCGTATGGCACTGCAAACCCGCGAGCAACATATCAAACGGGAAAAGGCTACTTCAAATATCTGTACCGCACAGGCTCTGCTGGCAACCATGGCGGGCTTTTATGCCGTGTACCACGGTCCGGAAGGTATTCACGCCATTGCAGAACGTATCCACAGCATCGCTGCATATCTGGAAAAGTGTATCAAGAAACTGGGATACAAACAAGTGAATGACCAATACTTCGACACCCTGCGCTTTGTGTTGCCCGACAGTGTATCTGCCCAACAGGTACGTACCATCGCATTGAGCAAGGAAATCAATCTGCGCTACTTTGATAATGGAGACGTAGGTATGAGTATTGACGAAACAACTGACGTATCCGCTGCTAATGTGTTGCTCTCTATCTTTGCCATTGCCGCAGGAAAAGACTACACCAAAATGGATGATATTCCCGTAAGCAATACTATTAATAAGACTCTGAAACGCCAGAGCGCTTATCTGACACATGAAGTGTTCAATAAATATCATACGGAAACGGAGATGATGCGCTATATCAAGCGCCTTGACCGTAAGGATATCTCCCTTGCCCACTCCATGATTTCCCTCGGCTCCTGCACCATGAAGTTGAATGCTGCGGCAGAAATGTTGCCCCTCAGCCGTCCGGAATTTATGTGTATGCATCCGCTTGTACCCGAAGACCAGGCAGAGGGATACCGTGAACTGATTAACAATCTCAGCGAAGAACTGAGAGTCATTACAGGTTTTGCAGGTGTCAGTCTGCAACCGAACTCCGGTGCTGCGGGCGAATATACCGGTCTCCGTGTGATCCGCGCTTATTTGGAGAACATCGGACAGGGACATCGTAACAAAGTGCTGATTCCCGCATCTGCTCATGGTACCAACCCCGCATCTGCCATCCAGGCCGGTTTCACTACCGTGACTTGTGCATGCGATGAGCAAGGAAATGTCGATATGGCTGACTTGCGTGCCAAAGCGGAAGAGAACAAAGACGACCTGGCTGCACTGATGATCACTTATCCTTCCACCCACGGTATTTTTGAGACGGAAATCGTAGAAATCTGCCGCATCATCCATGATTGCGGTGCACAGGTATACATGGACGGTGCAAACATGAATGCGCAGGTGGGCTTGACGAACCCCGGGGTTATCGGCGCCGACGTTTGCCATCTGAACCTGCACAAGACCTTTGCTTCACCTCATGGCGGTGGTGGTCCGGGTGTGGGTCCTATCTGCGTAGCGGAACATCTGGTTCCGTTCCTACCGGGACATCCGTTGTTCGGTAATCCTGTAAATACAGTGTCTGCCGCTCCGTTCGGTAGTGCAGGTATTCTACCTATCACTTACGGATACATCCGCATGATGGGTACGGAAGGGCTGACCCGTGCTACCAAAATCGCTATTCTCAGCGCCAATTATCTGGCTGCTTGTCTGAAGGATACTTACGGCATTGTATATCGTGGAGCTACGGGTTTCGTAGGTCATGAGATGATCCTGGAATGTCGTAAGATTCACGAAGAAACGGGCATCAGTGAGAATGATATTGCCAAGCGATTAATGGATTATGGTTATCATGCTCCTACCCTCTCCTTCCCTGTCCACGGCACACTGATGATAGAGCCTACGGAAAGTGAAAGCTTCAGCGAATTGGAAAACTTCGTGAAGGTGATGCTCAATATCTGGGAAGAGATTCAGGAAGTGAAAGAAGGAAAAGCGGATAAGGAAGACAATGTTCTGGTAAATGCTCCGCACCCTGAATATGAGGTGGTAGCCAACAACTGGGAACATAGTTATACCCGTGAAAAGGCTGCTTATCCGATAGAAAGCGTACGTGAAAATAAATTCTGGATAAATGTAGCGCGTGTAGATAACACGTTGGGCGACCGTAAGCTGTTGCCGACGTGCTACGGATGCTTTGGATAACAATTACTTTGTGCATGCGGGCGAATAGAGTATTCGCCCGCATATAATAACACAACACTCCTAAATCAAATAATCCATGAAACATTTACCTGCAATATTACTATTGCCGATATTCCTAGTATGTTGTACCACGCATCCCTCAGGCAACACCCCAAGTTCAAACAAAAACACAAGTATCACTACTACTTTAACCGCAGCATACACCAAAGGCAAAGCTGCCAACCAGGGGCACCGTTTCGACGAAGCCCTGCATATCATCGAAGATGCCCTCAATGCACTACCCTCTGACATTGTCCCCGATGACTCATTGCTGAAATACATCCGTCTATCCCTATCCGAATACAAACAAATAGCAATCAACTCACGTAATTTCCGGCAACCGCTGCAATATCTCCGGACGCTACAGAATCCTCTCATCAAGCAGACCAGCCTATACGAACTACTTGCCATTCGTGCCCACCTTCATCAAATGGCAGGAGATAATCAACAGGCTGTCGCACTAATCGATTCCTTTGCCGCCATGCCCAATCCAGATGATGCCGGACGGCTTATACAATATTCGGAAATGGCAGGCAGTGTTTATTTCTACTCCGGACATGACATCAGAAAAGCCATTGCCCAACTTGAAAAGGCTGCCGAAGTCTACCGGAAAGGGGGTATTTCTCCCTATATGGGACGCATCCTGTCAAGGCTCGGTTCTTATTATCAAGAAGAGAAGAGTTACCGGCAAGCTGCCGAAGCCAATCAGGCTGCTATTGAGTTTTATGAAAATGACAGTCTGCAAAAGGTGGGAAACGGTATTATTATGGCTTATGGAGGACAGTCGAATCTATATCTTGCTCTCAATATGTACGACCGGGCATTGGAGCTGAACCGGCTGGCTTGCCGCTATTCCATTCAAAAGGACAGTTTCGGACTGAGCGACCTGTATCGTTTCCAAAGCGAAATCTATAAGAATAAAGGACAAAGTGATTCTGCTGCCTATTATTTGCATCGCGCCTGCGATGTTTCTGTAGCACTGGGCAGTTTTAAGGGTGCTTTCTACAACCGCCTCTCATTAGCAGACTTTTATCTCACCTTCCCCGATTCTGCCGGACGCGCTCTGGATATTTTGCTTGGGCTACGTACCGATACCCTCAAAATGCCCCCTTTCGTCAAACTTCAATTCAAGCAAAGCTTGGGAGAAGCTTTCACCAAAAACGGAAAACTCGGACCCGGCATCCGGCTTATGGAAGATGCAGCAAGGGGATATATACACTTAGGTATGGAGAATATGCGTAGCCAATGCATCCAAAAACTAATGCAAGCGTATCTTGACAACAAAATGGAGCAGTCTTTTATCCGCAACTATCCTTATTACAAAAGTGTACTCGACTCCATGCAGCATGACAATGAAATACGCGCACTCGCCGCTGCCAACATCCGTTTTGAAGCTCATAAGAAAGAACAACAGAACCGTTTGCTTGCTGCCGAAGTGCAACTGAAGGACAACAAACTGAAAAGTTATGCTTTAGGAGGCATAACCTTGACATTCATTGTCGTATGCCTGACCGGATGGATATTAATGCGCCAACGTGCCTTGAAACTACGTCTTCAATTGCGCGAACAGGAGAAGAAACTCTCCGAACAGCAGTTACGCGATCAAAGCGAACGTCTGCAACAACTTATCACCTCCCGGCAGGAACTGAATAACCACAACGAGGAACTGCTCCGTCAACTTGCCGAAGTACAAAGCACTCATGAGAAAACTTGCGATCTGGACCGCGTGATGGAGAAACTGCAACCCCGCCTGCTTACCCATGAAGAGGAAGAACAATTCCGTACGGCATTCGCCGCACTATATCCTTCGGCATTACATCAGTTGCGTTCCATCTGCTCCCGCGCCACTCGTACCGATGAACTGCTCTGCATGCTTATTATACTAAAACAAACCAACGAAGAAGTTGCACGTACACTCGGCATCAGCCGCGCCAGTGTATTGCAAAACCGCTATCGCCTGCGCAACAAACTCAATCTGCCCGAAGGCAGTGACCTTGACACTGAAATACGCCGGCTGCTTACTGACATCAACTAAGCAAAAGCATACTACAACTATAAAACTTTCTCCAGCCCTATGCAATAACATTGTACAGGGCTGTCTATCTATTTTTCTATATTGTAGAGAATTTTGTCTATATCTCATTTACCAACTACTACCTATATATACGCTAAATTAGCAACTTCTAAACAGATATGTCATTCTGGCAACAACTCTGATAGAAATTCCTAATCGGCAACAATTGGTAAATGTAAAACGATGAGCAAATTACTATTCCTTTTCATATCACTGTTTATACTTGCGGGATGCTACTACAAGTCATCTTATGAAATACCCGAAATGGCAGAACCAATGAACGTAAAGTTATTGTTACACATACCTTCCCCTTACCTGCCTGCTTATCAACCCACACGCATAATATCCGTACCCGCTTTTAGAGGAATTGCCGACATCTACCTCAAAGGAAGTTCCAAACGGCTCACTACCCAACGGGCCATGCTGATACCAACCGATGCGGAGGGAATTTATCGCTTCGACCTTTCACTCGAAAACGGCGAATATGATATAAACCTTTGGGCAGATTATGCCACTGATGCCAACACGGACCATCACTATATCACCAACGATCTCAATCTGGTGAAAATCCTTCCCCGTGAAAGTTACATTGCCAATACCGATACACGAGACGCTTTTTCACAACATATCGTACTCGACATAACAGACGGAACCGGAACTGAAACTGTGACTATGTACCGCCCTTTGGCGAAATACCGCCTTGTGACGACAGATGTGGCAAAATACAACGAACTCCGCCCGAAACAAGGCTGGGCACCGTTGGAAGACCTAAATATAGAAATTGTTTATGAGGGCTTCTGGCCTAATGCCTACAGTGTGCCCAATGCCAGTCCTGCCGGTGCCGAGGTGGGCTACAGCTATGTTTCCGCATGGAGTGAACCGGGAAAAATGGAAGCAACCGTAGGCAAAGATTACGTTTTCGTCAACGGCACGGAATCGTTTGTCAAGGTGAGTATCACTTTTCGTGACAATAACGGCAAGATCATCAGCAGTATTCGTAACCTGCAAATAGACTACCGTATAGGATACCTCACCACTGTACGAGGTAACTTCCTAACCGCTTCTACAGGTGGCGGCATACAAATAGATACAGAATGGAGCGGTGAATACGAAATAGAATTTTAGCAACAGAAAACATTTAATATTTCAACTATGATGAAGAATAAACTTTTTCTTTTTTCCCTTGGCCTGATAATCTTGCTGACGGGATGCAGCAATGAGAACGATGCAAGCTCTTCTACAGATGGTAACAGTATGGCAAGTTTCCGACTTGAACTGCCCGGTGCGACAACCCGTACGGCAGGCGACACTTATACACCTACGCGCTATATCATGGAAGTCTATCCGGATAAAGCGGCTACCGGCATTCCCCTTATGCACATAGAGCAGGACAGCGGAACTTTTGATGTGTCGCTAACCTACGGCACCACTTATACCTGCCTCTTTTGGGCAGATAACGGAACGCCGGACAATATCGTAAACGATGAGTATGAAACTGCCGACTTAAAAGCGGTAAAGGCTAAGGCTGACATACCACCCACCAGCCCGGCTTATGGAGGAATGGCACAGGTTACCGCAGGTATTTCCTCTTCCGCCGATTACAGTGTAACGTTGAAGCACGCTGTAGCCAAGGTAAGCTACATACAAGACCAGCGTCCCTTTACATCGACAGGGAATACGCTGACCGTCACCTTTCCCAAGACCTGCCAACTCAATGTTTCCGATTGGAGCGTCAATGAGATTGCCGATGCTACAATTACCCATACTTTTACCGGTATCAGTCAGGTGGTGGCCGGCGACAGGCTTGCCACCAGCTACGTCATCGCACCATCGGTTACGGCAGATATGCAGAACATCACTGTCGCGCTGAATCAGGAACCGCCCAAAACCATTTCCAATGTGCCCCTGCAACGAAATTATAACACCAACATTAAAGGCACATACAGCGACCTTTACAACAGCGATATGAATTGCCAAATTACCGAGGAATGGGACACACCGGAGACCGAAAAAGACCTGATTTCCATCTGGGACGGAAAGACAGTCACCGAGCCGGCAGACTATTCGGCCAATGCGCCGGGCGAAGTGCTGATTAACTCTGCCGCTGAACTGGCATGGCTGGCGGAGCAGAGTAATGCCACCAATCAGAAGACTTTCAAGGATTATACCTTCACGCTGACTACGGACATTGACCTGAGGAGTCATTTGTGGCAGCAGATAGGGCATAGCAAAAACGGATTTCAAGGTACACTGAACGGAAACGGGCATACGGTACGGGGGATATATGCCAACAACGGAGGTACGGAAAAGTACGTTGGATTTATCAACTATCTGAATAGAGGAGGAACGGTAAAAAATCTGACCGTCCGTGGCTACGTAAGCGGAACTAATACTACTAAGCAATGGTATTATTTTGGAGGTCTTGTGGGATGTGCAGAAAAATCGGTCATAGAGAACTGCAACAATGCCTGTACTCTTGCAGTCGGAGGAGAAGAAGGAAACTTTTATGCCGGAGGTATTGTAGGATCGGCCGATGATACCTCTATTCAAAGCTGCACGAGCGACGGAACCATTAAAAACACAGGAAACAGTAGCGCTGTCGTAATAGGAGGAATTGTCGGAAACTGGGCTGGCGGAATGATCGCTGGCGCGATATTAAGCGGGAATGTGCATAAAGGGAAGATTGTCTATACATCCATATCTAATGGTGCAAAAATAGGAGGAATTGCCGGGTGGGTCGATGCTTGGGGAACAATCATAGTGAGCAATAACGTGAATAACGGAGAGGTCGCCGCCTCCTCCGGAGAACATGTGACCTATAATACTTTGGGAGCTATTATAGGAAATCTTTTTGCTTTCAGTAAGGAAGGTTCAATTACGGTAAGCGGCAATCAAAACAAAGGAAACATATCCTCCGATTATGAGGAAGATTATAAAGGAGGTATTATAGGTCGTGCTTTACCTTCAGCGAATCTGCCGATCACGCTGACGGACAACAGCATAGCGGGAGGTACACCCGCAGATATAGTTATTGCTGACTGTAGTGTGATCAATGGAACCATTACTGTGGACGATGTTCCGGTAACTGATACGGGAAAGCCTTATCCTGTGCCGTCCGAATAGTAGAATCAATCATTTAACGAAAAATAAACGCAGTATGAAAAATTATATTCCTATCCTTTGCGCGGCGCTCATAGCAGTCCTCGCATCATGCAGCAGCGACAGCCTGCCCACAACGAACCATTCCGACCTGCGGCAAGTGACCATCGACGTAGTGACGAATACCCCGGCGACCCGTGCAACGGCACCGGCAATCAGCCGCTATGCCATCTCCGTATGGGAAGATGAAGAGTACACAGTCCCTGCTGAAGGCGTGTTTATGACCGGCAATGACAACACAGCGAGCAACGCTACCGGCACGTTCGCCATGATTCTCAACAGTACGAAAACCTATTATTGTCTTTTCTGGGCGGACAACGGCGCAGGCTACGCCCTTGGCGACAACACCCTGAGAAACGTTACCCTTACAGAGGGACACAATGTCAGCGAGGCATTTTGCGGCAAGACCCAGATTCCGGCAGGAACATCGACTACTTACACCGCCAACCTGAAACGGGCGGTGGCAAAGGTTACGTTGAAAGAAACCGGTGAAATACCCGCCGGGAACACGATAACGGTGAAAATCAACCATCATACCGCTTACACCGTTCGGGACGATACGGATACAGGCGATCAGGTGCTTCATACCCTCACATGGACTACCACAGCGAAATCCGGTACAGCGGATGCCCCCGTGCAACTGAATGACGAGGACATTTTTGTGCTGGCGCCCGTCGCCAGAGCCTCTCTCAGGAATATCACCTTCCAATGCAACGATGAAGGCGAGGTGATGGTATCCAACGTTCCCCTTCAAGCAAATTACAACACAAATATAAAAGGACACTATACCACTGTCTCCGACCAGACATTCAACGTGAATGTGGACAACAAATGGGAAACCGGAAACCTTGCACCGGAAACAAGAGGAATTCATCATTAATCCCATTCCAGACAATCTTTATAGCCCTGTACAAAGCCGCGTACAGGGCTTGTCTATATGTTTTTCTATATTGTAGAGAGTTTTGTCTATACCCTATCTACAGCCTATTATACCTATAAACATTACTTTAGCGACCGCAAAACAGATGTACTGTTTCGCCGAAATATAAATAGACAAAACAAGCATGAATCTATCTAACGAAATCATCGGAGGAAGCCTCCTAATCATAACTATTTGCATAACCTTGCTAGTGCGTTATGCTTTAGTCTGGTATGCCGATATCCGGAATATACGGATACGCCTGACAAAGGTTGAGGAAGAAATACGTCAGCATCCACAAACATGTCCAGTGAAACATCAGGTAGAGACTCTTGTGCGTCCCCGCCCTACTTTATCTGAGAGTTCCACTCCGAACAGCGTAGACATGGTGCGCCATTATATCAAGCTCTATCATCCCGACTTTATGGAACTACTGCCCCGCAATACCTCCGAAAAGCTGACCAACTCGGACGAACTGCTCTGCATGATGATAAAACTGGAATATCCCAATAAGGAAATAGCTTCCATCCTATCCATCACCACCAACAGCGTCATTACCGCCCGCTACCGTCTGAAACGAAAGTTGGGACTAACCCAGGACCAACAACTGGACACCTGGATCCAGAGTATCGGAAAGACGGAAGAGCCCAAATAGCCTGAACAGATAAAACAGATCCAAACTCAATTAATAACAATAAAACAGAAACAGTATGAAACAAGAAAAGAAACAAATGTATGTGGCACCCGCCATCGAGGTTATCAAAATGGAAAATGAAGGCGTGATTGCCGCAAGTGGCGGAAGCTTGGGAGATTTGATTGACGGCGGCTCTGCTTTCAGCACAGGACGTTCGGGCCGTGGGGGACGCAGCTATAACTCGGCTTCGGGCAGCGACCTGGAAAGCATGATAGAAGATATTCTGACGTTTGAGAAATAACAAAAAACAAAGGTAATATGATGAACATAACAAGAAAGAAAGCCGTGCAACTGATGCTGGCGGCAACGTGCGCATGGCTCGCAACAGGATGTATGCAAGAAGAATGGGAACGGCCCGAACAAAAAGTGAAGACCACCATCTGCGCGGACATACCGTCCGAAGATGAGGATGTGCAAACCAGAGTGACGGTAGACCGGACAAACTACAAACTGTACTGGAGTGAAAACGACGAAATAACGGTGGTAGGATTCGATGAAAGCGACCGATTCAAAGGCCTTGAACTGTACAACGTAAAAGAGATAGATGAAACAGACCGGAGACAAGCCACCTTTGAAGGATATTCCATCCCGCAAGCCATCAAACGTGAAGTCTATTATCCCAGCGAGAAGGTGTCCGTAGACAATCAAGGGAAGGTGAAGTTCTATTTACCGACGCAACAATTTCAAGAACGAAAAAACAGCACCGAATACCTTTCCGCCAATATGATACTGAAAGGTACGGACGAAGACAACAAGCGATTCCAGATGCAGCCGGTGAACAGTATAATGGTATTCCAGTTCACGGAGAATAAGCAATTTGAGAATGTAAAAAATCTCATCTGGACGGTAGAGACGGAAAATGGTGATAAACAGATAAGCCTGAAACTTGGACTACGCATTGATTTAGATGAGGACATTATAGACAAAGTTTATATAGCATTCATGCCCGACTCCATGTCCGTGAAACCCGGAGGAAAATTCAAGGTGCAGATCACAAGTGATGAATATACAGTGAAAACCTTTCAATTCACCACAACGCTGCCGGACGGAAAGAAGTACGAAGCGGGAAAATACTACACCGCTGACCTTATGGATAATAAATATAAAGGCTGTTGGGAAGAGGTGACCACACCGACAGAACCGGAAGTACCGGAAGAACCGAAAGTCCCCCCGACTCCCATCACCGAAATGAAACTGACCCTGCAAATAACAAGTGGATATACAGACGTCATCCTGCCGTTTTCAGGCTATACGCCCAGCACATGCACAGTGAACTGGGGAGATGAGTATGCCACTAATGATGGAGACAGGGCGTATTATCCTGAACTAACTTGTAGCAGTGGCCACGATGCAACCAACTACTTCAAACATACCTATAAGGAACCGGGCACCTATCAGATCACCATCAAATCCAGTCAAGTGGAAGCAGGAAAGGCGCAAATAGCATCCCTCGATTTATATACCGAAGGACAAAATTTCAATAAAAATCTTGTGAGCATAGACACACCGTTGCTGAAGATGGATAATGGTAGTGGCTATCAACTTTTTTCATATTGTACTAAACTGGAATCGGTTGCCGAAAATCTATTCATGTATAATGAAGACATATTGTCTTTCAACAGGTGTTTCATTGGATGCAGGGCCCTGAAGGCGATTCCGGAAGGACTGTTCAAAAACTGTACCAGCGCGAAAGATTTCAGCAATTGCTTCTACTCTTGTGATCTCCTGACAGAGATTCCGGAAGGACTGTTCACAAACTGTACCAGTGCAACAAATTTCTACAGATGCTTCTACAATTGTAAGGCTCTGATGGAGATTCCGGAAGAACTGTTCACGAACTGTACCAGTGCGACAAATTTCAGCGAGTGCTTCTACTCTTGTGATCTCCTGACAGAGATTCCGGAAAGACTGTTCGCAAACTGTACCAGTGCGACAGAATTCAACAATTGCTTCAGGAACTGTACGGCTCTGACAACGATTCCGGCAGGACTGTTCGCAAACTGTACCAGTGCGACAGGATTCAACGGCTGCTTCAGGAACTGTACGGCCCTGACAACGATTCCGGCAGGACTGTTCGCAAACTGTATGAGTGCGACAGGATTCGACAGATGCTTCATGTTTTGTAACAAAGTGACGACAATTCCGGAAAATTTGTTTCCCGCAAGCGAAAGTGTCAAAAGCTACGTATTCTGTTTCGGGGAATGTGAAGCACTGGAAAAAATCCCCGAAGATCTGTTCGAAGGCAACTACCGCGCCACAGATTTCAGCGAGTGCTTCAATATGTGTAGCAAGCTGAAAGAAATTCCGGAAGGTTTGTTCAAGGATGCCCTAAGGGCAGATAATTTCAAACGCTGCTTTTATGAATGTAAGGCTTTGACCCAGCTTCCGGAAGGTCTGTTCGAGATGAACACACTGGCAACCAGCTTCTACCAGTGTTTTTCAGGGTGTACCGGTTTGACGGCACTTCCTGAACGCCTGTTCAATTGCCCGAAGGTAACAGAACTGAAACTCTGCTTCGAGAAATGCTCGAAAATAGCAGCCATACCCAGTGATTTGTTCACGAACTTAAAGAGATTAACGAGTTTTGAAGAATTCTTCTCCGGATGGAACAAGCTGGAAGCAATTCCCGAAGGACTATTCGATCAACACCCGGATGTGACCAGCTTTAAGAATTGCTTCAAAAATTGCACGGTCCTGACAACGATTCCCGAAGGCCTATTCGACAAGCATCTGAAAGTGACAAGCTTCGAGGGATGCTTCGAGGGATGCCGAACACTGACTGAAGTGCCGACCCGACTGTTCGCCAGCCCGGTGGCCACAAGCTTCTCCAATTGCTTTTCGGGATGCTCCTCACTGACCAAAGTGGCGGACGACCTGTTTAGCCGAAACGAAGCAGCGACAAAATTCTCCCACTGTTTCGAAGCTTGCAGCTCTTTGACGGAATTGCCGAACAAATTATTCGCCAACAATAAGAAGGCAACAGATTTCTCCCACTGTTTCGTATCTTGCAGAGCTTTGACGGAATTGCCGGACGATTTGTTTATCCATAACACGGAGGCGACAGATTTCTCTTATTGTTTCGGAGATTGCGAAACTTTGACGAAATTGCCGGACAATTTATTCACCTACAATACGAAGGCGACAGATTTCTCTTATTGTTTCAGCTATGGAAAGCTGAAAACCGTGCCCAGATTCTTGTTCGCCACCAATCTGCAAGTAACAACTTTCAAAGCATGCTTTCAAAATTGCGAAGTATTGGCTCCGAACGAAGATATATTCTGTAGTTCATCCGCACTTAAAACCAGATTTGCGACCCGCCCAGATATCTCCATGTGTTTTTACAATATAGGTAGCGCAGCCGAGAGCCGAGGACCGGCTCCAAAGCTCTGGCAATTGACAGAAATATATAAAAACTACACAAATCTGTGTAAGGACTGTTTCTCTAGTGCATGCCTCAGCAATGTACAAGGCAACACAAATCTCGGAGAATTTGGACGTACAGGTGTTTATGTAAATAAATAAACCGATATAATTCATAACCCACCGGAAAAGAAGCGAAACTTTGATTCGATTGTCTCTTAAATTACAATAAAATAAGAATCGGCACAGGTTGAATGAGGTAAAGGTACCGTCCGGTGTACCTTTACCTCACAACGAATAATCTTGAAAGACAAGCAAATAGAAACACACCTTACAAAGGGGAGATGGTTAAAATATAGAATGGTAAATCTTTGCTTTCTGGCCCAAAAAACATACCTTTGCGGAAGCGTCACAGATCGTAGGTTGGAACGTATAACCATCGCACTTTTATAAATGAGCATCACCCGAAAAAAGAAACAAAACGGACTTTTCTACACAAAAGCCGAAGAAAGAATAAATACCCTCTCGCACGCCGCAGGCATCCTGATGGGGATTATTGTCGGCACGATATTTCTCGTGAAAGGCTATCAGAGTGAAAACTTCTGGGCTGTATTTGGCATCTGGCTCTATCTCTTCGGTATGCTTGGCTCTTACGTCTCCTCTACCCTCTACCATGCGCTGAAATACCATAATCCCTGGAAGAAACGGTTGCGGAATTGGGATCATGCAGCTATTTACTGGCACATTGCAGGCAGTTATTCACCCGTCACGCTGATTGCACTGCGGAATGAAGGTGCCTGGGGATGGGGATTGTTCGGATTCGTCTGGCTATGCGCCATAATCGGCACTATCGTGAGTTTCCGCAAGATGGAGGAGCATAGCAATGTGGAAACCATTTGCTTCATTGTCATGGGATTGTCCGTACTGGTTGCCTTCAAACCTCTATATGCCATTGCCGCAGGAACTTGCTACTGGATGATTGCCGAAGGAGTCTGCTACATCACCGGAGCCGTATTCTACTCTTTCCGACAGCGATATATGCATTCTGTCTTCCACTTCTTCGTACTGGCAGGATCGGCATGTCACATGGTGGCGGTATGGCTTATCCTATAAAATAAATACGCAGGAAATTACATTAATCCCCTTACAACACATCACATACACGCCCATCCGAATTTACGCACAAGTTCCGCCAACAGGCCACGGTCTTTTACAGGGAGATTAATTACCACATTCTCACGCATATCTCCTGACAATATATATCCCTCAGCAGGCAATTTATCTTCAGGCAACGATTTCTCCATGAGCCTCTCGTGTTGATATTGCCCCGTCTGAAACACTACATCAAAATATTCATGTTTGTTTTCAGGATGAATGAAAAGTGAGCGTAAATCTATACCGCCACTCAAAAAGTCTTCCAAACGCCGGGCAGAAATACGAATACCTGTATAGCGACAAAGCAATTCATCTTCATATAGCAAACAAAGATACAAAGTATCAAAGGCATCACGTGCCACAAAAAGCTGTGGTACATCACAGAAATCCAATATCTTTTCTATCCTTAATACATTTTCCATAATCAGATTACTTTAGCTTGTGAAACATCAAAATCTTTCGTTCTCCACCAAGAATAATGTGCAGTGCCGAAAGTTTTCTTTATCATCCCATCTTTAGGCTTCAATTCAACCAAGGCAATATTTGCATTCCTGAACTTTGGAAGCTTCAATCTTTTCTCAGCCTCTTTTCTGTCAGAAAACAAAGAAACGGCTCTTGTTATACACTCATCTACGCCCAGCCCCTTAAACACTTTGTCCGGTTGCAGTCTTCTCTGCGAAAAAAAATCTACCGATTGCACAGGATTGCCGTTTGCTATTCTGTAATAATAACCATCACACTGTTGAGCATCTTCGGGTGGACATTGTTCTGGCAACAACTCAAACCATTCTACTTCCATTATTTCCTTATCTGTGTATTTCTCGCAAAGTTACTGCTTCTGTACAAGTAAACAAATATTTCTCAGAATATTTATCAACCCCAATATATCACCATTTCACAAGATATTTATGCAACAAGTTATCCTGAATCGAATTCAACGCGTGTTCCATTTTCACTTCTTCGTACTGGCAGGGTCGGCATGTCACATGGTGGCGGTATGGCTTATCCTATAAACATCCATCTGCTAAAATATATTAATTAAAGTCTCTCTTCCTTGCTTTTCTCCTTAGCATCATTTACGTTTGCAGTGTTGTACATCAGTGCAACACCTATAAAGTTATGATAAAGATAGAGAATATAAGCTACGGCTATAAGCCTAAACAACCTATTTTCAGTGATATATCTCTAAAAGTAGGCAGTGGGATATACGGACTCCTGGGAGAAAACGGTGTAGGAAAAACAACACTGATACATCTCATTTGCGGACTTCTTTTCCCTTGGAAAGGTGAATGCAGCATCGATAACAGTAACTCCGCCCGAAGAAGTCCGGAATTACTGAGCCGCTACTTCTTTCTACCGGAAGAAATGCAGATGCCTACTGAAAGTATCTATCAGTTCGCCGCCCGCCATTCCGTATTCTATCCCCGTTTCAGCCGCAAGGATTTCGAACAGAACCTGGAAGAATTGCACATCGATGGAAAACAGAAACTTTCCGCCGTCTCCTACGGACAACAGAAGAAAGCGATGCTGGCGTATGCCTTAGCCCTGCACACTCCCCTCACCCTGCTCGACGAACCTACCAACGGACTGGATATCACCTCCCGGCAAGCCTTGAAACGTATCATCAGTCGCACCGTGGATGATGAAAGCACCTTGTTCATCTCCACTCATCAGGCACACGATTTCGAAAACTTGCTGGATCACCTCATCATCCTCAGCGAAGGCGAAATCTTACTGAACCGCTCACTGGATGAAATCAGCGAACGGCTGCTTTTTGTCCGCACAGCCTATCTACCCGAAGATAGCCTTTATAGCGAACAAGACCTGCATGGCTACTTCTCCATCCTGCCTAATGAAGAGGGAGAAGAGAATACACCGGACATTGAACTACTGTATAAGGCAGTGCTGCAAGTACCGGAGAAAATTAAAATGATATGGAACGAATAAATCATAAGAAGAAATTATGAATACAACTTTTAATCTGAAACGTTTCTTCCTATTGGAGAAATACAAGAAGCAAGAAACCGGAAAACACTTGTTATGGAGTGCAGGTGTCGTTCTGGGGATTTGTATTCTCTGTATGATGTATGATATTAATAAAGGAATGAGTTATTATACCGAACATACACAAGCCAATTACTTTTGTAGATATATCTTGTGGTATATTTGCATTGCTCCTTGCCTATTAGAGCCAAGTATGACCAAGCACAATTCTACCCTTTATTTGTTGCTGCCCGCTTCTGCTTTTGAGAAGTTCCTTCACTTATGGATGAAATATATACTCATACTCCCGATATTTTGTATAATACTGATATTAGGAATGAAAGGGGTACTTACCCTATCAGGTACCGGCTATCTGTCACACTTCGGTAATCACATGGAACTTTATATAATCCAAAAAGATCAGATCCTGACATATAGCCTGTTACAAGGTACCTTTTTTATCGGTTGCATAGCCTTTAAACAACAAAAACTAATAAATTCTTTTGTTGTCTTATGCTCCTGCCTTATTGCCTTTTTCGGAATCATACTTTCTATAAGTTTATGGGAACCGGCCGACAACAGCCACGGATATTGGATAGCAAACATATCCTATCCGATATATAACTTTCCGATGAGCAGTACGGGAGAAGCCATCATCGCTTTCTGCAACTATGCCACTCCCCCGCTGTTTATCATCGGAACATGGGTATCAGTCTACTTCCTGCTCAAAGAAAAACAACTGTAAGCTATGGAGTTTAAAACCAACAAACCAATATACCAACAGATCGTAGACTTCTGTTTCAGCAAGATACTCACCCGGGAATGGCGGGCGGAAGAGCGGGTAGTCTCGGTCAGGGAGCTTTCTACACAGCTTGCCGTGAATTCGCGCACCGTGATGAAAGCCTACGAATACCTACAGGCGGAAGACATTATTTATCCGGAACGGGGTATGGGCTTCTATCTAGCAAAGGATGCGGTGAAGAAAGTGATGAAGATACAGAAAAAAGAATTCTTCGACAACCAACTGGCCGATGTATTCCTCAATATGGAACTGCTCGGCATCAGCATAGATGAAGTGATAGAACGATATAATAAACTTAAAAACAGCAGTTCATGAAGAGATACGCAAAGACAGCATTATGGATTACCTTCGGACTCCTCTTCGTGCTCATCATAGTCAAAGTTTTTACTCTGATGTACGAACTGAATTCCGCTGTACAGTCTTAACTTTTACAGCCTCGACGCCGAAAGTATAAACATCTGAAATACAAATTATAGAATCTTCCCTGACAGGGAGGAGTGCCTTCTACATCTCTAATCAAACAGTAACCTACTAACAGGAACGAATATGAAAACAAAACTATTTTTACTACTGACTGTCCTTTCCGTACTCAGTACGCAGGCACAGAACCTTACAATCAAAGGACGTGTTACGGATACTTCGCAAGAAGCCATCATAGCCGCCAATGTATCGCTATGGACCACGGACTCCACTCTGGTGACCGGAGTGACTTCGGACACGCAGGGTAAGTTTGCCCTCAATAAAATCAAGGCGGGTAATTACCGCCTGGCCATTACTTTTATCGGCTATCAAAGTGAAGTCATCCTACTGAAACTGAACAACAACCTCGACCTGGGCGATGTACAGTTGCAGGAAGATGCCGTAAGCCTGGGTGAAGTGACTGTATCCGCCAGCAACGTGCTTCAACGCGTGGACCGTCAGATTATCCTGCCCACCGAGAGCCAGCTAAAACGCTCGTTCGGTGCCTACGATCTGCTGAATAACCTCGGCATCGCCCGTCTGCAAGTGGACAAGTTCACCAATAGCATGAGCATCAGCGGTGGCGGAGCCGTACAAACCCGTATCAACGGCATCAAAGTGACGGACAAGGAAATAGCCGCCGTCAGAGCTAAAGACGTGCTACGCGTGGAGTTCATCGAAGACCCGGGCAAGCAATACGGTGACGACGAACTGGGTGCCGTAGTCAATATTATCCTGCGTCGCCGCGAAACGGGTGGTGTGGTGAACTTCCAGCTTTCCGACTCGCCCCATACCCTGTGGGGAGAGAATTTCCTGAGTGCGAAGTTCAACTACAAGAACTCCGAATGGGGCATTGACTACTTCAACAAGAATGGCAAATACCACAGCCGCCTCGAATCTCACGAAACGTTCTATCTGGGCGACCGTACCATCGACCGCATCAAGGAAGGTATCGAAGATGAATCTCCCGCACTCAGTTTCATCAACAACCTGAATCTGACTTACAATCTGACAAAAGCGGACAAATATGTATTCAACGCCATCTTTCGCAATAACCTCAACAACGCTCCCTATCAGAATGAACTGAACAAAATGTGGGCGGCAGGAGATACGGAATCTATTTATTCGTACGTCAACAACCATTCGTCCAGCTATTCTCCGGCACTCGACCTTTACTTCCAGCATACCCTGCCCCATCAACAGAGCATTCAGATGAATGTGACGGGAACGCTCATCCATACCAAAAACAACCGGAAATATAAGGAGTACAAAAACGAGAATACGCCACTGGCAGACATTCAGACACTGGTGGACGGTGACAAACGCTCCATCATCGGTGAGGCCATTTATGAAAAGAGTTTCAAGGATGTAAAACTAAGCGGCGGTGCCCGCCACTATCAGATGAGGACGGAAAATGAGTACAAAGGTTCCAACCCCACAACTTCGAAGATGGATCAGGCACAGACCTCCGCTTTCTTTGAGGTGCAGGGCAAGGTAAAGGAGTTCAGTTATGCAGGCAGCGTAGGCATGACGCGCGCCTGGTTCAAGGAAAGTGACGAAGACCATGCTTACTATACTTTCACGCCTACCGTACGATTGAGTTATAATTTGAAGAAAGCGGGTTTCCTGCGCTATCGGTTCAATATTAGTCCCGCCATACCTTCACTTGGTTCGCTGACGGATGTGGAACAGGCTATTGATACCATACAGATTGTTCGTGGTAACCCGTTGCTGAAAACATACCAGCAGTTCACAAATTCCTTGTCCTACAGTTATTCTAAGAAACAGTTCAATGCCAATCTGAGCCTGCGCCATCAGTATTACGACAGTCCCATCATGGAAAGTATCTTCGTCGAGGATGGAAAACTGATACTGAAAGATGAAAACCAACGCTCGTTTCAAAGCCTGAATGCGGAACTGATGATCGGCACAAACGGGGCAACACTGTTCGGACTGAAAGATTTCCTGACTCTTTATGCTTCGGGAGGATACACCCGCAGTTGGTCGGAAGGTTTGGAATACAGCCACACGTACGATGAATTTTACTACAGTGTGATGGCGCAACTGCAATACAAAGGCTTCTCTTTGCTCGGGCAATTCAGGAAGGTGCAGAACAACTTCTTCGGTGAGACCATCAAGAAGAATGAAAATCAGACGGCATTTATGGCAATGTACGCCAAGCAGAACTTTCAGGCAGGGATTGGTGTTCTGTTTCCTTTCACCAATAATTATAAGGTGGGAAAAGAACGCATCAGTGAGGTGGCTCCCTTCCGTTCGGAAACTTTTGTGAAGGAGACGGGACAAATGTTCATACTCCGCATAGGCTATACGTTCGAGTTCGGCCGCAAGCACAAAGCCGGAAACAAGGGATTGAACAATAGTGATACGGACAGTGGCATCATTGACATGCAGAGATAAAGATCCGGATATAATTTCATTTCAGCCCTCTTTGTAAAAAGAGGAAGTCCAAAGGGCGAGGCGGCGGATTATACAAAATTGCTTCATGTATAATTCATTAATTACCTAACTGCCGCCTCCCCTGCGGACTTTTTCTATTTATAAACGGGAAGAAAAATCTTTTTTCCGCATGATCCCTTTTTCATCCTTATTCTTCATTTCCAGTTTCAAAGGATGAAACCAGCAGTTTCTCGGTGTGAAACTGTCAGTTTCAAGCAATGAAACTACTGGTTTCACGGCATGAAACTGAGAGTTCCAAGCCATGAAACAAACCTGGAAACATGAAGATGAATTTTATCAGGTTGATAGCTCCTGAAAAGCAGGTCTGGTATTACTTAATAATAGTCACAGTGCCTTCCGCAAGCTGCCTTTCCTTAACCGGGGCAGCTGCCGCATAACCTAAAGCAGCGCAACCGTACACACGATGATTTTCGGGAATACCCAACTTCGTCAGGAAAGCACGTACCTCAGGATCATCATAAGTCTGCCCCAATTGATTGATCCAGCAGGAACCTATTCCGAGAGATTTTGCAGCAAGGAAGATATTCTGCATGGCACAGGCACAATCCATAGCTGCCCACCACTGCGTCGGTTCATTGGATACGATGACAAGCGTAGGCGCATGATAATAACAGCAATAGGTCTGGCTGTGTCCACGCTCCTGCAAACGGGGCTCTTCACTCTTGGCAAAAGCGCCTTTGATCTTCTCATTCAGTTCTTCCAGCACCGCGGCATTCTGAATGGCTGTGAAATGCCACGTCTGATAGTTCATACCACTGGGAGCATAGGTTGCCGCTTCCAAAATAGCATTCAGATCTTCTTGTGAAATCTGTTGTTCCGTATAAGCGCGTACACTGCGACGCGACTTGATGGCTTTTAAAACTTCATTCATACTCTTTATTTTTTTGTCAATCCAATCTTTACATTCAGTCTGAAATAATACACGCCGTTCTCTTTTTCCAGAAAGCCATACTTGTCCTTGTCTACCGAGCCTTTCTCCAAACGGGTATTCAGGAAGAGGAAATCGGCAAAAGTCCGGTGCTCCGACTTATGATAGCAAAGCACTTCTCCTTCTGCATCCACCAGCAGAATACCTTCTACGGCAGAGTCCGTACCGTTATAAATCTTTGCCGGACGCATGCCAAGGGCAAGTGCCAACAAGAACTGCTTCATCTTAAACTCGTAGAAACCATGCTTGTTTATCAGCTCATCTTTTATCTTCAAGGGATTTATCTCTTTGATGCGTTCCGTCAGTTCACTGATACGGGCTATGCCGTCGAGATGCATCATACGCACCATTTCAGCCAGCATACGAGGAAAATGCAAATCAATCATCAGCAAATTACAACGGAATACACGGTCGGCTACATCGGAATATTTCAGTACTCCGCCCAGACGTTCAATCATCAGCATACGCTCAGCCACCTCCGTAGGAGACTCCGGCAAAGCATTCACCTTATTCACCGTAGGCGTAGCAAATTTAACACCCGACTGTTCCAGTTTCAGATTTGCCGTACGTCCGCCATCAAGCAACGGATTCATTGAACTGAGACGACAACGGACATTGAATCCCGTCAGCGGAGCCTCGGGATGCCAGAAAGCTACTGAGAAATCCGTACGGTCTTCCGTCTTCGCTTCCAAGTCGTAGATATTGACCGCATCCAGAAATGCCTCCAGTCCTTCGGGAACTTCAATGGCGTCAGTGCCACTGGTAGTCTTCAGTAACTCAAGGATAAACTCGGCCGCTCCACCAAAATCTTCACGGGGAATGACTTGTTCCTCCTTATCGGCTGCAACAAATGCCCCCTCCTTCTCTATCACACCACTGACAATGCGGACATTGCCCTGCTCTATATAATAACGACGCGTACCGTCATGTTCCTCCCTCTGTATCAGCGCAACAGGCCAACACTTCGTTTCATCCTTCCGGACTTGCGGTGTACCCAGTGAAACCTTTCCGTCTGCCAGGAGGCGAAAGAATGTGTAGAGTTCGCCCAACTCACGTTTTGTAGCTTCGAATGCCATAATAAATTGTTTTTTTTCCTAATTAACAAGTGTGCAAAGATAATGCAAATCGAAGGTAGAACTTTCATGCTGGCATGAAAAAGTTATGCTGAAGCATAGCTTATTTTATTTAAAGATAAGGAAATCCCCCCAAAAGAAAGTGAATGGACAAACTATTTCCATGTAGAAGCGTTCTACTTAAAACATCAAACATTTAACTCCCTATAGCATGGAAAATGAAAAGAATATAGTAGCCATCACAGCTACACCGAATGGGCCTTTCATTGTGGAAGGCAATTTTAAACTGATAGACAGAGAAGGAAAAGCGGAAATACGAACAGGCAGAATTGCCTTATGCCGGTGCGGTAAGTCCTATAAACAACCCTTTTGCGATGGTACACACCGGAAAATCCACTATAATGATTTATCTTTGAAATAAACGTACTGGATCACCATGAAGCCGGAGACATTACACTTCCTCGAAGCGTAATGTCTCTACTTTTTCCAGACGCGCCTTCAACTTCGGCATCATCGACTTCCGGATGCGAAGTGTCATACGGCAATCCATATCATACGACTGTTCCAGAATTTCCGGTTCTTCTTCCTTTACGATACGCATTACATCATTCATAAAGGGATATTCAAACAAGAAGGTCACCGCTTCGTCCACCGTTTTCTCTATCACTTCGGCAACAGCTATCGCCTCGGCAGCGGCAGCTTTATAAGCAACAATCAGTCCGCTTGTTCCCAACTTTATGCCACCGAAATAGCGGACAACAATTATCAGTATATCCGTCAGTTCATTGGAGTTTATCTGTCCCAGGATTGGCTTTCCTGCCGTACCGGAAGGCTCTCCGTTATCATTGGCGCGGAAATCTTTACGTTCGGGCCCCAGCATATAGGCGTAGCAGACGTGACGGGCATCATAATATTTCTTCTGATAAACTTCCAGATGCGATTTTACCTCATCGACAGTACGCACGGGCAAAGCGATAGCAATGAACTTGCTGCGCTTCTCTGTGTAAATCCCTTCGGAAGGGGCGCTTATGGTTTTGTAGGTATCTTCACTCATGCTGCAAAGATAAGTATTCTTATTGTTATGAGAAAATAGTTTCTAATCCTCTCTCTTTTTCAGACGAAACAGGCAGACTTTAGAAGTTTTTTCGTAAGTTTGTCAAAAGTACAGCGCATTCCATAGAAAAAAGTCTGATTATGAGTATGCATCAGGGCCTCATACTGATAATCTTAGCATGCAAGGTCCTCCCATAAGTAACATTTATTACTATGAACAACAAGCTGTTTACCTTTCTCGACCCTCTGCTGGGTTACATCGACAATGGTCGTTTCTTCCGCGAACCCTTCCGCTGGCTCTATGTCATCTTTGCCGTATTGAACTTGCTGTTTCCTATTTTTATACTGGCAAAGGTCATCGAGATGGACTTCTTCAAATATGCCGAAGGGAAATTAATCCTTGCTTTCATTCTGCTGTTCATTATCCTTTGCGCAGGAGCATGGGGAAGCTATCTGCTCTGGATGAACCGGAAAAACAAACTGAAAGAAGCTATCCAGGAAGAAAATGAATTCATTGCCATTCCTGTTGTATCGCACCTGACGCAGACGATGGGTGAATGGCTGGGACTTTATATCGGTGTCATCGGTACACTGTGTTCGGTGGTTATTGCAATCTTTGCTGCCAATGAAATCAGATACATACTGCCGATACCTTCCGGTATGTTCTTCCTGATGCCTATATACGGCTTCCTGATTGTGGTATTCGCACGCCTGCTTGCCGAGTTGTATCGCGCATTGGCCGTCATTGCCAACAACACCAAGAAATTGACAAAGACAGAAGCAAAAGCCGAAGCCAAACTGGAAGATATAGAAGATATAGAGGAAATCTAAATATATGAAGAAAGTAGTCATAGCTATTGACTCCTTTAAAGGATGTTTACCCTCGGTAGAAGCTGGAAAAGCAGCTGCCGAGGGTATTCGTTCCGTATACCCGGAATGTGAAGTCATCTGCCTGCCCATAGCCGATGGGGGCGAAGGAATGCTGGATGTGCTGATTATGGCAACCAACGGTCAGGAAGTTCCGATCTCCGCCCACGATCCATTGATGAGGTGGCGCAATACTTATTACGGCATTTCCGAAAATGGGGAAACAGCTTTCATAGAAATGGCAAGCATCAGCGGATTGCCTTTAGTTCCACCGGAAAGAAGAAACCCGATGCTGACTACCACTTACGGCACGGGAGAAATCATTCGTGATGCTCTGGAACGTGGTTGCCGCAACTTTATCATTGGCATTGGTGGCAGTGCAACCAATGATGCGGGGTTAGGAATGCTTCAGGCATTAGGCTTTCGTTTTTCAGACAAGGAGGGTAAAGAAGTAGGGACAGGCCGTGGAGAAGTATTAATAAAAGTAGCGCATATAGACAGCACTTGTGTCCATCCGGCTTTAAACAGTTGCCGATTTACTGTTGCCTGTGATGTACAAAATCCATTCTATGGTCCCGAAGGAGCGGCTTATGTCTTTGCACCTCAGAAAGGAGCAGACCGGGAAATGGTGGAGGCATTGGATGCAGGACTGCAAAACTTTGCAGAAGTCATCCGTCATACGACGGGAAAAGATATTTCCCATCATCCCGGAGCCGGTGCCGCCGGAGGTATGGGTGGTAGTCTGCTGGCTTTCCTGAATGCGGAACTGAAACCCGGCATACAACTGATGCTGGAAGCTCTTGACTTCAGTAATAAAATAAAAAGCGCTGACCTGATCATTACCGGAGAAGGAAAAGCTGACCGGCAAACATTGATGGGAAAAGTTCCTTCCGGCATACTTGCTGAAGCCCGGAAACAAAATATTCCGGTAATCCTGTTAGCCGGCAACATAGAAGATTCAGATGAATTACAACAAGCCGGGTTTGAAGGGGTCTTCTCTGTTAACCCTCCATTCATATCGTTAGAAGAAGCCATGAGACCGGAAGTTGCATGCAAAAACATACAGCAAACAGTCGAGTCTATTTGCAAGAAATAAATGATTAGATGCAAGTGTGTCTCCGTATCAGAGTTTATGTATCACTCTGCGACAACGTTTCATTTCCCTTTCCGTCAGTCCGGGATGTTGTTTCGTTCCGCCTTTCTCGATGGCTGAAACAACTTTAAAGCCGCTCCATTTCAGGATTTCTTTCAGCGCTTTTACTACTCCCCTTGTCTGATTAAAGAATATATTGAAAGGATATGGAGTAGTGCAAGTGCTTACGATAACTGCCTTTTTACCTTTATGCAGGCCGATAGGAATACCTCGTGAGGTCTCTCCCATCATTCCGTAAACGATGCGGTCGAACATCACTTTCAGTTGTCCCGGCAGGTTTCCCCAATAACAAGGAGCGCCGATTATCAGTGCTTGTGCTTCTTCTATCTGCTTCAGCACACGTTGTGCATCATCCTCGGGCAAACAACATTTCAGTTTCTCACGGCAACTCATACAGCCGATGCAGGGACTGATTTGCAGGTCAGCCACTCTAATCACGGTAACTTCGTCCCCATTCGCCCGGGCTTCCGTTTCCATCAATTGCAGCATTTTCGAGATATGTCCTTGCTTGCGGGGACTTCCGTTGATAATCAGTATTTTCATAATTAGTCCGTATTTACGCAATTCCCAATAGCTGGACGTCAAACACCAAAGTAGAGAAAGCAGGAATAGGGCCACTGCTACGTGTACCATATCCCATTGCATAAGGAATATAAACAATCCAATGATCTCCTACATGCATTCGTTGCAGGGCTATCTGCCAGCCTTCAATGACTTCATTCAGACGAAAAGCCTCAGGGTAATTCCGTTTCCAGGAGTTATCGAACTCGCGGCCATTTATCAAAGTGCCTTTATAATGCACTGTTACGATACTATTCAAACGGGGAGTATTGCCGCCATTCCCTTCTTCCAATACCCGATATAGAATTCCGCAAGGCAGTTCCCGGATATCATTCTCTGCACGCAAAGCCTCCAGGTACCGCTCATTCTGCAATTTATATTCTTCTTTTCGTCCCATAAGTTATAAATGATTCTTCTTTCCCACAAAAGTACAACATTTATGCTATCCACCCAAATATGGAATAAGCTCATCGTGCGTTTTTGGAGATTATATGAATAAGCGGTATCTTTGCTCCATGAAAAAATTAGTTATTGTCGGATGTGGACGACTGGCCGGAATAGTTTCGGATGCAGTTGTTAATGGCTTATTGCCGGAATATGATTTAGTTGGAGTTTACTCACGCACAGCAGAAAAAGCTGAACGTATAGTTAGTAAAATGCAGCAACACGGGAAATCCTGCGTAGCATGCACAACCCCGGAAGATTTACTGGCACTGAAACCGGATTATCTGGTAGAAGCAGCCTCTCCTGCTGCCATGAAAGAGTTTGCATTGCCCGCCCTAAAGAACGGTACTTCCATCGTCACCTTGTCTATCGGTGCTCTGGCAGACACTGCATTCTATCAGGAAGTGATGGAGACTGCCAAAGCGAACGGTACGCGTGTATACATCGTTTCCGGTGCTACGGGCGGTTTCGATGTTCTGCGGACAGCTTCTTTAATGGGAAATGCAAAAGCTAAATTCTTTAATGAAAAAGGTCCTGATGCCTTGAAGGGAACAGCTGTATATGATGAGACATTGCAAACGGAGCAACGTGTTGTCTTCTCAGGAAATGCTACTGAAGCCATAGCCATGTTCCCAACAAAAGTCAATGTAGCCGTTGCTGCTTCACTGGCCTCCGTCGGCCCGGAGAATATGGAGATGTCCATGCAATCCACTCCCGGATTCGTGGGAGACACTCAAAGAGTGGAAATAAAGAACGATCAGGTGCATGCCGTAATTGATGTGTACAGCGCCACCGCTGAAATTGCAGGGTGGTCTGTTGTGAACACCCTGCTTAACATAACATCACCGATTGTATTTTTCTGATTACATTATCGGTTATATGCTTCTATATTGGCCAGTACTTTCTCGCTCAGGCGGTCAAACGCCTGACGGGTACGGCCTGTAGACACCTGCATACAGCGGACATGCGGATGGCTTAAAAGATGCGCTCCACCCAAAGCTCCCAGTGTATCACAAAAACAAAGGTTATCACCTTTCAGCCACTTAACGAACGCGGGTTCGTCCCACGCCGGAGACAGCCCGGTATTGAACAATATCTTTTTATTTCCGAGTTGTTCGAACTCAGCCTCATGCAACAGGACTGTATTCTTATTGAGACAACAGAAAACGACTTCACTCTGAGAAAGAAGTTCTCCCAAGGGTAAGAAACGATATCCTTTGGCAGCCGCATCCTCTTTTTCACTACGGGCAAAATAAGCGATATCCGCCCCAAAGAATTTCAATGCATCGGCAATCATGCCACCGGATTTACCCAATCCTATGACACCTACTTTCAGCCCTGTGATCTCCCGGGGCATTTCTTCCCAGGATTCCTGACCAAATCCATGCAGGCAACGCACCAATTCGCTGACTACATATTCCACCACACCTTCATCCCCATAATCCCGGATACCGGTTACAGTAATCCCCCGTTCGTTCGCATAACGAATGTCTACATTGGCACTCTCCGGCGAATACAGCGAGCAGCACATACCGATATATCTTATATTCGGACACTTCTCGAGCACACTCCTGTTTATTTGTGAAGTATAACTCAATAGCACAGCGTCGGCATCTCCGATACGGGCTACTATTTCATCATCCCCTGCCGGAACATCAGGGAACATCACTACCTTTTCTGCATACGAATGCAGTGCTTTTTCTGCTGACGGAATCAGACTTACGGGTTCTATTGCTACAAGTTTACGAAACATAGTTTTTTATTTTAGAGAGGACGAAGTTAGCAAAAAGAGTGATATAAAACAAAAGAGCTGCCATCGATCATACGTGACAACTCTTTCTTACTATCTTTACGACAATACTTTTTCTTGTTCTTATGCGGACGATCTTTTGCAATCCAACGTCCACCATTGCGTTCCATCTCTATCAAGCGGTTCGCTTCCTTGAATGCCGACAGGGCATCCCTACGTTTTTTCGTCTTCATTGTTCTACAATTTTTATACATTACAATATAGCTGAAAGGCTAATGTTTTGCAAAGATAATGCAAATTGAGCGCAGAACTTTCATACTTGCATGAAAAAGTTATGCCGAAACTATCCTCTGCTGCCCAAACTATTCTTATCCGGATTTATCTCCGAAACCATATTGCGCACTTCTTTCTTATCGACTTTGGAATATAAGCCCAATTGTCGTCCAGGTAATGTTCCTTCAGCATCTTTTTGTATCTTGCTCTTCTCTTCAAGAGCCTTTTCATCTTTTTTATCCATATCGTTATCTGGTTTAGGTTATTTACTGATATACTAACAAACAGATGCTCCTTAAAGTTCTACTTTGCTGCAAAAAAAGAGAGTTGACAGGGACATTGCCAACTCTTTTTTTTTAATTCTTCAGAATAGAGTATTATTTCTTACTCAATTTCAGCTCCGTAATAAAAGCGGCAACAAGCCCTATACCACCAAATACAAGTACACATGCTCCATAAACCAAGGAAACTGTTTCTCTATACACACGCCAATCATCCATATTCTTATCCAAATATCCGGGAACCGATGAAGTACAGATAATAAAACCTATCAACAGACCTAACCCCATACCCAGCAGAAGACATCCTATCTTCAACGCCGAAAAAGAATAATTACTGTGAAATCTCGGTATAGATGCCACATCCGGTTCATATTTATCTCCCATTTTCTCAATAAGCATCAACCGCTCTTTCTTACATACAAACAGTTCAAACAGTTTGTAAATCCCTACAGTAATGATTGCCATTATCGCAGGCACCATAATAAAATCCATCATATTCGTTTCGTTTTAAATTAGTATTTTTGTTCCTTTGTACACTTTAGACGCAGTGTCTTGTGTAAGGTTACACATTTCATCGAAAAAAAATATTTCTCAGAAACAATGTAACCTCCTACAAAGAGTTGCGTCTAAAAGGCAGAATGGAGAATAACGAAACACATATTATCCAACGCATACTGAGAGGGGAAACTGCTCTATACGAATACTTCCTGAATCAACATGGTCAACAGGTCTTTTCCCTGATTGCCCGCATCATCTGTAACCAGGAAGATGCCGAGGAGTTGACGCAAGACGTTTTTCTAAAAGCGTTCCAGCACCTCTCCTCTTTCAAAGCCGAAAGTTCGTTCTCAACATGGATTTATTCCATTGCTTATAATACGGCGATTTCGGCAACCCGTAAGAAGAAGTTCGATACCTTTGCCATGGATGATACGTTGCTCGCCAACATTTCCGACCAACAAGTAGATGAAACGCTTAATGATGAAAGTGAGGAAATGATTATCAGATTAAACAGAGCCATAGAAAAACTTAACTCAGACGAGCGTGCCTTGATTACCTTGTTCTACTACGAAGAAAAGTCATTGAATGAAACTGCCCTGATTCTGGGCCTGACGGAAAGCAATGCAAAAGTAAAATTGCATCGCGTACGCAAAAAGATATATGTACTCATAAAACAAGAGGAAGTATGAACGAAGAACAAAAAGACAAAGGGCTGAAAAAAGCCATAAAAGAGGAAAACGGATTTCGTCTACCTTCCAATTTCGCCTACCATACCATGAGGAAGGTGGAAGAAGCCATACGCTTACGCGAAAAGAAATCGGAACGAAGAACGCTGTTTGCTACGATAGCCGCTTCCATATTCTTAATAGGATGCTGCATTGCCGGATTAGTGATTTATTTCGGTAATACAATCAGAGAAGCCTTCACCCGCCCCGACATACTGGAAACGGAAAAGATTCAAATTCCCTCATTCTATTTACTGATACTTATCGCAATGCCTCTGTTCCTTATCTTTGACCGCTGGATGAGGAAACGATATTTTAATAAGCATCACCCTTAAAGAAAAAGCGAGGATATCCTTTGCAGGAACATCCTCGCTTCACTTTTTTTATTCCATATTTTAATCCAGCTTATGAATCACCAACCCCGAACGTAGTTTCGGTTCAAACCACGTTGTCTTAGGCGGCATGATATTGCCCGTATCTGCAATATTCATCAATTGCTTCATGCTGACAGGATAAAGTGCCAAAGCCACTTTCATTTCACCACTATCCACACGCTTCTTCAACTCACCCAGACCACGGATACCTCCAACAAAATCAATACGTTTATCCGAACGCAGATCTTTGATGCCGAGAACTTCATCCAGAATAAGGTTGGAAGAGATAGTAACATCCAGTACACCAATCGGATCATTATCATTGTAAGTACCCGGTTTAGCGGTCAGACTGTACCACTTGCCATCCAGATAAAGGGAGAAATTATGCAAACTGGCAGGTTTATAGATTTCAGTGCCTTTTTCTTCTACCGTAAAATTCTTGCTGACAGCAGTCAGGAATTGTTCAGGCGTCAAGCCATTCAAGTCTTTTACAACACGGTTGTAATCAATAATGGTCAGTTGGTTAGCAGGGAAACAAACGGCCATGAAATAATTATATTCTTCATTACCGGTATGGTTTACATTCTGCTTGGCTTTCTCCGCTCCTACCAAAGCGGCAGCGGCACTACGATGGTGTCCGTCGGCAATATAAAGAGCAGGCATCTTAGCAAATTCCTTCGTAATGGCATCAATGTCTTCCTGCTTATCAATAATCCAGAAAGTATGACCAAAGCCATCACCGGGAGCAATAAAATCATATACCGGCTTTTCGGCTGTATAATGAGCGATAATAGCATCCAGAGTAGCATTGTCAGGATATGCAAAGAATACCGGCTCGATATTGGCATTATTCACACGAACATGCTTCATACGGTCTTCTTCCTTATCGCGACGGGTCAGCTCATGTTTCTTGATGACACCGTTCATATAATCAGGTACATAGGCACCTACTACTAAACCGTATTGCGTTTTCCCATTCATGGTCTGCGCATAGACGTAGTAGTTTTCTTTATCATCCTGCACCAGCCATCCTTTGTCCTGAAACATCTGGAAGTTTTCGGCAGCTTTCTGATAAACACATTCATCATGTTCGTCGGTACCTACGGGAAAGTCTATTTCGGGTTTAATGATATGATACAACGATTTTTCGTTTCCTTTTGCCTCTTCACGCGCTTCTGCTGAGTTCAGCACATCATACGGGCGGGAAGCTACTTGCTCCACCAGATCCTGCGGTGGACGGATACCTTTAAAAGGTTTAATTATTGCCATGGCTAGATTTATGATTTATGATTTATGATTTATAACTCATGAACTATGAAGACTTTTGCTTGGTAGTGAGAATACTACGCGAACAGCATACTTCAACGCCTTATCATACGTCAGTTTTTCCTTCATAAATCATAAATTATAAATCATAAATCTGATTATTTCTTATTAACACGGAATTTCTCGCAACCGTCTTTCAGGAAACCAACAATCTGTTGTGCAGCGGCAATACCGGCATTGATGTTAGCTTCAGCAGTCTGTGCCCCCATCTTCTTCGGTGTAGAGAAATAACGGCCTACGAACTTGGCAGCAAATGTTTCGTGAGCTGCGGGCATAATATCAGTCATGTATTTCAGATCACCGCGTTCTTCCATCAGCTGAATCAGTTCCGCTTCGTTGATAACTTCCTTACGTGCAGTATTTACCAATACACCACCCTTCGGCATTTTATTTACCAAAGCATAGTTGATAGAATTCTTCGTTTCAGCAGTAGCCGGGATGTGCAATGAAACTACGTCACAAGCAGAATAAAGCTCATCAGCAGAGTCAACAGCTTTCACGCCGTCTTTCTCAATCACTTCTTTCGGACAGAAAGCATCGAAAGCAAAGATTTCCATACCGAAACCCTTGGCTATGCGAGCCACGTTGCGACCTACATTACCATAAGCGTGAATACCTAGTTTCTTACCCTTCAATTCCGTACCGGAAGTACCGTTATACATATTGCGGACAGCCATCACCATCATACCGAAAGCAAGTTCGGCTACGGCATTAGAGTTCTGTCCCGGAGTGTTCATTACGCACACACCATGAGCAGTGGCAGCTTCCAGGTCTACATTATCGTAACCTGCACCTGCACGTACTACAATCTTCAGTTCTTTTGCAGCGTCCAATACTGCGGCATCTATAATGTCGCTACGGATAATGATGGCATTGGCATCCTTCACTGCGTCCAGCAACTGGGCTTTTTCTGTATATTTCTCCAACAAGGCAAGTTCATAACCTGCCGCTTCAATTTCTTTGCGAATACCGTCTACAGCTACTTTAGCGAACGGTTTGTCGGTTGCAATTAATACTTTCATGATTCTTATGATATTAAAAAAAGACTCACCACAGATTACACAGATTATCACAGATTTTAATCATAAAACAATCTGTGGGATCTGCGTAATCTGTGGTGAATAAATATTATTAATGAAGTTTCTCAAATTCCTGCATGCAGTCAATCAAAGCCTGTACGCTTTCCTTCGGCATAGCATTGTAGCAAGATGCACGGAAACCACCCACTGAACGGTGTCCCTTGATACCTACCATACCTCTTTCTGTAGCAAACTTCATGAAGTCAGCTTCCAGTTCTTTGTATTCGGGAGCCATCACGAAGCAGATGTTCATGCGTGAACGGTCTTCCTGTGCGGCTGTACCTACGAACATCTTGTTGCGGTCGATTTCAGCATACAGCATATCTGCCTTTTCTATGGCACGGCGTTCCATTTCTTTCACACCACCCTGTGCCTTGATCCAACGCAAAGTCTGCAATGCAGCATAGATGGGAACCACCGGAGGAGTGTTGAACATAGAACCGCTGTCAATATGTGTCTGATAGTTCAGCATCGTAGGAATATAGCGGGATACCTTACCCAAAGCGTCATTCTTCACGATAACGAAGGTTACGCCTGAAGGAGCCAGATTCTTCTGTGCACCGCCATAGATACAGATATATTTAGACACGTCGATAGGACGGGAGAAAATATCGGAAGACATATCGGCAATCATCGGAACGTTTACATCCAGGTCTTCTTTAAGTTCAGTACCATAAATAGTGTTATTGGTCGTGATGTGGAAATAATCAGCATCAGCAGGCACTGTATAATCCTTAGGAATATAAGTATAAGTAGACTCTGCGGAAGAAGCGACTTCAACTACTTCACCGAAAGCTTTGGCTTCTTTCATGGCTTTTTTAGCCCATACACCTGTATTCAGGTAAGCAGCTTTCTTTTCGAGGAAGTTGAAGGGGACCATGCAGAATTCCAAACTGGCACCACCGCCCAAGAACAGTACCGAATACCCTTCAGGGATATTGAGTAATTCTTTGAATAGTGCTACGGCTTCGTCCACAACAGGTTGGAAGTCCTTAGCACGGTGGCTGATTTCCATCAGTGAGAGGCCTGAGCCGTTAAAATCAAGAATAGCTTTTGCCGTATCCTCAATCACCTCACGAGGAAGAATAGAAGGTCCTGCATTGAAATTATGCTTTTTCATTTGAAGTTTGTTTTGGTTATACAATTTCGTTCATTAGTGTCTTTAGACCTTGCGAAATTACGGAAATATTTCTTTAAAACAAACCTTTCATAATGAAATTCTATTTTAACAGCGCATTTAGCTTACTTTTTTATGGTTTATACAGGATATATGCACCATTTTGTTATCCATACTTATCAAGAACGGACTTTTAGAAGAATCTAATAGTAATACGATTTTATTGCTTTACATTCAGAAGTTTAGACGCAAAAAAAGTGAATATTTATAAGAAAACTTACTTAGCTTCCTCAATTATCGTCTTTACTCCTTTAATTTTCTCACCTTGTATCAACGTGAGCAACTGTTTCATCTTACTACGGCGCACAGCTACGAAAGCATAATGTTCTTTCACATCCACTTGTCCCACATCTTCACGCGCCAGTCCACCTTTCTTATATAAGAAGCCGACAATATCGACTTTGTTCAGCTTATCTTTCTTTCCTTTACCTATATATAAGGTAGCCCATCGGGACTTGGCCGGCTTCGGCAGTACTTCCGGAAACTCAAAGACTTCAATATCTTCGGGAATGTATTCAGGAACCCGTTCTTCATTGTGCAGGATGAGATAGGAATTTCCGTCAGCTTCCCAACGAGCCGTACGTCCGTTACGGTGCGTATAGGCTTCTTCATTGACAGGAAGATGATAATGAACTACGTTTTCTATACCGGGGATATCCAGTCCGCGGGCAGCAAGATCAGTAGAGATCAATACGGCACAACTGCCATTACGAAACTTATAGAGCGCCCGTTCACGGTCGGGTTGCTCCATACCGCCATGGAACATATCGCATGGGAATTTCTTTGCTTGCAGATATCCGGTGACTCGTTCCACACTTTCACGATAGTTGCAGAATACAAGGGTAGAATGATAACCAAGCACACAAAGCAGGTTATAGAGAGTTTCCAGCTTGTCTTTTTCGGGAGAAACAACTTTATGAAGTTTCAGACGCGGTGCAAGGGCATCAGGGTCCAGGAAATTCAGTTTGACAAGTCGAGAACCGTCAGCAGAAAGTTGGTCCTCACCTCCTACTCCGGCAAATTGAGGAATTTCTTCAGTATCCGTAGCCGAAAGCAGAATACGCTTCTTTAATGACGGTAACTGTCCGATCACTTCCGCCATTTCATCGTGAAAACCGAACTCAAGGCATTTATCGAACTCATCTATCACCAATGTGGTGACGGTAGCCGCATCGAAATTCTCTTTCCGCAGATGATCGTTCATTCGTCCCGGCGTACCGATAATGACGGAAGGATGAATCCCCTTCATTGTCCTGTGCTCTTCCATTGCAGGACGACCGCCGTAACAACTCATAGCTTTAAACGGGGTCCCCATGGATTTGAATACCGTTTCAATCTGCAATGCCAGTTCTCGTGAGGGCACCAGAACAACGGCTTGTACGCCTTGCGCATCCGTTTTCAGAGTCTGCACCAGCGGAAGCAGAAAAGCCAGCGTTTTACCCGATCCTGTGGGTGAAAGCAGCACCAAGTCTTTATTTTCACGGTAAGCTTCCCGGGTTGCCTCTTGCATCGGGGTAAGTTGCTCTATTTGCAGATTACGCAGTATATCTTGAATTTCCATAATAATCTTTTGTTATGACGAGCCAAAGATAATGCAAATTGGGCGTAGAACTTTCATGCATGTATGAAAAAGTTAATAAAAAAACTCCTGCTCAGCCGTAGCCTTGCAGGAGTTTTCAAAAATATCGAAGTCATTTACCAATTTTAGCGTATGCCTTATCCGCCGAAGTTGTCGAACATCAAGTTCTGAGCCGGAACACCGAGATCGTCGAGCATCTTCTCGACAGCTTTCGACATCGGGCCAGGACCACACATGTAGTATTCGATATCTTCGGGAGCTTCGTGATTCTTCAGATAAGTTTCGTAAATCACCTGATGAACGAAGCCCGGAGTATACTTCACGCCTGCTGCATCTGCTGCGGGATCCGGACGGTCCAAAGCCAGATGGAACGTAAAGTTCGGGAAATCCTTCTCGATTTGCAGGAAGTCTTCCAGATAGAACACTTCGTTCAGCGCACGTGCACCGTAGAAGTAAGTCATCTTACGGTCTGTAGTATGCAATGTCTTCGTCAAGTGCATGATCTGGGCACGCAACGGAGCCATACCGGCACCACCGCCAATCCACATCATTTCCTTCTTAGAATCGAATATCGGGTGGAAGTCTCCGTAAGGACCACTCATAGTTACCTTATCACCCGGTTTCAGTGTGAAGATATAAGAAGAAGCGATACCCGCAGGTACATCCATAAAGCCTTGTCCCTGATCTTTCGGCTTGAACGGAGGAGTTGCGATACGTACCGTCAACATGATACGGTCGCCCTCTGCCGGATAGTTAGCCATAGAATATGCACGGATGGTTTCTTCGTTGTTGTCACACTTCAGTGTAAACAAACCGAATTTCTCCCATGCCGGCAGATACTCGTCACCAATCAGGCTCTTGTCAATGTCCTTGTTATAGTCCATTGAGTATTTAGGTATCTTGATCTGTGCATAAGATCCCGGGATAAAGTCCATGTGTTCGCCTTTAGGCAACGCAACGATGAACTCTTTGATGAACGTAGCCACGTTCTTGTTGGAGATAACCTCGCACTCCCACTCTTTTACACCCAGTACAGACTCATCAATCTTAATGGCCATATCACTCTTCACTTTCACCTGGCAACCCAGACGCCAATGATCTTGCACCTGTTTGCGGCTGAAATGAGGAACTTCAGACGGCAGAATCTCGCCACCGCCATCCAGTACCTGGCATTTGCACTGTCCGCAAGAACCCTTACCACCACAAGCGGAAGAAAGGAATATACCGTTCACAGACAACGTATTCAGCAACGTGGAACCGGAAGCTACGTCCAGTACATTATCGCCGTTGATAGTCAGTTTTACATTACCTGAAGGTACCAGGAAGTTCTTGGCAACCAGCAGGATAACAACAAGCAGCAGAATAACCACCAGGAATACTCCAATGCTCGCTAATATTAAATTCATATCCATTGTTCTATTCCTTTCTTTATTAGATATTCAAACCAGAGAAACACATGAATGCCATTGCCATCAGACCTACTGTAATGAACGTGATACCCAAGCCTTTCAGCGCGTCGGGCACGTCAGAGTAAGCCATTTTCTCACGAATAGCCGCCAGACCTACAATGGCCAGCAACCAGCCGATACCGGAACCGAGTGCATAAGAGATGGCATCCCATACGTCACCGATGTATTTCGGATCGCTCTCGCCCACATTGATACGTTGCTGCATGAACAGCGAAGCACCCATGATGGCACAGTTTACGGCAATCAGCGGCAAGAAGATACCCAGTGAAGCATAGAGGGAGGGACTGAAACGTTCCACAACCATCTCTACCAACTGCACGATACCGGCAATTACCGCGATGAAAAGAATAAAACTCAGGAAGCTGAGGTCAACGCCTTCAATGATAGCGTTGGCAGCCAGTACCTTGGTTTGCAACAAGTAGTTGACCGGAAGCGTAACCACCAACACGAAAGTTACGGCGATACCCAGTCCTACTGCGGTTTTCACGTTCTTAGATACAGCCAAGTAAGAGCACATACCCAGGAAGAACGCAAATATCATGTTGTCCACGAATATGGAGCGGACAAATAAACTTATTAAATGTTCCATAATCTTTATTGATTTATGAATTATGATTTATCGGTTATGATTTATCAGCACTGTAAGTAGCAGAAAATAAATCATAAATCTGAAATCATAAATCTACTTACTTTTCTTGCAATTCTTTGTGACGGGCACGTTGATACCAGATGATACAAGCACAGATGATCAAAGCCATCGGCGGCATCAGCATCAAGCCGTTGTTCACATAACCCAGGTTTGTCAGCCATTCATGGTTCAGAATATTGAAACCGAGCAATGTACCGGAACCTAACAGTTCGCGGAAGAAAGCTACGATAATCAAAATCTTGGCATATCCCAAACCGTTACCTATACCGTCGAGACAAGACTCCCACGGACCGTTCTGCATGGCAAACGCTTCCAGACGTCCCATCAGGATACAGTTTGTGATAATCAGACCTACATAAACAGAAAGCTGCACACTTACGTCATAAGCAAACGCCTTCAGTACTTCACTTACGATGGTTACCAAAGCGGCTACCACAACCAACTGAACGATGATACGGATACGGTTGGGAATGGTTTTACGCAACAACGAGATAACCACATTAGAGAAAGCCGTAATCACTGTTACCGAAAGCCCCATTACGATGGCAGGTTCCAGTTTGGCAGTTACAGCCAGTGCAGAACAGATACCCAGCACCTGTACGGTAACAGGGTTGTTCATGCCCAGCGGGGTTGAGAATACTTCTCTATTTTTCTTTGAAAATAACTGTCCCATATCCTTTATTCCTCATCATTATTGGTTAAAAAACTCTTGTAACTATTCAGACAAGCTTTCAGCATGGCATCTACACCTACAGAAGTAATCGTACCACCGGAGATACCGTCCACCTGATAATCAGGTTTTTCCACCTTACCGTTCTTCACGACGCCCAGGGCAACTTCACCATTGTCCAGCGTCTTTTTGCCCAGGAACTCATCTTGAAAGTGTTGTCCGGCGATTTCGGCACCCAGACCCGGAGTTTCACTGGCATGAGAGAAGTAAACACCGTAAACGGTATCCTTGTCACTGTTCAGTGCAACATATCCCCAGATAGCACCCCAAAGACCGGCACCGTAAACAGGGAATACATATTTAGTTTCTCCATTTACTTCTGCAACGAATACGTGCAGGCGCTGGTGTTCTTTAGCTTCTTTTTCGTAGCCGGTAGCAAATGCTCCGGTGTTCTCGGTCAGAGTACCGTCTACGTTCATCAGCATATCTCCTTTTACATACTTATTATATTCAGCCTCGGCATCTTCCACATTCTTGATGTTCAATGCAGCGAGTATTTGCTTCTTCGTATCCAGTTCCACGTTTTTATCCTGAATGCTTCTCAGTGAGGAACTAACGAATGCCAGCAAGAATGCCACGATAACAACCATTACCGAAGCATAAATGATAGTATAACTATTACTATTGGTATTCATTTTCTTCGGTATTTTAATTGTTAGACTTAATTGCACGTTTCTCGCGACGGCTGATATTGCCCTGTACTACACAGTAGTCAATCAGCGGAGCGAAGATGTTCATCAGCAGGATGGCGAGCATCATACCTTCGGGATAACCGGGGTTCAGCACACGGATCACGATTGCCATGACGCCGATCAGGAAACCGAAGATATACTTACCCGTCTCGGTACGTGCCGAAGTTACAGGGTCGGTAGCCATAAATACGGCACCGAAGCAGAAACCACCCAGCACGAGGTGTTCGTACCAAGGCATCTGAGCCATCGGAGTGTCAGGACCGATAGCGTTGAATACCCAAGCCATGAACGCACCGCCCACGAATACGGAGAACATCGTCTTCCAGCTTGCGATACCCGTTGCCAGCAACAGGATAGCACCCAGAGCGATAGCAATTACACTGGTCTCACCGATAGAACCCGGTATCAAGCCCGTCACCATATCCCAGGAGAATGGCGGAACAGCCCCCGATGTGGCAGCCGCACCCAACGGAGTAGCTACGGTCAGTCCGTCAACCGCTTGTCCCAGACCGAAGATTGTGTCGCCTGATACCCAAACGGCATCACCGGACATCTTCGTAGGATATGCAAAGAAAAGGAATGCACGAGTGACCAGGGCAACGTTGAACACGTTCATACCCGTACCACCGAATACTTCTTTAGCGAAAATTACAGAGAATGCAGTAGCCACCGCCAGAATCCACAGCGGACAATCTACCGGAACAATCATAGGAATCAGGATACCGGAAACGAGGAAACCTTCCTGGATTTCTTCTTTCTTCCACTGAGCCACAACGAACTCAATGCCCAAACCTACTACATAAGAAACGATGATTTTAGGCAATACAGCCAGAAAACCGTAGGCAAACATTTCAATGAAGCTACCTGTAGCACCGGTATTCGTGAAATGCTGATAACCTACGTTATACATACCGAACAACAACGCCGGTACCAACGCAATGACCACCATCGACATAATGCGCTTGCTGTCGATAGCGTCGTGAATGTGCGTTCCCGATTTCGAAGTCGTGCTGGGGACGAACAAGAATGTTTCGAATCCGTCGAACACAGACTGGAATGCGTGGAATTTGCCGCCCTCTTCAAAGTTCGGCTTTATCTTGTCGAGATAATTTCTTAACGCTTTCATTTATAAATATTAATTATATAAGTATTAATTATTAGGCCATTTCGGCGCGAAGCATGTCGAGTCCTGCACGAACGATACGTTGAACTTCTACCTTCGAAGAGCAAACGAATTCGCAGAGGGCAAAATCCTCGGGAGCTACTTCGTAGATTCCCAAAGCCTCCATACGGTCGATGTCACCCGCAATGATAGCTTTCACCAGATATTCGGGGAAGATATCCATCGGGAATACACGGTCGTACTCATTGGACATGATCATGTGGCGTTCACCACCCTTGATGCGGGCATCCAGCACATATTCCTTGTTGTTGCCTAGCAACCAGCTGAAGTAAGAACGGTTCACGCTGAACTGATTGAAACGCGGCATAATCCAACCCAGCATTTCGTGGATGTCATCGCCTTCGGGGATCACCGTGAGCTGGCTGTCGAATGCGCCGAGGAAAGCGTTTGGAGAAACCTTCTTGCCTGTAAGCACATTACCGCTGATGTAGCGCAAGTCTCCCTTGCCCGAGCTCACGTTTCCACTGAATACGTTTGTCAGCAAAGCACCTACTTTCAGTTTGCAGTATGCAGGTTTCAACACTTCGGAACCTGTAACGGCCACCTTGCGCGTCATGTCCACACGTCCTGTATTGAACAGGCGTCCGATGAATATAACGGCTTCCGGACTGATTGTCCACACAGTTTCGCCTTTCACGATAGGAGAAATGTGGTTGATCTGTACGCCTACATTGCCGGCCGGGTTCGGTCCGTCAAATGCGTTAATCGTTACATTCTTAGCTTGCGTCAACGCAGTTGCCTTTTGTTTTACACTAATACTCAGATACGTCTTTGCCATCTTGGAAAGAGCATCCAATCCTGTCTGGAAGTTTGCTTCCTCGCCTTTCAGAACGAATTCGAAATCGGGTGCCAGCGGGTTACTGTCGAAGGCCGAAACAAAGATAGCTTTCGGATACATCGTGGGGTCAGCAATCACGTCATAGGGACGCTGACGGATGAACGCGAACATACCTGCTTCCAGCAATGCGGCTTTCACTGACTCGCCGTTCAGGGAACTCACGTTTTTCTTACCGAATTCTTCATAGTCTTGCTCAGCCGCAGCTTCAACGACAATGTTCAGCACTTTACGACGTGCGCCGCGCTCCACACTTGTCACTACGCCGCTAACGGGCGAAACAAATTTCAATTCAGGATGATTCTTGTCGATAAACAAGGGTCCTCCGGCCATCACATATTCCTGTTCTTTGACTACTACCTTCGGAGTAATACCCGTAAAATCTTCAGGAACCAATGCGTAGAATCCCGGTTCTTTCACAGACATAAACTCCTGAGAAGCCTTACCTTTCAGGTTGATGTCAAGGCCTTTACGTAACTTAATTACATTTGCCATGCGTTTATATAAAATAATGGTTTCATTAATTTGCCGCAAAAGTAGCAAAAAAGAACGTGAATAAAGAGCAAAAAAGAAAGGAATTACGGATAAATTTCCGTAATTCCTTTCGTTAACGAACACGATGACAACAAGATGAGTTATTGTGTTTAATATTCTTCTGCAAACATCGGATCCCAAGCGGGCAAACGAATGGGTTTCTGCTTGAATATATCCATTACTTTGGCAGGAACGTATTTAGTCTCCAGCACCAGACGAAACATATATTCGTCGAACCATTCATCGGTCATGATCAGATGTCCCTGATAACCGCTGGCAGGTCCCCAACTATTTTCAACCATCCATTTCACGGGTTTTCCGTCTTTATTCAGATCCACAGCCATAAGGGTCATGGCATGAGACGAGCCGCTGGAGAAGGTTTGGATGCGTTGTTTCTTATCCATATTGAAGGTGGTGCCCATGAGCGATTCATAATCATAGTTTTTCACATCGAGCAAGCCACGCTCGGAATTCAGGAACTTGCCTACGTCGCAAGAGAAATACATCATGGTGCTGTCCTTCAGAGAAGCGATAGCCATCTCTTTGATATCTTCCACAGGCAGATTGACGTACATCCAGTTCTTCCCATCGTAGCGATGACGGTCGTAATCTATTTCATAGCACTTGTAGTACTCGCGCGAGGGATCGTTCATAACCATCACATAATTGGTCAACAGATTCTCGTCGCCATACTTCTTGAGGAATGACATCGGAGTGTGGTGTTCCGTTTCGGCAGGATTGCCCTGGGCATCTTTACGCACATAGTCAAATTCCGTAGGAGGAACGCCAAGATTCAGCACCAGCATGCGATAAATGGTACCGAGCATCGCAGTCTTTTCCTTATCCAGCGCCGCAGGTTTTGCCCCGTTAGAAGCCAGTTCACGCAGTTGCAGACCGTATTCCTTTAACTTCAAAGAAATCAGATTTGCCATACGCGACGTATTGTCGCTGCTGTTCGTTTCCGGCATGGCTTCTTTAGGAACCAAACCATATTTACCTACAATGTCTGCAACGCCCGTAAAAGTTCCTCCATCGCTTAGCGGATGTTGGAAAAGCCATTCTACGGTTTTATCGTTCAAGGGTTTGTCACGGGTATCAATGATGCCTTGCAGAAAGAGGTTTGCCTTCTCCAGCTGGTCCCAGAAAAAAGGATAAATTTCCGAGAATTCAAAAGACTGGAAACCGTATTTACCGATGGCTTTGGCACGCATCACATTCAGTCCTGTGAAAAGCCAGCAACGACCGGATGATTTCTGGTCGGTGATGCCTTTCGAATTTACTTTTACGGAGAAATGAGTATCCATTCCGGGCAGATTCTCCTGGTTGAGGGCAAGTTTGCGGATGTCATTGTTGCCAATGGCATTACGCAGAGCTTTGTCGGCACTGGTTCCCTCGTAACTCTGTTTGATCTGGTTCAGCATCGCATCGCTGATACCGCCTTTCCTATCTTGCGCCTGTATGGAAAGTAATGCGGCGCTGAAAACAAAAACGGATAAAATTCGTTTATTCATAAATTATATGGTTTTTATAGTAATTGGTCTGTTTCTCTTGCTTCCTGTTACCCGAACCGTACCAAATCCGTGTTTGCTCCGTATCTAAGACTTTGGACTTGGTACGGACCAGGTACGGGCCAGACACGGACCGGGTACGGAAGGGTTCTGAATATTGGTCTAATTATCCGATATGTCGAAAAAACTTATTTAGAATTTCTCACAGCCAAGCTTCAGATTACATGCAAAAATAGCCGTTTTTTTGAAACTTTTAGTGAAATCTTTAGATTTATTGTCTATCAATTTGAAAACTTATCCAAATAAATTAGTTTTCTTTGCACCCTCATTCGCACGATATGAAGAAATATATAATAGGTATTATGACGTTACTGCTTTCAGTAACAAGCCTTTCCGCTCAGGAAGCTACAAATTTGGTTAGCATCAGTGACACTACACCGGCATTGACTAAACGTGAACTACGAAAACAGAAGGTAGCGCAACGAAATTTGCACTACAACATTCTGGGTGGTCCGAGTTACACCCCCGACTTTGGTGCCGTACTCGGTGGAAGCGCCCTGATGACCTTCCGCATGAACCCAAGTGACACCACACAACTGCGCTCCGTGGTTCCCGTAGCCATCGCTTTCCTCTTCAATGGCGGTATCAACCTTTTCTCTAAACCCCAACTCTTTTTTAAAGGTGACCGTTTCCGCATCTTCGGAAAGTTTGCCTACAAGAATACGGAAGATAACTTCTATGGCTTGGGCTACAGCACGAACAAAAATTATGTCCGGAGCGACACTACCAGTCAGTATCGCTACAGCGGCATCCAGTTCAACCCCTGGTTCCTGTTCCGCCTGGGCAACAGCAACATATTCGCCGGACCGCAGATAGATATAAATTACGACGACATCACGAAACCAGCCAAATATCTGGTGGACGAACCGTCGTACAAAGCAGCCGGAGGAACGGACAAAGGATACAAGAATTTCAATTCCGGTGTCGGCTTCCTGCTGACCTATGACAGCAGAGACATTCCCGCCAATGCCTATCGCGGCACGTACCTGGATTTCCGGGGAATGATGTATACTAAATTTCTTGGAAGTGATGACAATTTCTATCGTCTGGAAATAGACTATCGACAATATAAGACTGTCGGTAAGCGCAAAGTCATTGCCTGGACTGCTCAAAGCAAAAACGTATTCGGTGATGTACCCCTGACACAATATATCCTGACAGGAACTCCTTTTGACCTGCGGGGATATTACATGGGGCAGTATCGCGATAAATCGTCCCACGTAGTCATGGCCGAATACCGTCAGATGATAAATACCGATAAAAGTACCTGGCTGAAACGCATGCTCAATCACGTCGGCTTCGTGGCCTGGACAGGCTGCGGATTCATGGGACCCACCCCCGGCAAAATAGAAGGTGTGCTGCCTAATTATGGCGTAGGATTGCGCATCGAAGTGCAACCACGTATGAACGTACGACTCGACCTGGGTAAAAATACGGTCAACAATCAGACGTTGTTCTATTTCAATATGACGGAAGCGTTCTGAAAAGTATGGAAATGAACTAAATGCTGATAGTAATTTAGGCACGGATTACACGGATTACACGGATTAAAGGCTGCGCTATCACACTATATTACAGAAAATAAATCCGCGTAATCCGTGTAATCCGCGCCTAAAATTATTATCATGACCCGTTTACAAACAAACGACTCCCGCCAGCATCTCCCCCCCTTATCCTTTCCGTTATTTATTTTTCCCTCTTTTCTTGCATCAGTAAAAGATTATCCATACTTTTGAGAAATATTTTGTTTACCTTGAACAAACAACTCTGAGGACATTACACAATGAGAACTTTCGAGATATTATTCTGGATAAGCCTGTTTATCGTATTCTATACTTATATAGGATACGGAATTGTGCTATACATTCTGGTCAAAATTAAAGAAACTTTCCGCAAACCGGTACACTACCCCATGCCTGCTGACGAGGAACTGCCCGAAGTCACACTCTTCATCGCAGCTTACAATGAGGAAGACGTGGTGGACGAAAAGATGCAGAACTGCCTGGCGCTGGATTACCCCGCAGACAAACTGCAAATATTCTGGGTCACGGACGGCAGCAACGACCACACCAACGAACGGCTTTCCCACTGGCCCCGTGCCACCGTCCTCCACCAACCCGAACGACAAGGAAAAACCGCCGCCCTCAACCGCGGAATGAAGTTCGTGAAAACACCACTCGTCGTATTCACCGATGCCAATACCCACCTGAACCGGGAAGCATTGCGCGAAATCGTCCATGCTTTTGTCAACCCCAAAGTAGGCTGCGTGGCAGGCGAAAAACGCATTGCCATGCAAAGCAAAGACAATGCCGCATCAGGAGGAGAAGGCATTTACTGGAAATATGAATCCACCCTGAAAGCACTCGACTCACGGCTCTACTCAGCCGTAGGCGCTGCCGGAGAGCTGTTTGCCGTACGCCGGGAATTGTTCGAAGACATGCGGACGGACACACTACTCGATGATTTCATCCTCTCCCTCCGCATCGCCATGCGTGGCTACACCATCGCCTACTGTGCCGCGGCTTATGCCACCGAAAGCGGCTCCGCCGATATGCAGGAAGAAGAAAAGCGCAAAGTACGCATCGCCGCCGGAGGCTTACAGTCCATCTGGCGTTTGCGCCCGCTGCTGAATCCTTTCCGCTACGGTCTGCTCAATTTCCAATACGTATCCCATCGTGTCTTGCGATGGTCCATCACTCCTATCCTATTGTTCCTGTTGTTCCCTCTCAACGTAGCGCTACTTTTCACCACCGCACAACCATTGTTCTACGCCGTTATACTGGGACTGCAAATCTTGTTTTACCTGATGGGAATCTGGGGATATATCCTCTCCAGGAAACACATCAAAAACAAAATTCTTTTCATCCCTTACTACTTCCTCTTCATGAACGTCAATGTGCTAAGAGGATTCCGCTACCTGAGCAAGCGCAAAGGCAATAAAAGCGGAGCCTGGGAAAAAGCACGAAGGGCAAGTTAAGACGGAAATACCTCGACAAAAATCTAATACAAAGAAAATAATGAAAAGCATTCTGAAAGACACAAATAACTCCGAAAAACTACTGAACATGGTATCAGACACCCTGATACTCATGGACAAGGACGGTGTTTGTGTAGACATGGCCGTACACAACGTAGACCTATGGTTTATGAACGAAGAGAGATTGCTCGGAAAGAATCTGCTGAACCTGCTACCTCCGGTGACATACAGTGAGTTTTATCCTGAATTCAAGAAAGTTTTGCTCCGGAGAACAAAGTCTGTCCGCAATTACGAACTCATGTTGCGGGATGACACCTACTTCTTCAAATGCATCATGCAACCCTACGGTGACCTCGTGCTTTGCCAATACCGGGATATCACCGAACGCAGCCAGCGCAAACTGGAGCTGGAAAGAAGAAACCGGGAACTATATGAGATACAGAAAGCCGCATTCATCGGCAGATGGGTGTTTGACACAGTCACCCGCGAATTCGGTTATGCCGGACATACGGGCATCATGTGCAAGACGGATGAGCAAGCCATTCCACTGGATGCATACCTGAACCTGATCTTGCCCGAAGACAGAAATACTTTTGAGAACTGGCTCGGCGATAATCTGAAAGGTAACATGGAAAATACTGTGGACTACCGCATTCTCTACAACAAAGATGTACATTATATCCGCCTGAAAACATTCAGTCGCGAACGCGATAAAGACGGCAACATCTCGCTGGAAGGATACATACAGAACATTACTGACATCCAAAAAAGCCGCAATGACATCAACCTGCTGACGCACGCCATCAACAATTCCACAGAAGATATCTTCGCCGCCAAGGAAGACGGTACCCTGATTTTTGCCAACCGCCTCTTCAAGTTGCACCATGAGCTGGGAAGTACGGATGATATCAGCCAACTAAAAATATACGAAATCGGCTCGTATACACGTACCCTGGAGGGTTGGCAAAAGATGATAGCTTCAATCAAGGAGGGAGAGAAACATCAGTCCTTTATGGTATACAACCCATTGCCGCGCTTCCCGGAAATACTGGCGTACGAAGGCAATGCCTATTGGGTGACCAGCGATGAAGGCGTAGGAACCATCTGGGCTTTCGGCCGGGACATTTCACAACGCATCCGCCACGAACAACAGATCAAGTGGTTCAACCAGATATTGGACAAAACCATGGAGCATCTGCCCGCAGGAATTGTTGTGAAAGATATCAGGAACAACTTTAAATACCTGTACCGCAATCGTGAATCGTACAACCGTGACGTCCCTATGGAAGAGGCTTTGGGCAAAGACGACTTCGATTTCTATCCTCTCGAAATAGCCCGTGAGAAACGCCGACAGGACAAAGATATAGCCACCACCGGACAAGAGATGCACTGGATTGCAGAAGAACGTGACGGTCATGGAAATCCGCTTTTCCTGGACAAGCGGAAAATGAAAATAGAGAGTAAAGACTTCTCCCCCATCCTGCTGAACATAGAATGGGACATCACAGAAATGGAACTGATGAAACGGGAACTGATGGTAGCCAAAGAGAAAGCCGAAACCTCCGACCAACTCAAATCAGCCTTCCTTGCCAACATGAGCCACGAGATACGTACACCGCTCAATGCCATCGTAGGCTTTTCACGCATCATTGCCGAAAGCGAAAATACGGAAGAGCGCAAAGAATATTACAACATTGTGGAAGCCAACAACGAACGTCTGTTGCAACTCATCAATGAAATTCTCGACCTCTCGAAGATAGAGGCCGGAATTGTGGAGTTCAGCATCACCGCCGTCCGCCTGCACCCGCTGTGCAAGGAAATCCATGATGCGCATGTATTCCGCTGTCCGTCAGGTGTAGAGCTGATATTCGATCCATCCGACGAAGATATTCTGATAGACTCTGATAAGAACCGCATCTTCCAAGTGATATCGAACCTGATAGGAAATGCGTTCAAATTCACCACCAAAGGCAGCATCAGCTACGGATACCACCGGGAAGGGGAAACTATCGTATTCCATGTGACTGACACGGGCACAGGCATCGCCCCCGAAAAGATAGGAAAGGTATTCGAGCGTTTTGTAAAAGCCAACAATTTTGCACAGGGCACCGGATTGGGTTTAGCCATTTGCAAAACAATCATCGAACGTCTGGGCGGAAAAATCTCCGTGACCTCCGAACTGGAGAAAGGAACTACCTTCATCTTTACCCTGCCCGCCAAGACCACCCAAGACGAAGATAAGGAAAAAACTGAAAACAGCCCCGAAGAAAACAAAACGGCAGCCGGAGAACAAAGTGCAGGCAGCGAAAGCACGGAAAATGTACAGGCATCGCCACAAGAAACCGTCTCGCTGAAAACCGTTTTGATAGCCGAAGATACGGATAGCAATTATATCCTGACCAAAGCTATTCTGGGGAAGGAATACCATCTGGAACGTGCCAAAGATGGTATGGAAGCCGTCAATATGTTTGTAGAAATAAATCCGGATATCATCCTGATGGACATGAAGATGCCGAACCTGGACGGACTGGACGCAACAAAAATCATCCGGGAATTATCACCCGGCGTCCCTATCATCGCCCTGACTGCCTTTGCCTACGATCATGACCGCAAAGCCGCACTCGAAGCGGGTTGCAACGATTTCCTGACCAAACCTTTCACACAGGAGAAATTGAAGGAGACGATAAAGAAGTGGGTTAATAAGTGATTAACCCACTTATCACTAATCACGCAAAGATATCGCTTCTTTGAATATAGGCAATCACATCGCCCTTATTCACAGTATCGCCTTGTTTGGCGCATATCTCTACGACGCGTCCGGTGAATCCGGTCAATATCTTTTCGTATTCTCCCCACGGGGTGGAGAGGTAACAGAACACTTCATCATGCTGGTATTTACGCCCTATGAACGGAGCCACGGAAGGACCTTCCACAGATACTTCCCACAACACCTGTCCTTTATCCGGTGCAATAATCGGATCGGCCTTGGCACGTTTCAGTTTCCGGATTTCTTCTTCCGAATATCCATTCTTCACCATAGACGCGTCTTTGGCACGTTGCAATTCATCCTCGAAACGCTTCTTGGCTGTGCCGGACTTGTAATCACGATACTGACGGTCGTGCATGGCAAGTTCAAAGAGTTCTTCTTCATCATCTCCATATTCCCAACCGTTCTCGTCCATTTCTTTCCGATATTCATCCAGAGCATCCGGATAGTTCAATTGCGGATCGGTATCCACAAATTCATATCCTTTTGATTTCGCCAATTCCACAATTTCAGGAGCCAGCTCGCCCGGCAGACGTCCGCTCTTACCGAGAATCATATCCCACGTATGATTATCTATCATCGTCCAGCGCTCCTCACCTTTCACCAACTGCATGAGGTTCATCAATGCTACATTCTTCACATACTGACTGAAAGGCGTTACCAACGGAGGATACCCCAGCTTAGGCCATACGTATTCCACCTCGTCGAAGAGCATCACCAACAGGTCGTCAATGCTGAGTTCCGGTTCATTCTTCCCTCTTAATATCATGTTTATACCCGAATGTACTCCCTTCAGATCAGCCATCATGGAACCCATCATACCACCCGGAAGGCCACACTTCAACAGCAAAGAGGACATGTGTTTATTGGTCGGATCCATGAAATAGCCCAGGAAGTCATCTATAAATTCCTGTGTCATGGCACGTGCTTTCATATATGCCTTCATATTGATATCGGGCACCTGGAAGCCCTTATCTTTCAGCATGGCTTGTACGGAAATCACGTCCGGATGTACTTTACCCCAGGACATCGGTTCCATAGCCACATCAATGATGTCGGCGCCATTCTCGCAAACTTCCAGGATAGAAGCCATCGACAGCCCCGGTCCACTATGGCCGTGATACTGGATAATCACTTCGGGATGCCTTTCCTTAATCGTCTTCGTCAACCGTCCCAGCATACCCGGACGACCGATGCCTGCCATATCTTTCAGACAGATTTCGGGTGCTCCTGCTTCAATCAGCTGGTCGGCAACATGGGCATAATATTCCACCGTATGCACAGGCGAGTGTGTGATACAAAGGGTTGCCTGCGGTATCATCCCTGCCTCCAATGCATATTTAATAGAAGGAATTATATTCCGCGTCTCGTTCAGTCCACAGAAGATACGGGTGATATCCACCCCTTGCGCATGCTTCACACGATACATCAGACAGCGTACATCGGCAGGCACAGGATACATGCGCAAAGCGTTCAGACCACGGTCCAGCATATGCGTTTGTATACCCACTTCATTGAAAGGTTTGGTAAAAGCGCGTACGGCTTTGTTAGGATTCTCACCGTACAACAGATTCACTTGCTCAAAAGCTCCCCCGTTCGTTTCCACACGGGCAAAACACCCCATTTCAATAATCAACGGAGCGATACGTACCAATTGATCTACACGGGGTTGATATTTACCGGAAGATTGCCACATATCACGGTAAACAAGACTGAATTTAATTTCCTTTTTCATCGCAGTCAAGAGTTAGCGGTTTAACATATATGAATTACTCGGTTAACTTAACAAGTACAAATATAAAGGTTTATTCTGACATATAGTCAAACTTATATTTGAATTATTTAGAATAAAAGATATGTTTAATATCACATTGAAACTTATTTTTCATTTTATAACATTTCTCGTTATTTCATTCCTCTATGATTCAGACGATAATTTATCGGAAAGGATGGAGGGGAGTAATTATGGTACAGTAATGAACTAAATGCTGATAATGATTTAGGCGCGGATTACGCGGATTACACGGATTCTTTTTCTGTAATATAGTGTAATAGCGCAGCCATTAATCCGTGTAATCCGCGTAATCCGCGCCTAAAATTATATTCATACCGGTATAGTAATGAATAAGACTCACCACAGATTACACAGATTCACACAGATTTATTAATCTAATAATCAGTAAAATAAAATCTGTGTGAATCTGTGTAATCTGTGGTGAATTAATTCATAACCGTACAGAAAGGAACCAATCCCATCACAAAAAACATGCCCAGAGCATTGCCCTGGGCTATAAATATTAAGTTTGTCAGTCTTCAGTCTGCACTGTTTGTTTTCAAACAAAGTCTTTCAGTTCTTGTTGTAGCCGTTGGCGGGTAAAGAAGATACGGCTTTTTACGGTTCCTAAAGGCAATCCGAGACGGTCAGCTATTTCACGATACTTGAAACCGGAGACATGCATGGAGAAAGGAACTTTATAATCGCGGGGTAACGAATTCACGATGCGATGCATTTCTTTTAAATCATAAGATCCTTCGGCATTTGCAAAACCGGAGTTTTGCGGCAGGTTTAAGTGATAAAGGTTATCTGTCTGGTCCACGAAAGTTTGTTCGCGAACGATTCTGCGGTAATTATTAATAAAGATATTCCGCATAATGGTGTACATCCACCCTTTGAAATTGGTATCGGGCATGTACTTGTCTTCGTTGTCCAATGCTTTGAGTGAGGTTTCCTGCAATAAATCATTCGCCTCCTCTTTATCGGCTGTCAACTTATATGCAAAGCGAAGCAGTTCTTCTTGCACACTAATCAAATCCTTCCTAAAACTGTAGGTATTCATACTTTGCTCTTTTAAATAGTTAATAATTATTTTAAATTCACGGTTGCAAGTATAGGGAAGTTTTGGGGTTCCCGAGGACCGAGTTTTGTTTTTATTTAGGGCAAAAACTATCAATTGACAGTTTTCACCCCCTTTTTGAGAGTTTTCTGGTGGTGATTTTTGTAAAAAGCGTATCTTTTTCCGAAGATTTCGTAAACTGTTTGTGATTTTTTTATAGTTTTGCCTACATATAGCAAAAACACTTTATTTAAAAACACTTTATTTTATGAGACGAATTATTAAATCAATCACTCTTCTGGCTATCATGGCTATCGCTTTGCCGTCATTCGGTCAAGGATTGAAAGCTTTCAAGCTGAAGAACGGCCTTTCCGTATATGTATGGGAAGACAACACGAAATCGGATGTGTACGGTATTGTGGCCTGCCGAACAGGTTCAGTGAACGATCCGGCAGAGTACACAGGATTGGCACACTATCTGGAACACGTGATGTTTAAGGGTACCGACAAAATCGGTGCACTGGACTGGGCTACCGAAAAGCCTATTTATGATAAAATCATTGCCAAGTACGATGAAATGGCCGACGAAGCTGATCCCGTTAAGAAAGAGGCAATCGCTAAAGAGATCAACGAGCTGACCATAGAAGCCGGAAAGGTTAGTGTATCCAACGAGTTCATGAACCTGATAGAAAGCATGGGTGGAAAGAGACTGAACGCCGGAACCAGCTTCGACGTAACTTACTATCACAACTCATTCCCTCCTTACCAGATCAACAAATGGTTGGAAATCTACTCACAGCGTCTTATCAACCCGGTATTCCGTACCTTCCAGACTGAGCTGGAAAGTGTATACGAAGAATATAATATGTATAAAGATAATCCGGGAAGCGTACAGCAAGAATTCATTTCGAGTGTCGCCTATGAAGGACATCCGTACGCACGCCCCATCATCGGTCTGCCGGAACACCTGAAAAACCCTCGCCTGAGCAAACTGATCGAATACTACAACGAATGGTATACTCCCGAAAACATGGTACTCATTCTTGTGGGTAACGTCAATGCCAAGCAAATCAGCGGACGTATCAACGCCACTTTCGGACGTTTACCGGCTAAGGCTACTCCCGAACGTAAAACTTATCCTGACCTTGAAATTAAAGGTCGCAAGCAGTATAATGCTAAAATCGGTTATTACCCCAATGTATGCCTCGTATACAAAGGCGTACCTTCCGGACACCCCGATGAAAAACCTCTGGAAATCGCCATGTCTTTGCTGAGCAACAGCAGCAGCACCGGTACGCTGGACAAATTGACCATCGACGGTGAACTGACCAATGGTTATGCCTATGCAGACACCCGCCGCGAACAAGGCCGCAATATCGTACGTTGCACCCCACTGTACGATGAAAACCAACGTCGTTTCGAATCGAACAAGAGCGCTGAAAAGAAAGCACTGAAAGCTATCGAGAAAATCGCCAACGGACAATTCGAAGAATGGCAGATCAATGCTATCAAGAACAACATGTGTCGTGACTTCGACCTGATGATGGAATCGAATACTTCCAAAGCCCTCACGCTGATGCAGGCCTTTATCAGTGAAGAAGACCTGGGACAAGTTCTCAACTACAAAGATGAGGTAATGGCTATTACCACAGAAGATATCAAGCGTGTTGCCAAACAATACCTGACCAACGATTACCTGGCCATCTACATTGAAAAAGGCAAGCTGGACAAAAATGCAAAAATCAAAAAACCGGGTTACAAACCCATCGAACCGCCTGTAGGTAAACAATCTTTGTATGCTACACAGTTCAAGAATATGCCTATCGGACAAGTGGAAGAGAAATTCCTCGACTTCAACGAGATACAGAGCAAACAACTGAATGACCGCTCCAAGATGTATTATTCGCAGAATCCGGAAAACAACGTATTCAGCCTTACACTCCGTTATGGTGTCGGAGTACGTGATTTCCCGAAACTGGGTATTGCAGCGGACTTGATGAACAACGCCGGTATCATGGGTACTTATGAGCCGCAACAACTGAAAGAGGAACTTAGCAGACTGAATGCAACTTGCCGCGTAAGCGCCAGTCAAAACTACCTCTACATCACCATGGAAGGCTACGAAGAAACCTTGCCGCAAGCTTGTCAGCTTCTTGCCCGCCAAATCCTGATGCCGAAACTGGACGAAAAACAGTTAAGCCGTATCAAAGGTTCCATGCTGGGTAGCCGCCAACAACGTAAGGAGAATGTAAACACCTTATCCAACGCACTCCTCCAATACATGATCTTCCAGGATAAGTCATCCTATATTGACGAACTGACAGATAAGGAAATCTACGAATTACAGATCTCCGAGCTGACAGGTGATATCAACCGCGCATCCAACTATGAAGCCGAAATCTTCTATTGCGGAACAATGCCTTTCGATAATGCTTACGACGTCCTCAGCAAGAATCTGCCGCTGGTTGCCAACGAGAAGCCATCTACATCTCCGCAGGACAAGCCGATGGTTTCAGTAACGGAAAATACCATTTACTTCCTGCCTAACACGGATGCGGAACAGGCACAGATTTATTTCTACCTGCCGATGGCAAAATATGATAAGAAAGATGATGCAATACGCGATGCGTTCAATCAATATTTCTCCGGTGGTTTCAACGGTTTGGTAATGACTGAAATCCGTGAAAAGCGTTCTATGGCTTACTCAGCCGGAGCCTACATCGGAACTCCTGCATTGCCCGGTAACCCCACTTACCTGTTTGGTAACATCGGTACGCAGAACGACAAAGCCAATGACGCGCTGGATGTCTTCATGGGATTGGTAACGGATATGCCTAAGAATGCAGACCGTATCGATAACATCAAGAGTTACATACGCCAGGAAATGCTGACAACTCATCCTTCTTTCCGCGATAAAGCAGAGAACATGAGAGAATTGCAGCGCATAGGTTACAATGCAGACCCTGCCAAGGAGAACCTGCCAAAGGTTGACGCATTGACTTTTGACGATATCGTGAAGTTCTACGAAGAGAATATTAAGGGTAAACCTTACTGCATCGGTGTCATGGGTAACCCGAAAGATATTGATCTGAAGAAACTGGAAAAATACGGCAAAGTAGTGAAACTGAATGAGAGAAAATTATTCAACACGAAAGACGCATTGTTCTAAAGAGCTACGAGTTACGAGTTACAAGTTGCTGCGCTGAAAGAGCTACGAGTTGCTGCGCTGTAACGCTGAAAGAGCTACAAGTTACAAGTTGCTGCGCTATGATGCTGAAAAGCACTCGTAGCTTGTAGCTTGTAGCTCGTAGCTCTTTCTTTATTACTCCTTGTCTTCCTCCTCTTCTCCGCCTCCCGTAAGAATCGGCAGACAGATATTATACTTCACTGCCAGAATGCGCGTCACAAAGACCGATACTCCACCCACCACCTGGCAAGCATAGGACTGCATTCCCAGCAGATCGCACAACCAGTAGGCCGTACCGCCTACCACACATGCCATCGCATAAATCTCTTTTCGGAAAATAAGCGGTATCTCATTGATAAACACATCACGGATCACTCCACCCGCAGCACCTGTAATGCTACCCATAATGATGGCTACCCAGAACGGATATCCCAATGCAATGCTCTTCCCTACACCGACCACCGTAAACAGTGCCAGACCGATACTGTCGAAGATAAAAAACGTATTGTGCAAGTGGATGAGATGCTTTCCGAAAAGAATGACCCAAAGTAAAGCCAGTCCCGTACAAATCAGATAGATAGGATCAGTCATCCACCCCGGCGTCACTCCCAGCAATACATCGCGGATGGTACCGCCGCCGATAGCCGTCACAAAACCTACCACGTACGCCCCAAACCAGTCGAACCGCTTTGCCGATGCCAGACGGATACCGCTGATGGCAAAAGCGAACGTACCTATAAAATCGAGAATTTGAACAAATGTAGGCATGATAATCAATGATTAACGTTAAATGTTTAATGATTTATAATCGGTATTCATTAAAATTATGGGCAAAGTAACGAATAATTTCCCTAAGAAAACGTATTTTTGTCTCATCAATTTATATGCAATGAAAATAACAATCGTATCGGGCGCACGCCCCAACTTTATGAAAATAGCTCCTATCACCCGGGCCATCAAAGCCGCGCAGGAAGCTGGAAAGAAGATTTCATACCGTCTCGTCTACACCGGGCGACAGGATGATACCAGTCTGGATGCCTCCTTGTTTTCCGACCTGGACATGAAGCGGCCGGACGGTTATCTGGGAGTCACCGGACACGACCATTCGGAAGTGGCAGCCGCCATCATGCTTGCTTTCGAGAAGGAACTGAACAATCATCCCGCGCAGGTAGTACTCGTTGTAGACGATCTTACCGCTACCATGAGCTGTTCCATCGTCGCCAAAAAGCGCGGTCTGAAAGTCGCGCACCTCATTGCCGGAACCCGTTCGTTCGATATGAATATGCCCCGCGAAGTAAACCGCACCATCGTAGATGCCATTTCCGACTATCTGTTTACCGCAGGCATGGTAGCCAACCGCAACCTGAACCAGGAAGGCATGATTCCCGAATACATCCATTATGTAGGCAATATATTGATAGATACCGTCCGCTACAACCGTCACCGTCTGTTGCAACCTGTATGGTTCTCCACCATAGGGCTGGAAAAGCGCGGTTACCTGTTGCTGACCCTCAACCGGCACGACCTGCTGACCAAGAAACATGTACTCAAATCGTTGATACAAACATTGATTGAGAAATCCGAAGGCATGCCCATCATTGCGCCCCTGCACCCTTATGTGCAAAAAGCCATCAAATCGCTGGACATCCCCGCGCCTAATCTGCACATCCTGCCGCCTCAAAGTTATCTGCATTTCGGTTACCTCATCAACCATGCAAAAGGCATTATAACGGACTCCGGAAACATTGCCGAGGAAGCTACCTTCCTCGATGTCCCCTGCATCACGCTCAACTCCTATGCCGAGCATCCCGAAACCTGGCGTGTAGGTACCAATGAGTTAGTGAATGAAGATTCCGTGGCTCTTGCCAATGCTCTGGAAAGACTAATGCTCGGCGAATGGAAACATACGACCCTGCCCGACCGTTGGGATGGACGTACAGCGGAACGTATCGTACAGACGTTGATTAACGGAGAATTAAAGGAGCATTACTGAATCAGGGGTTAACTCCTCTACCTCCTAACTAAACAGATAACCAACAGAAATAACCTAACTTATAGAAAGCGAAAAGCCGTAAAGAGGGGTGTTTTCCAGTCAGGTTCTTTTCCAAAAGACTCTCAGATATACGAAATAGGAAAGCGGTTAGTGCAACAGCATGAAACCGCTTTAAACTACTGTACCAGCGCAATAAGCGGACGTAAGGAAGCAATTCCTGTTCACAGCCCAAGAGGTTTTTCACAGAACGGCGTGTTTTCACCAAAAAAGAAGCCGCATCTTCCTCCACCAGATGCCAGACCGGATTTTCAATATGCAACACCGGTATACCCGCATCTTCCAGCCTCTTTCCGAAAGCGGTATCCTCATATCCCAGATGAAACGTTTCGTCAAAACGGACACGCAGAAAAAGCTCTCTCGGAATAAAAAAGTTCATGCTTATAAATCGCTGATAAGGATGCTTGCGACGTTCGGCAGCCGGTTGCGCTTCCACCTGCGCTCCGTATTTATTGCGCAGAAAGGAGTCCCCCTCCTCCGGATAACAAAAGCCACCGCAAACTACTTGTCCGCCCGCATTCTTGAGGTATAAAGAAAGAAAGTCCTCACCTACCGGACTTGTGTCCGTATCCAGAAAAAGCAAATAAGGATAACGCGCCTGTTCACCCAAATAATTGCGGATAAATGCCGGACCATGATTCGTCTCCAGTTCCAGCACACGACATCCGTCCAACCGGTTCAACACACGATTTTCTTCCCTCACTTTCCGGCACGACGCGTCGTCCGCCAGCAAAATTTCGAAAGGAAACTCCGTCAGCAAGGCCATCTCATATAATTTCCGAACCAACGAGACGCAATTTATATTATACACCGGAATGAGTATGGACAGCATATTGTGAATTTTACGCGACAAATATAGCACAAATCATATGAAAGTTAAAGCAGATATAAACATTCCTCTTATTTCTTTAGATTATATTTACTTCTTATTTAACTGTATTTTGTTAACTTTGCGGCCTCATACTGACTTAAATATGAAACAACAATATATAGCTCTCATCCTTTTTCTGCTGTCATTATTCGTCGCACACAGCGCATCCGCACAGATTAAAGGTGTCGTGACCGACTCCCTCACCAATGAACCATTAATGTACATCACCGTTCAATACGAGGGAAAAGGCGTGGGTGCCATCACCAATGCCGAAGGCGAATACACAGTGGAAACCCGCAAAGGCTGGAATGAATTATCATTCTCCGCCATCGGATACGTGACCAAGAAAGTCACCCTGAAGCCCACCACCAAAGTACTGAACGTGAAGCTGGCACCTGCCGACGTCATGCTCTCCGAAGTTGTGGTGAAGCCCCAGAAAGAGAAATACTCCCGTAAGAACAATCCCGCTGTGGATTTTATGAGGAAAGTTATCGAGAACAAGAAAGAACTGAAACTGGAAGCCAACGACTTCTACCAGTATCAGAAATACGAAAAGATGAAGATGTCCATGAACGACGTCACCCCCGAAAAGATGGAAAAGGGCATCTACAAGAAATTCTCATTCTTCAAAGACCAGGTGGAAGTATCGCCCAAGACCAACAAGATGATCCTCCCCATCTCCATCAAGGAGACGTCTTCGAAGACCATCTACCGCAAAAGTCCCAAAAGCGAAAAAACCATCATCGAAGGTGTGAATTCCAGCGGTATCGAGGAGTTTTTCAATACGGGAGACATGTTGGGAACCATCCTGACCGATGTCTTCTCCGATGTCAATATCTACGACGATGACATCCGGCTCCTGCAACGCCGCTTCGTCAGCCCCATCGGTCGTGGGGCCATCAGTTTCTATAAATACTACCTCATGGACACCGTCATGGTGGACCGTCAGGAGTGTGTGCACCTCACCTTCGTGCCGCAAAACTCACAGGATTTCGGTTTCACGGGACACCTCTACGTAGTGAAGGATTCTACTTATGCCGTCAAGAAGTGTACCATGAACCTGCCCAAAAAGACCGGTGTGAACTTTGTGGACAACCTCGACATAGTGCAGCAATTCGAGCAGATGCCGGACGGAAACTGGGTACTTACGGACGATGACATGACCGTGGAACTGCAATTCGTAAAAGGTATACAAGGACTTGAAGTGCAGCGTACTACCAAATACTCCAATTACAACTTTGAAGACATTGAGCCTCGTCTCTTCCGCCTGAAAGGCAACGTCATCAAAGAAGCCAATATGCTCAACAAGAGTGATGAATATTGGGCGAGTGTGCGTCAGGTTCCCCTCACAAAGAAAGAGAGTAACATGGATGTCTTCATGAACCGCATTGAGCAAATTCCCGGATTCAAATATGTCATCTTCGGTGCGAAAGCCCTGATTGAGAACTTCGTGGAAACGGGCACCAAGAAGCACCCCAGCAAGTTCGACTTCGGGCCTATCAATACCACCATCACAAGCAATTACGTGAATGGCACACGTTTCCGTCTCAGTGGTATGACCACCGGTAACCTCGATCCGCACTGGAGTTTCAGCGGATATGCGGCCTACGGTACGAAGGACAAGAAATGGTTCTATAAAGGTCAGGCAGCCTACTCGTTCAACAAGCGCGAATATGTATTGTGGGAATTCCCCAAGCACTACCTGGCTTTCGATTACAGTTACGACGTCATGTCTCCCATGGATAAATACCTCTCAACGGACAAGGATAATATGTTTGTGGGCTGGAAGTGGACCAAGGTAGACCAGATGTCGTACATGCGCGACGCTACCCTGACCTACGAACTGGAAACCAATACCGGTTTCTCCATCAAAGCCATGGCACGCCACCGCAACGACCAGCCTGCCGGGGGTGTATTGCAATACTGGAAAAACGATGGTAACATCGCCGGAATATGGGATGATACGAATACCTTCATCAAGGACATCACCACCACCGAACTCGGTGTCACCCTGCGTTACGCACCGGGTGAGACGTATGTCAACACGAAGCAGCGCCGTGTGCCCGTATCGCTGGATGCCCCGATCTTCTCCCTCTCCCATACCCTCGGTCTGAAAGGCGTGCTAGGTGGCGAGTACAACTTCAACCTTACGGAAGCCAGTATCCGCAAACGTTTCTGGTTCGGTTCGTGGGGTAAACTGGATATTACCGCCCGTGCCGGCGCGCAGTGGAACACTGTACCGTTCCCCTTGCTAAACCTGCCCATGGCGAATCTGTCATACATCACCCAGCACAACGAGTCATTCAGCCTGATCAACAACATGGAGTTCCTGAACGACCGTTACGCCTCTCTCGCCCTGACCTACGACATGAACGGAAAGCTATTCAACCGCATCCCGCTTATCAAGAAGTTGAAGTGGCGCGAAACTTTCCGCATCCGTGGTATGTATGGCACCCTGACGGACAAAAACAATCCGTACAAGAGCCATAACAGCGAACTGTTCCTTTTCCCCATGCGCGACGGTGTCCCCACCAGCCACGTAATGGGCAGCACTCCCTACTTGGAAGCCAGTGTAGGTATCTACAACATATTCAAGCTGTTGCATATCGAATATGTACGCCGCCTCACCTACACCGATATACCGGGAGTGAAGAAAGATGGCATACGCTTCATGATATTAATGATATTCTAAAATAGCGACTTAGTGATGAATGATTAGTGATTAGCATAGTTACTTATCACTAATCACTAAACGTTAAACACTTATTCACATGACTCCATTAGCAGAAAGGCTTCGCCCTAAAACCTTAGACGACTACATCGGTCAGAAACACTTAGTAGGACCGGGTGCGGTGCTGCGCAAGATGATTGACGCAGGACGTATTTCTTCGTTCATACTATGGGGGCCTCCGGGTGTAGGCAAAACCACTCTGGCACAGATCATCGCTAACAAACTGGAAACTCCGTTCTACACCCTGAGCGCTGTGACCAGCGGAGTGAAAGATGTGCGCGAAGTGATAGACCGCGCGAAGAGCAACCGTTTCTTCTCGCAAGGCAGTCCCATCCTGTTCATTGATGAAATACACCGTTTCAGCAAGTCACAGCAAGACTCACTGCTCGGAGCCGTGGAACAAGGCACAGTGACGCTGATAGGCGCTACCACGGAGAATCCGTCTTTTGAGGTAATCCGCCCACTGCTGTCACGCTGCCAACTCTATGTGCTGAAATCTTTGGAAAAAGATGATTTACTGGAACTGTTGCAACGTGCCATTACCACCGACCATATACTGAAAGAGCGTACCATCGAGCTGAAAGAAACCACCGCCATGCTTCGCTACAGTGGTGGAGACGCCCGCAAATTGCTCAACATCCTGGATCTCGTTGTTTCTTCCGAAGCCGGAGATCCCGTCGTCATCACCGATGAGATGGTGACAGAACGTCTGCAACAGAATCCGCTTGCCTACGACAAAGACGGAGAGATGCATTATGATATCATTTCCGCCTTCATCAAGTCCATCCGTGGCAGTGATCCCGACGGTGCCATCTATTGGCTGGCCCGCATGGTGGAAGCCGGAGAAGATCCCGCATTCATCGCCCGCCGCCTCGTCATTTCCGCTTCGGAAGACGTGGGACTGGCAAACCCGAACGCCTTGCTGATTGCCAATGCGTGTTTCGACGCCGTAATGAAAGTGGGTTGGCCCGAAGGACGCATCCCTCTGGCGGAAGCCACCGTTTACCTCGCCACAAGCCCGAAGAGCAACTCCGCCTACATGGCCATCAACAATGCCCTGGAACTTGTACGCCAGACCGGCAATCTGCCCGTACCCCTGCACCTGCGCAATGCACCTACCAAACTGATGAAACAGTTGGGTTATGGAAACAATTATAAGTATGCGCACGATTATCCCGGGCACTTCGTCAAGCAACAATTTCTGCCCGACGAGCTGAAAGACCGCCGTCTGTGGGAAGCACAAGACAATGCTGCCGAACAGAAACATGCGGAACGGATGAGAGCGTTGTGGGGTGAGGACAAGTTCAGAAAATCGTAACTATATAAAAAAAGAGCTGTGAGATATTTATTCCAGCTCTTTTATCATTCTTCGGATTACCGGTATCATTTGAGGTATATCTTCCTCTATTGTATTAAAAACAACTTCCGCATCAATTTCAAAATAGTGATGGGCTATTTTATCACGCATACGCATCACTCCACTCCAATAAATTTCAGGATAATGAGGCAAAAAATCTCCATGCGTTATTTTATCTAAACCTTTCACCGTTTCTCCTAAAGCTATCAAATTCATACAAATAGCATCCAAGCGCAGCATTCCGTCCGGTGAACACAAAAAATCATCAGGAGTGCTTACCACAGATGCACGCTCAACTATTAATTGCAATGCAGAAGCAATAGTGTGCAAACTATCCAATGCCAACTCTTTGTCAAACATAAACTCCCTCCCTATTGATTCTGTTCTTTAAACGGACATTCATTTGTTCTCGTATTCTAACTAAATCAACCGGACATCCTAGAAGTTCTTCCAACTCACTCTGAATACGATCTAATGTAAGAAGAGAAGGTGCGTTACCTTCGTAACAAATATCGACATCGCTATGTTCCGTTTGTTCTCCACGAGCTACAGAGCCAAACACTCCTAAACGGCTAAAGCCATATTTACGGGCATTTACCTGCTTATACAACTTCAATAATTCTAATATTTCAGGAGTAGATTTCATATTACTATAATTTTATATCTATACAAAGATATGAAAAGATAGTCAGAAAGCAAAGTAAGAGAGGCAAATTCAACAAAACAGACCATTATTTGCATTATCCTAAATCTTTTCCCTAAATTTGCGTACTCACTTTAAAAATATACAAAATGAGAATTGTAGTATTAGACGGTTACACCACGAATCCCGGTGATCTGTGCTGGGATAAGTTGAAAGAATTAGGCGAGTGCACGATCTATGATCGCACCGCTCCCGGCGAAGTTCTTGAACGTGCTGCCGGTGCAGAAGCCATCCTTACCAATAAGGTAGTGATCAACAGCGAGACAATGGCCGCCCTGCCCGATCTGAAATACATCGGCGTGATGGCTACAGGCTACAACGTGGTAGACATCAACGCCGCCCGCGAACGCGGCATCATCACCACCAATATCCCTGCATACAGCACCCCCTCTGTCGGACAAATGGTATTTGCCCATATCCTGAACATCACCCAGCAAGTACGCCATTATTCCGAAGAAGTCAGCAAGGGAAACTGGAGCAAGAATCCCGACTTCTGCTTCTACGACACTCCACTCATCGAGCTGCTCGGAAAAAAAATCGGTATCGTAGGACTGGGACAGACCGGCTACAACACCGCCCGTATAGCCATCGGCTTCGGTATGAAGGTATGGGCCTACACTTCCAAATCGCGCCTCCAACTTCCTCCCGAAATCCGTAAAGCGGAACTCGACCAATTGTTCCACGAATGTGACATCGTCAGCCTGCACTGTCCGCTGAACGACAGTACCCGTGAACTGGTCAACGCCAACCGCCTCTCCTTGATGAAACCCACCTCCATCCTCATCAATACCGGACGCGGTCCGCTCGTCAACGAACAAGATCTTGCCAATGCCCTGAATGCCGGCATAATCTACGCCGCCGGACTGGATGTTCTTTCCGAAGAACCACCCCGTGCCGACAATCCGTTACTCACCGCCCGGAATTGCTTCATCACCCCTCACATCGCATGGGCCAACTTTGAAGCCCGCCAAAGGCTGATACATATTCTTATCAGTAACTTAAAAGCATATATTGACGGAAAACCGGTAAATGTAATAAAATAAGCTACGAGCTACAAGCTACGGGCTACGAGTGGCTGCGCTATCATACCGAAAGGCACTCGTAACTCGTAGCTTTGTAACTTGTAGCCCGTAGCTTTACAACAACATGGGAAAATCAGAAATCAAAAGTTTATTCCGCAGCATTCCAGTCCTCCTGAGCATCGTATTGGCCCTTGTCACGATGATTGCTGCATTCTCCGGGAACTTCGACCCCGCCAATTCAAGGTACATGCCCGTACTGGGATTAGCATTGCCCGCACTATTGCTATGCAATCTGTTAGTCGCCATCTGTTGGGCATTCGCCCGCAGGCGCTGGGCATTCATTCCCCTTGCAGCATTAGTTTTCAATTACGGATATATCCTTGCCATCTTCCAGTTCAGCTTCACCAAGAAGATTCCCGAAGGGCACTACAGCAGCAATTATGCCGACGGATACCTGAAAATAGCCACCTACAACGTTGGCAATTTCGGAGGAGAGATTACAGGCTACTCCTGCAAGGAAATCGCCCGCTACATGAAAGAACAGGAAGTCGACGTCCTCTGCTTCCAAGAATGTGGCGATAACAAATACTTCCCGATGGACAGCATCCGCAACGTATTTTCCCACTGGCGCTACGCCTTGATCCCTACCGAGGATTCTATCCGCGGAGTGCTTCCTATCGCCGTGTTCAGCCGCTATCCGCTCGTCAATCCCCAGTTCATTTCCTACCAGCAAAGCGCCAACTGTAGCATGCAGTGCGACATTGTCCTGGGACGCGACACCGTCCGTCTGCTCAACAACCACTTGCAGACCACCAGCGTCAGCCAGAACCGCCGGAAATGGGAACGCGGACTTGCCAACAGTAACGACACCCGTCGTGAAGCAGAAGTCGTGCAAGGCGCCATCACTTCCCTGCACGACAACTTCGTGAAACGCGCCGAACAAACGGACAGCATCCGCCAACTGGTAGTTGCCAGCCCCTACCCCGTACTGGCATGCGGTGACTTCAACTCCCTGCCATCCTCCTACACCTACGCCGAACTGTCCGATGTCCTCAAAGACGGCTTCCGCACCAGCGGCCGCGGCTACATGTACACCTACCGCTACTTCAAACGCCTGTTGCGCATCGACTACATATTCCATTCGCCCGGCATCCAGGGATACCGTTACTACTCGCCCGATCTGGACCTGTGCAGCGACCATAATCCGGTGCTGATGGAAATGAAAATTAAGAAATGAGAAACAACCATCTAATGAAACTACTTATGAAAAGACCGCTACTTCTACTTCTTAATCTGATCCCTATATTACTGTTTGCCCAGCAACCGGTTATTTTCCCTGACGACTTCAAAACAAGCGCCCTGAACGGGAAAGAAGTGACCATTACAAACACCCTGACGCTGACAAACAACTACAGCTACACGTATGGCACACTGACCTTTTCCAACGGCCAGCTATGGACTCCTACCGAAAAGTTCGAACCGGGTGTGGATATGTTCAATCAGAAGAACCTGGAGAACCAGAAAAACCAACTCACCGTAAAGCAAGGCTCCTTCCCTATCGTCGATGCAGACGGAACCTGCCGCATCGGACAAACCATAGAAGGGCTGACTGGAAAAGCCAGCTACAGCAACGGCACATACACCATCACCCTGACCCGGAAACCCGAATTCAAAGGCAACGAACGCCCCATCTCCTGCGACACCCCGGAAGCGTACAACCTGAAAGTGGTCAGCTTCAACCTGGAACACTTCGGCAAAAATGTAAACACCTATAGCATCAAGCTGCCCAAAGTAGCCCTCGCCCTGCAAGCACTGCAAGCCGACATCTACGCCCTTGTGGAAGTAGAAGGAGCCGCCGGACTGGAAGAACTCTGCCAGCTCCTGAACCGGAACTGCAACACCCAGAAATACAAGACACGCTATTATAAAGACAACATGCAGGGCATGGCCTGCTTCATCTACAATAGCGACGCAGTTACCCCCGTGGGCGCCATCAGTCTGAACAAACTCGCCGACAATTACCTGCCGGAACGCAAAACCGCCCAAGGTTTCCAACTGAACAGCAATCAGGAGCGTTTCATCCTCTGCTGCAATCACTGGAAATCAAAATCAGGCAGCAATGTTCCGGAACAATACAAAGATAAAGGTGACGGCCAAGGCGCCTATAATCCCCGCCGTGTGCAGGAAGCCGAAGCCACCCTGAAGTTCATCAAAGAAATCACGAAAACCTACAATGATCTCGACGTCCTGGTGGTAGGCGACCTGAACGCCTATACCTGTGAAGACCCCATCCGTACCCTCGAAGACGGTGGCCTGGTCAATCTGCTCACCACCTACGCCCCCAATCAGTACAGTTATGCCTACTTCAGCAATGGCAGTTACGCAGTAGGCTATCTGGATCACAGTCTGGCCACAAGTACCCTTGAAAAGCAAGTAACCGATGCCCGTCCCTTCCGTATCAACGCCGACGAACCACAGAAAATGGACGTCGACCAAAGCGGCGTACAAAAAGACAATATGTACCGCTGCTCCGACCACAGCCCCATCGTCACCTTCCTGAATCTGGGGAACGGCAGCACAGGTATCGAAACCCCGACAATTTCCCGCCCCGCTATCCGCCTGACAGGCGATCCACGCAGCGGCTACCTCACTTTAGTAAGCAACACCAGCCTCAGCCGTGCCGAAATCGTCAATATCAGTGGGCAAATCATTGCCACATACGACATTAGCAATGCCGAAAATGCAGAAAATCGTTTCACCCTGCCCGTAAATAGTCTGGTGCGTGGCTTCTACCTGATACGTGTTTACGATGCACAAGGCAGGTGTACACGGTATAAGGCAGTGCTCCCCTGACAATTTCAAAATTCCTCCCGCAAATGTGAGCTTCAGAAACAGCCTTCGAATGCCGCACTTCATCGTCCCCAATGCCACACCCAATCAGGCGTGACGTGTGGTATTTACTGTGCTGAGGTGTGGCAATTACTGCACTGAAGTGTGGCAGTTGGGGCACTGAGGTGTGGCAATTGAGGCGTTGAAGTGTGGCATTCGGGATGATGAGGCCGACATTCCGAATGACAAAGCTCGATATTCCGGGCGACAATGTGCGGTTTCTCTCCGTCAAAGCTACGACAGATAAATCATCAACAACAGCAACAGCAGTCTTTTTTTCTTTTCTTGCTGCTGCTGTTGTTATTATATCTCTTATATTCTCTTTATTAGCAGTATATTCATTTGAGCTAATACTATTGTTTTTCAGCGATTTACCAGACGATAAGCATTCTTTTTCCCCTTCATTCCTAAGCACTTTTTGACTGTTTTCAGCCATTTTTTGCTCTTTTTTCGATGATTCTCGCTTGTTTTTGAGCGTTTTTCGAACCTTTTTCTCTGAGCTTCCGATACAATCCGCATCAGTCGCAATACAGTTTACCTGCCGTTCACATATCGTTTGTTCCGTCCGTTCATGTATCGGATTCAGTTCCGCAGGCATAAAATAGCCATCCTCTTCAAAGTCGAAAAGCTGGTATCCGAAAATGATTTTCTTGATATAAGCAAAAGAAATCTTATGGACCTTACAGAAAGAGCGCAGGTATTCCACCTGAGCACGCGACTCGGGCAATAACTCCAATTTTTCAATAATAAACCAATAGGCACCAGTTCCTTTAAGCGTTTCCTTAGCCAGCAGATTCTGCATTCTGGGGTCATGCATAGCCATTAGTGGATGCTGAAGGTAGAAGTTTCTTTTCATATTTCTTATTTTTTCATTTGACTCTACAAAGATAAGCATTGAAGAAACTGACAAAATGTACGGTCTTACGACCTTTATCCCCCTTCAGAGAGCTCCTGAAAAGGATTTTTCATCTTAAACCGCACATCACCTAGATATGTTAAAAATACATAATCGCATTAGAAAAAATGCGGAGTCTCGCAAGAAACAATAACCCTATATGAAGTTCATTAGTGCTTACATAGCGGAATGCCTCTGCAAATGTAGGTTTCTATAAATCTGCAAAAACATAAAATAACGTGAGTTCGATATAACTTAAAACAATTTTAGTTGCCCGTCATTGATAAAACTTATATCAATGGCGGGTTTCTTGTCAAAGAAACAATAAGCCGCAATGGCTGATAGGGCATTTGCGATGAAGTTGTTGAACGAAGGTGTCTTGAGTGCTCTATTTGCGCAATATTCTTCAATTCATCGTTGACAGTTTCAATCAGTGCCCTTTTTCTAAGTAGAATTTTATCTGCTATGCTCATAAGTGAGTTCCTCATATTATTTTTCACCTCAGTGACAAGCTGTATGCCGTTTAGGAAGAGGTTTTCAAACAAGGCTTGTCCAATATACCCCTTGTCGGCGCATAATTTCCCTTTTATGTTATCCAAGAACTTTCCTTGCTTTAGGGGCTCACGGTCATCCACATTTCCCGGAGTGAACATAAAGTTCAGTATCTCTCCCTTATCATTTATAATCAGGTGAAGTTTAAAACCAAAGAACCACCCCACGGAACATTTTCCACGTTCGGCAAGCCCTTCAAAAGTTTTATGAATCAGTATCCGTTGGTTGCGACAAACACGCAAGGGAGTTGAATCGACAAAACTGATACCTGTGCAAGTCCCCAACAGAACTTTCTTGATAAAGATGGTCAAAGGGAGCAGTACTTCCTTTTCCAATTCCACAAAGCGGTTATAGGACACGGGGCTGGGAAACAGATGAGACAGATGTTTGCAAACATATTCCTTGTAATAATGCTTGAAGCATCTGAAGCCACCGGAATGAAACAGGATAAGAATGACCATAATTTCCGAGTCACTCATCCGGTTCGGTTTATTACGATGTTTATGACTTTGGTCTTCAACCATATATTTTTTCTGTTGTAACGCAAATTCTTTACAGAAATCATCTGCCATAAAATAAATCTCTGTAACTTTGGACTCTGAGAACATAGTGATAATCGTTGAAAGGTTATAATTTAGCACTATAAATTTAATACTTTTATCGCTATGTTCTTAATATACAATGAAGTATTTACATACTTATATCGAACTCACATTACGCAAACTCAAAGACTTGAAAGGCAAAAGTGATTGGGAAATAAAAATGATTTCCCGTAACCGTAAAACATTAGCAGTATGTACAGTATGTCATCAGAAAATACATTCGGGAAAGTTAGACTGAATGAGAAGGTGGAGAGCCGTGTACGAGGAGATCTGTCAGCACGGTTCGGAGGCGAGTGCTTGGAAACCTGCCATGGTAAAACATGGCAAGGCGCCGGGTGCTTAGCCAGTGGGCAGATAGCGTCTGCCAAAATTACGCTCTCCCGTATGATCTCCCCGCAACTGTATAGGGTTATGTCCGGCGACGAGTTTTCGTTGGATATAAATAATCCGGACGATCCGAAAGTGCTGGTAGTGGGCAACAATCCCGACCGTCAGAATATCTACGGTGCGGCGCTGGGGTTGTATAATTCCCGTATCGTGAAGCTCATCAATAAGAAAGGACAGCTAAAAAGTTCGGTCGTTATCGACGAGTTACCCACCATTTATTTCAAAGGTCTGGATAACCTTATCGCCACCGCCCGAAGCAATAAAGTAGCCGTGTTACTCGGTTTTCAGGACTTTTCGCAGCTTACGCGCGACTATGGAGATAAGGAAGCGAAGGTCGTGATGAACACGGTCGGAAACATCTTCAGCGGTCAGGTGGTCGGCGAAACCGCCAAAAACCTCTCCGAACGGTTCGGTAAGGTTTTACAGAAACGGCAGTCAATGACCATTAACCGCAACGACAAGTCCACGTCCATATCGACCCAACTCGACAGCCTGATACCCGCCAGCAAAATATCAACGCTCACACAGGGTATGTTCGTGAGGGCCGTTGCCGACAACTTCGATGAGCGCATCGAGCAGAAGATTTTTCATGCTGAAATTGTCGTGGATAACGAGCGGGTGAAGCGGGAAACCGCTAACTACAAAAAAAATACCCGTCATTACCAATTTTGTGGACGAGGATGGCGTGGACAGGATGCAGGAAATGATACAGGAGAATTACGACCGCATCAAAGCCGAAACCCGCCAGATTGTCGAGGACGAACTGGAACGGATTAAGAATGACCCGATACTCTGCCATTTGTTACCGGAACAGGGATAATTATAATTTTCTAAGATATTAAAGTTGTGATATTTGCCATTCTAAAGATCTATGTGTAACTTTGACAAAAAAATGAAAATCATGCACATATCCAAGATTAAGATACATGGGTTTAGATGCTTCAATTCAGAGGGTGCATCTATTGAAATTGATAGAAGATTAAATGCTTTTATTGGTTTAAATAGTAGTGGTAAAACAGCCGCATTGGAGGCTCTAAGAAAACTATTTGGAATTACAAATGCGGAAAGAAATATAAGCAAACAGGATTTTCATGTTGCTTGTGAAGAAGGTGATGAGGTTCGAGAACGTTCTTTATCAATAGAGGCCAGATTAGACTTTGACGAATCTGAAACGGACGCTATTCCTCATTTCTTTTCATCTATGGTTGTCGATGCGGAAGGAGAAAATCCCTACATAAGAGTATTATTGGAAAGTATATGGACAAAAAACGATCTTGCAGAAGAAGGAGATATCGACACCAAACTGTATTTTATCAATGTGCCTGAATCTGAAGATAGTACTGATGAATCTAAACACGCTTTTCCCAAACATCTAAGAGGACTAATTCAGGCATTTTATGTTCCGGCTATACGAAGACCATCGGAACAAATGCGTTATATTTCCGGCTCTATCTTATATCGTGTTTTAAGTTCCATGAAATTCAGCGATGAGTTCAAAGAGAATTACTTGACAAAAATAACAGAACTCAATAGTTTATTTCAAAGTATTGATGAATTCTCTACGATTGAATCTACTTTATCAGACATTTGGTCTGAATTTCATAAAGATGAACGCTATAAGGATGTTTCTTTATCTTTTGGAACCAGTGAAATTGAATCAATATTACAAAAATTAGAAATATCATTTAGTCCAACAGAAATAGATAGACCATATCAAATAGACGAATTAGGAGAAGGTTATAGGTCTTTATTTTATTTTACCCTTGTCTGTACTCTTTTAAAGATAGAGGAAGAGATTGATGATGAAGAACGGGTTAAGCCATTACTTACAATTCTTGCAATAGAAGAACCTGAAAACCATATTGCCCCTCAATTACTTGGGCGTGTAATTAAAGTCTTAACTTCTATATCCAAACAAGATAAAGCGCAAGTATTCTTATCTTCACACACTCCCGCAATAATCAAAAGGCTTGATCCAGAGTCTATTTTTCATTTTCGGATAAATGAGGATTATGCAACTGAAATAAATAAAATCTATCTCCCGAAGGGGGATGAAGATGCATATAAATATGTAAAAGAAGCAGTAAAGAACTATCCTGAGATTTATTTCGCCAGATTAGTAGTGATTGGAGAGGGAGACAGTGAGCATCTTATATTTAATCGGCTAATGGAGGTGTATGATAAAGATTTTGATGACAATATAATATCTTTTGCTCCATTAGGTCACAGGTTTGTCAATCATATTTGGAAATTGCTATCGTCTATACATGTTCCTTATATTACTTTGCTTGATTTAGATGTAGGAAGAGAAGGTGGCGGTTGGGGACGTGTTAAATATGCATTACAACAACTTATCAATATCGGAAAAAGTAAAAAGAAACTATTAGAAGTTGATGGAGGAGAGGTCTTATCTGATGAGGCATTTGAAAAAATGCATACTTGGGGGCATACTGATAACAAACTTGACAGTTTAATGGGATGGGTGACTTTTTTGAAAAAATATAACATTTTTTATTCTTCCCCATTAGACCTTGATTTTTTGATGCTTGAACATTATCCGGAAATTTATAAAAAGGCAATCCCGAAAAACGGAGGCCCAAGAATACCTGAAAAAGATAAAGAACCGGACAAATTTGCAGCAAAAGTAACGAACGCAGTGGCAGCCACCTTGAAATCGGAAGATGCAAAAGGAGAAACCTATACTGAAGAACAAAAAGAACTGATGATTTGGTATAATTATCATTTTCTTGGTAGAGGCAAGCCGGTAACCCACATGAATGCATTGTCATTAATGGATGATGAAAAGATAAAAGAAAAGACACCTCCTGTTTTAATGGAAATTTTTGACAAGATAGATAAAATACTTTTCAAAAAATGAAATATAAAGCAGTTGACGAATGGATTCCCGCAGACGGTTTTGTCTTAGAACCCAATGCACTTGATACGGTAAAGTCCGAACAAAACACGTTGGTTATTGCCGGGCCGGGAGCAGGTAAAACCGAACTCTTAGCTCAGAGAGCTTGTTTTCTGTTAGAAACAAACCAATGTCCTTATCCTAAAAAGATATTAGCAATTAGTTTTAAACGAGATGCCGCATATAATTTGAAAGAGCGTGTTCTTAAACGATGTGGAAGTGATTTAGCAGTACGATTTGAATCCATGACATTTGATGCTTTTGCAAAAAATATAGTGGATAGATTTCGTAAAGGATTACCCGAAAGTTATGCGGTCAATAGTGAATATGAGATAATATTTGGAGAAAGAGATATACTTGATGTTTTCGAAGGAATTGACCGGAATTATCGGTCAACGCATAGTGATAAACAAATTTTAGATGATTATTACAGCAAATTGCCTCTATCTCCAGACAGCATTCATTATAAAGCATGGACACATCAATTAAGCGGCGCGAAATCATTTCTCACATTCAAAATGATGATGCGTTTAGCCGAACTTATCATGGATGCTAACCCAAAACTTAGAGAATACCTAAAAGCAACATATAGCCATATTTTTCTTGATGAATTTCAAGATACGACTACGTTGCAATACGAATTTCTGACTACATGTTTTGGGGATAGTGGTTCTGTATTAACTGCTGTTGGAGATGACAAGCAGCGGATTATGCTTTGGGCAGGCGCATTACCAGAGATATTCAGTAAATTCATAGAAGATTATGATGCAAGCCAACTTTCTCTTCAAATGAACTTTAGATCAGCTCCCAATTTGGTCGAACTTCAAAACTATTTGATTACAAATTTACTGCGAAAAGAGGATACTGTAATATGTAACCCGAATTGGAATAAAGGGGACGGAGAAGCATATCTTTGGATTTTCAAGAACCCACAGCAAGAGATAGAATATCTACATTCTAATGTTGAGCGATGGGTAAATAAAGATAATATTAATCCCAGAGATATTTGTATTTTGGTCAAACAGCAATTACAAAAATATGCAGGAGAGCTAATTGATTATTTCAATGAGCATGGAATCGCAGCACGAGATGAAAGTAAGTATCAGGACTTACTAACTGAAGAGGTAATTCTATTTATAGTAAATTTTCTATATCTTATAAATAGTAACAAGGCTATTGATTCAAAAAGTTCTGTTTTAAATTTTTTAAGTAACATCAATTCCTCTTATTCCGACAAAGAGGTCTTTGCCGAAGAAATCAAACTACATAAGTTTATAAAAACAATTCGGTCTGTCTTTCAAAAAGATTTTACGAAATGTATTGAGGGTATAGTTAATGATATAATTTCTTTTGCAGGAGCGGATAAAATAAAGTCTTCATATCCAGCATACAAAAACAAGAAATATTTCTCCGAAACAATTGGTTCTTTCTCTCAACTATTAAAAGAAGAAGCCAAAGGTGCTACAAATTTAAAGACAATTTTAGATACGATAACAGGGGTCGGGGTAATTCCGATAATGACGATACATAAAAGTAAAGGATTAGAATACCATACAGTTATATTTATGGGATTAGAAGATGGTGCATTTTGGAGTTATGATAAACAACCAGATGAAGATAAATGTGCTTTCTTTGTTGCCCTTTCAAGAGCGAAAGAGCGAGTGGCCTTTACATTTAGTCGCAATAGAAATGGGAGGGCACAGAGCTTAACAAAAATAGAAGAATTATTTAAAAGTCTGGAAGATTCTAAGAAAGTAGCATTTCAAGAGATAAAATAGCTATAAATAATCACCTAATTTGTTTTTTGTAGAGCAACCAATCGCGCTATATTCCTGACAGTCCTTACCGGCAGCATAACCAATCCAACAACAACCGATAGGGCGAATTTTACTATAAAATACAGTACCCATCCTATAATCGGCAGGAACAGAAAAACGCTCGGCATTATTCTTGTCAGTGTTTTCCAGCCGGGTATAATCCCAGAAAACACATAACTAACGTGAGTTCGATATAAGTATTTACATACTTATATCGAACTCACGTTAAAATAAGACTTGTTTCTATGAGAAAAATTAATCAGATTGTCGTCCACTGTTCCGCCACCCGCTGCGACCGCCCTTATACGGAAGCTGACTTAACCGCCGATCATCTGCAACGTGGCTTCAGTGAGGCCGGAATCATTATTATGTATGTCTGAACGGAGACATCAAAAGCCTTCGTCCTGTGATGAAACCGGGAGCGCATGTGAAAGGCTGTGCGGCAAGTATCGGCATTTGCTATGAAGGTGGAATGGACGAAAGAATGCCCGTGCTTTGAGGTGAAGAGGGAACGGTAGTAATAAAGAAAAAGGAAATTAAAAAAACCGCCTCACGAGAATAAGACGGTTTCTATATTTATTACATTTCTTTCTTTTCACCAGATCCAGTCTTCGGCATTGTAAACAGCTTCAACTTTTTTCTCTATTTCATTAGGCAAGTTACAGAAAAAGTCAATACCTGTCTCATACTCCAAGCTTTCAATGGAAACAGCATAAACCATAAACTCATTTTTTCCGGGATTATCAGGCAATAATTCTGAATGAGGAACAAAGAAAGCAATAGCATGATAAACTCCCGCCTTCTCGCTCAACAGAGCCATGTAGTAATAGCTGGGACAAATCAGACCACCAGGAGTCAGCCCCTCAGCATTTGTAGTAGGATAAAGTCCGTCATTGGCTTTCTTCACACCAGTGAAATTAGTAAGTAAACGGTCGGTAGTACCGCCTTTCACCACATAAAGCTTATCATACACGCCATTGCCGGTAGAACGCCCCCAAGTCTGCACCTGCTTCTCCAAGGCTGCCCAATACTTCTGATTAAAACTTCCTATCTGTGGTGAGATATTACTATAATAGAACGTCTGTTTATTAGCGCTCGTACTGTAAACACGGTCTTCGCTGGCACAGATGTGTCCTTTGTCATAGCCGTCACTCTTGTGCATGGATTCGGTCACCTCCACGCTGTTATCTATATTAGGATCGTCTTGTTCCCACTCATTTGTACGTTTAACATTGTCTTGCGAAGTAATGGGATCAAATTCGAATGCCACCCAAGCCGAATGCTTCTTAGAAGCAATATACTCTAAAGAGAAGTTAAGCACCTGCTCGGCCCCCTCTTCATCGGATACACTAGCATAATATTCGATATACTGATTGGCAGTATTGAGAGCGGGAACTTCGAGATTGTCAGCCTTATTACCGTTAACAACATTAGCATTGTTCACGTCCACATCATCAGCAGCCACATACTCTATACCCACTTCGTTGCCGTTAATATAGGCCACGCGAAGCTTTCCCATTTGATAATAGTTGTAACGATTAAAACGTACCCAATAGCAAGTGGCAGGTTTCACTTCGGCATTTTCGCTGAAAGCATTGGCAGCTGGAACGGTGGTAAGCCCTTCGAGCGATTCACCACTGACAGGAGCAAACGCATAATTACGACCGGTAAAAGCCTTGGACTTAATATAGAAAGGAGTACCAATAGCCTCAGGTTTATAAACGTTGAAGCCATTGCCTGCCGACTCGTAACCTTTCATCACGTAAGTGTCAGAACCTTGCTCAGTAGGCATTATCTCAGGAATGAGCGAAGCATCTGAAGAATCATCACAACCTGCCAGCCAAAGGCCAGCTAGCAAAAAAAGTAGGTAAGATAGTTGTTTCATCTTTGTTTCTCTTTTTGATTTAATAGTATTAAGAAAGCAAATGTGGTAATGATCATCTAAGTTCATTACCACATTGCCTATAGTATTCTCTCAGGAATTATTCCTTCACTACAAAGTTACTCATGTAGAACGTAGGCGCAAATCCAGGCTCGTTAGTGCTTACATAGCGGAATGCCACATATACCTTCTTACCCACATAGTCAGCCATAGAAGAATGCATTTCAATTTCTTTAGAGCTTGTAGGCCACTCGAAAGACAGTGGTTCACTCCATGTTGCAGCCTGCAATGCCGCAACGATTTCATCCATCTTTTCAGAATCAGCAGGAATATAATTCTCGGACACGTGTACAGACACCGCATTCTCAATCTTTCCTCCATACAGATAATCAGCTGAAGCCATAAACACCACCTGTGGAGCAATAGCCTCGGTAAGGTCTATCTCACCGGTAACAAGCCAAGCCTCCGTATCACGGTTGCGCTGGAAGTATCCACTTGCCTTAATGCGAGTATAACCTGCACCATCACTCCATACATAATCCATACCATCGAGTTTCACATTCACCTTATGGGCACCGTTGTGAACCACACCGGCAAAGTCATTGCTATAGTACTCCTTGGCTTCTGCCCAACTACCAGAGGTCTTCAAGAACGCCATTTCAGCAATTTCTGTTTCAGTGTTCTTCTTCACCCATGCAGTACCATCGAAGCCATATTCATCAGCCATCACATCATAGTCCTTATTACCGAAATAAACCACTGCCTTGGTATCACCATTCTGTGCATAAGGGAACGCATTCTTCAAATAAATAGGCAATACGGCATCAGCATTGCTCAAATAATCCGAACCGGTAGCAACATAATCAGAAGGTTGCATCACGCTAATGCCGATACTTGCACTTTCTTCGTATGCCGTCCAAGCCGAACCGTCGTACCGATAGAGAGCGGCAGCATTGGGCTTCACGTCCGAAGCACGGGTAACAACACGAGAAATAGCCTTGGTAACAGTGGCCTCAGTCACTTTGACTGCCATAGTATTAATATACTTACCGCCACTTACCCCCAATGTGTAGCCTTCCACCGTCACCTGCTTACCATTAAGCGACTCATCAACAACCCCATCAATAGGATATTGAATACTTCCCTGGCACTTATCGGTACCCGAAATGATTACATTATAATAAGTACCCGAAACAGTCAGCTTACCGGTATATTCCACATAGGCGATATAAGGTGCAGTAAGATATTCTTCCATTGCTGTAACATCCAGATTCAAGGCTGTTGGAGCTTTAGCACTACCATCCGACAATTTTTCGCATACAGGTGTTGTTCCAAACTGATTAAATCCAGCATAATTAGTAACTTGTCCAGATACCTTTACAATGTCACCAGGTACAAAATCAAATCCGTTTTTGTCAAATACCAAAATTGTTCCAGAACCGTCACTCAACAAGAATCCACGCTGGTACTTGGCTATCACTTGTCCTTTTACAGCATACTCGCCAGGTTTGGCAAGTGCGACCTCACCTATCGAAGAGAAAGTGTTCGTAGCACCTACCGGTTCAATCGATGTTGCCATAACATTATAACGGCTAGTTGCACCAATCAAGTAACCAATTACTTCCACTTGCTTTCCATTTAAAGATTTGTCAACCACACCATCAAACGGATATGAAATAGATCCTTGCTTGGTGGCTCCAGCTACATTCAAGTTTATATAACTACCATCAATAACCAACTCGCCTACTATTTTCGCATAATGGAATCCATCAACATTGCCTACATAAGCATCCAGTTGTGCCCCTGTATACTCTTTAGGTTCCGGATAACTGAATGAATCAGCACGGCCCAATCTTGTCACAACGGAAGTGTTGCCAAACTGCATCACATTAGCATACTTGCTAGTAGTTCCTTCTACGGTCACGATATCGCCCACCGTATAATTCGGCTTCACATTAAGATAAACCAATATTTGTCCACTATCATCACTCAACAAAAATCCGCGTGTATAGGTTGCTATTACACTCCCCTGTACCTTATAATCCCCGGCTTCGGCCAAAGCATCCGATATTTTATCAATTGTTTCAGGTAATTCTCCACCACCTGTACTGGGTTCGGTTTCCGACCAAGCATAATTAACTTGACGTACATCACCCTCCTTGGGGCTCTTGACACCTTCTTTCAGCAAAGCGGGAATTTTCTTCAGTGTAGAAGGAGTGAGATATTTTACTACCATGCTCTCGCCCCATACTGTGGCGTAATTATCGGAAGTAAGGTCAAAATTCTCAGCCTCGTTGATCTTGGAGAGATATTCAGGTTGCTCCTTACCAACGTTATACTGCACCAAAACCTTGGAGCCGTCCGACAGATAAGCATAGAGCGAATCTACAAATGCAGGCAAATAATCCTCAGGAGCTACCATATCGGTAAACATCTTAGTCTTGCCCAACTGGTTCAATGCCGTGAGATAGGTTTGATTTTCGGGGTCTTTGGAAAGAGCTAGCCCCTGGTTCGTCGACATAGAAGCTATTTTTCCATAATGACCATCAGCTAGCAAGAGAGTATCCGTACGAACCTCTGTGATGGTTTCTTTCTCGTCAAATCCGGGAAAATTATCCTCGTTGTAGTCGCAGGCTCCGAGCGTAAACAGTGAAGCCAATGCGATTCCTAATAATATATGTTTCTTCATAAATATGTTCACTTAGAAATTAAACTTCAGTCTTACACTATAAGTACGCCCCCAACCATAAATCACGCGTGTGGCAGTCTCCCAATCGTGATTGCTTCCATCGCGGGCATCGGCTATATATTCCTGATTGAATAGGTTGTTTACATTGCCGCTCAATGTAGCACGTATCTTACCCAAATCAAAAGTATACCCTGCACTAACATCAAATGTACTCCACGAAGGAATCTCCCAAGGTTTTTCCACCACATAAGCATCTTTCTGGGTAGCCTGACTCGCATCAATATCATAGTCAGCATAGTTGCGCGCAAAGAAGTTCCAATCAGCATTGAGGCGTAAGCCTTTCAACGGGCGGAATGTCAATCCTAAAGCGGCTGTGGTTTGAGCAGAGCCACCTACCTGCACATTGTCCATTTTGATAGTATACTTGTACTGATCCACATTATTCATGTCTGTAGCAATCTCACCACGGCTGTTCGCCATAATCTGTCCTTCAGTATTCATCATGAAGCCCTTTGCTGTACCATTCCAGCGCCAGTCTCCCCAAGAGAACATACCGTTAACTTCCATCCAACGGAAAGGTTTAGCTATGAAGTCAAGCTCTATACCCATATGGTTTGCCTGCGCACCGCTCATGTTCATAGTCCAGCGCTGAGAAGCTCCATTCGCATCTTCATAAGATCCGGTATCATATAAAGCTTTGTCTTTCCACATAGTATAGTAAGCATTCACATTAGCTGTAAAATAATGGCTACGGTATCCATAACCTAATTCAAAAGAATAAACCTTCTCGTTCTTGGCATCGGGATTGCGTTCGTGCGAACTCTGAGAATTGATAAAAGTATTATCAAAAATAGGCGCACGACTGATGAATCCGGTATTGAAGAATACATTATTATACTCATCGAGATTATAATTCAAACCCGCTTTCAGGTTTCCGCCCAAATAATGTTTCTTTGAAGATACCTGCTTGTCGCCACTATAATAGAAACGGTCTTTACGCCAATAACTGGTGTTAGTAAGACCACCCGACACAAAAGCACTCACTTTATCTTTATTATATTCCAGCTGAGCAAAGCCACCTTCGTACATCACAAAACCATCATAATCGCGGCGAATCACATCACCAACGCCTAACTTCTGATTTACCCAAGAAGCAACACCACCGTTTTGGCTATTCTCAGCTAATACAGTTTTACGGTTATAAGAGTCCACATAATACTGTCCTCCGAAAAGGTCAGTAATCACATTCTTGTGCAATCCTTTATAGTAACGGAAGTCAATACCACCATAGAAATCAAAGTAATCACCAAGCTTGGTAGTATAGGTAGAAATCAAACCTGTCCAAAAGTGGTCGTTCGAAGCTTTGTTCATAATCATCAACGAACCATTATAGTTAGGCATACCGCTTACGTTCACCGGATTAGTATAGTTATCAGCATTGAGTTTATCTACGGCATCGTAATCGAAAGTACCGTCAGGACAACGGAACTGAGTATTCACTGTACCATCATTGGCCGTACCATACCAAGAGCTGCTGTAGCCTGTCACACCTGTACCACTATAACCTGCACCCGTACCGATAGACATATAAGCAGCCGTACTGAGACTTGACTTATGGTCAATCTGCCACAAGTGGTTAAGCGACATCTGAGGTTTGTGATACTCATTGCGTGAAGAATTCATCACTTGACCATTGCGATAACCAAAAGTAGAGTTATAACGATACGGGCTCTCTTCACCCATCCATTGTTTCACACGCTGATATTCTTTAATATTCAACCCGTTCGGCATACTACGCTGATTATGCCACTGAGGTGCACCAAAAGCGGTAAATGAAAGCTGATGATTATCGTTGAAACGCTTTGCCACACTCATAAACCAAGTATAGGCTTCAGATTCTGTGCCTTGAATATAACCATCTCGCGAATCTCTAGCACCTAACAAAGTAAAGGCCCAACCATCTTTTGTAAGGCCAGAAGATACGCTGAACATCACCTTATTGTAACCGTCGTTACCCATACCATAAGAGATAAATCCACCCATCTTGGCATCAGTGGTCTTGGTGATAATATTTTGCGAACCACCCACCGAAGGAGTAGAAACCTTGCTGGCACCAAGTCCGCGCTGCACTTGAATACTGCTAGCTACATCAATCAGACCACCCCAGTTACTCATATACACTTTCTGGTTCTCCATACCGTTCATAGGCACACCATTAATCATCATAGCCACATATTCCGACTTAAAGCCACGAATCTTTATGTTAGAATCACCATAGCCACCACCTTCATTAGAGGCATAAACACCCGGCGTCGACTTCAAAATCTGTGGCAACTCCTGCGAACCAATTTTATCCTCAATAGATATGGGATTCACAGTAGATACAGCCACTGGGGTCTTACGGGCTACTGCCACAGACGAAGTAATCACCACGTCCTTCAACACCACCGCATCCGGCTCCATTTGAATAGCACCCAAATCAACAGAAGCACCCTTCTGTGTTATTTTCTTCTTGAGGTCTTTAAAACCTACATACTTGAACACCAATGTTCCACCTTGAGCAACACCTTGCTTAAAATAACCATCAATGTCAGTCACAGTTCCTTGTGAAGTGCCTTCTACCATAACAGCAGCGCCCACTAACGGTTCTCCTGTTTCTGAGTCAACAAGCTGCCCCCTCACTGTAGTCTGGGCAAATGCCGCAGCACTGCATACAGACAGCACAGCCACCAACAGGAAATGAATTAGATGTTTTTTCATACTTCTGTTTTTTGTTAATTAAATGTGTTAATTACGAATGTTAATTAAGTATTAAATACTGTTTTAAGACGCAAATATAATTAATAAGATTTAGATTTGTATTACATTTCTGCTACAAAATTTTAGGGTATATAGGAGTTATTGAAACTTTTTATAACAAAAAAGCCCTACAAGTTTTTTGCAGGGCTTTCTATTTGTCATAAAAATATTAGTTATGCTATCAGATTCTTACTGTTATCAGTCATTCATCAGCTTTCTATAACGTACACGGGTAGGTTCTTCTTTCCCTAAACGTTTCTGTTTATTTTCCTCATATTCTGAATAAGAGCCTTCGAAATAGAAGACATTGGAGTCACCTTCGAACGCAAGTATATGAGTGCAAATACGGTCGAGGAACCAACGGTCGTGACTGATAATTACAGCACATCCGGCGAAATCTTCAAGACCTTCTTCAAGAGCGCGAAGTGTGTTCACGTCAATGTCATTAGTAGGTTCGTCCAGTAACAACACGTTACCCTCTTCCTTCAGAGCCATAGCAAGATGCAGACGGTTACGTTCACCCCCCGAAAGTACACCGCAAAGCTTCTCCTGATCTCCACCGGAGAAGTTGAAACGTGACAGGTAGGCACGTGCATTGATATCACGTCCACCCATACGAATCAGTTCCGTGCCACCGGAAATAACCTGGTACACGCTCTTGTTCGGGTCGATATCGCTGTGTTGCTGGTCGACATAAGCTACCTTTACGGTCTCTCCTACTTCAAACTCACCTTTATCTACCGTTTCCAGCCCCATAATCAACCTGAACAGTGTTGTTTTACCCGCACCATTAGGACCGATTACACCCACAATGCCGTTGGGTGGAAGCATGAAGTTAAGATCATCGAACAGAAGTTTGTCGCCATAGGCTTTTGCCACGTGTTTCGCTTCGATAACCTTATTTCCAAGACGCGGACCATTAGGGATAAAGATTTCAAGTTTTTCTTCTTTCTCCTTGATATCTTCATTCATCAGTTTATCGTAAGAATTCAAACGTGCCTTACCTTTCGCCTGACGTGCTTTAGGAGCCATACGCACCCAGTCCAACTCGCGTTCCAATGTCTTGCGACGCTTGCTGGCGGTTTTCTCTTCCATTTCCATGCGCTTGGTCTTTTGTTCCAACCAGCTGGAATAGTTACCTTTCCAGGGGATACCTTCGCCACGGTCGAGCTCAAGAATCCAACCTGCCACATGGTCGAGGAAGTAACGGTCGTGGGTTACGGCAATCACCGTACCTTCATATTGCTGCAAATGTTGTTCCAGCCAATCGATGGATTCAGCGTCAAGGTGGTTGGTAGGTTCGTCCAGCAACAGTATATCGGGCTTCTGCAACAGTAAGCGGCAAAGTGCCACACGGCGACGCTCACCTCCCGAAAGATGGTCTACAGTTGCGTCTTCGGGCGGACAACGGAGGGCATCCATAGCGCGTTCCAGTTTACTGTCGAGATTCCAAGCATCAGTTGCATCGATGATATCCTGAAGTTCTCCCTGACGGGCAAAAAGCTTATCCATCTTGTCGGCATCCTCGTAATACTCCGGCAGACCGAATTTCTGGTTAATCTCTTCGTACTCAGCGAGTGCATCCACAATGGGTTGTACGCCTTCCATAACAATTTCTTTTACGGTTTTCGTAGGATCCAGGTAAGGTTCCTGAGCCAGATAGCCCACTGAGTAACCCGGTGAAAACACCACTTCGCCCTGATAAGACTTGTCCAACCCGGCGATAATCTTCAGCAAGGTAGATTTACCGGAGCCATTCAGACCGATGATGCCAATCTTTGCACCATAAAAGAACGAAAGGTAGATGTTCTTCAGCACCTGCTTGTTGTTCTGTTGAATGGTCTTGTTCAGCCCTACCATAGAAAAGATAATCTTTTTATCGTCAACTGTTGCCATAAAGTTTTTAAGTGTATTATATTAATAATGTATATGCTATTCTCATTCGATGAATATCGGGCAAAGATAGCAAAAAAAGAGATATTCTTTTGCATTTTCAAAAAATGTCTCTATCTTTGCGCCCGCTTAACAGCAATAAAGGATTGATTCAGTAGCTCAGCAGGTAGAGCACAACACTTTTAATGTTGGGGTCCTGGGTTCGAGCCCCAGCTGGATCACAGAAAACAAAAAAGCCTCTGCAAGTCAGAGGCTTTTTCTTTTTGATAGCAATTTCAATCTCCACTAAATCCGTCAGACAGGCTCCCTACCAGCAGAGCTCAGGAAACAGTTTCAAAAGTTAAATAAAAACAATCGCTCACCTTTTCCAAAAGATTTCGTACATTTACAGCATCTGACATTAGTGTCAGACTAATATATCTGATTTTTATTATTTATATACCAAATCAGCAGAATTCTATTATGGATACTTACAAAGTCGGCCTGGATATCGGCTCTACTACCGCTAAAATAATAGTGCTGGATAAGAGTGAGAGAAATGTCCTTTTCTGCAAATATGAAAGGCATCAGGCAAAAGTTCAGGAATGCCTACTGGCATTTTTCCATCAGCTGAAAGAACAGATGGACGATGTTACTTTATCAATCAATATCACCGGTTCAGTAGGCATGGGAATTGCAGAGAAATACTCTCTGCCTTTCGTGCAGGAAGTGGTAGCGGCAGCCCAATATATCCGGCAGAATCATCCCGGAATATCTTCCATGATCGACATCGGAGGAGAAGATGCCAAAGTCGTCTTCTTCCAGAATAATCAAGCCACCGATTTACGGATGAACGGAAACTGTGCCGGAGGAACAGGGGCATTTATCGATCAGATGGCCATATTATTGGGAGTATCGATGGATGAACTGAACGGACTAGCTCTCCGGGCAACACGAGTGCATCCGATAGCTTCCCGATGTGGTGTATTCTGTAAGACGGATATTCAGAATCTGATAGCCAAGAATATACCGAAAGAAGATATCGCGGCTTCCATTTTCCATGCTGTAACGGTGCAAACCATCGTTACACTTGCGCATGGATGTGATATTGTTGCTCCGATATTACTTTGCGGAGGACCGTTGACATTTATTCCGGCACTCAGGAAATCATTCGCCAACTATTTGCAGTTATCAGAGGAGAACGATTTTCTGCTGCCGGAGAAAAGTAATCTTATTCCAGCCTGGGGAGCAGCACTGGCAGAGAACTCCCGGAAAATGAAAATAACTGAGTTAATCGGACTTCTGGAAAATCTATCAGAAAAGGCATACCAGCCACAAAACAGCCTTCCACCTTTTTTCAAGGATGAAACGGAATATCTGCAATGGAAGGACAGGTTGGCACAATATGATGTGCAACGGACGGAATTAACATCCGGAATACAACAGGCTACCATAGGAATAGATTCCGGCTCTACCACCACCAAAATAGTAGTGCTTGATGAAAATAACCGTATCCTGTACTCCTACTATCACGACAACAAAGGAAATCCGATAAAAGCCGTGGAAGAAGGATTGCAGAAACTGCATAAAGAATGTCAGGAAAAAGGGACGATCCTGCAAATCAAAGGAGGATGCTCCACCGGATACGGAGAGGATCTGATAAAAGCTGCCTTCCAGATGGATGCCGGTATCATTGAAACCATAGCCCATTACATGGCTGCCAAACATATAAATAAGGATGTATCTTTCATCCTGGACATCGGCGGACAGGATATGAAAGCCATTTTCACAAATGGCGGAATTATCAACCGGATTGAAATAAACGAGGCTTGCTCATCCGGATGCGGTTCTTTTATCAGCACCTTTGCACAGTCACTGGACTACAAAGTGGAGGACTTCGCCAAAGCGGCTTGTTTCTCAAAAGCTCCGTGTGATCTGGGAACACGCTGCACCGTTTTCATGAATTCCAAAGTGAAACAAGTGCTCCGTGAAGGGGCATCCGTGGCGGATATAGCGGCCGGTCTTTCTTACTCTGTCGTAAAGAACTGCCTGTATAAGGTGCTTCAACTTAAAAAGCCGGATGAACTTGGAAAACATATCGTGGTGCAAGGTGGAACCATGCGCAATGATGCCATCGTACGAGGTCTGGAGAAGCTGACAGGAAAAGAAGTATTCCGTAGTGATTGTCCCGAATTAATGGGTGCTCTGGGCTGTGCACTTTATGCAAAGCAACTTAAGACGGCCAAAGTTACAAATCTGGAAGATATGATGCATCAGGCCCAATTCACTTCCCGACAGGTTCAGTGCAACGGATGTGAAAACCAATGTGCCATCACCCGGTATGCTTTCGGTAATGGAGAACATTATTTCTCCGGCAATAAATGCGAAAAGGTATTTACCAATAAAGGGAATGTTTCGGAGAAAGGCGTAAATGCTTATGAAAAGAAAATCGAACTTCTGTTTGACCGGCAAGTAAATATAGCCGCTCCACTACTGACCGTAGGTATTCCCCGCTGCCTGAATATGTATGAAGAATATCCCTTCTGGCATTCTTTGTTCACAGAGTGTGGCATCCGGGTATGCCTGTCGGATGCTTCGACATTCAATAAATATGAGAAGGCGGCCAATATGGTAATGTCCGACAATATCTGTTTCCCTGCAAAACTGGTGCACAGCCATATCCAAAACCTTATCGAATACAAAGTAGACCGGATATTTATGCCGTTTGTCATATTCGAAGAAATCGATAAGCAACAACAGAACAGTTACAACTGCCCCATTGTGTCCGGATATTCACAGGTTATCAAGAATGTCCAGACAGATAACTTACCGATTGACCATCCGGCCATCACTTTCAAGGATACAGGATTACTGTATAAGCAATGCCGTGACTACCTGAGCACACTGGGTGTACAAGAGCAGGTAGTAAAGAAAGCATTCGACCATGCACTGAAAGCACAAGACGCTTTTGAAAAAGAGCTTATCGCCTATAACCGGCAAATAGTTGAAGAAGGAAATAAAAAGCAGAAGCTGATTATTCTCCTTGCCGGACGTCCATATCATTCGGACCCGTTGGTACAACATAAGATTTCGAATATGATCAGCGCTATGGGCGTTTATGTCATTACAGATGATATCGTCCGTCATCAGGATATTCCACTGAAGGAGGTGAATTTTCTGGCTCAATGGGCATTTACCAACCGTATTTTGAAATCAGCCAAATGGGCAGCGCAGCAGGGAAATCACGTGCAATATATGCAGCTGACTTCTTTCGGATGTGGACCGGATGCCTTTCTGATAGACGAAATACGCACTTTACTGAAGCAGTACAATAAAAATCTTACTTTATTGAAGATAGACGACGTTAGTAACACCGGTTCCATCAAACTGCGTGTACGTTCGCTGGTAGAGAGTCTGCACATCAGTTTGCAACAAGCTGAAGAGAGACAGGTACAGAAACCTTTATCCCTCCCTCTTTTCACCAAAAAGGACAGAAAGAAGAAGATTATCGCCCCATTCTTCACCCCTTTTATATCACCACTTATTCCTTCCATTTTTAAAGTGGCAGGATATGAAATGGAGACTCTGCCCATAAGCGATGAATGTTCGTGCGACTGGGGTTTGAAGTATTCCAACAATGAAGTTTGCTATCCGGCTACACTGATTGTGGGTGACATCGTGAAAGCTTTTAAGGAAGGACGATATGACCCGGACAACACTTGTGTAGCCATTACGCAGACGGGAGGGCAATGCCGTGCCAGCAACTACATCTCTTTAATAAAAAAAGCATTGATAGAAAACGGATACACTCATACTCCCATTCTGTCAATAGCATTCGGCAGCGGAATAGATAATCAGCAACCGGGCTTCAAAGTAAATTGGCTGAAAGTATTGCCAATAGCGCTTGCCGCTGTTCTATACAGCGACTGCATAGCTAAATTCTATTACGCCGCCGTTGTCCGTGAGAAAAAGCCGGGACAGGCAGCTAAATTAAAAGATATGTACCTGGAAGCGGCAAAGCCTCTTATCCTGAAAAACAGACCGGAAGATTTGCTCAGTTATTTATCTCTGGCAGTTGACGAATTCAATCAGATCTGTCAGCAAAAATCATGCCCCAAGGTGGGTGTGGTAGGAGAAATCTTCCTAAAGTTCAATCCTTTTGCACAAAAAGATATCACCACATGGCTCATAGACAGAGGTATAGAGGTGGTTCCTCCATTGATGACAGACTTTTTCATGCAAAGTTTCGTCAATATGAAAGTAAACCAGGATAGTCATATAAAAAAGAAATATATTCCTGATTTCGCTATCGACTGGCTTTATGGAAAAGTTCAGAAACAAATTGATAAAATCAACAAGATAGGAAAAGCCTTCCTGTACTTTCAACCTTTTGAAAATATTTACGAGAAAGCGGAAAAAGCCAAACAGGTTATATCGCTGAACACGCAGTTCGGTGAAGGCTGGCTGATTGCCGGAGAGATGTCGTCTTTTGCCAGTCAGGGCATTAATCATGTCATCAGTTTGCAACCATTCGGGTGTATAGCTAACCATATTGTGGAAAAGGGAATAGAAAAACGTATAAAGTCTGTCTACCCTCAGATAAATATATTATCTTTAGATTTTGACAGTAGCGTCAGCGATGTAAATATCACCAATCGCCTGTTACTTTTTGTTGATAACATAAAATAAATAAGACCATGGGAGCTACAGAAAACAATGAGTTGGAATATCAAATAATTGAAACAGCGAAACAGCTTTTTATAGAAAAAGGCTTCGTTGAAACCAGCATGAGTGATATTGCCGCAAAAGTAGGAATAAACCGTCCTACCCTACACTACTATTTCAGGACAAAAGACAGAATGTTTCAAGCTGTATTCGGTTCGATAGTGATGTCGCTATTACCGAAAGTACAGGAAATAATACAGCAGGAACTGCCGTTCATAGATCGCGTAAGTCTTATATTGGATAAGTATATAACACTCTTCACCGAAAACCCTGACATGCCAAAGTTTATATGCGGGGAAATACAGCGCGATGTCAACCACCTGCTTGATGCAGCTAAGGAAATGCAGTTTGAAGAGACGTTCCTGATTATAAAGGAACGACTGCTCATGGAAATGGAAGCAGGCAGACTAAAGAAAGTACCCATACATACAGTATTCATAACTTTCTATGGTTTGCTTACTTTTCCTTTGATTACAAAAAATTTGATCACCAGCATATTCCTGAAAGATACTACCGATTTTTCGGTTTTTATGCTGGAGTGGAAGCAATATATTCTTTTTCATTTGATGAATTTGCTGGGTATTGAGAAGGAAAATTGATTGTTACTCATATACATAACCGATAAAAAAGTATAGTATGAAAACGATTCGAATTATTTTCTCCTTATTGCTGATAACTGCAATGAGTATGCCTACTCTTTCGGCACAAACTAAGAAAGAGAAAAAAGAACTGAAGAAGCAGGCCGTTGAAAAACTGGTCACATCCGGGAAGTATAAAATAAATGTAAACAGAGCTCTTCCTGCACGAGGACGGTCTGTTACACTAACTTCACCGTACTCTGTGGAAATAAGAAATGATTCCGTTATATCTTATCTGCCTTACTATGGGCGTGCTTACTCTATTCCTTATGGCGGTGGAGAAGGGCTAAACTTTAAAGCTCCACTCACCGACTATAAGTTGGAGTGGGACAAGAAGGAAACAGCCAAGATAAAGTTCTCTGCACGAAGTGAGGAGGATAAGTTCGATTTCAGTATAGACGTTTTCAGTAACGGATCATCTTCGATATTCGTGAATATGCAGAACCGTCAGTCCATCAGTTTCCAGGGAGAACTGGATATGCCGGAAAAAATCAACCAATGATTACCTTTGTACATGATATCTTTTTAAATTTATGTATAAAGAATACCAACCCTGCGCACTACTCTCTCCCTATATAGACAAGTATTGGGAATTCAAAGGGAATCCGGAGTACGGAATGCGTATCAACATACTTCCTGATGGATGTACAGACTTTATCTTCACCCTTGGGGAAGCAACACAAGCGGTAAATAGCAGTCTGACCATGAAGCCTTATCGTGCTTATTTTATAGGTCCGATGAATAGCTATTCGGAATTGGTAGCGTATGCGGAAACGGTTCACATGTTAGGGGTTCGCTTCCTACCTTGTGGACTATCCCGTTTTATCCGTCTGCCACTGCACGAACTGACTAACCTGAGAATCAGTGCAGACGAGGTAACCTGCTTTTTCGATACTTCTTTTGCAGAAAGGCTATGCGAAGAAGACTGTTTAGAAAATAGGATAAAGATCATAGAAGAATTATTTATCAAATCTCTTTATAAACACGACTTACCGACAGATCCGCAGATTGTATTTGCAATAAAACAGATTAACCGGCATCAGGGAAAACTGTCCGTGCAGTCATTGATGGAGAATATTTGTCTGTGCCAGCGACAATTTGAACGCAAATTCAAGATGAACACAGGTTATACCCCGAAAATATACAGCAGAATCATGAAATTCAAGAACGCGGTGGATTTATTAAGGGGCACTACCAGTGACAATCTGCTCTCTACTGCTATCCATGCAGGCTATTATGACGTGCCACACCTCTCAAGAGAAATTAAAAGGTTATCCGGCAATACTCCCTACTCTTTCCTTTCTATTCCTCTGACAGAAGAAGATGTCACACTGACTTACGTAGAAGCATAAATGTCGTTTTTGTACAATGCAGGAATATCTCCGACTACCTATATTTGCACCATTCAATTAACAAAACAAATTCTGCATTATGGAAACAATGAGAGAAAAAGCCGCACAAATGTTGCGCGAAAGTGAAGTAGTCGTTCTGACCTCAGTAAATAAAGAAGGATATCCACGCCCCGTACCTATGAGTATGGTTAAGTCCGAAGACATTTCAACAGTATGGATGTCAACCGGAAGCGACTCCGTGAAGACCGAGGATTTTCGCAAAAATCCGAAAGGCGGACTATGCTTCTATGCACAGGGAAACAGTGTTTGCATGACAGGTGATGTGGAAGTAATCACAGACCAAAATGTAAAACAAGAGCTTTGGCAAGACTGGTTCATCAATCATTTTCCCGGTGGACCGACCGATCCCAACTATGTAATACTGAAATTTACAGCAAACCACGCCACTTACTGGATTGACGGAAAGTTCATCCACAAGAAAGTTTAATGGAACCCTGTCGAAGGAATTCAACTCAATAGACAGAAAAGCGACCGGCAGCGTGGTTATTAACAAATAATCCGTAAATTTGCAGCCCGAAATTTAGAGACTGTAAAGAATGCAAGGAACAAAGAACCTGACTAAAGGTCCCATTAACCGCCAACTATTCAATCTGGCGATGCCTATTATGGCTACCTCGTTCATCCAGATGGCATACAGCCTGACGGACATGGCATGGGTAGGCCGTATAGGTAGTGAAGCTGTTGCCGCCGTTGGTGCAGTGGGAATATTGACGTGGATGTCCGGCTCCATAGCCTTGCTAAATAAAGTAGGTTCGGAAGTCAGCGTAGGACAATCCATAGGTGCGCGCAACGAACAGGATGCCCGACAGTTTGCTTCGCACAACATCAGTATCGCCTTGCTCATCTCCATCTGCTGGGCTGCTTTGCTATTCTTGTTTGCCAATCCCATCCTGCGTATATTCGAGCTGAAAGAGCATATCACGGAAAATGCCGTGACTTACTTGCGTATTGTCTCAACAGGACTACCGTTCGTGTTTCTGTCCGCAGCCTTCACCGGAATATACAATGCGGCAGGACGAAGTAAAACACCCTTCTATATCAGCGGCACAGGATTGATTATGAATATCATACTCGATCCGCTTTTCATCTTCGGTTTCGGCTGGGGAACGGTAGGTGCAGCACTTGCCACATGGCTGGCCGAGGCTACGGTATTCGGTATATTCATCTATAAGCTACGCTATAAGGACGATCTGTTAGGTGGATTTCCCTTCCTGACACGTCTCAAAAAGAAATATACCCGGCGTATATTCAAGTTGGGACTTCCGGTTGCCACACTGAATACTTTGTTCGCTTTTGTCAATATGTTCCTTTCACGTACAGCTTCGGAACAAGGTGGACACATTGGTCTTATGGCCTTTACCACCGGAGGACAAATAGAAGCCATCACCTGGAATACTTCACAAGGCTTCTCTACCGGACTAAGCACTTTCATTGCACAAAACTATGCCGCCGGAGAGAAGTCAAGGGTAAAGAAAGCCTGGTACACTACATTATGGATGACGTCCATATTCGGCACACTATGTTCGCTGCTGTTTATCTTTTTCGGAAGCGAGGTATTCTCTATTTTCGTACCCGAACCGGAAGCATTTCGCGTAGGTGGTGACTTCCTGCGCATAGACGGTTATTCACAACTCTTCATGATGCTGGAAATCACCATGCAAGGGGTCTTCTACGGATTAGGAAGAACGATTCCTCCTGCCATCATCAGTATATCATGCAACTATATGCGTATTCCCGTAGCACTGTTCCTGGTACACATGGGAATGGGCGTAGACGCCATATGGTGGGCTGTAAGTGCAACAACTATTGCCAAAGGAATTATCCTTACCGCGTGGTTTATATTGATAAAGAGAAAAATACTCTAAAAATGCAGAACAAAAGACCTAAACATAATTACAATAGAATTGTTATATAACTAACTTTGCATTACAAACATAGTAACATTTTAAAAGAATTAAGTATGAAAAAGATTAAGATTAGTGTACTGCTATTGAGCGGTGCCATATTATTAGGAAGTTGCAGCACAATGAATAACACTGCCAAAGGTGGTGTGATAGGTGGTGGATCGGGCGCTGCTGCCGGTGCCATTATCGGTGGATTGATCGGTAAAGGTAAGGGTGCGGCTATTGGTGCAGCAGTAGGTGCAGCAGTAGGTACGGGTGCAGGTGTTGCCATCGGCCATAAGATGGATAAGAAGGCTGCCGAAGCTGCTAAGATTGAAGGCGCACAGGTAGAGAAAGTAACAGATACCAATGGCCTTGCCGCTGTAAAGGTTACTTTTGAATCAGGTATCCTGTTTGGCTTCAATTCATCTACATTGAGCAATACTTCCAAGTCTTCTCTGCGCGAACTGGCCCAGATATTGAAAGAAGACCCTACAACAGATATTGCAATCGTAGGCCATACGGATAAAGTAGGTACATATGAAGCTAACATGAAGGTTTCAAAAGACCGTGCATATACCGTAGAGAATTATCTGCAAGATTGCGGTGTGTCTCCTTCACAGTTCAAGAAAGTGGAAGGCGTAGGCTACAATCAGTATGACGACAGCATGTCAGCCAGCCAGAATCGCCGCGTAGATATTTATATGTACGCCAGCGAGCAGATGATTAAGAATGCAGAAGCAGGCAAGTAAGTTACGAGCTACAAAAGGCTACGAGCTACAGGTTATTGCGCTATCAGTCCGAAAGGCACTTGTAGCTTGTAACTTGTAACTCGTAGCTTTTTAACATTAAAAACCACGACAATGAGTATAAAGAAAGTCTTGCGGATAGTCCGCAACCTGATACTCTTTTTCTTTATTTCCACTATTCTGGCAGTGGTGCTGTATCGCTTTATCCCTGTTTACACCACTCCCCTCATGGTAATCCGCAGTACCCAGCAACTCTTCAAAGGCGAAAAGCCGGTATGGCATCATACTTGGGTTCCTTTCGATAAGATCTCCCCTCACTTACCGATGGCAGTTATCGCTTCGGAAGATAATCGCTTTGCCACCCACAACGGCTTCGATTTCGAAGAGATAAAAAAAGCCATGAAAGAGAATGAAACCCGCAAACGGAAACGGGGTGCCAGTACTATTAGCCAACAGACCGCAAAGAATGTATTCCTTTGGCCGCAATCCTCATGGGTACGAAAGGGATTCGAAGTTTATTTCACCTGGTTGATAGAGCTATGCTGGTCGAAAGAACGGATTATGGAAGTCTATCTCAACTCCATCGAAATGGGACAAGGTATTTATGGAGCAGAAGCTGCCGCCAAATATAAGTTCCATACCACTGCCGCCAAACTGACTGCGGGACAATGTGCATTGATAGCGGCAACACTCCCCAATCCGATACGTTTTGATTCGGCGCATCCGTCAGCTTACATTCTGCGGAGACAGTCGCAAATCCTGAGATTGATGAAGTTGGTTCCCAAATTTCCTCCGGTAGAAAAGAAAGAAGTCAAGAAGCAGAAGACTGAGAAGAGGAAAAAGAAATAATCTGTGTATATTTGTATGCTTAATATGGTAAGGAATGAAAAAAATCTTGTCGCTATTCTTGATTTGTATCATCTGTTGCGGGGTGCATGCCCAGCGTACGGAGGTTTATAATCAGCATATACATACGGTGCAGGTCATTGCCAACAATGATTATATGTCGCCTGCCGTCATCCGGCTAGGAGAGAATGAAACTGTAGAAATATCTTTCGACCACCTGACTCACGATTACCACCGCTACCAGTACATCCTCACGCACTGCAATGCGGACTGGACACCTTCGGATCTTTCCGAAACAGAATACCTGGATGGTTTCAATGACAATCCGATAGAAGATCATGATATTTCCGTCAATACTACCCTGCCCTACACGCATTACCGTCTGACACTTCCTAACGACCAGGTACAACTGAAACTTTCGGGTAACTACCGTCTGACAGTTTATGACGATGCGGATGGAAAGGATAAGCCGGCTTTCACTACCTGTTTCCGGGTATTGCAAAAGGAGGTGAACGTATCGGCACAAGTCAGCAGTGACACTGAGATAGACCGGAATAAGACGCACCAGCAGGTGAGTTTTAGCATTCAGTATAAAGGATATCCTATCCGCAATCCGCAGAATGAAGTCAAAGTACACGTTTTACAGGATAATCGTACGGATAACTGGGTAACAAATCTGCATCCTTCCTATATTGGTCCCGATCAGCTACGTTACGAACATAACCGGGCCTTGATATTTTCTGCGGGAAACGAATACCGGCGTTTTGAAATGGTGAGCACCCGCTATGCTTCGCAAGGTGTGGAGAGTATTCGTTATCATGCTCCTTACTATCATGTCACACTCCGTCCGGACGAGCCTCGCTTACTAAACTACAGTTACGATCAGGATCAGAACGGACGCTTCGTAATACGATATGACGAGGCAGTAGATAATGCTACGGAAGCTGATTACTTCTTCGTTCATTTCTCTCTGCTATGGGAGAACCCGCTAACTGAAGGGAACTTCTATCTGCAAGGAGCTTTTACTTATGATAATTTTAATGAAGAGAGTCGGTTGAAGTATAATGCAGAAACGCATGCTTATGAATGCACGCAATTGCTGAAACAGGGAGCGTATAATTATCAATACTTATATGTGGCTCCCGGTACCACTGCAGGAAGTACCGCACAGGCAGAAGGGAATTTCTATGAGACAGAGAATGAATATCTGATCCTTGTTTACCACCGGGCCTTTGGAGAAAGATACGACAGGCTGATCGGGATGCAACAGGTGAAATAGTTACGAGCTACAAGCTACGAGTGTTTTTCAGCGTAACAGTGCAGCAACTCGTAGTTTGTAGCTCGTAACTCGTAACTATCTAATATGCGTGTCCTCCATCTTTCATTTCCTTTTCACTAATCTTATGTATATCAATACTTCTCCAAGCATAGAAGATATACGCAAGAACAAACGGAACCAGGAAGGAAACATAGAACATTACCCTCAGTGTAAACTGGCTGGAGCAACTGTTTGCCAACGTCAGTGAACTCTGTAAATCATTGGTAGAAGGATAATAAGCCGTATTATTATATCCTGCAACCAGCAACAATGCAAGTACCGCCAGCACCGTACCTATGCCCGTAAACCAGATACCTTTATCAAACTTTGTCTTCAACAAACTCTTTCCTATACCGAACAGCACCAGCACCACTCCTATCAGAAACAGCACCAGTACCAGCGGCATTTCGATAAAGTTCGTCAGATACTTATACGGTTCCATAAAGACTTCACCCGTCTCCGGATTCACCGCATATCCATCTGCCAACAGCGTGCGGATAACAAACGACAGGAAGAACACCAGGAACAGCACGGAATTACCTATCAACGAACGTCGGCTACGCGCCACCAGATCCTTATCATCAATATTATTAATAAAGTAAAGAGCTCCCAGAATACGAGCCAGGAAGAACACTGCCAACCCAAGCACTACATTCCACGGGTTAGCCAACGCATCCAGACCATGCCAGCCATTTGCCCAATGACTGATAACCGGCATCACCGTATTCGTCATATTCCCCTTATCGATATAAAACTCCGAACCGGTAAAAAACGTAGCCACCGCACCGCCCAGCAGCACCGGACCTACTACTCCATTAATCACCAGGAATGTACGGTATGTATTCTTTCCCAGCAGATTTCCCGCCTTGCTCTGGAACTCATAGCTGACAGCCTGCAACACAAAGCTGAACAGAATAATCATCCAAAGCCAGTACGCACCACCAAAACTTGTACTATAAAACAATGGGAAAGATGCAAAGAACGCACCACCAAACGTTACCAGCGTAGTGAACGTAAACTCCCACTTCCGCCCGGTAGAGTTAATCATCATTTTCCTGTGCTCTTCCGTCTTGCCCAGGCAGAAAATAAGCGAATTACCACCCTGCACAAACAGCAGGAATACAAGAAGGGCTCCCAGCAATGATACCACGAACCACCAATATTGTTGTAGAAAAACGTAGGTCATAAGATTTACGATTTATAATTTATGATTTATAATTTATGGGGGATGATTTATGATTTATAGAGAATAGAATATGATTTATACCACGCCATAATTCCGCATGGTATAAATCTTAAATCATAAATCTTATAAATCTTCTCCTTCCGGTCCTTTCTTTATCGCTTTCAGCAAGATACCGATTTCGGCTATCAGCATGACGGTAAACAATACAAGGAAGATGAAGAATGTTGTCTGCACGGAGCCGACATCCAACTTTGAGATAGCTGCATTTACAGGCAGCATATCCTGTATGGCCCATGGCTGACGTCCACATTCGGCAACCACCCATCCGGCTTGTCCGGCCAGATAACCCAACGGAATAGTCAGCAGAGCTACCCAGTGCATCCATTTCATTTTTGACAAATCCCGCTTGTATGCCAGGAACAATACAACTATAAAGAATAGTATAAAGTATCCGCCCAACATCACCATCACACGAAATGCATAGAATGTCAGTGGCACATTAGGAACCAGTTCATTTACATCCTTAATATATCCATAACCAAAATAAGCTACATTTTCCTTCAACACCTTGGCAGCTTCCACAGCTTCGGCATCGTTATCCGCAGCCTGTGCGGCACGATAAGCTGCCAGCGCACCAATCGCTGTTTTCCCGCGTTCTATCTTCTCCTCGGCAGAAAGTGCCTGCGTTCCGTCTTTCAACTGATAACCACCCTCAATAAGGTCCGTGATACCGGGCACGAATCCATCCAACTTCCTTTCCGCCAGCAATGAAAGCATCTTTGGTATCTCTATTCTGAACAGGAAAGGATCCTGTCCGTCATTATAAGTCTTTTTTTCAGGATTCAACATACCGATGGCAACCAATCCGGCCCCCTGCTGCCCCTCATAATATCCTTCCATGGCAGCCAGCTTCATCGGCTGCGTCTGTGCCACCTGATAACCCGAGCCGTCTCCCGTCCATGCAGAGAGCAGGGCCGAAACCAAACCTACCCAGGCAGCTATCTTTATGCTGGACAATGCGAACTTCTTATTCCGCTTCTTCAGCAGAAACCAGCACGCCACACCTACCACAAACACGGCACCCAGCACCCAGCCGGACAACACCGTATGGAAAAACTTATTCACCGCCGTAGGCGACAAAGCCACTGCCCAAAAGTCCACCATCTCATTTCTCACTGTATCCGGATTGAACTCCATCCCCATCGGATTTTGCATCCATGCATTTGCCACAAGTATCCACCAGGCCGAAATCGTAGCACCAAGTCCCGTCAGCCAGGTAGATGCCAGGTGGAACTTCTTGCTCACCTTGTCCCAGCCAAAGAACATGACCGCAATGAAAGTAGCCTCCATAAAGAAGGCCAGAATGCCTTCGATAGCAAGCGGCGCCCCGAAGATATCGCCCACAAACCAGCTGTAATTGCTCCAGTTGGTTCCGAACTCAAACTCCAGAATCAGTCCCGTCGCCACACCTATGGCAAAGTTGATACCGAATAGTTTCATCCAAAACTTGGCGGTGCGTTTCCAAAACTCATCACCCGTACGATAATACATAGTCTCCATGATACCCATGATGACTGCCAGCCCTAGCGTGAGCGGCACAAAAATCCAATGATAAATAGCGGTCAGTGCAAATTGTGCCCTCGACCAGTCAATCAGAGAAGTGTCGATGTGTTCAAGCATAAGAAATCGAGTTATAGTTATTAATTGTTAGTTGCTTTACTCAGAAGTTAAAGGAGTTATTGCTTTACTCAAGGCGGATCACCAATAGCACGATGGATGAGTTCCCTGCCCACATACTCTTCTTTATCTCCGCCTACGGCCGGCGTATTCAGATAATTGGGAAAGAAGAAAAGGCGCAATATGAAGAACATGATGAAGAGTTTCACCAGAATAATGAACCATAAAGTTCTCCCAAGTGTCATACCTCGGAAACCATCGACGTAAAAACGCCAGATTTTCAGGACTGTATTCTTCATAATAGAAAATTTATAATCATTACAAATATAAAACTTTTATATATTAAATAACAAATAAAAGGGCAAAAAGTTAGTCATCGACACAAAAAAGCATTCCGACGACGAAAAATTCAGAACTGTCTATCTCTTTTGCGGGGCATTTTCCGACACCGTATCTTCGCAAGCGTTAAACAATATAGCATAACGAAGATATGAGAAACGTAAGAAGATTGACAGTGATAACACTCTGCGTAGCAAGCGCCTGTGTCGGCAGCACGACACTGCGGGCACAGGACGCCGCTCCCATTGCATCGCAAGAGTTAACGGCATCCGATGCCGCTCCCAAAGCTGATACTGCACTTCCCGCTCAGTGGGATTTGCAGACTTGCATCGACTATGCCTTGCAACACAACATCACCCTGAAGCGTAACCGTATCAGTGCGGAAAGCGCAGAAGTAGATGTAAAAACGGCCAAGGCTGCTCTTTTTCCCAGCCTCTCGGCAAGTATCAGCCAGCGCATTGTGAACCGCCCGAACAGTGAAAGCGGTACCATCATCAGTGGTGACAACATCACCAGCAGTAGCAGTAAAACCTCGTACAACGGCAGTTATGGCATTGATGCCAACTGGACCCTTTACAACGGTAGCAAACGTCTAAACACCATCAAGCAACAGCAACTGAACAATCGCATCGCCGAGCTCAACGTTGCCGAGAGTGAAAATTCCATTGAGGAAAGCATTGCACAGATATACGTGCAGATACTCTATGCTGCCGAAGCTGTGAAAGTGAACGAAAATACACTTGCCGTCAGCCAGGCCGAACGTGACCGCGGACAGCAATTATTGGAAGCCGGAAGCATCGCCAAGAGTGATCTTGCGCAACTGGATGCACAGGTCAGCACAGATAAATATCAGTTAGTGACGGCACAAGCCACCCTTCAAGACTACAAACTACAACTGAAACAACTACTTGAACTGGATGGTGAAAAGGAAATGAACCTCTATCTGCCCTCCCTGGGAGATGAGAATGTATTGATACCCCTACCCACCAAGACGGATGTGTATCAAGCCGCCCTCACTTTCCGCCCGGAGATAGAGTCGGGCAAACTGAATGTTAAGGCATCCGACCTTGACATCAGCATCGCTAAAGCGGGATATATTCCGACATTAAGCCTCAGCGCAGGTATCGGTACAACGAATGCCAATGGCAACGATTTTTCCTTCTCCGAACAGGTAAAGAATAATTGGAACAACTCACTGAAACTGACCGTAAGCATCCCCATCTTCACCAACCGTCAGACCAAGAGTGCCGTGCAAAAGGCCCGTCTGCAAAAGCAGACCAGTGAACTGGACTTGCAGGATCAGCAGAAAACTTTATACAAGACCATAGAAAGCCTCTGGCTGGATGCCAACAGTGCACAGCAGCAATATGTTGCCGCTGCCGAGAAACTGCGCAGTACGCAAACCAGTTACGATCTGATTCAGGAACAATTCAACCTGGGCATGAAGAATACCGTGGAACTGCTGACTGAGAAGAATAATCTGCTCAACGCACAGCAGGAAACACTGCAAGCCAAGTACATGGCAATACTGAATGCACAGTTGCTCCGCTTCTACCAGGGCGAAGGTATACAGTTGTAACCGCATGACGTAAACAAGCCTGTATGTCAGCATAATTCAGATATATAATATATCATTCAACGAGATAAGAAATAAACGAGATAAGAAATATAAGGTATGAGTAAAAAGAAAATTATCAGCTTAGCGGTCGGAGTCATTATTGTAGCCGGCATAGCTATTTGGGCATTTGGCGGACAAGCCAAAAAGCGGAAAGTGGTATATGAGACGGCCACCGTAGACCGCGCCAACATCTCCAATTCCGTGACGGCCACAGGCACTATCGAACCGGTGACCGAAGTGGAAGTAGGTACACAGGTCAGCGGTATCATCGATAGATTGTACGCAGACTATAACTCAGTAGTAACCAAGGGGCAGCTCATTGCCGAAATGGACAAAGTAACCCTGCAAAGCGAATTAGCATCGCAAAAGGCTACTTACGACGGTGCCAAAGCCGAATATGAATATCAACAGAAAAATTACGAACGTAACAAAGGATTGCATGAGAAACAACTCATCAGTGATACGGATTACGAGCAAAGTCTTTATAACTACCAGAAAGCAAAGAGCGCCTTCGACAGCAGTAAAGCCTCTCTGGCCAAAGCAGAGCGTAATCTGTCCTATGCAACCATCACCTCTCCTATCGACGGCGTTGTTATCAGCCGCGACGTGGAAGAAGGACAGACAGTAGCTTCCGGTTTTGAAACCCCGACCCTCTTCACCATCGCTGCCGACCTGACACAGATGCAGGTAGTAGCTGACGTGGATGAAGCCGATATAGGCGATGTGGAAGAAGGACAGCGTGTAAGTTTCACGGTAGACGCTTATCCGAATGATGTGTTCGAAGGAAAAGTGACACAGATTCGCCTGGGAGCCACAAGCAGTTCAAGCAGTACCACTACCACCACTACGGTAGTTACGTATGAAGTAGTCATTTCCGCCCACAATCCGGACTTGAAACTGAAACCGAGGCTGACGGCAAACATCACTATCTACACTCTGGATAAACAAGGAGTACTGAGCGTTCCGGCAAAAGCGCTGCGCTTTACGCCTGCCGTTCCACTGGTAGGATCGAATGCAGTGGTTAAAGATTGCGAAGGTGAACATAAAGTCTGGACTCGTGAAGGTGACACATTCACTGCACATCCGGTCAGCATAGGTATCTCTAACGGAATTGTCACCGAAATTACAGGCGGCATCGACGAAGGCACACAAATAGTATCCGATGCGGTGATTAGCACAGGTGCCGAAACCGCTGTAGCCGAAGGCCAGGGAGATGGCGAAAGAAGTCCTTTCATGCCGGGTCCTCCGGGAAACAATAAGAAAAAGAATAGTAGATAACCAGCGTAGCGCTGGAGCAAAGTTTCCTTTCGGCATGCAAGTAATTTTTCATTTATTCAACGAAACAATTCCGAAACAATGAGCAAAACAGTTATAGAATTACAAAATATTCGGCGCGACTTTCAGGTGGGCGATGAAACGGTCCATGCCCTGCGTGGCGTCTCCTTCTCCATCACCGAAGGAGAGTTCGTGACCATCATGGGTACGTCCGGCTCCGGTAAGTCAACGCTGTTGAATACCCTGGGCTGCCTAGATACTCCCACCAGCGGCGAATATCTGCTGGATGGCATATCCGTACGCACCATGAGCAAACCTCAACGAGCCATCCTGCGGAACCGGAAGATCGGCTTTGTTTTTCAGAATTACAACCTGTTGGCAAAGACCACTGCCGTAGAGAATGTAGAGTTACCCTTGATGTACAACGCTTCCGTCTCAGCAGCCGAACGTAAGCAACGCGCCATCCAAGCCCTGCAAGCAGTGGGACTGGGTAATCGTCTGGAACATAAATCGAACCAGATGTCCGGCGGACAGATGCAGCGTGTAGCCATCGCCCGAGCCCTGGTGAACAACCCTGCGGTAATCCTTGCCGATGAAGCAACAGGTAATCTGGATACACGTACTTCTTTTGAGATATTGGTTCTCTTCCAGAAACTGCATGCCGAAGGACGTACGATTATATTTGTCACCCACAACCCCGAAATAGCTCAGTACAGTAGCCGGAATATCCGTCTACGCGACGGGCATGTGACGGAAGATACGGTGAACCCGAAAATCCTCTCAGCGGCAGAAGCTCTGGCAGCGCTGCCAAAGAGTGATGAAGACTAATAAATATAAATTATGAACGGAACAAACCTTTTCAAAATAGCCCTCCGCGCCCTTGCCAACAATAAGCTTCGCGCCTTCCTCACCATGCTGGGTATCATCATCGGTGTGGCATCCGTCATCACCATGCTCGCCATCGGGCAAGGCTCGAAGAAAAGTATTCAGGCACAGATCGCGGAAATGGGTTCGAATATGATTATGATTCATCCGGGCGGTGATATGCGTGGCGGTGTCCGTCAGGATGCCTCGTCCATGCAGACTCTGAAGCTGACTGATTATGAAGCCCTGCGGGATGAAACCAACTTCCTGGCAGCCGTCAGCCCCAATGTATCGTCCAGCGGACAGCTCATCGCAGGAAACAACAACTATCCTGCCTCTGTAAATGGTGTAGGTACCGAATATCTTGAAATCCGCCAGTTGAGCGTAGAGAGTGGCGAGATGTTTACCGAAGCGGACATTCAGAGTGCCGCCAAAGTCTGCATCATCGGTAAGACCATTGTGGACAATCTTTTCCCGGACGGACAGGACCCTATCGGACATATCATCCGTTTCAACCAGGTACCCCTGCGTGTAGTGGGTGTACTTAAAGCCAAAGGCTACAACTCCATGGGTATGGACCAGGACGAAATCGTACTGGCACCTTATACCACGGTAATGAAACGTATGCTTGCCGTCACATACCTGCAAGGTGTCTTCGCCTCTGCCCTCTCCGAGGATATGACGGATTATGCAACGGATGAAATCACCACCATCCTGCGCCGCAACCATAAGCTGAAAGAGAGTGATGACGACGACTTCACCATTCGCAGCCAACAGGAACTCAGCACCATGCTGAACTCCACTACCGACCTGATGACAACACTCCTGGCATGTATCGCCGGTATCTCGCTGGTAGTAGGTGGTATCGGTATCATGAACATCATGTACGTCAGCGTGACGGAGCGTACCCGTGAAATCGGTCTGCGTATGTCTGTCGGTGCCCGTGGGGTGGATATTCTCTCACAATTCCTAATCGAGGCCATCCTTATCAGTATTACAGGTGGTATCATCGGAGTCGTCATTGGCTGCGGAGCCTCATTCATCGTAAAGAACGTAGCCCACTGGCCTATCTACATCCAGGCATGGAGTGTATTCCTCTCCTTCGCCGTTTGTACGGTCACCGGTGTGTTCTTCGGCTGGTATCCGGCTAAGAAGGCGGCGGATCTGGACCCGATAGAGGCAATAAGATACGAATAAAAGGGATTAGCGGTTAGTGATTAGTGGTTAGTTGGGAATTCCAATACGCTACACAGCAATTAATCACTAATCACTAAACGTTAATCACTAAAATTAATTATTTTTGTAACATGATTATGCAAGACTCCCAAACTCGCCGGATTGTAGAAGTTCTCATCCATATCATCGGATGGGGAATCGTTTTCGCTTTCCCATTTCTGCTGATGAATCGTAGCGGATTTACGGTAAGCTGGGTAGACTATTTACGTCATGGCAGTGCGGTTCCGGTATCATTCCTGATCGTGTTCTACCTAAACTACTGTTTCTTCATCCCCCGTTTCTTATTTGAGGGACGCATCAAGCAATATATATTACTGAATCTCCTGCTCATACTTTGCACAGCTGTCGGCGTACACTTTTGGCAAGATTTCATCTTCCATACGTATGTGAAACCCGAAGCTCACAAACGTCCCGGACCTCCCAGTTGGATCTTCATCCTGCGAGATGTCTTCTCAATGGTTCTCACCGTAGGACTGGCCGCTGCCATCCGTATGAGTGGCCGTTGGGTAAAAGTAGAAGCCGCACGCCGGGAAGCCGAGAAAAGCCGCACGGAAGCGGAACTGAAAAACCTGCGTAATCAACTGAACCCGCACTTCCTACTCAACACCCTGAACAACATCTATGCTCTTATCGCCTTCGACAGCGATAAAGCACAAGCCGCCGTTCAGGAATTAAGTCGCCTGCTGCGTCACGTTCTCTACGACAATCAACAGAATTTTGTCTCTCTTGGCAAAGAGATGGATTTCATCCGCAACTACATTGAACTGATGCGCATCCGCCTCTCCGCAAACGTAACTGTAGAGACACAAATAGATGTTCGTGCCGATAGTCGTACGGAAATAGCCCCGCTCATTTTCATCTCCCTCATAGAGAATGCCTTCAAACATGGCATCTCTCCCACCGAGCCCAGTTTTATCCACATCCATTTCAGTGAAAGCCCCGGTCGGGTATGCTGCGAAATAACCAACAGCTACCATCCCAAAAGCCAGACTGATAAAAGTGGAAGTGGCATAGGACTGGAGCAAGTGCGGAAACGCCTGGAATTAACTTATCCCGGCCAATATGAATGGACCCAAGGAGTAAGCGACGATGGGAAAGAATATAAATCAATCTTATCACTCTTTAACATTCAACATTATGAATCTAACTTGTGCCATAGTAGATGACGAACCTTTAGCTTTAGATTTACTGGAAAGCTACGTCAACAAAACTCCGTTCCTGACATTGAAGGGGAAGTATTCCAGTGCCGTACAGGCTATGAAGGAACTGCCGGATAAGCAAGTGGATTTGCTTTTCCTTGATATACAGATGCCCGAACTTAACGGTTTGGAATTCTCCAAAATGGTAGATACACATACCCGCATTGTCTTTAGTACCGCTTTTGAACAATACGCCATTGATGGTTATAAAGTAAATGCTTTGGATTATCTGCTAAAACCTATTTCTTACGTGGATTTTTTGCAGGCAGCTAATAAAGCCGTACAATGGTTTGAACTCTTACAACAGCCTAAAGAAGAAATAGAAAGTATATTTGTAAAAAGTGACTATAAGCTGGTACAAATAGAACTTAAAAAGATACTTTATGTAGAAGGTTTGAAGGATTATGTTAAAATTTATACAGAAGATACCGCCCGGCCTATTTTATCGCTTATGAGTATGAAATCAATGGAGGAATTATTACCAACATCCCGTTTCATGCGGGTTCACAGATCTTATATTGTACAGAAAGAAAAAATAAGAGTTATTGATCGGGGACGGATTGTGTTTGATAAAACGTATATCCCTGTCAGCGATAGTTATAAACAGGTATTTCAAACTTTCCTGGATAAAAGGAGCTAGGAAATAACATTCATTTGTCGATAAAATATCCGAATCTGTCGACAAAACATAATTTCCTATTGCATATTAAAAAATGTTTTTTTACCTTTGCATCGAACAGATAAAGGAAGTTGTGAAACTTCCCCCAATAGAATAGTTTAGTTAAGTCTAGTTTAGTTTTTGTGTGAAGCACTTCCTCCGTAAGCGAACGATAGGAAGTGCTTTTTGTTTTATTGATTTTCAAAAAAATAAATTTGAAAAGCTCATTAGTAAGTCTATCTATCGATGTATTATAAAAAACATCCGGATAATGCATTTCGATATCTTTCACGCTTTCCTCGTCATACTTAAATTTCGTAGTGTTTTGTGTTAAAGGTAATAAAAAGAATACTTCATCTGAAATTCAATCACAGTAGAATTGCCATTGATATTGAGAGAATTAATACTTTTCTTAATAAGCTTTGAGACCTTTTTTAATAAGCATACAGATATAATAAAATACAATAACTAATATTTTCTCTTTCTTTGTTTAGGATATTATTGCCTTAAAACACACTTATTAATTTAATATGAAACATAAACAAAAGTATTTGGCACCTTCGATAGAGGTGATAAAGATGGAGAATGAAGGAGTGATTGCTACAAGTGGAAATCTGCCCGGAGTTGGTGACGGAGGGTCAGCTACACGGAGTAGCAATAGAGGTTCCTATAACAGAGCAAGCAGCAGTGATCTGGAAGACATGATAAATGATATTCTAACAATTGAGCAATGATAAGAGCATTTTATTTAAGAAGAATGATGATGCTGGCTCTTGTATCAGTACTTCTCGGCTGCACCGGAGATGAAATAAATACACTGGGTACAGGCTGTAAAAGAATGATGACCTTCCATGTAAGTACACCTTATGATAATAGCCCGAAGACCAGAATCGCATATAATGATACTAAACTGGAACTAACTTGGCAAACTGGAGATAAACTTGCTGTATTAGGATTTGCTGAAAATGCTTATAAAGGTAGCGAAGATTATTTCTATTCTGGAGAAGGCGGTGCAACTTCCGGAGATTTTACCGGATTGGAGATTGATGAGGCAACAAGCTATAATATTTATTATCCCAATAGTATTACTGTAGCAGAAGGAACTGGTATTGTCAGCCTTAATATGGATGGTCAGACACAGATCGGAAACAATAATACAGACCATCTTAGAAATTATATATTGCTTGAAGCTACTGGCATTACAGACTTGAATTATATCAACCTGAAAATGAAAAGCAGTATCCTAAAGTTTGAGCTTTCCAATATTCCGGTAGAAATAGGAACATTAGATGCTCTGGTATGGGAAACTGAGACGGACACAGAAACTAAAAGTACGACATTGAATCTTAAAGATATTGCCTTAGAGAATCAGAGTCTAACCGCCTATTTAAGCTTTATGCCTGAAGAAATGTCCGTAAAAACAGGTGGAATATTTACAGTAACCCTTATTGGCAGCGTGCAGAATCACAAAGCATCAATTAAAGTCGAAGATGGGAAAGAATATAAACCAGGCAATCGATATACCGCTACAATCAGCGACTGGGAACCTGTGATAGAAATTGGTGACTTTCTCATGAAAGACGGAAGTTTAGTAGGAAAAGACAAAGACCTGACAATAGCACAAAAAACAAACTGTATCGGTATTGTTTTTTGGGTTGGTGATCCAAGTAAAGACGATAAAGCCTTACAGATAGACCACCCCTCTTGTACACATGGATTGGTTGTTTCCCTAACGGAGTTCAAGGAAATGATGTGGCAAGAGAACTTTCGGAGTATAAGCGAATGGCTCGCAAATCAGACGGAACTATCGAATAAGTATGTCAGCTTAATAGTTGAACAAGATGGAACTAACTTAAATAAGATTTTGGGTTATAACCACACTTGTGTTCTCGACAAGTTCAATGATGACGAAGAAAATTCAAACTATTTGGCCAATTCTGCAGCTAAGATAAAAGAATTCCGCGATAGTGAAAAGGGTGTTACTCCAAGTAATACAAGTAATTGGTATTTTCCTTCTGTCAAGGAATTATCTTTGTTGTGTTCAGGTGAGGTAAATATTACTTGGAAGGGGTCATATACTACAGAAATATATAATTTTATGACACTGTCCAAAATTTTGTGTAAATGGAAACAGGATTCAGTTATAAGTTTCTTC
>ERZ780154.42-NODE-42-length-136442-cov-9.46298_pt1 | contig 136442 bp, 150 predicted proteins | sample MGYA00511568_ERZ780154 | MGnify/ENA primary metagenome ERZ780154 (study PRJEB29588, sample SAMEA2142525) | human gut metagenome | biome: human gut; feature: human-associated habitat; material: faeces | place: Denmark | collected 2008/2010 ...
AAAACAAATTTAACCGAAAACTTTGATCCAATTTTATTTGGATTGTAACAGGAAATCTTACTATGAAAAAAATCTTATTGTTATGCTGTACTCTGTTTGCCGCAACCATTTGTCTGGCAGCAAAAGAAGTGAAAATTACGGTTATTCCATCTGATGCCAAAATCTATATTGACGGGAATTATGCCGCAGATGGAATTACGACGGCTACACTTAAAAAGAAAGACGGCTTTATTGTCGTTAAGTTCGAACGAGAGGGATATGTAACTCTCGAAACAAAAATCTTTACAACGGACAAGCGTAAAGCCGTTTCTTACACGATGCGTCGTGATGCATTCTTTGATGTTTCTGTCGCATCGGGACTTGTCAACAAATATTTCTCAGTAAAAATATCGAAAGACCTTTACACGGTTGATGAAAGCGGAAAACGCAATACCGAACTTGCATGGAAAATGATTCATCAAGTGATTCTCAACTATTTTGATGAAATTCAGACAACGGATATGGCATCGGGGTTTATTCAAACCCCTTGGCTCTATAAGTCATTTCCCGAAGCGGATAAACAAATTCGCACTCGTGTTTCCGTCAAAGAAAGCAATCTTGGTGGCGATCTGACTTTCCAAATAAAAATATCTTCCGAAGTTGCCCCTCTAATTGCATCACAAAGGGATGAATCATTCCAAGAAATTGACCGCATTGTCAAAGATCTTGAACCAATGATTAGTGAATTTCAAGCCCGCTTGGGTAAATTGTAATAATTCTCTTTTTTATTAATTTCAAACAACTTAAACTTATGAAAAAACTTTTAGTTGCGCTTTTTGCGCTGGGAACGCTGACTGCTAATGCACAAACGTTCAAAGACACGTTCGATTCCAACTCGATGGGATGGACCGAAATTTCAGGTAAGGACGGGGAAGCCGTTATTAAAGAAGGTGTCATGCACCTTGAAGGCAAAAAAAGCGGTGGGCTTTCCCTGCTTGGAGGTGTAAAGGACGCTTCTGAAATCATGACGCATTGTTTTACTAACATTGATGTTCAAAAAAACTTTGAAATTAAATGCAAAGCAAATGTTAAAAAAATCAATGAGAACAACATGGTCGGCATCGTTCTGGACTATTTGGATGATAGAAATTTCATGTTGTTTGCAATTGATGATAAGCAAGCATATTTTCTCCAATATAGAGATGGCGATTTGGTTGGTGCGGCAAAAAACTTACTGAAGGTCACGAAAAAGAAAGATACTCGATTTGATTTTTCCATTAAAAGCACTTATAAGAAATTGGAGTTTTTTGTAAACGGGATGCTCGCCCTTGAATTGCGTTACCGTGATTTGATTTCCAATGGTGTAGGCTTCTATACTTATGGTGCACAGGTGGCAGATTTCGATGATTTGGAGTTGATTCAGTAAGGTTTCAAGATTATTAAGGACAAACTTGGACAAAGCGGTTTATTTCATGCCATTTGTCCAAGTTTATCTTTTCTTTCCGAGTGACAGACTTTGTGAAAAGGTTAATCTATAAGACCCTTTTGCAGAGTTTGTCACTTTCTTATTTTGTTCATTCCGCTAATAATCTTATCTTTATAAAGATAAATAACAATTAAATTTTAGCTAAAATGAACAGATACAAACAACCGAAAACAGAATGAATGACCAAAACATGAGAGGATAAACAAGCTATTTGCAAGTTGGTCGAATGGAGCAAGACAGAGGGAATAGGCTTAATTGTCATAAAGCCCCAAAATGAGATTTATCCCGAAATGTTTTACTTTGTTTTCTCTCCCGAAACAGCGGACATAAATAAACCCGTCGAAATCGCACTTGTAAAGAACAAACAATGAATAATCGGGTGGAAAAGCGACCTTGAAGAGATAAACGATATAATAGGAATAATAATCGCCAACGAGATGAAGATGGAGGGCATGAGCGAAACGGTAAATTTATTCGACTGCCTTGTCAGAGCGAACACTATATTATTTCATTACACCACGCCCGACGGACGGGACGAGATGGTGAAATTCCCGTTAGCGGGATTCTGCGAAAACTATCTGATGCAATTTGCAAAGTAGCGGCAGGAACCGTACGGTAGTATGGAACAGACGCACGTATTAGAGGTAAAGAATATTACTCCACAAAAAATGGAGTTATATATACTATATATCTTAAAAGGTTAAGGGCAGGCCGAAAAAATGTGGTTTTCCTTTGACAACGACAAGTGACAGACTAAAAACGAGGGGCTATATAATTGCCCTTTCAACAGAGTTTGTCACTTTTTCTATTTATCAAATAATCAATTAATTCACCTATTGTTTAACCAGCATTGAATTTGCCCTATTGTGTAAACCAACGTGTAAACCGCGCCGAGCAACAGCACGAAAAAGAGAAATTAATCGACAAAATTCACTACCGTAACTATCTGTTAATCAACATTGCCCTACATTTGCATTCGCAATTCGGCGCCGTAGCTTAATTGAATAGAGCATCTGACTACGGATCAGAAGGTTACAGGTTTGAGTCCTGTCGGCGTCACAAAATAATGCAGCGACCTGTTTTTCGACAGGTCGCTTTTTGTTTTCGGCTGTACGACCATAGCGCAGTTGCCGATTCTCTCTTTCTCCGCCTTGTACTCCCGCCGACTTACACCCGGGAAAATTTCCGTCCTCCCATAAAATCGGTACGGACTCCGTCCGTACCGACGCCCGATCATAGCAACAACTTTGAGATTCCCGTCAGCGAAAAGCACCTGAAAACGAATCGCCAAAACATCCAAATTCTTCCAAAAAGAAGCACGACGCTCCTCCTCCGGCGGCAGCTCGAAAATGCGCCCTCGCCCTTCCTGGCATTTATTTCATGCAATTCAAGGTATTTCCTCAACGAGCATAATGCGATTCCGAGTTCAATCGATCCGAGTACATAATCCCGAGAAATAATCAACTCCCTATTTACTACACGCCCCAAATCTATAAAATTTTACAAATACCCCAGATATTTTACAAATCAAATATTAAAGCAATATAATTTAATAAATCAGTAAAAATTTGCAAAATCAATTCTTTTTATTATATTTGTAATAGCGCGCTCCTCTTTTACTAACTAAAAAATCATGTTATGATGAATTTCGCCCAACTGAAGTTTTTCCTAACCGGATTGACTTTCCTCCTCATGCTTAATGCGTGCTCCGATGACAATACTTCGACGGAAGCTCCCCCTGCAACCATCGAAATTACAGAGCTCACCCCGGAAACAGACAAAGTCTCGTTTCGATTAATCCCGACCAATGCCGTTTCAATGGCTTACAAGATCGAAATCGAAGGAGAGGAAGCTGACGCCGATTTCGTTTCGATAGAAAGCTCCGAAGAAAAAACGGTCGAAATAACCGACCTGACCCCTGAAACCGCCTACAAGCTGACGGCTATCGCCTACAACGCCGACCAGCGCCCTTCGACCCCGGCTACCGAAACATTCACCACTCCAAAAAAACCGACCGCGCCGGATCCCGACAAGGCGACCATCTCCATCGCAGAGGTCAATGTTTCCTATAATTCGGTAACCTTCACCCTGAAAACCGCCAATGCAACCCGTTTCGGCTACAAAGTCGATGTTCCGGACGGAACCGCAGACCTCACGCTCGTAAACAATTCCGAGGGCGGCACCTATACGGCCGACAACCTGCAAGAGGAAGCCGACTACCTGATCACCGCTGTCGCGTATGACGAAAACGGGCAGGCCACCGACCCCGTCACCTACGCATTCAAGACCGAAGCGCTTCCGACCGGTCCGGCCGCCGTTTCGATCGAAGAGGTCGCAACGTCCCACAGTTCCATCCGCTTCACCCTGAAGCTCGAAAATACGGTTCGGATCGCCTACAAGGTCGATGTACCCGACGGAACGGCCGAAATGACCGTCGTCGAGAAACCGCAGCAATCGACCTTCCTGGTCGGCAGCCTCCAGGCGGAGACCGACTACGTATTGACAGTAGTAGCCTATAACGGCAAAGACGAGCCGTCCGAACCCGCCACGCATTCGTTCACGACCCCGGCCTACACCGCATTCGCACGGATCGACGCCGTGGCGACCGCACACGGAATCTATCTCAAGGCCGAAGTGGACAACGGCAAATATCCGCTCTACTTCCTGAAAATTTTCGATCCGGATCTTACGGAGTCCAGTGCCGACTTCGGAGAGCATTTCAAGGTCGATTCCCGGGAGCAGTTCATCCATTACCTCGAAGTCGCCTCACTGACAGCGGGCCTCAAAACCGCCTCGTTCGAAGAGTGGAACAAAACCCTGCTTTCGACCCGGTCGCAGCAAGTCCTTCTCTACGCCGCTCCCGTTGTCCGGCAAGGGGTCGATGTCGTCTGTGAAGACTACGGCGAAATCATCGAAATTCCGCTGACGATCCCCGCCCGCGACGAACTCGGAGCAGGACAGGCCGCTGTCACGCTGGGCGAACCGCAGGTTGCGGGCAAAGAGTTGGAGATCGCCCTGACAAGACAGAACGGGGTCGTGTCCTACTATGCCGGCTATGCAATCAAGTCCGACGTCGAAGCCGCAGGCACCCCGGAACAATTCGTTCAGGCCGGACTGGATGCGAAGCTCTACGACTACGACATCACGACCGCCTTCCAAGGCACCTGGAAAACAGACCGGCTTTCGCCGGGCAGCGAATATTACTTCTTCTCGTTCGCATACGATGCCGAAGGCAAGTTGGGTCCCCTGCAATACAAGGAGTTCCACACGGAAGCCGCAGGCACCGACTACGATACGTCGCTCACGGTCGATATTGCCCTGAAGACCGCATCGTTCACCTCAGCGACTTTCTCCGTCAAACGGAACGGCTTCGAAAAAGCTTATTACAACTTCATCACCAAAGCCGATTTCGACCGCAAATACGGCGGCAATGCGGATACATACGTTCAACGAGAGTTGATCGGCAAAGAGAGTGGTTATCCGATAACGCTATACAGCGACAACGACATCAACGGATCCCGTTTGGCATACGATACGCAATACGTACTGATCGCCCTGCCCGAAGCCGACAACGAAGACAGATACGGCGTTCCGACGGTGGTCGAGTTCGAAACCCTCGGCTACGAAGCTACCGGCTCTGCGACGGCGACCATCGCGGTAAATTCGATCACGGACAATTACGGCGTATCTTTCTATGCCTCGGTAACCGTAACCCCCGGAGCCGATTGCGCAGGTTACTATTACGCAATGATCGAAAAAACAGCCTACGATGCAGCAGCCAATCTCGGTGAAACGATCTGCAAACAAAACGGCGTAAAATACCGTGCCGCCACCGAAGACACGACGTTCTCCACCGACTACTATTTCGCAGAAAGCTATCTGGTCCTCATCCCGGTCGATAACAACGGGAAAATGTCGGCTCCGGTCACTTCGGAATTATTGACCACGAGCGCCAAATAAAAAGCAATCAAATAAACAAACACGCAGAACTCCCAACCTGTCCGAAACCTCGCTGCACGGGGTCCCCGTGACGAAGGGAGAGCCGGTTGGAACACGTCGCTTTCAGCGGCAAAGGCACAACCGGAACATCGAGCACATAAATTATCAAAAAAACAACCCTAAAATCCGACTATGAAATCTTTGAGTAAAGCAACCTTCCATTTACTGTGTTGCATCCTGCTATTGGGAACTTTCCAGAGTTGTAAAGACGACGAAACGACGCCCCCGCCTCCCGGAGAAAGCGCCACGCTCACCATTTCCGACGTCAAGGCCGAAGCCAATACCGTAACTTTCACCATCACGCCGAAAAATGTAGATGTTTATACCTATACGATCAAATCCGCGACGGTAACGCCTCAAGCGACCGTTCAGGATCCGGCCGAAACCAAAACCTTCACATACAACAGTCTGCTTCCGTCGAGCGACTATACGATCGTGGCAACAGGTTTTACACAAGGCGGTCTGGAACTCACTTCTACCGAATACAAATTCCGAACGCTCGACACGCAGGATCCCGGACTCGAAGTACCTTCCGGAGAGGAGCCGTTCATCGAATACGGCGACCAGCGGATCGCCGCCAAATCGGTCTTCTTCTACAAGGAAACCGATCGGCTCTGGTTCTTCATCTCCCCGCTCGAAGGATACGACAACTACCAGGACATGCTCTATGGCAACGGCGGAAAAAACGATTACATATCCCTCAGCTTCACGCCGAACCAGCTAAATAAATCGATCAACATGAAGAGTGCGTCCGAACGGTATTCGCTGCTCAACTCCATGTCGTTCCAACACCCCATCGCATCGGATATTTCGATGGTGACCATCGACTACCATTCATTAATCACCGACGGCGGCTTCATCGTCACCCGCGACGGGGACAAGATCGAAGGATATGCCGAAATGACCTCGGCCGCAACCGGCAAGAAACTCCGCATCTACGGTACCTGCACCTACGACCAGCAGGACGCCGAGCGGACCAGCTTCATCAGCCTCAACGACCTGAAAACTCCGCTCGGAAGCGCCTATTACCAACCGCTCGAAGAGGAAACGATTTCCGAAATCCATCTCTCGCCGGCCAGCCCCGTCATGGGAGCGCTGATCGACCAGGTGGATGAATACTACGTTCGAATCCGCTTCGACAACGCCCTGGCGACGGCTAAAACTCCGATCGACATCACCCGGATCGACAAGCTGTTCGAACTCGAAATCGTCGATCCTGCCCAACAAAAGTCGGTTACCGTCACCAATACGGACCTTCAAGGCGCGACGGGCACCATCACCCTCTACAAATACGCCCTGCAAGACAACTACCGAATCTCGTTCGATCTGCAGGTTCATGATATGCACCTCGAAGGGTATGCGGACGGGGCGTTCGAACTATACTCCTACTACTCCGGCAACAGTTATACGGTCGGAACGAACGACCCGGTCGAACTCCAATCCGCCGTCATCGACCGCCGCAGCGACGATTACTACACGATCTATCTGGCACCCCAGGCCGGTCTGACCGATTTGGAGCAAATCCGGCAGGCGGAGGGCGTAGTAACCATCAAAGCCGCACCGCAGGCACTGGACGGTCTGCTCGTTTCCTTTGCCAACGAAAAGGATGCCGGACGAATACTGTCCATCGCATATGCAGGCAAAACCTACGACAACCAGGGTGACAACACCAAGAGTACCATCCACGGAGCCACCGCAAAGCAAAAGATCGCGCTGGCCTTCTATGAAGCGACCAACGAAATGAACGGTTATTATTGCGGACCGTTCGTCGATGTGCAATAAACAACCCCGGCAACCGAAGGTCCGATCGCATCTCAAACCCACGATTCGACCGGCAACCGGTTCTCCCGGAATCTTCATCAAGCCCCCTTTTCGAAGGGGGCTTTTTTCCCACGCTTCATCCGGCGAAAGCAAAAAACAGAGCTCGGACCTTTTACTTCCGAATCGTCATCAATTTTGCCGTATTACCGAAAATCCGGAATAAAAACCACCGTCACAGTAGATATTTCAAAAAAAAACGCTAAATTTGTCAGAAACCTAAGTTGCTTCCTTAAGCCGAGCGCAATGAAACCTTCGTTTCGATTGCCGAGGCGAAAAATAGTCGAAAGAAAATCAACGCTTTCGATAAACCGAGCGCAGAATCGGAGGTGTTCGAACTCTGCCAAAGCGGAAAACAACGGCGTAAAAACGAACTGTTTCGTAGAGCCGAGGATATAACCACCAAGCCCGTTCGGTTATACGAGGCGGGAAACGGAACTCAAAACAGCAATGAACCTAAAACAGACACCATGATAAAGAAAGAATTATTACTCGGCGACGAGGCTATCGCATGGGGAGCCCTCAACGCCGGTCTTTCGGGCGTGTACGCTTACCCCGGAACCCCCTCTACGGAGATCACGGAATTTATCCAGATGCACCCCCTAACGCGCGAGCGCGGCATCCACTGCAACTGGTCGGCCAACGAAAAGACCGCACTGGAAGCGGCCCTCGGCATGTCGTTCGTCGGCAAGCGGGCCCTGGTCTGCATGAAGCACGTGGGCATGAACGTCTGCGCCGACGCTTTCGTCAATTCAGCCATGACGGGTGCCAACGGCGGCCTGGTGGTCGTAGCGGCGGACGATCCCTCGATGCACTCCTCGCAGAACGAACAGGACTCCCGCTTCTACGCCAAATTCGCCATGATTCCCTGCTTCGAACCCGCATCGCAACAGGAAGCCTACGAGATGATCGGCGAGGCGTTCGACTTCTCGGAGAAATACCAGATTCCGGTGCTGATGCGCGTGACGACCCGCATGGCCCACTCGCGTGCCGTGGTCGAAATCGGCGAACCCCGCCAGCAAAACACGCTCCACTACCCCGAGCGGCCCCGCCAGTGGATCCTCATGCCGGGCAACTCGCGCGTACGTTACAAAACCCTCATCGAGGAGAACAAACTCTTCGAGCAGGAGGCCGAACATTCGCGCCACAACCGCTACATCGACGGACCGGACAAATCCATGGGCATCATCGCCTGCGGTCTGGCCTACAACTATATTATGGAGAACTTCCCGGAAGGCTGCCCCTTCCCCGTGCTGAAGATCTCGCAATATCCGCTGCCGACGGCACTCGTACAGCGCATGGCTTCGGAGTGCCGTTCGCTGCTGATCGTCGAAGAGGGACAACCTCTGGTGGAGGAGATGATCCGCGGTCTGCTGGGTACTCCGATTCCGGTCAAAGGACGTTTGAGCGGCGAGCTGCCCCGCACGGGCGAACTCACGCCCGACAACGTACGCGGCGCCCTCGGTCTGCCCCGCCGCGAGAGCGAGGCGGCCAGCCAGCTCACCATGCCCCGGCCCCCGGCCCTTTGCCAGGGCTGCGGCCACCGCGACGTATATACGGCACTGAACGACGTGCTGCGCGAGCACTACCCCGACCACAAGGTATTCAGCGACATCGGCTGCTATACGCTCGGTTCGCTGCCCCCGTTCCGGGCGATCGACACCTGCGTGGAGATGGGCGCTTCGGTCACGATGGCCAAGGGCGCTGCCGACGGCGGACAGTTCCCTTCGGTAGCCGTAATCGGCGACTCGACCTTCACCCACTCGGGCATGACCGCCCTGCTGGATGCCGTGAATGAAAAGAGCAACATCACCGTCGTAATCTCGGACAACCTCACTACCGGCATGACCGGCGGCCAGGATTCGGCCGGCACGGGACGCCTCGAGCAGATCTGCGCCGGACTGGGCGTGGAGCCCGAACACATCCGCGTCGTGGTACCCCTGCCCAAGAACATGGAGGAGATCCGCCGCACGATCCGCGAAGAGATCGAATACAAAGGGGTTTCGGTCATCATCCCGCGCCGCGAGTGCATCCAGACCGCCAAACGCCACAACGCAAAAAAACAGTAGTACGACCATGAAACGGGACATCATACTTTCCGGCGTGGGAGGACAAGGCATCCTCTCGATCGCCACCGTCATCGGAGCCGCTGCCCTCAAGGAGGGACTCCACATCAAACAGGCAGAAGTACATGGCATGAGCCAGCGCGGAGGCGACGTACAGTCGAACCTGCGCATCAGTTCGGACGAGATCCTCTCCGACCTGATCCCCCAAGGCGCGGCCGATATCATCATCTCGCTCGAACCGATGGAGGCGCTGCGCTACGTACCCTACCTGAATCCGGAGGGCTGGGTGATCGCCAACACTACGCCGTTCGTAAACATCGACAACTACCCCGAACCGGAGGCCGTATTGGCTGAACTCGGGAAGCGCAAACATGCGATCCTGATCGATGTCGATGCCATCGCCAAGGAGCAATCCTCGCCCCGTGCGGCCAACATCGTGCTGCTGGGCGCCGCCGCTCCTTTCCTGGGGCTCGACGCCGACAAGTTCGAGGCGGGCATCCGCAGCATCTTCGCCCGCAAAGGCGAGCAGATCGTCGAAATGAACCTCAAGGCGTTCCGCGCCGGATACGAATACGCACAAAAACACCGCAAGTAATGGCAGCTCTCATTCCGCAGAAGATGTTCGACGAGCAGCTCGCCGCCATGGACATCGAAAACTTCGCACAGGCCACGATCCGTCAGGTCGGAGCCGTCGGCGGCGCCCTCGAGAAGAACTCGGGCACCGAATTCCTGCACCTCGAAATGGGCGTTCCGGGCCTTCCGCCGGAGACTGTCGGCGTCGAAGCCGAACAGCAGGCCCTCGCCCAGGGACACGCTTCGATCTACCCCAGCATCACGGGCATCGCCCCGCTCAAGAGCGAGGCTTCGCGCTTCGTCAAGGCGTTCCTCGACATCGACGTCGCCCCCGAGGGATGCATCCCGACCGTCGGCTCGATGCAGGGCGGCTTCTGCCTGTTCCAGATCAGCTCGCAGTGCGACCCCAAGAAAGACACCATTCTGTTCATCGACCCGGGCTTCCCGGTGCAGCGCCAGCAGGTGCGCATCCTGGGCATCAAGCACGAATCGTTCGACATCTACGACTTCCGCGCCGAGAAACTCGGTCCCAAGCTGGAGAGCTATCTCAAGCAGGGCAACGTCGCGGCGATCATCTACTCGAACCCCAACAACCCGGCGTGGATCTGCCTCACAGAGAGCGAACTGCGCACCATCGGCGAGTTGGCAAACAAGTACGACACGATCGTTCTCGAAGACTTGGCCTACATGGGCATGGACTTCCGCAAGGAGCTGGGACATCCTTTCCAGGCTCCGTTCCAGGCCACCGCAGCCCGCTATACGGATAACTACGTGCTGATGATTTCCGGCTCGAAGATCTTCAGCTACGCCGGCCAGCGCATCGCCATCGCAGCGATCTCGGACAAACTGCGCAACCGCTTCTATCCGGCTCTCAAGGAGCGTTACGGCATCGGCCGTTTCGCCGAATCCTACGCCCTGACATTCCTCTACGCCGCATCGTCAGGCGCAAGTCACTCGGCTCAATACGCTTTGGCGGCCATGTTCAAAGCGGCGGCGGACGGCAAGCTGGACTTCGTGGGGCACACCCGCGAATACGCACACCGCGCTCACCGCGTCAAGGAACTCTTCGAGCGTCACGGTTTCCACATCGTCTATGACAAAGACCAGGACGAACACGTGAGCGACGGATTCTTCTTCACGGTAGGCTACGGTTCGATGCCGAGTTCCGACCTGGTGGCCGCACTGCTGCGCTACGGTATCTGCGCGATCTCGCTCACCTCGACGGGCAGCCTCCAGAACGGCGTGCGCGTCTGCGTGTCGCAGATGAACCGCGAGGAGCAGTACGACCTGCTCGACCGGCGCCTCCGCGACTTCGCGCAGGACTACGCCCGGAAATAAATCCGGCATTGCAGCTCCGGGTCGCTGTGAAATCGTCCCGGAGTTGCACTCCGGAGAAAAGAATCCGGCACGGACATCCGGGAACGACCATTCGCACCCAACGAAGAGAAGGAGCCGAATAAATTCGGCTCCTTCAAATAACCAACAAAAAAGACAAAACCTACCGTCTCCGGCCGACGACGGGACCGAATTTTCCTTTCACCGACCGACTGCCGGAAACGACTTAGAAAAACAGACCCATGATCAACTACACCACTGCCGCTGAAGCTGCGAAGCTCATCAAATCCAACGACAGCGTTTATATTCAGGGAAGCGTTTCGATCCCGGAAGTGCTCGTGAAAGCGATGGCCGACCGGGGACACGAACTTCGGGGAGTGAAGGTCTATTCAGCCTTCGCCATCGGACGGGAGGAAGCGCCCTACTGCAAGCCCGAATACAAAGACAGTTTCCTCGTATATAGCCTCTTCGTGTCGAACTCCGTGCGCAACTGGATCGCTCAGGGGTACGGACAGGCCATCCCGGCTTTTCTGGGCGAGATCCCGGGGCTTTTCCGCAAGGGGATCATCCCGATCGACGTAGCGCTGCTGAACTGTTCGCGCCCCAATGCGGACGGCTATTGCAGCTTCGGCACCTCGGCCGACCTCGCGGTTTCGGCCGCCGAATGTGCGAAGGTCGTTATCGCCCAGATCAACCCCCACGTGCCGTTCTCCTACGGCGATGCGCTGATCCACGTCTCGAAACTCACGGCCGCCGTCGAAGTCGATGAACCTCTGGTGGAGCTTCCGACCGCCCAGCCCAACGAAATCGACCGCAAGATCGGCGGCTACATCGCCGAGCTGATTCCCGACGGTGCGACCCTCCAGATCGGCGTGGGCGGCATCCCCAACGCCGTACTCGCGGCCCTGGGCGATCATAAACACCTGGGACTCCACACCGAAGCACTCACCGACGGGGTAGTACCCCTGATTCGGAGCGGCGTGATCGACAACTCGCAGAAAAAAGTGCTTCCGGGCAAAAACCTCGCGTCGCTGGCTCTCGGCTCGAAGCGGCTTTACGAATACATGGACTACAACGAAGACCTGATCATGAAGGACGTGGCATGGACGAACGACCCGTTCCGCATCCGCGAGAATCCGAAGGTCATGGCCATCAATTCGGCGCTGGAGGTCGATCTGACGGGCCAGATCTGCGCCGACTCGATCGGCACGATGATCTACTCGAGCGTAGGCGGACAACACGACTTCATGTACGGCGGCGCCCTCTCCGAAGGCGGTAAAACCTTCATCGCGCTCCCCTCGACCACCTCGAAGGGACACTCCAAGATCAAGGCCCTGCTGACGCCCGGCGCCGGCGTGGTGACCACCCGTTTCCAGACACAATACGTCGTCACGGAGTACGGTGCGGCCTACCTGCTGGGCAAAGGACTCGCCGAGCGTGCCCGCGCCCTGATCGACATTGCGCACCCCTCGGCCCGCGAAGAGTTGGAAAAAGCCGCCTGCGAACGCTTCGGCTATTCGTTCCTGCGGCTCAAATAGGCTCCTCGACTCCATGTGCAGGAATCGTTCGCGGACGCCTGTCCGCTCTGCGCGGAAGTGATTTTCTCGCAAGATCCATATATTATAAGGTATATCAAAAAACAGGACTCCTGCCGAAACCGGAATAACCGTGTATGCGGAATAACTAAAGACCGTCCCGCCTCCTTTTTCAGAGGATGGGACGGTCTTTTTTCCACACAAAATCCCCCTCTCGACCGATCTATCGGGGGGGGGTAAAATTTTATTGATTTTCGATAAATTTTTCTTGTTTTTCACAAATATACTTTCTATCTTTATCGTAACAAACGATAAGAACGGACGCAGTGCCTGCAAGCGTTTCCAAAAGTCGAGGAATTACATAACGCCGGCACAGGAAACACCCCGCAGAACCCTTCGGTTTCGACCGGCAGGAACACTTCACGGATCAACAGGAAATACGCCGAAACAAAAACAGCGAACAAAATCAACGACCATAAAAAAACGGGATCACTCCCTCTCGATATGATTGTACTCGAAAACATCAACAAGACCTACCACAACGGCGCTCCGCTGCATGTACTCAAGGGTATCGACCTCGAAATCGAAAAGGGCGAGCTGGTTTCGATCATGGGGGCCTCGGGATCGGGCAAATCGACCCTGCTGAACATCCTCGGGATCCTGGACGACTACGACACGGGCGAATATTTCCTGAACGGGCGCCTGATCAAGCACCTGAGCGAGACGCAGGCCGCTGCCGCCCGCAACAACATGATCGGCTATATTTTCCAGTCGTTCAACCTGATAAACTACAAGAACGCGGTCGAAAACGTCGCCCTTCCCCTCTACTACCAGGGCGTTTCGCGCCGCAAACGCAATGCCGAAGCCCTCGAATACCTCGACCGACTGGGGCTCCGCGACTGGGCCCACCACATGCCCAACGAAATGTCGGGCGGCCAGAAACAGCGCGTGGCCATCGCCCGGGCATTGATCAACAAGCCCCAGATCATCCTCGCCGACGAACCTACGGGCGCCCTGGACAGCAAAACCTCGCAGGAGGTAATGGACCTGCTGCGGCAGGTAAACGGGACGGGCATGACCATCATCTGCGTAACCCATGAACAGTCGATCGCCGACCAGACGGACAAGATCATCCACCTGAAGGACGGCGTGATCGGTTCGATCCAAAACCTCCGGCCATGAGAGAGTTGCTGTTGGAAATCTGGGCGTCGATCCGCCGCAACAAGCTGCGCACGTTCCTCACGGGCTTCTCGGTCGCATGGGGCATCTTCATGCTGGTCATCCTGCTCGGCTCGGGCAACGGACTGAAAAACGGCACGCTCTCCAATTTCGGATCGATGGCCGTCAATTCGGTCATCATCAACGGCGGCTGGACCTCGCAACCCTACAAGGGCTACGACAAGTGGCGGCGCATCAACATCACCAACCGCGACCTGGAGATCCTGCGCACCGAATTTCCCGAAGTAGATAAGGTTTCCGCCCGCGTACAAGGACCAGGACAATACAACCTCTCCCACGGACGCGACTTTCTGAACAATGCGGCCGTAGTCGGCAGCGACCCGGAATACCGCGAAATCATGAATGTCAGGGTGCTCGACGGACGCTTCCTGAACGATACCGACCTTCGGGAGCGGCGCAAGGTGATCGTCGTGGATAAAAACGTGCGGGATGTCCTGTTTCACGGTCAAAGTCCCGTCGGACAGCACCTCCTGGTCAACGGAACATCGTACAGCATCATCGGTGTTTTCGAGATGGACCAGTTCGGCTCCTACACATTCACCTTCATCCCGCTGACGACCGCCCAACTGCTCTTCAACCACAGCGATCCGAGCGTAGGACAGACCTATCTTTCGGTGAAAGACATCGACACCGATCAGAAGATGGCCGAATTCGAACAACGGCTCCGCAATCGTCTGGCTGCCGAACATACCTTCGCGCCCGACGACGAAAGCGCCGTCTGGATCTACAACCGCATGGAAGGTTACAAGAACATGATGCTCGTCTTCGGCGGCATCAACCTCTTCATCTGGATCATCGGTCTGGGGACGCTGCTCGCAGGCATCGTGGGCGTGAGCAACATCATGCTGGTAACGGTGCAGGAGCGCACCTTCGAATTCGGCATTCGCAAGGCTCTCGGAGCCAAACCCTCGTCGATCATCCGGCTGATCCTGACCGAATCGGTGATGATTACCGCCGCATTCGGCTATATCGGGATGGTGCTCGGCGTATTCGCCATGGAAGGAGTGAACAAGCTCATGACACAAACTCCGCCCGGTGAGGAGAACACGTTCAACATCTTCGTCAATCCGACGTTGAACCTCTCGGTAGCGGTAAGCGCGACGATCGTTCTGGTGCTGGCCGGACTTATCGCAGGTTACATCCCCTCCCGCCGGGCCGCCCGACTGAAGACCGTCGATGCCCTTCGACACAACAAATAACCGACACGAAAACCGCAGCGGCCGGGACAAAAGATAAAAGGAGCCGCAACAACTGGAAGCGAGAAACGGAAGAAAACGCAACGGCCGGGGACGACAAGCCGGGAAAAAGATAAGGAAACGCCCGCAACGCCGGTAAGGAACCACCCCGGCGTCAGAAGGACGACCAAAGTTCCCTCCCGAGGAGGGGATTCAGGGAAGGATAAAATTGGAACACGCGGCTCTGCCGCGAAACTACAACCAAAAGGAACGAAAAGAGCAACGAAAAACCGGGAACAAGACAAGGAGGCAGCCGAACTCCGAAGGACGGCCAAAGTCCCCTCCCGAGGAAGGGATTTAGAGGTAGGTAAAATCAATACGCGCGTTGTCGCGCAACTACGACCGACAGAAAAGAAGATACGAAAAAGATAACAGCAAGATAAGGAACCAGACTATGACAGGATTTTTCGATACGGATCGCTGGAACGAAATCTGGCAGACGATCTCCCGCAACCGCAGGCGCAGCATCATGACGGCGCTGGGTGTCTTCTGGGGTATCTTCATGCTGATCGTCCTGCTGGGTGCCGGCACGGGGCTGGGCCGCATGTTCCGTGCCCAACTGGGCGGTACGGCCACCAACGCCATTTTCATCATGTCCGACCGCACCTCCGTCCCATACGAAGGTATGCCTACGGGCCGTAGCTGGGAACTGGACTGGGACGACCTGGAAGCGCTCCGGAAACTGCCCCGCATCGAATACATCTCGGCCATTTGCTGGGGCAACCAACGCAACATGAGCCACCAAGACCACAAAGGCGAATTCGGACTGATGGGCTACTCGCCCGACATGCAGCAGATCGCCCCCCAACAGATTCTCATGGGGCGCTACCTGAACGAAGTCGATGAACTGCGCCAGCGCAAAGTCTGCGTAATCGGGCTTCAGGTCTGGCGCGACCTCTTCCCCGGCGGAGAAGATCCCACAGGCAAAACGATCCAGATCGGCAGTTCCTACTTCACGGTCGTCGGCGTTACCAAACCCCTGGGCGGTATGATGGCCTTCAGCGACCCGGAGCGGACCGTCGTCATCCCGGCGCTGCTCGTACAGCAAATGTACGGACTGGGACGGACGATCGACATGCTGGCACTCACCGGATATGCGGACGAACCGACCCAAGAGGTGATCCAGGACTGCCGGCAAAGCATCGCCGCACGGCACCTGATCGCTCCCGACGACAAGAAGGCGATCTATTTTCAGGATACCTCCGAGGTCTTCGGCAAGATCATGGGGCTCTTCCGAGGCATCTCCCTGCTTACGTGGATCGTAGGTCTGGGCACGCTGCTCGCGGGCATCGTGGGCATCAGCAACATCATGCTGGTGCTGGTACGCGAACGCACGCAGGAGATCGGCATCCGCCGCGCCATCGGCGCTTCGCCCCTGACGATCCTTTCGCAAATCCTCTCCGAGAGCTTCATCCTCACTTTTATCGCGGGCATCTTCGGTTTCGGTGCGGGCGTAGGCGTTCTCTCCATCGCCGACAGTTTCTACGCGCGGGCCGCCCAGATGGACCAACACCTGCCCGATATTTCATGGCAGATCTCCTTCGGTATGGGAATGCTCGCGCTGGGGATCCTCGTCCTGGGCAGCCTGCTGGCAGGCATCATCCCTGCGACCCGGGCACTGCGGATCAAAGCCGTAGACGCGATCCGCGAAGAATAAACCCCGAAACTCGCAACAAACGCAAAAAACCGACATAATATGAAAAAGTTTCTGAAGATTTTCCTGGGCATCCTGTTCCTCGCGCTGCTCGTCGGCACGTTCGTCTTCCTCTGGAACAAAACCCGCCCCGTGAAGGTGGTTTACACCCTCGCAACCCCCGTGCATGACACGATCCGTCAGTACGTCATCGCCTCGGGCAAGGTCGAACCCCGCGACGAGGTGCTCATCAAGCCCCAGATCTCGGGTATCATTTCCGAGGTGCTCTGCAAGGCCGGCGACCGTGTAAAACAGGGCGACGTCATCGCTACGGTGAAGGTCATTCCCGAAATGGGAACCCTCAATGCCGCCGAATCCCGCGTGACGGTGGCCCGGCTCTCGCTCGACCAGACCCGCAAGGAGTTCGAACGCACCGAAGCCCTCTATGCCAAAGGCGTGGTATCGCAGGAGGAGTTCGAGAAGGGGCAGACCACCCTGCGCCAGGCCGAAGAGGAGTTCCAGAATGCCGAAGACAACCTGGAAATCGTCAAAACCGGTATTACCAACCGATACAAAGATTTAAGCAACACCCAGATACGCTCCACCATCACGGGTATGATCCTCGACGTACCGATCAAGGTCGGCAACTCGGTGATCCAGGCCAATACCTTCAACGACGGCACCACGATCGCCACGGTCGCCGACATGGGCGACATGCTCTTCCGGGGCAATGTCGATGAAACCGACATCGGCCGCCTGCACGCCGGCATGCCCGTCGTGCTGACCATCGGTGCCATGCAGGGTACCGTCCTCCAAGCCACGCTGGAGTACATTTCGCCCAAAGCCGCCGATGTGAACGGGATCATCATGTTCGAGGTGAAGGCCGCCGCCAAGATCCCGGAATCGGTCTTCGTCCGTGCAGGTTACAGCGCCAATGCCAGCATCGTGACCGACAGCCGCGAAGGTGTTCTCACACTGCCCGAAAGCACCATCCAGTTCGAAGAGGGCAAGCCCTGCGTCTATATCCTCACCAGTCCTGAGGAGAGCCCCGAACAAACCTTCGAGAAACGGGACGTAACGCTCGGTCTGTCGGACGGCGTGAACATCGAAATCGTATCCGGCGTCACCGAAACGGACAAAGTCCGCAACCTCCAACAACAGTCCATCTAAATCCCTGCCACCATGAAATTCGGAACTCTTTTCATCGCACTGCTGCTCGCGGGCAGCACGGCGCAGGCCCAAATTCCGACTCCGACATCCGAAGCAGGCCCTTGGAGCCTGGATGACTGCATCCGATACGCCCACGAACATAACATACAGATCCAGCAACAGGCGCTGCAAGTCGAACAGCGCTCCGTCGAACTCAACACCTCGCGCCACAGCCGCCTGCCCGACCTCGGTGCCAACCTCGGTACGAACTTCAGCTTCGGACGAAGCCTCATCAGCAACAACACCTACGCCGACAACAACCAGGTGTCGGGTTCGCTCGGTGTTTCGGCCTCGCTGCCGGTCTTCATGGGCGGACGCATCAACCACGAAATCGCAGCGGGCAAGCTGAGCCTGAAAGCCGCGGCCCAGGACCTGGACCGGATTCGTGAAGACGTATCGGTCAATATTATGTCGTATTACCTCGACGTGCTGGTCGCAAAGGAGTTGGTTGACGTCGCAGAGCAAGCGCTCGCCTTGAGCACACAACAGGTGGAACGCAGCCGGGAACAGGTACGAACGGGCAAAGTCGCCGAGTCGGTGCTTTACGAAAACGAAGCCCTGCTGGCGGCCGACGAATACAAACTAACCCAAAGCCGCAACGACCTCTCACTCTCCCTGCTGGCCCTGAGCCAGGCCCTGAACCGGACGAGTGCCGAAGGATTCGACATAGTCGCCCCGACTTTCGACAGCCTCACCGTGGAGTCGATGCGTCACCTGCGTAACCCGGCCGAAGTGCTCTCCTACGCCCTGGACAACCGTCCCCGCATACAGGCCGAGCGCTTCCGCCTCGAGCAGGCTCTCCGGGCGGTGCGGATGTCCCGTGCGGCTTACTACCCCCAGATCACGCTGACAGGAGGATACGGCACCAACGTCTATCACTCGTTCGCTACGGGTGCGGTAAATCCCGCTTTCGGACGCCAGTTCCGCAACAACAGCACCGAATACGTAGGGGTGGCGATCAACATCCCCATCTTCAACCGCATGGCGACCCGCAACAGCGTGCGAACGGCCAAACTGGGCGTACGGAGCCAGCAGCTCGTCCTGACCGAAGCCGAGCAGACCCTGCAAAAAGAGATCGAAACGGCCTACTACCAGGCCGATGCCGCCCTGTTGAAATACCGTTCGGCGGAAAAAGCGCTCAATTCCGCACAGGTCGCCTTCAGGTACGAAGCCGAGAAATACGCTGCGGGCCGCTCGACGACCTTCGACTACAACGACGCCAAGACCCGCATGCAGAAGGCCGAATCCGACCAGATCCAGGCCAAATACGAATTCATATTCCGCACCAAGATCCTCGATTTCTACGCGGGTTTCCCCCTGACGCTTTAAGCGCGGTAAACGGAACCCGAAGACTCCGACCGCAAGCAGTACAAGAGAGAAGCTCCCGGAAACGCAAATCGTTTCCGGGAGCTTCTCTTGTCGATGTAGATTCTCTCTCTGCAGATGTTTCCGGGCAACTCTTCTCCTGTCCCAAGCGGAAAAGAGAGGCAATCCGGCGGATTCGTTCCGCAGCCTTACTCCGCGATCGAAAGATCGGCGAAGGAGAAAACTTCGGTCGAAACCTCGCCCAGCGGACCGCTCTTGGCATTGACCCCCACCTGTACTTTGACGAAGTCGATGTACTTCAGTTCGACAGGCGTTCCGTCGGGCTGCATGGCATTGGCGATTCGGAATCCGTTGCTCTGTCCCTTTCCGTCCATTGCATCGCCGCCCGCAAGACAGTCGCTTCCGTAATTGTCGGCATAACCCCACTCGTAAGGGCGGTTGATCCAAAACCCTCTGTCATCGACCATATTCCGAGATTCGAGCAGCGTACCGCGCAACGTATAAGTATCGGCGGCCCAAGCCGGATAATAGAAATCCTGGTCGTGAAACTCACCCCTGTATTCGACCGTGCCGCTGCGACCTTCCGAATCGGTCCACTGCACGTCCATCCCCCTTCCGGCAGGGCGGTAATAAGTCACGGCATAACCGGAAACAGTCCCTTCCTTACCCGTTTCGCTGCCCCGCAACTCGTACCACTCGTCATCGGGCTCACCGTTGCCGTTCACGTCCTGCATGACCCACACCACGCCCGGCTCCGAGCTGGTGTCGAATGCATTCCCCTCAATGGAAAAATCATAGCCGCTTTCCATTCGGGCGATACTGTGGTCGAACCCGACGATCAGATAACCGCCGAATCCCCCGAGCGAAACATAACTCCGCGCCTCCAGCCTCCCGGCTGCATAAGCCACGGCATCTTCATGGGTACGCTCGTTGCCCGTATATCCGGCTTCGGTCTTTTCGCCGACCAACTGCCAGGGAGCGGGCAGAAATTCGTAAACCGCATGCTGGAAACGACTGCTCGCCACACTCGCCGGGCGTCGGCGCTGCTCCTCGTCCGCAAAGGCATGAACGACGATCTCGGCAGACAGCGTAGCAACCCCTCGGACGATGTTTCGCGTAAGACGCTCGGAAGCATCGCCGCCTTCGGTCACATCGACCCGAACGGTATAGTCGCCCGGCCCGTCGGGTGTAAACTTAAACACGGCACCCGTTTCGGCTACGACCGGTTCCCCATCAACCGACCAGACGAACTGCGGATCGGCGATATAAGCCAGCGACGGCGCAAGATAGACCGCACGGCCGACGAACGTGCTCCGATCGGTCGTTTTGCAGTAATGAGAGAGCTTTTCGAAGCGGACCTCCGAAGGCATCTTCTCCACGACCTCCACGACAAATTCCTTGAAGGAGGTTCCGTCGTCGTTCGATGCCTCGATACGGATCGGGTAGCTCCCCACCGCCTCTTCCCGGAAGGTATAGCTCATCTGCGTAGAAACGACCTCGCCGGCACAGAGCCATCGGCAGCGGAAGTCCTCCTGGTCCGAATGCTGAATATCGGGAGTGAAGGTATATTCGACACCCGGCAGAACCTTGAGCCCCTCGGCAGGCAGTGCAAGCGAAATGACGGGCGGAGTAAGCTCCAGCACATCCACCCGCAGCTCCGCTTCGGCTTTTCCGGCAGCCGTTTCGACACGGAACGTGATATACACTTCCCCCAGTTCGGTAAAGACGGCCGTATAGGTCGGTTCGGAACCTGCCAGCTTGCCATCGACGATCCATGAGTAAGTAGCTCCCTCGGCATACTCCACCGTCGGAGCGATGGTCAGCTCCCGGCCCATCTTGACGGTATAAACCCCCGACTCGCTGTCGAGCGTAATGACGGGAGCATGATCCCGGTCGTCCAAAATCACTTCGTCCTTGTTGCAGGCGGTCGTCAGCAGCGCCGCAAACACCGCCCAAAACGGGAAATATCTTTTCGAAAAAAACCACATAGCACGTTACATATATTCGCGTTTACGGCACGCGGCAGAGCGGAAACCCGCCCTGCCGACGCACACAAAAACGATTTATCTTCAAAAGTCGTCGCCTCCGCCCGGTGCAGTCCGTCACGGACTTTTCCGCAAGTCGGAAACGATCGCCGAAATCGGTCCGGAAACTCTCCGGAAAAACATTACAGCTCGATCGTAATGTCATCCAGAGCATAATAGGCCGGCATCGAGAAGCCATAGCCGTTATCGGGGCCGCCCGTCATATTGAAACGAACCTTCGCCACCTTGCCCAGCGAAGAGAGGTCCCATTTGGTCCACTCCTTAATCAGCTTGTCCTTCGATGCGAAAGTCATCGTCACGGTGCCGGTCTCCTTACCTGCGGCATCGTAGCCCGTAGCATGAATCAGTACATCCTGGCCCTCTTCAAGCGCAGGTGCGAGAGCATTGCCCTTGGCTGCCACACTCAGGAAATAACAGGTCGAATTGATATAGCAGCTCTGGATCGTACGCGCCACACCATCGGCGAAAGCGAAAATAGGACGGCTGTCGCCATAGTCGGGATGCGCCTCGTCGTAGTTACCGTAACCGATAAGGAAATTATCCGATCCGTCGTGGCCGCCGCCCGTAGTAGCATCCTCGTTCCGGGCATTGTATAGGTAAAGGTCAAGCTCGTAGGTGTTGAACTTCTCGATATCCTTGGAGTTGTAGGACGATACCATAAACGGGTATCCCCAACCTTCGGGACAGGGCGAAGTCAGCTGCGTGGTCTGATCGGTCCAGGTGTACGCCTTATCTTCGTAAACTACGGACATCGCCTTACCGCCGTTATAGTTCGCCACCACCAGCGGCGACCAGTCGTCGCCCTCGAAAGTGATCGTATAGGTCTGGGGTCCTTCGTCCGGCCCGTCGTCGTCCTTCGAACATCCGACGAAAGTTACCGCAGCCGCAGCCAGCAAAGCCAAAAATACTCTTTTTTTCATAATCTTTTATTATTTAATAAATTGTATGTTTCCTCCTGTACGAAAGATCGCCGCAAAGCATACGCTTCGGGGACTCATGGCAACACCGGGTCCGGAAAAATCGACTGAATGGGGAAATCGAGCAAACAGAGCAACCGACATTCGTGATTCCATCCCGTGACCCGCAGGTGTAAAATCTTCGTGCAAAGGCAGGTCTTCTGACTCATCCCGTCCGTCGCGCCTTCCCGGCTTCATGGCCAGTGGCAAAAGAGAGCGATCGAACTATTCCCCGAAAGGAAACAGGACTTACAGCAGCGAGCACTGTTCCGGATTCGCACCGGATTCCCTATTACTCCGCACGCTTCGAAAAAACATACGGATACCTTTTGCGGGTGCAAATATACGAATAATATTTAATTCGAAAACTCAAAAAAACACGACGACCTCTTGACTTCGCCTTTTCGTCAGCGTATATTTGCAGACGCGCCCTTCCCGTTTCCCGAAACGGGCGCCCATCCTTTCTCTATTTTTTCGATTTCCGCCTGTCGCCGGACTCTTCCGGACGGCAATGACACTGTTTCATCCGACTAAAAAACACACGACATGCCCCGAGGACGCAACAAAGCCCTGATCGCCCGACGCGACGAAATGCTCTGCCACCGCTATCACTACTGGACCGAAACGCAGCGTCTGCGCTTCGACGACACCCTGAAAATCCTCTCCGAAGAGGAATTCTTTCTCTCCGAGGAGCGCATCCTGACCATCCTCCGCGCCAACGGCGACACGCTCCGCGAACTCGCCGGCCGGCCTACTCCGAAAATGCGAAGAGAGCGCTTCCCGACAAGGCGCCATACACCCTCTCCCCGGAAATGATCCGACGGATACGCCCGTCCCTGGCAATAAGGATATTCGGCCCGTTCATTCCTGCGATCCGGCAAAAAGAGGCATCCGCACATCTCCATTCGGAAAAAACAGCTATTTTTGCAGCCGGAACAATCCCGGAACGAAACAAAATGGACTGGTTTACGGATCTTTTTACCCAACATTCGGCCATTCAAGCCGTCGTCGTGCTCTCGCTGATCTCGGTGTTCGGCATGATGCTGGGCAAAGTGCGTTTTTTCGGAATTTCGCTCGGCGTGACGTTCGTTTTCTTCATCGGCATCGCAGCGGGCCATTTCGGACTCTCGGTCGATCCTTCGATGCTGGCTTTCGCCGAAAGTTTCGGGCTCGTACTCTTCGTCTATGCATTGGGATTGCAGGTCGGCCCCGGTTTCTTCAGTTCGCTCCGCTCGGGCGGCATCCGGCTGGTTTCGCTCGCCACGCTCATCGTCCTGACAGGTTCGGCACTGGCCGTAGGGCTCGGCTATGCGACCCGTGTTCCCATGAGCGACATGGCAGGCATCCTGTGCGGCGCCACGACCAACACCCCGGCGCTCGGTGCGGCACAACAGATGCTCTCGCAGATGCAGTTGGACAGCAACAACGCCACGCTGGGCTGTGCATTGACCTACCCGCTGGGTGTCGTAGGCGTGATTCTGGGCATCATCGCCGTACGCAAACTCTTCGCCCGGCCCTCGGACATTCCGCAACCGGACGCCGAACATAAAAAGAATATCTTCATCGTCGAATTCAAGATTTCCAACCCCGGCGTCGTCGGTAAAAGCATCCGCGACGTCGCGGCATACAGCCACCACCATTTCGTCATCTCCCGCCTTTGGCGTGCCGGGCAGGTTTCGATTCCGACTTCGGACTCGACCCTCGAATCGGGTGATCTGGTACTGGTAATCACCTCGCCGGACGACGTGCAGGCACTGGAACTCCTCTTCGGCGAGCGGGTACAGAAAGACTGGAATACGCACGACATCGACTGGAACGCATTGGACAGCCAGCTCATCTCCCGGTCGATCATCGTCACCCGCCCCGAAATCAACGGCCGCAAACTCAGCTCGCTGCGTCTGCGAAACCTGTACGGCATCAACATCAGCCGGGTGCATCGTTCGGGCGTACAACTGCTCGCCACGCCCGATCTCACGCTGCAACTGGGCGACAGCCTGACGGTAGTGGGTGAAGCGCAGGCGATCGAAGGCGTCGAAAAAATCCTCGGCAATGCCGTCAAACAGCTCGACGAACCCAACCTGATTCCGGTTTTCATCGGTTTGCTCCTGGGCCTGCTGCTGGGAAGCATCCCTTTCGCGGTACCGGGTATCAGTCTCCCTGTCAAACTGGGACTCGCAGGCGGCCCGATCATCCTCGGCATCCTGATCGGGACCTTCGGCCCCCGCATCCACATCGTCACCTACACCACGTTGAGCGCCAACCTGATGCTCCGGGCATTGGGACTGTCGCTCTATCTGGCCTGCCTGGGGCTCGAAGCGGGCGCCCATTTCGTCGAAACGATCATGCGCCCCGAAGGAATGCTCTGGATCGGACTGGGATTCCTCCTCACGTTCGTCCCCATCGTTATCGTAGCCGCCCTGTCGCTGCGGTTCTTCAAACTCGATTTCGGACAGGTAGCCGGCATCATGTGCGGCAGCATGGCCAACCCGATGGCGCTGAACTATGCCAACGACTCGATCCCCGGCGATCATCCGGCCGTGGCGTACGCGACGGTCTATCCCGTATGCATGTTCCTGCGGGTCATCATCATTCAGATTCTGATCATGTGCTTTATTTAGCGGTCGCCGGACGGCAGACCGCCCTGCGTTCCGAAGAGGCGCAGCGAACGGAACCGGGGACTCAACGCCCGACATCCGGCAGCTCCGCCACACGGCGGATCTCGCCTTCGAAATTGGGGGTAAAGATCCCGCCGCCCACTCCTTCGGCGATCTCGCGCAGTGTCCAGAAGCGACCTCCGTCCAACTCGCCGCTCGGTACGACAGGCCCATCGTACACCGTCTTATAGACATAGACCAACTCCCGTTCGCGTTCCGACTCGAACAGGTAGGTCAGCACGTGCTGCGGCTCGAAATCCGTCACGCCGACCTCCTCGCGCACCTCGCGCCGCAGGGCAACGAGAGGCTCTTCCCCCCAATCCACATGGCCGCCTACGGCCGTATCCCACCGTCCGGGCTGGATATCCTTCCACGCCGGACGTTTTTGCAGGTAAAGCTCCCCACGGGAGTTGAACAGATGGAGGTGCACCACCGGATGCAACAGCATCGACCCGCCGTGGCACTCGCCCCGCGTGGCCCGGCCGACGACACGTCCGGCAGCATCGACCACCGGGAACAGCTCTTCCCGATTATCCGCGCATTTCATTTTCCGACAATATTCTATGAGTTTTATTCCGACCGTAAAGACTGCAATAGACGGAGAACATGACGAAGCCCAGCAGGGCCATCGCCGCACCGGGCAGGGCGGCATATTGAGGCCCCAGGCCGAAACTGATCGGCAGACCGCCGAAGTAGGCACCCAAAGCGTTACCGAGGTTGAACGCGATCTGGATCGACGCGGCGCCGAGCATCTCCCCGCCCGGCGCATTCTCCAAAATAAGCAGTTGCTGGGGCGATGAAACCCCGAAGAGCGAAGCCGTCGTCAGGAACATCAGCGGAATCACGAGCCAGTCGATCCGAGCCGCGAAGAAGATCCCTACGAGCAACAGACAGATCATCCCCTGAATAAAGCGGGCGACCCGTTCGGGAGAGAAGCGGTCCGACAGATGCCCGCCCGCGAGATTACCCACCAGCATTCCCAGCCCCGCGACCATCATCACGGCTGTCATCGCCTGCCCGGGGATGCCCGCCACACGCGTCATGGTCGGAGTCACGTAGCTGTACCAGCAGAAAACACCTCCATTGGCCAGCAGCGTAGCCAACAGAATCAGCCAGGGAGCCCGCGAACCGAGGAACCGGAATTGCCCCTTCAATCCCGTATCGGGCAGCGCCGGCAGGGCAGGCACCCAGCGGGCGATCAGCAGCAGAGCCATAATTCCCCACAGCCCGACCATCCCGAAAGCCAGCCGCCACGAAAGATAGCTGCCCAAATAGGTACCCAACGGCACACAGAACAGGTTGGCGACAGTCATCCCGAGGATCATGATAGACACGGCCTGGGTTTTGTGTCCCGGATCGGCCACCCGCTCCGCAACGATCGAACCTACGCCGAAGAAAGCCCCGTGAGGCAGGCCCGACACGAACCGCATCGCCAAGAGCATCCAAAAGTCGGGCGCCAGCGAAGCGCAGACGTTACCCAGGACAATAAGAGCGGCAAGAGCGAGCAGAATCCCCTTCAACGCCCGCTTACGTGCGATGAGCACCGTCGCGGGAGCCCCGACGCAAACCCCGATGGCATAGGCCGAAATCAGGTCCCCGGCCCGGGGGATGGAAACGCCTAAATCCCTCGCCACATCGGGCAGAATCCCCATCATGACGAACTCGGCCATACCGAGAGCCAACGTGCCGAAAGCCAGGGCGATCAAACTCTTTTTCATAAATCGACTCTTTTTACCGACGGCTCCGCACTCCGGAGTACGGAATCTCTTTCGCAACTTTCGCATTCTTCGGACCGCTCCGCAGCTCGACAATACGGCGCGTCCGAAGCACGGTCTTTTGATTCGGAGAACAAAAATAGCGCATATCTTCCCCTCTTCCGCCTAAAACGAAAGAATTTCTCACCGACCTGACAAACCGGCCCTCCCGGATTCTCCCTAACGGGATGAATCCGGGAGGGCCGATTATATCCTATCCGAAAGCCCAAAGAGAGCCGTATGACTGAGATCAATACCCCAGCCAGTGAAGCCACTCGAGCGCTTCGGGCGTCAGCTTGTCATCGCGGTCCACCCAGGTTCCGGACTCGATGAGCAACTTTTTATACTCCTCGATACGGCGCGTGATCGGAAAATCGGGTCGCGGCAGCGCACTCTTCTCCGCACGCTCCGAAGGGCGAATCGTCCGGTCGAAAACCTCCCGAAGCGCCGGGCGCCGGTGTCCCTCCCACTTGAAATCTTCGAGAAAAAGAGCCTGCGTCTCCGGAATCTTATCCATCGGGAAAATCGAATAGACCGGCTGATTGCGGTAGGTAATGCCTTCGACCGTATTGTTGTCGATATAGTAGGTAGCCGCACCGCTTTGGATGGACATCAACCCCACCGGTTCGGGCGAATCGTCCTCCTGCATATAATAGATGGTCTGCACGTTACCGTCCACGTCGTTGCGATAGATCTTGTTATTGCGGAAATAGGCAGTAATCAGCTTGCCCGTCACCTGGTTGTAAGTCATCGTGTCGATCTCGCTCGACATAACCGGACGGCCGACGAATTCCGCTTTCTGGAGTTTGGAGTTTTCGGTATAGATCTTCATCACGTCCGAAGTGATCTGGTTGTCCTGATTCCAAAGCACGGGATCGATATAGAGCAGGATCATCGAGTCCGTGGAAACGGCCACCAGGGAATCGCAGACCGCCTGGAAGTCGTTGCGGAAGATCTTTACCCGGCGATACCCCTTGACCAACCGGTAGAGGGAATCTCCAGCAGGTGCAGCGATCGAATCCCCCCGCAAAGAGTCCGCTGCCGCAACCCCGGCCTTGAGCGAATCGAGCTGCATGGAATCGCGTCCCAGCGAATCCGCAGCAAGAGAGTCCCGGAACAAAGAATCCAACGCGGCAAAAGCCCTGGCCTCCCGCAGGGAGTCGGCGACCAGCGAATCGAGAGCCGACGCCGGAAGCTTGCCTTTCAGGATCGCCTTCCCGGTTTTGGCACGCCGCTTGGCCCAGATTTTCTCCATACGTTCGGCGCGGCGCTCCAGGTTCTTTCTGCGCAATGCCTCCTCCTTCTGTTTCGCAGCGTCGAGCTTGGCAGTAGCCCGAGCCTGACGTGCTTTGGCGATCTGCGCCAGCTTCTCCTTGCGGGCCGCTGCCGCCTGCGCCTTTTTCACGGACGCTATGCTGTCGGCCTGTGCCCGCAATTGAGCTTTCAAGCTGTCGGCCTGGGCTTTCCGCTCCCGCTTGGAAAGAATATGCACGGAAGAATCCGCAGGAAGCGATTTTGGACCGGCCTGCGCAAGGCTGTCGGAAAAAAGCGTATCCACCGCAGAAACGGCGGCCACGGAATCGGCAGGGGTCATTCCGCCCCCCACCCGATCAAGGCTGTCGGAAAGAAGCGTATCTATTGCTGGGGCGGCATCCAGAGAATCGCCCCCCGTTCCTCCTTTTTCAGCCGGAACAGCCGCTATGGGTTCTGCAGCGGAACCAGAACCGGCATCCGCAGTTTCGGACGAGGTTTCGACGGCTCCGGCCGCAGCCTGCGGAGCAGCGGCATCCGCCTGCGATCCATCCTGCGAGGCTTTTGGATCCGCAGCACTCGGTTTCGCAGCCAGTGAATCCACAGACGATCCCCCCTTAGAGCCGGCCAGAGAATCTGCCGCCTTTGCCTTCACCTTCGCCAACGAATCGGCACGTGCCTGCTCGCTCTTCGAGATCGTATAAAGAAACATCGAATCGGCACACATATAGAGCGAATCGCTCTGACTCGTATCGTAGCTGACCACCGAAGGTCGCTGCGTGAGCAGAGCATTGCCCGGCTCCTTCCAATATTCGCCGTAATCGCCGAAAGCGAGCACTTTGTGCTCGGCGTCGTCGATCTGGATATTCCGGAACAAAAGAGCATGCCCGGACTCCCGGTAATAGTCGAGGCTGTCGCTCCACAGCTCCTGCTTTTCGGTCATCACATACCCGTTGCGAGTCAGCACGTAAAGCTCGCGCGGCTTTTCGTAACGTCCCCGGTCGGCATAAATGTAATCGCCGCCTTCGTTCCAGATGTTGGTTCGCTCGAAGAAATGAGCCTGGTCGGTATCCGTATCGTACACCACCGAATCGCCCTTGAGTTCGTACTTGTCGTTGCGCATCTCGACACGATCCACACAGATAATCTGGTGCGTATCGGCATAATAGTAGCCCCGGTCGGATTCGAGGTGATTCTCGCGGTTGGTCAGCATACCGCCTCCGCTGAAAGTACCAATATTGTCCAGCGTATTGAACCGGAAATCATAAGTATAGAGCGTCGCATCCCCATCGACGACCTTCACCAGCGGAGCATAGACCCGCGCCTCGTTGATCTCACCGTTGTAGTCGGCCCGGTCGCCGTAAATGTATGTCTCTTTTTTATTGATCAGTACGTTGCCGAAGCACTCGATGCGCTTGTCGTTGTAGCGGATCGCGCTGTCGCAGGTAATGACCGCCCCGTTGTGCTGGGCCGCGAAATGCCCTACGAGCACTGTCGCGGTCGTATCGCCGTAAGGAATGGGATATCCCCGGTCGGCGACGAAATCGACCACCTTGTTCGACTCGGGGTCCTGGGCCGGAGCACCCGGAGCCGACGGGGTCTGAACACCCGCAACGGGAACGGCCAGCGGCCTGTTCCCCGCGAGGATCACACCTCCGGCGACACCTGCGACCAGCAGTGCGCACACTATTTTTCGCAATCCCTTCGGCATCGGACGATCTCTATTTTACCCAGTTCTTATTTTCGAACTCTCCGTCCCGAAATTCGGGATCGATATAAATGTACATGCCCTCGATCTTCTTGTCGAGCCACTCCTTGAACACTTTCTCGCGTTTGGCGTTCAGCGCCAGCTGTTCGACGCGAATATAGTCCTCGTCGAGCGAAACCTTGTGCGGAGGGATCACCTTCACGAGCTTGACGATCTTGCTGAGCTGGTTGCCCATCCAGTCTTCGGTCTGATAGGCGTCGGAAATTTCGCCCTCCTTAAGATTGCGCAGGGCATTGTAGTCGTCGAGGCTCTTGCCACCGGCCCGGCCGAAATCTTCTTTCATGAAGCGTGTTTCGGTATAACTTGCTTCCCACCTTTGAGTAAGTTCCAGCAAATCGTGGTTGGTCACCACGCCGCCGTTCATCTTCGAATTATCGTCGTCGGAAAACTTCCGGGCCGCCTCCTCGAAAGTAATCGAATCCTTACGGATCAGGTTTGCGATACTGTCCAGCATACGGGCCGGAGCCGCCAGCTCCTCGAGCGTATAGGAGGGTCGCAACACGATATGACGCGCATGGTACATACGCCCCTTCTGGTCGATCAACTGAATCAGGTGATAACCGTATTGCGTTTCGACGACCTCGGAAACCTGTCCCGGCTTCAGATCGGCCAATGCGTCCGCAAACTGCCGCACGAACCCGTCCAAAGGCTGGGGGTCCAGTTCGCCGCCACTGATGGCCGAACCGTCCATCGAATACATGCGGGCCATGATGTCGAAACGGGTCTGCCCCTTGATGATGCGCTCGCGCATATCCAGCAACCGCTCCTTGGTGCGCTGCTTGGCCTCCTTGATCGACGCCGGGAAACGGGTGATCTGGGCATAAACGTACTGTTCGGGGATAGTCGGCAGACTGTCCGGATCGGTCTTCTTGTAGTAACGCTCCACCTCGCCGGGAATCACCTTGATTTTCCCTACTACGGAACTCTGCATAGCCTGGGCGTATGCCTGCTCCTCGTAACGCTGACGCAGCATTTCGCGCACGTTGAAGATCGGCATATGCTGTTTGGTTTCGAGCGCGGCGATAGAACCCGCATCGTCGATGAGCGCCTGCAAATGGGCTTCCACCCGCTGTGCGATGCCCGAATAGCTGACATCCACCGAATCGATGAGCGCCTGATTGAACAGCAGCTTCTGCATCAGCAGTTGTTCGAGCGCTTCGTCGTGGGGATCGCGGTCCGAAGTGTAACCCTGCTGGCGGCGCTGTTCCACCAGCTCGCCCGCATATTCGTCCACCTCCGACCAGAGGATCGACGATCCGCCGACGACGGCCACCACGCGGTCCAGCATCACCTGCCGCTTCTGGGCGGCCCCTGCAAAAATCGCCAGCACCAACGCTGCGCAAAACAGAATCTTCTTGCTCATCAGTTCTCTATTTTTTCTTCTTCATGGATCTTCACTCTCCCCTCCTCGACCGCTTTTCGGTAAACCTCCTCGTCGTAGGCCCGAATGATCTCGTTCTGCCGCTGGTTGTAGAGGATGCGGCGCACGATCGCCTCGCTGCGCTCCAGCGGTTCGGGATCGCCCGGACGAAGCACGTCGCTTATTTCGAAATAGTAGCGCGAATGACCGTCGCTCATCTCCTGTACGGCCCGCGAGGAGAGCAGGGCGTCGTAACTCTGGTTGCGCAATGTGGGCAGATAGCCCAGAAACTCGGAGAAGGTCACCCACGAAGAGGAGAAATCGTTCAGTACGAAATTGTTCTTGGTACAGATGTCGGCGAACTCTTGCTGCCGGGATGAGCCGGGCTGCGTCATCAACTTGCGCAGCTTCGGCGCCTGCCGGTTGTTGGCGTCGAAGCGAACGATCCGCCCCTTGACCAGGGTTTGATTGACCTTGAAATCCGACGCGTGTTCACGGTGATAGGCAGCAATCTGATCGGCGGTAACGAGCGTATCGATGCGCTCCTCGATCAGATGCTGGTCGAACTTACGGATCAACAACGCCTGGCGGTACTCCTCGACCAGCGAATCGATGTCCTGCTCGGCATCGGAGAAAAGTTCTTCGGCCTCGTGCAATTTAAGCTGTTTGTGCACCCACTTTTCGACATAACGGTTTACGAAAGCCACGCTGTCCTCGCCGACCACTCCCTTCGGAATCGCAGCCTTAACCTCTCGCGCGTACAATTTTCTACCGGCAGCCTCGGCCAACACGACCCGACCTCCGCCCCAATAGCGGGGCACTTCCTGGCACCCTACCGCAAGTACGAGCAGCAGAACAGCTCCTATTTTGGCACAAAAACTCATAACTACAAGGGACAAAGATAATGAAAGCCGAGAGCCTAACCAAATTTATTTGAGTTAAGCCGAGGCGCATCCTATCGTCTAAAAAAGATACTTTTTACCCGAACCTAACGTACCGTGCATCCCGAATATTACATTACGCCCTAATTTATCGTATCGAAAAAACCGGATGCTCCGGTGCAGATAATCCGGGGAAAACCGGCACAGACAATACTTCTGCATGATACCCGCCGACGATCCCGCTCCTGCGGTACGCCGCAAAATAGCCCCCGACCGTCACAACAGGTTACCGGATCGTATTTTTATCCAACTTTTTCACCCGGGCCAGCAAACGGTAGATCATATAGCCCGATGCGGCGAAAAGCACGAGCGCAACGACGTAAACGATCGTATAAAGTGTATCGCTGCCGATAACCGAACGTATCGTGGCCCCGTCCAGTCCGACCATAATCAACAGGAAAGCCGCGCCGTTGTTCATGGCATGGAGCAGAACGACCGAAAAGATCGAATTGGTCTCGATGTAGATGAAACCCAGGATCAGGCCCATCACGAAAGCATTGACCGCCAGCGCCGGATGTCCGTGCAACACGGCGAAGAACGCCGACGAGAGGAACAAAGCCGCTACGACGCCGTACTTGGCCCGCACCGACTCGAGAATGATGCCCCGACAGAGGAACTCTTCCAACAGAGGAGCCATAACCACCAGCGTAATGATCGCCCAGAAGCCCCGGCCGTAAACTGCGGACGAAGGCATCGGAAGCAGCTCCACCACCGGTTCGATGACGATACCGGCAGCCAGCATCATCACCAGTCCCCAAAGCAGCAGAACCGGATTGAGGCCCCGCGCCGAAAAGCGCAGCGTCTTGCGCGTTCCGTGCCGCAAGCGGCGATAGAACAGCGTGAAAAGAATCATCAGTCCCATCGTCACCAGGTAGGTGAAAGCCGTAAAACGCGCCAGAGCGTCCTGTTGTTCGGGCGTCGGAGCGACGTTGCCGCGCAACAAGTCCCAGTCCGGAAAATCGAACCCGGCGAGACGGGCGGCAAGCAGTCCGACGAATTGCAGCAAATACCAGATTCCTACCAGAGCCAACAGGTCGATAAGGGTCGGAAATCGGTATTTATGAGCCGGTTGCGGCGTTTGTCCCCGATCGGATGTTCCGGGAGTATCCCCAACAGGAGCTTGCGGACGGACATCGGACGGAGTCGTGGAATCGGTATGTGCCATAGCTTCTATGTTTTATCTTCGGTATAAAGACCTGTTTTACGCTTCGAAGATAGGCATTTTTCAGGTATCGTTATGGTTTTTCCCGATAAAATTCGTATTTTTGGCCGATTATAACCCGTTAAAATCAGCAAACATGGCAAAGGTCATCGCATTGGCCAATCAGAAAGGCGGCGTGGGCAAGACGACCACGGCCATCAACCTCTCGGCGTCGCTCGCGCTGCTGGGCAAGAAAGTTCTCCTGCTGGACGCCGATCCGCAGGCCAACGCCACGTCGGGACTGGGCTTCGATATCAACCTGGAGGGCATTTACGAGTGCATCACCGGAGCGAAGACGGCGGCCGACGTAATCCTCCAAAGCCCGGACGTAAAGAACCTCTGGCTGCTCCCCTCGTCGATCGACCTGGTGGCCGCCGACACCGAGCTACCGAAGATGGAGAACGGACACCACGTGATCCGCCGCATCGTGGAGAGCGTGCGCGACCGTTACGACTATATCCTGATCGACTGCTCCCCCTCGCTGGGCTATACGACGGTGAATATCCTTACGGCCGCAGACACGGTGCTGATTCCCGTACAGTGCGAATACCTCGCGCTCGAAGGGCTCTCGAAGCTGCTCAACACCATCCGCATCGTCAAGAACGGACTGAACCCGGCGCTCGAAATCGAAGGCTTCGTGCTGACGATGTACATGCGCAACCGCCTCAACAACCAGGTGGTGAACGAAGTTCGCAACCACTTCGGAGAGCTGGCCTTCGACACAATAATTCAACGCAATATCCGTTTAGGAGAAGCCCCCTCGCACGGAAAACCCGTCATCTTGTACGATGCTTCCGCCGTCGGGTCGGCTAATTACCTCACGTTGGCCAAGGAGCTCCTGAAACGCAACCGCAAAAGCAATCAAAAAGCAAAATAGCATTATGAAACAGAAGGGATTAGGACGCGGTCTGGACGCCATTTTCGGGAGCGAACACCTGGATGCCAGGCTCAAACCGATGACCGAAATGGCGGAGATCTCCGTTTCGGCGATCTTCCCCAACCCCACGCAGCCGCGCACGGAGTTCGATGAAGAGGCGCTCGAAGAGCTGGCCGACTCGATCCGCACGCTGGGCGTAATCCAACCCATCACGGTCAAACGCACCGACGACGGACGCTACCTGATTATCAGCGGCGAACGCCGCTGGCGGGCCGCCCGCAAAGCCGGACTGGAGTCCCTGCCCGCCTATATCCGCGAAGTGGACGACGAGAACCTGCATGCTATGGCCCTGGTGGAGAACATCCAGCGCGAAGACCTCAACGCCATCGAAATCGCCCTGGGAATGCAGCGGCTGATCGACGAATGCAACCTCACGCAAGAGGCGCTCTCGGAAAAGGTCGGCAAAAAACGCTCGACGGTGTCGAACTACATGCGCCTTTTGAAACTGCCCAACGAAGTACAACTCGCCCTCAAGGAGGGGCTTATCTCGATGGGACACGCCAAAGCGATCGCCGGAGCTCCCGAAGAGTTGCAACTGCGCCTGCTCAAAAAGTGCATCCGCAAGGGACTCTCCGTGCGCCAGATCGAGGAACTGGTCCGCGCACTGACCGACCCTGCGGCAAAACCCGCAGCTCCGGCCGAAGACGAGGAGTATCCCGAATCGTATGCGCGGCTGGTGGAGCAGCTCGAAAAATTCTTCTCGCAGGAGATCAGCATCAAACGCTCGAAAAACGGCGGCGGTCGCATCGTGATCGACTTCTCGGACGACCGGGACATCGACCGCTTCATCGAAAAATTCGAGAAAAGAGGCGCTTCCGCCGAAATCCGCAACAATAAATAGATGAAACACACCCGGGGATATATCCGTCTGTTGGTGCTTTTCGCCTTTCTCGCATTGTGCGGAGCAGGCGAAGCATCGGCCCAAGTTCCGTTGGACCGTTACCGTAGCGCGAAAACTTTCGTGCGCAGCGGTCTGATGCCCAAACCGGACAGCCTGGCCAAAAACCATCTTACGGACTCTCTGCTACTGATGCGGGTGGACTCTCTGCTTCAGGACAGTACCCTGCGCGATTCGCTGCTGCGTTCGGGCATCGATTCGCTGCGGCTCCGGGATTCGCTGGCTGCGAGACTGCACCCGCAATTCGTCCCCGACTCGGCCCTGCTTCTGAAAACCGACTCCCTGCCCGCAGCACTCGGAGCGCCCGACTCGCTCGCAGGCCGAAAAGACCTCCGCCCCCGGCGCGATACCATCTCGCTGTCGGGCGTAAGTTGGATCTCGCTGGTAGCGCCCGGTTTCGGACAGATCTACAACAAGCAATATTGGAAGCTGCCGATCCTCTACGGAACGGTAGGTGCGGGACTGACCCTCTTCTTCCACGAAAACAACACCTACAAACCTCTCAAACGACAATACAACGCCCTGCTGGAAAACGGTACGGCCCGCACGGAGGAGTTGGACGACGTACAGTCCCGTATGATCCGCAGCAATACGCGCAGGCAGATCTATCTCGGGCTTACGGTCGCCTCCTACCTTTACTTCCTGGGCGATGCGGCGGTCAACTACCGCTACGACGCCTCCCCCGTAAAGAAAGCCACGACACTGGCCACGATCTTCCCCGGTGCCGGACAAGTCTATAACAAAAGTTACTGGAAACTGCCTTTCGTCGTAGGCGGACTGGCAACCACGATCTATACCATCGACTGGAACAATCGCGGCTACAAGCGTTTCAAGAAAGCCTACTCCGATCGTAGCGCCTACGACAAAGCCCTGGAAGAGCACCAGAAAGACCCGGAGCACCATCCCGACCCGCCTGTAGCCAAGGGCGAATTCGGTACTAAGTACTCAGCGGAATTTCTCAAAAACCTCAAGGACAATTACCGCCGCAACCGCGACTTATGTATCATCATCACTGCCGGACTTTACGTGCTGCAAATCATCGACGCCCATGTGGACGCTCATCTGAAAAGTTACGACATTTCGGACGATTTAAGCGTAGAGTTCACGCCGGCGGTGAATTACGTCTATTCCCCGACCGTCGGCGGACACCGCCCGACTTTCGGATTCAACTTCAACCTGAATTTCTGATTCCATCATGAGAAAGATCCTCGCCTGCACCCTCTTTCTTTCGATCCTCCTCGGCTGCGCGACCGCAACCGCCCAGAGCCGCAAAGAGCGCCGTGCCAAGAGAAAAGCCAAGACCGAAAAGCAGGCTTCGAAATCGACCCATACTCCCGTTTCGGTCAAACCGGAGAAAACAGTGACAGAAAAAACGACCGTACAGCAAACGGAGCCTTACTGTCCGGAACTGAATCGCAATCTCACCCCGGCCCAGATCGACTCGCTCGTGGCTCTCTGGCGGGAAAAGCAGACTCTGCAATCCTACGATACGTTTTTCAACGACTACATCGACATCGACAGCCTCGCTTCCTCGAGTGACACGACCCCCGATTCAGTCTATGCCAACCGCCTGCGGGCACTCGTATCACCGGTGCAACTCCCCTTCAATCCGATCGTCAAAAACTACATCCGCCGTTACGTCGATACCCGTTACGGGACAATCAACCGGGTGTTGAGCCTCTCACGCTACTATTTCCCGCTGATCGAGGAAGAGCTCATCAAGGCCGACCTGCCCGTCGAGCTGCGTGCCCTGCCGATCATCGAATCGGCTCTCTCGACCACGGCCACCTCTCCGATGGGTGCTGTCGGACTGTGGCAATTCATGCCCGCGACAGGCAAAAGTTACGGACTGGAGATCAATTCGTTCGTCGATGAACGTCGGGACCCGGTGCAAGCGACCCGCGCCGCCTGCCGTTATCTGAAGGACCTTTACAGCATCTACCACGACTGGACACTCGCCATCGCCGCCTACAACTGCGGCCCGGGCAACGTAAACAAAGCCCTGGCCCGCGCCGGCGGAGGGACGACCTTCTGGGACATCTACGAATACCTGCCCCGCGAAACTCGCGGGTATGTACCGGCCTTCGTCGGAGCCTCCTATGCCTATGCCTATGCCTACCACCAGCAGCACGGTATCCAGAGCGAAAACCCGCCCATGCCGCTGGCGACCGATACGATCCGCGTCACCCGCCTGCTCCACCTGGGACAAGTAGCCTCGACACTCGACATTCCCATCGAAACTTTGCGGACACTCAATCCGCAATACAAAATGGACATCATCCCGGCTACGATCAAAAGCTACACGCTGGTACTCCCCCAGCACTACCTCTGCCAGTACATCGCCAGCGAAGAGGAGATTCACCGGAAGGACTCCACCTATCTGAAAGAGTACATCAATCCGGCCAACATCGAAAAGAAGAAACTCGCGGACGCCACCCCCGCATACACCACCTACACGGTCAAGCGAGGCGATACGCTGGGTGCGATCGCCCGCCGTTACAGAACCACTACGGCACAAATCATGAAGCTGAACAAGCTGAAAAACGCCAACAAGCTGCGGGAAGGCCAACGGCTCAGGATCCCGATCCGCCGATAATCTTCGTCCGATGAACACATCGACCGATACCATCGTCGCTCCCGCCACCGCTTCGGGCGGAGCCATCGCCGTCATCCGATTGAGCGGTCCCGAAGCCATCGCCTGCTGCGACCGCATCTTTCGGGGGCGCAAACCGCTGGCCGAAGCCGCCGGGCACACCCTGCACTACGGCGAAGTCATAGACGGGGACAGAACGATCGACGACGTAGTCGCGGCCATCTATCGTGCACCGCACTCCTACACGGGCGAAGATGCCGTCGAGCTATCGTGTCACGGATCGCCCTACATCGTCTCCGAAATCATCGCACTCCTGCTTCGCTCCGGCGCTCGTATGGCGCAACCGGGCGAATTTACCATTCGGGCCTTCCTCGCAGGCCGGATGGACCTCGCGCAGGCCGAAGCCGTCGCCGATCTGATCGCCTCCGATTCCCGGGCTTCGCACGCCATGGCCTCGACCCAGATGCGGGGCGGATATTCGGCGGCACTGGGTGCGTTGCGCGACGAACTGCTGCAACTGGCCTCGCTCCTCGAACTCGAACTCGACTTTTCGGAAGAAGACGTTCAATTCGCCGACCGTGCACGCCTGCGGGAGATGATGCACCGCATCGAAAGCGAAATCACCCGCCTGACGGACTCGTTCAGACTCGGCAACACCATCAAAAAAGGGGTGGCTGTCGCTATTGTCGGAGAACCCAACGTCGGCAAAAGCACCCTTCTGAACCGTCTGCTGGGCGAAGAGCGGGCCCTGGTATCCGACATCGCAGGCACCACACGCGACACGATCGAAGAGACGCTCAATATTGACGGCGTTCTGTTCCGCTTCATCGACACCGCCGGGCTGCACGATACCGCCGACCGCCTGGAACAGATGGGCATCGACCGCACGCAGGAGATGATCCGCCGCGCACAAATCGTACTTCAGGTCGTCGATGCGACCTGCCCGATACCTCCCGCCATACAGATTACGTCCGAACAGACTCGCTTGCTCATCGTCAATAAATGCGACAGCCCGGATGCACGTATCACCGAATCGAAGGTATCCTCCGGCTGCGGGATCGAATATAGAGTATCGTCGGCAAACCCCGACACTCTTTTCATCTCGGCAAAAACCGGCGAAGGAATCGAACGGCTCCTTGCCAGACTCCGCGCGACTTTCGACACCGGAAGCATCTACGACGGCGATCCCGTCATCTCGAACAGCCGCCATCTGGAGGCCCTGCGCCAAGCCCTCGACGCCCTGCACCGAGCCCTCACGGCCCTCGATGACGATCGTTCGGCCGACCTCTTAAGCGAAGACATCCGCCAGGTCATCCACCACCTGGGCACCATCACAGGCGAAATCACCAACGACGATATTCTCAGCCAAATATTCTCGAAATTCTGCATCGGAAAATAGGTCGTCATTTTTCCAATTAACCAAAACGCCATTTCGCCAGCACATCATCGGCATATAAACAGCAATAACAAAGCTATTTACAGTTTTATCTGCCAAACAAAATTTTCTCATCTCTTTGCTGTACGGATGCAAATAATTTGTTACTTTTGTGTTGCTATTCTGTTACTCGGCCAAAATGAGTAACAGAAGTAACAAAAATCATTCAACGCAAAAGGATATGGCGGAGATCAAAGAACCGATCCGGATCAGGCGCAAGAAGCTGACGAACGGGAACGTCAGCCTCTACCTCGACATCTACCTGAACGGAAAGCGGGAATACGAATTTCTGAAACTGTACCTCATTCCCGAAAAGACAAAAGCCGACAGGGAGGCGAACCGGCAAACCCTCCAACTCGCCAACTCGATCAAGGCACGGCGCATCGTCGAGGTGCAGAACGGCGAGCATGGCTTCAAGTCGGCATACGCCTCCGACACCCTCTTCTTCGACTACTACCGTGCGATGTGCGCCCGGCGGCTCGGAGCGGAGAGTACCGGAAATTGGGGGAATTGGAAATCATGCCTGAAACACCTCCAAAAATACGAGCCGAACGAGCGGATCAGGTTCTCGCAGATCACGCAGGAATGGGTGCAGGGATTTCGGGACTATTTAGAGAAAGATGCGTGCGCGTGGAGCTGCGACGAGCGGGATCGCATCAAGGATCATCCGCTGTCTCGCAATTCACGGGTCAGCTACTTCAATAAACTGCGGGCCTGCCTGAATCAAGCATACGAGGATCGCATCATACCTATCAACCCCATGAGGGGCGTCGAGGGTTTCAAGGCCGAAGAGGGAACACGCATGTACCTGACCATCGAAGAGGTGCAGCGGCTCGCTCAAACAGAATGCGAATATCCGGCCATCAAGCGGGCGTTCCTGTTCTCCTGCCTGACGGGACTGCGCCGCTCCGACGTGATCCGTCTGACATGGGGCGATGTGCATCAGCAGGGAGAGTTCACTCGGATTATCTTCAAACAGAAGAAGACCAGCGGACAGGAATATCTCGACATCCCGCCGCAGGCCGCCGAACTCATGGGCGAGCGCGGCAAGGACGCCGAGCATATCTTCCCCAACATCCACTCTCCGAGTTGCACCAACGAAACGATCAAAAGGTGGGTATTGCGGGCCGGAATCCATAAGGATATAACCTTCCATTGCGGCCGCCACACGTTCGCGGTGATGATGCTCGACCTCGGAACCGATATTTATACGGTCAGCAAGCTACTCGGACATCGGGAGCTATCGACCACGCAGATTTACGCAAAGGTGCTCGACAAGAACAAGCAGGCAGCGGTCGCCAAGATACCCGACATATTCTAACGAAGAAAGGCATCGGTTTCGATGCCTTTTTCTATTGCTGGAACATCATGCCCCGTCCGGTCAGGAGCCATGTCGCGGATATGCCGCAATCCCGAACCAGCGGAACGAGCCATCCGACCTCGAAATAGCCACGATTGCGGTCTTTACGCTGCGTATAGAAATGAGGCGGAGCTATCGAATTATCCCGGCAATATTCGGCGATACTCTTTATCAGCCGATTCTGTACGGCAATGTCGAACGCCGTGAAAAACCGCTCCATAATAGCCAACGTATTGTCGCTGTAAACCCGTCTGCGGCTCATTTCTTCTTCCCCTTGATTAGCGTCTTTTCCTCCGATTTAAGCCGTCGTTCGACTTTCTTCACATCTTCGCCCGCAGGGAGCTGTTCGGGGACGATACCCCGGCTCAAAAGCATATTGCGGACGGCGACGTTGTTATCGACATGCTCCTTTTCTATCGCCATCTGTCCGTGCAAATTCTTCTGCTCGGCATTTACAGAGGTCATTTCGGCGGCAAAATCTTTCGCTTTGATACCGATCGTCGGCAGAAAGTCGGCCAGCGGACGGGAATCGGGTGCACCGAGTTTGCGCTTTACCAATGCTGTATCAAGATGGAACAAAGCCCTATCCCCTTTCGACCGGATAATCGCAAAACCCCGGCTATCGACGCCGCGCTCATACAGGACGCCTGACAGTCGTTTTTCGGTTTCTGCCAGCTTCGCGCGAGCCTGCACCCGTTCGTAATCGAGGATTCTCTGCTGCACCAACTCCGCTCTACGGGTCTGCACAGCGAAATAGTTTTGTGCAAATGCGATCTGCGGCTTGCGGGGATCGCCGTTCTGCGCAATCAGGTAGCAGGCATAGCGGGTCAGCATATAATCATCAATCTCGCGCTGCGCACCTTTGGCAAGTTCGATCATTTTCCCGACGCGGGGAAAATGATCCTCGACATGCTCTCCTGCGTTTACACACGCATCCCGCGCCTTTTCGATTACATTGTAGAATTTTTCCCACTTCGAATAGCCGAGAAGCCCGCAAAGTTCTCGCGCACTCCAACATTCGATCCCCTCATACTCATTGGCGATAGATTCGAACTGCTCGAACAACTCCTTTATCTCTTCTGTTTTCATATATCCGACCTCTATTTATTATTCTTTTCTATAATCCCGATGAGCCGATCCATCTGCTCGTCCTTTTTTTCGAGCAGGGCGATGAATTTCTCCGACAGCGCATTGATCTGATTCGAATCACCCGATACCGCGATACCGTGATCCGTCGCTACCGTATTCCCGCTACCCTCATAGAAATAACAAACACTTTTGTTGGTAACACGGGCAATATCCTCGATCAACCCACTTTTGACATCCTCGGATTTCAGGGCACTATGCAGACGTTGATCCCCATTATGTCCGAGCATCCGCGCAACATCCGCAATTGTGATGCCCTCCGAGCGAAGTATGTCCTTTATCTTCTGTCCTGTCATATATGTTTGTATATCACAATGTTATTCTTATTCAAACGCAAATCCCAATCTATGCCAAATATTTTTCTTTGCAGAAAACAAAGAAATATGTTGGTTATCCAAACAAAAGTATTTATCTTTGCCCTTGCAATACGGGAAGATATTGACGCATCAATAAAATCCGTCGGGTGCAAATATATAAAAATAGTACCTAACAAGTGAATAATTATCGACGAAATATGAGCAGAACAGAGAAAAAATCATTTTTCGACCTCTATGCGGAGCAGAAAAAGAAGCCGACGCCCGCGCAGAATTTCATCGCCGAGATCGCTGCGCTCACGCATCGTTCCGAGAATACGGTCAAGATGTGGCTCTGCGGTCGGCAAGTCCCCGACGAGCTGACGCAGAGTATCATAGCCCGTCGCTACAACCTGAATATAAACGGCCTCTTCCCAAAATCGGAGGTGCAATCCAATGAAATATGAAAGCTCTGCTGAATTGGCGATACTACGTTCTGATGGTCGTCGGTATGATCGCCGTTATCGGGACATTCTCCGTCCCCATAGACGACCAACCGCTCGGAGCATGGCTGCTCGCCCTGATAATCCCGAAGATCATCGGATTCGGGGCTTGGTATCTCATCTTTCGGATGTGCGACTATTGGGACGCTCGCGGGCTGATTCCCGAAATGTCGAAAACGATGCAGGAGGAGGACAACACATGGGAGTAGAGGAAAGATTGGAACGTATCGAGCGGCTTCTACTTCTCGGTTCGAAAGAGGTGCTCAATACCTCGGAGATCGCCCTGTTGCTCGGCATATCCGAAAGCCGCGTGCGGCATTTGACGAGTGCAAAGAAGATTCCGCACTACAAGCAGGGCAACAAAATCTATTTCAGGAAAAAGGAGATCGAAGCATGGCAGCTTCAATCCCGCGTCCCGACCGACGATGAAATCCGCAGCAGGGGCACGACCTACGCCGTAACGCATAAATAGCAGAGATATGAACGACAACCCTAATATTCAGGAATCCGAAAGCCAATGCAAGCGCATACTCGCCTACTTGCTGAACGGCAGCCGGATCACGAGCCTCGAAGCATTGCGGCTCTTCGGGTGCATGAGGCTCGCATCGCGCATCAGCGACCTGCGGAAAAGCCATCCCGAAATCAAATTCAAAGCGACGAGGGTTGAGACGACGACGGGGAAAAGGGTCGCTCAATATTACATCGAGAGTATTCAGTAAACATTCAATTCAACGCAAATGAAAACGGTAATCATTAAAGAAATCAGGCTCCTCAATTTCAAGGGACTGCGTAATCTGACGGTCGAGTTCGACCCCGCGCTCACGGAGATTTACGGGCGCAACGGCATCGGCAAAACTTCGATCTTCGACGGGTTCACATGGCTCCTGTTCGGCAAGAACAGCGAGGACAGAAAACAGTTCGGCATCAAGACCTACGACGAGGCCGGAAACATCATCCCGAAACTCCCGCACGAGGTATCGGCCGTCCTGCTGGTCGATGGCGAGGTCGTAACCCTCTGCCGTCGGTTCAATGAAAAATGGACGAAGAAACGCGGCTCGGCGGTCGAGGAGTTCGTCGGACATGAAGAGGAACGCCTCTACAACAACGTACCCTGCTCGGTCAAGGAGTGGAACGAGAAGATCGCCGCCATCTGTCCCGAACAGGTATTCAAGTTCATCACCAATCCCCTCTACTTCACATCGCAGTCGGTAGATACGCAGCGGTCGATGCTCTTCCGTATGGCCGGAGGTATCACCGACGAGGAGATAGCCGCCGGAAATGCCGATTTTGCGGCCCTCCTTGCCTCGCTCACGGGTAAGACGATGGAGGAATACAAGAAAGAGATCGCCGCGAAAAAACGCCGTCTGAAAACCGAAATCGAGGCCATCCCCGAACGTATCGACGAACGCCGCCGCGATGTGCCGGAGGCGGAGGATTGGGCGGCCCTCGAAGAAGAACTCCGCCAAAAACAAGAGGCACTCGCAAAGGTCGAGGAACAGATTAACGACGCATCGAAAGCCTATGCCGCCGCGAATGAGGAACGGCTTGCAACGGTGCGCAAAATCAGCGACCTGAAAAACGAACGGCTGGCCCTCGAACTCAAAATCAAGGACGAAGTACAGGCCCTCTACCGTTCCGACAAGGCCAAGCAGCGGGCCGCTGCCGAGGATTTGGAGCGGGCGAAGCGCGACAAAGCCGCCGCCGAGCGCGACCTCGCCAATGCCCGCCGAGAGGTAGAGGTATGCACCGATCGCCGCGCCGAGCTTATCAAGCAATGGCAATCAATCAATGCCCGCAAGCTCGTATTCGATGAGAACGAGTTTATTTGCCCGACCTGCAAGCGCCGTTTCGAGATCGAGGAGATCGAGAGCCGCCAGCAGGAGATTACCGAGAACTTCAATCGCCGGAATGCCGCCGACCTCGAAGAGAACAATCGTCGCGGCAAGGAGAACAAACTCCGCATGGAGGAGGTGAATCAATATATCAGCGAAATCGAGGAAAAGATCGCCGAGCAGGTATCTATCATCTCCGAAATCGAAATGAGCGGCATCCTCACGGCAAAACTCATCGAACCCGACGCCACCCCGACCATCGCGGCCAACACCGAGTATATAGCACTCGGAGAACAGATCGCAGAACTCGAAAAGGAAGTTTCGCAGCCCATAGCCGCCACAGAGGATGATTTTTTACGCGAGGGACGCGATTCTCTTACCGTCGGAATCGACGCGCTCAAATCGCGGCTGATGAAGCGCGAACAGATCGAGAAGAATAACCAGCGCATCGCCGAACTCGAAAAGTCTCTCCGGATGCAGTCGGAAGAACTCGCGCAGTTGGAGGGTATCGAGTTCACGATGGCAGCTTTCTCGAAAGCCCGCACGGAGGCCATCGAAAGCAAGATCAACGGGCTGTTCGACTTCGTGAAGTTCCGCCTCTTCGAGACACAGATCAACGGAGGTGAAGTGGAAACGTGCGAAGCAATGGTGAACGGCGTGCCGTTCTCCGATGCCAATACCGCAGGGCAATTCAACGCGGGTATCGACATCATCAACGCGATATGCCGTTTCGAGGGCATTTCCGCCCCGATTTTCGCCGATGGTTCGGAAAGCGTCAATACCCTGCATCCGACACAATCGCAGGTTATCCGCCTGTTCGTATCGCTCGACGACAAGCTCGTCATCAAGCACAACGGAAATCCGGCTCAACCGAAGAGCCTTTTCGACTAATAATCATTCACTTAAAATTCAACGCAATTATGAAAACCGAAGAACAGAAAAGCGCATTTATCCTCCGCGTGGAGGAGATGGTAAAAGAGATCGAAACGCTGATGCAGGAGGGGGGGGGCAATGAGAGGTCTTGCATCCTCCTCGTAAACGAGAAGCCGCAAGACAGCGACATGACGGCCCAATGTATAGCGATCATGGGAAGCGGCAAAAGGCTAATCGAAAGCATGGCCGCATTCATCGAACGGCCCAACATGGCAGAAGTCGTGTCTCTCAGTGCAAAACTCGCCGCTCTTAAAAAACTCGCAGAAAATTAACATTCAAAATCAACCTTACAATGAATCAAGCAATCGCAAAGCAGGATCGCCCCGTCGATCTGCTCAAAGCAACAATCAATGCTCCGTCAATACAGGAGCAGTTCAAGAACGCCCTCGGCGAGCACAAGGATACGTTCGTCGCATCGCTCATCGACCTCTATACGGGCGACAAATCCTTGCAGACCTGCAAGCCCTCGGCAATCATCATCGAAGCACTCCGCGCGGCAACCCTCCGCCTACCTCTGAACAAGGCCCTCGGTTTCGCCTACATCGTGGTTTACAACAACTCGGTAAAAGTAACCAACGAGCAGACCGGACGCGAGGAATGGATCAAAGTTCCGACGCCGACGTTCATCCCCGGCTACAAGGGCTATATCCAGCTCGCCATGCGAACGGGGCAGTACCGGACGATCAATGCCGATGTAGTCTATGAGGGCGAAGTCCGCAAGGTGAACAAGCTCACGGGAGAGATCGCTTTCGACGGCGAAAAGACCTCCGACAAGATCATCGGCTACTTCTGCTATTTCGAGCTGCTCAACGGCTTTTCCAAGACGCTCTATGTAACCGTCGAGGATATGGCCGCCTACGCCAAGCGGTATTCTCCCTCCGTGAAGAAAGAAACGACCGTCGCGCAGCTCATCGCCAAAGCCAACGACGGCATCATCGGCAAGAAAGTCGGATGGGAGGGCAACTTCAACGACATGGCTCTGAAAACGGTGATTCGCCGCCTGCTGTCGAAATACGGCTATCTCTCCGTCGAGATGCAGAACGCGATGGCTCACGATGTCGAGGATGAGGCCATGTCGAACCGCAACGACACGCTCGATAATGCCGCAGCGCAGACGGTCGATCTCTCGGCAACGGAATACGAGGAGGTCGATACGGAAACGGGGGAAGTCAAGGAAACCGGATCGGAGCAGGCCGCACCCGCTCCTGCACCTGAATACTGATCTGACGGCACGAGAGTATGATCTTGAAATGTTTGGGGAGTTCATCACGGGGCAACTGCTACATCCTCGAAGCGGCCGATGAAACTTTGATCGTCGAGGCGGGAATACCGATGCGCGACATCAAAAAGGGTCTCGGCTGGCAGCTCGGCAAGGTGGTAGGATGCCTCGTATCTCACCGACACGAAGATCATGCAAGGTCGTTGAACGACTTTCTCACCTGCGGCATCCGCGTACTGGCTCTCGCCGATGTATTCGACGCCGCCAATCCGAGAAATCGCGTATTCTGCAAGATAATCGAACCGATGCACGGCTACAAAGTGGGAGGCTTCAAGGTCTTCGTACTGCCGGTCGTCCACGATGTGCCGTGCGTCGGGTTCGTCATCGAGCATCAGGAGATGGGACGCCTGCTTTTCATCACCGATACGATGATGCTGGAATACCGGCTGCCGAACCTGAATCACATCATGATCGAGGCGAACTACTCCGATGCAATCTTGCAGCGCAATATCGACAGTGGGCGGATGCCTCCCGCCATGCGGGGACGGCTGCTGGGTTCGCACATGGAATTGCAGACGACGAAAGAGATTTTGCGGACGACCGACCTATCGGCGGCAAATGAGGTGATTTTACTGCATCTCTCCGACGGCAACAGCAATGCCAAAGGATTCGCCGAAGAAGTTCGGCAAATCGCCGGAAAACCGGCATATATCGCCCGTGCAGGATTGGAGGTCAATCTCGATAAAATGCCCTACTGATATGCGACCCGTGCCGAACGATATAGTTTCAACGCTGATCCGCTACCTGCCGCAGATACTCGAAAACGTGCAGATAGACAGCGGAAATACGCGGCTCATCAATGCCGTAAGACTGACAAAAAGGATTATTCCACGATTAAAGAAAATTGAGAATGAAAAAAATACCAAACCCTAACGGAAACAAATTCGTCTTGCCAAAGGGATATACTGACCTCGGATGGCAACTCGATTTTAATGCTTCCGAACTAAAAAAATGTAGGGAAGCCGGGCATATCCGGCGGAAGTTCGATAATTCCAAATACCTGTATCGGTGTAACGATGTGGTATATATCTGCGATCAATGCAAGAATGTACACCATGTCGATATGAGTGATTAAAAAATCGAATGCAATGCTGATAGTAAAGCAGGACAAGACCCGCAAGGAGGAAGAGGGACAGATATTCGTCGAACTCACGATTTACCGTGATGTCAGGAATATCGCAGACTGCAACCGCCTCGGATATTGGTGCGACAAAGCGCATCTGTCGCACTTCATCATGGAATGCGCGAAATGTTTTACGCAAGACGAATTAAAAAACATACTGAAAATGAACGGAAACAATATTTACATCGAGAAAAACAACCTGCTCGATGCCTACAAGAAAGGCAATGCCGATAACAAGAAGATGCTCGAAAATCTCTTCGGCAAGGAGATGTTCCGCCCGAAAAACATCATGGAGCGCATCAAGACCTTTGATGACGCATTCAAGGAACTCGGCGAGCACCATCCGCTCGTAAAAGAATACCACAAACGGCATCTGTTCCTCGAAGACGATTCGGATATTAGCTCCGATCTCGTAGCCTACCTCAAACTCCGCATCATTACCGCCGCTCTCAACGAGGGTTGGACACCGCAGTTCACCGAGGACGAATACCGCTACTTCCCGTGGTTTTGGCTCTACACCAAGGAGGAGATCGCCAAGATGGACAAGGAGGAGCGCAAGAAAGTTGTCCTGTTCGGCGGTGATGCGTATTACGGCTCGGCTGCCGGTTTTGCGTATGCGTCTTCGCATTTCGCGCCCTCGTCTGCGACTGCGTCTATCGGGTCTCGCCTTTGCTTCAAATCGTCCGCGCTGGCGAAATACGCAGGTGAACAATTCGCTGAAATCTACTTTGCTTTCGTGGGGAAATAGATGATGGGAGGATGGATAAAAATATATCAAACCATTCGGGAGCATTGGATATGGAATGATCCGCGAAAATTGAAGTGGTGGATCGACCTGCTGATGCTCGCCGAATGGAGAGATAGCAAACGCCTTGTTGGATCAGACCTCGTAACCATCAAACGGGGGCAATTGATCGCATCCGTCCACTATCTCCGCGAGCGGTGGGCATACAAAGATGACAACGGGGTGCAGCGCAAGCCGTCCGAGCATACCATCCTCAAATTTCTATCTCTCCTCGAAGCAGATCAGATGATAAGCCGCGCGAAACACCCTGCCACCCGTGCAACGATGATTACGATAGTTAATTACGATGATTACCAGCAGAATAGCACAGCAGGATGCAACGAGGGCAGCAACGACCCCTGCAACGACGGGTGCAACGATCCCTGCACAGAAGATAAGAATAATAAGAATATAAAAGACAATAGAGAGGGGAAAAGTGGAAAAAGCGAAAAACGCTTTTCCCCGCCCTCTATCGAGGAGGTTGATTCTTATATCAGGGAAAAGGGGTACACGGTGGATGCCGAGCGATTCGTGAACTTCTACGAGAGCAAGGGATGGTATGTCGGCAAAAACAAGATGAAAAACTGGCGTGCGGCGGTGGCAACATGGCAAAAAGAAGACAACAAACGAAATGGGATCAATCAACAAAGATCATGTGATAAACGTCGAGGGACTGAGGCGACAGCTACTCGCCCGGAAGACTACGAGGGGAAATTTTAAGTGGTCGGTGAGCTTGAAGCAGGCAGCGGACATTCTGCTGGCAGCATATCAGGCGGAAGTCGAATACCGCCACCGCAGGTTCATCGAGGACAAGGCGACCAAAACCAACATCGAACGGCTGGCCGCATTCCTGATCCGCGACGATGCCAAGTTCGGGGTAATGCTCTGCGGCGTACCCGGCAATGGTAAAACAACTCTCCTGTATGCCTTTCAGTCGGCGGTGAATTGGCTCAACGACATAGGGCATTTCGAGGGCAAACGGGCCGGTATTCGGATCGTCGATGCAAAGGAGGTAGTTATGCTCGCAAAGGATTTCGAGGCATTCCGTAACCTACGCAATATGCCGATGATCGCCATTGAGGACATGGGGCGCGAACCGATAGAGGTTCTCGACTATGGGAACATCCTCAATCCGGTTGTCGATATGCTCGAATATCGCTACAACATGCAGCTCTTCACGTTCATCACGACCAATCTCACGAAATCGCAAATCCGCGAGAAGTACGGCAACCGCATCGCAGACCGATTCAACGAGATGCTCGAAGTCATCATTTTCAAGAATGAGACCTATCGGGACAAATGAAATTAAGGCGATTTGCCGCGAGTTTCAGGTAACGGCGATAAGATGGTCGGATAATCCGAAATAATGCGGCATATCGCAGAAAACAGAGCAAAGACACAAAATTCAACGCAATGGGGACAGAAGTAAAATTAAAACGGGAGGCAATCGAGCGACGCATCGCCGAATTGGAGGGCAAGATGCCCGACATCCAAGCCTCCAAAGAGGGAGCCGAAGCGCGGGCAACGATCCGCAGGCTGAAAGCGCGGCTCAAAACCTATCCGCAAGAGCCGAAAAAGCGGATTTACAAAGTCAAGGCCCGATTCATTTTCGACGGCGTTTTCGAGATTCGCGCCCACACTCGCAAAGAGGCCGTGCAGATGGCAAAAATCGGATGCGGGATGAACATCGGAGAAATCCACACCTGCTACGGGACTGACGTAGATTGGGAATTTGATTGCAAACCGGATAAAATCGTGAAATAACCGATACCATGACACAAGACGAATTTGACGCACTACGATTTTGCGCAGGCATGATCGCAGAATACAGAGGAAGCTGGTATAAAGTCATATCATGCAACTTTCCCGAACGCTTATTTGCCTTATGCGATGACAGCGGAATTGATGCAGACGACCCGATGTGGGTGCGTTGCGAAAATGTTTCACAAGTAAGATATAGTTAATCATGATTCACATAGGAGCTATCAGGAAAATATTTCGCGGCTGGCGCATCCTCATCTGCGCATGGGTGGACGACAATAGCCCGCTGAAATCGCAGTTTTTCATGCTCTTTCGCGGCGATAACGGGAAAGAGTACATCAGGATCGGAAAGGGGTACGACCCCAAGACAGACACCTACCCACGCATGGTCGTTACGCGCTGGTCGATCATCCGGTATGTCGGGGAACGCCATTGGGAGAAATCCTTTGTGTGGTTCGGCCTCGGTAAATTCATGGACGGCAGGGATATGTAATAATCAATAATTCAACGCAACTATGAAAGAGAATAAAATCAGTATCGAAATCACCGCTGACGGTTGGAAAACCGATGTAACGATCAACGGCAAAACCTATTCCGAACGGCATATCGGACATTATGGCAGCTCGGAGTGCGTCGAGGGGAACTTTGAAGAAGATGATGAAATCCCCGAATCAATCTACGATGCGCTCAACGACTTTTTCTGCTTCGGCTGCCAACAGGCATTGGCGCAGTTTGAAATTGAAGAGGGAATCGAGGAGGAATAGTCATGGAGATCAAACCAAAATTTCAGTTCGTCGAGGGTAGTTTCGATACCCAACGGGTAAAACTACTCTGCATACCGGATGATAATCACGGACGGGTCGATCTCTGCATCAAAGACCCCGACTGCGGATGGAATATCCCTATCGGCCAAATAAAGCTATTCAGCCGCGATTTGTACCGCGACTTCAAAGAAACACTACCCGACGCTACGAAACTCGGAGAAGAGATCGCACGTCGATGGAATGAATGCGAAACCAAAAAATAAGGCGATATGAAACTGCTATACATCGACTTATTCTGCGGAGCTGGCGGAACCTCTACCGGCGTTGAGAACGCTCGCCATGATGGACGGCAATGTGCAAAGGTCATCGGGTGCGTAAACCATGATGCAAATGCGATTGCCTCTCATGCCGCTAATCATCCCGACGCGCTGCACTTCACGGAGGATATTCGCACGCTGGAACTCTCGCCGCTGACAGCTCATATCGCCGAAATGCGGCGGCAATATCCCGATGCGTTCGTCGTCTTGTGGGCCAGTCTCGAATGTACGAATTTCAGCAAGGCCAAAGGCGGCCAGCCCCGCGATGCCGACAGCCGGACGCTGGCCGAGCATCTCTTCCGATACATCGAGGCTATCAACCCCGACTACATTCAGATCGAGAACGTCGAGGAGTTCATGTCATGGGGCGACCTCGACGAGAACGGCAAGCCGATCAGTAAAGATGCAGGACGGCTGTATCAGCAATGGGTGTCGAATGTCTGCGGCTACGGTTATCGGTTCGCGCATCGGATTCTAAACTCGGCCGATTACGGGGCATACACCACTCGTCGCCGATTCTTCGGCATCTTCGCCAAAGAGAGCCTCCCGATAGTGTTCCCCGAACCGACGCACAGCAAGGACGGCGCAACGGGATTATTCGGTCGGACGCAACGCTGGAAGCCCGTGCGCGAGGTGCTGGACTTTTCCGATGAGGGCGAAAGTATTTTCGGGCGCAAGAAACCGCTCGTCGATGCGACCCTCGAACGCATCTACGCGGGTCTCATCAAGTTTGTTGCAGGCGGCAAAGAGGCATTCTTGGTGAAATGGAACTCGATGAGTCAAACCGGGAAATACCACGCACCGAGCATCGACGAACCTTGCCCGACCGTTGCAACGCAGAATAGGCTCGGCATTGCGCAGGTTAATTTCCTTTCCAAGCATTACGGAGGCAGTCCGGAGGGCAAATGCGTTTCGGTCGAAGAGCCTGCGGGGACAATAACGACATGGGATCATCACTCGTTCATCACGGCATATTACGGGAACGGGCATAACCACTCCATCGACGCACCCGCGCCGACGCTGACCACAAGGGATAGGCTCGCGTTCGTGGATATGCAGTACGGGAACGGAGCGCCCTGCGACATCGAAAGCCCTGCACCGACGGTTACAACCAATCCGAAACTCCAGCTCGTAACCTGCCGAATGGAGCAGCAAGAAAGCACAACCACAATAACCTCTGACGACAGTCCGGCGATGGCAAAAATCAAGCGATTCATGGCGTTGTACGGCATCGTCGATATAAAGATGCGGATGCTCCGCATTCCCGAATTGAAACGGATCATGGGCTTTCCCCCCGATTACGTTCTCGTCGGGACACAGGCCGATCAAAAGAAATTCATCGGTAACGCGGTCGAGGTCAATATGGCGCGGGTTCTCTGCGAGGCCCTTTGTGCCCGATTAATTGAGGGCGATTGGCGTCCGATACAAATAGCAGCATAATACTATGGCAAAGAGAATTATAACCGCAATCCTTAATCACGACATGGACTTCCTGATTCATTTTCAGAGAAACGTGATTAAAAACTGCTCCGTAGAGGGGATTGATCCTCGTATGCTTTCGGCAATGCGGGATATTCTACACATCCTCGAAGCGGTAAAAGAAATCGGAATTTTAACAGAACTACCCAACAAAGAAAGCTAATAACCATGATTGAACCTCAAATCTTATACGGCGTTACATGCGACCGTTGCGGGGAGACCCTCATCAATAGCAATGACAATAGTGCTTGGTATGACCGCAGCACAGCGGAAGAAGAAGCATCCGAGGAGGATTGGCACTCGGTAAGCAGTCATCATTATTGCCCGAACTGCTATCGGGAAGATGACGACGGTAATCGAACTATTAAAGCACCATTTCCCTACTATGTGCAGAAAATCAACCGATTCATGAATCGTATAGCGAAATCCTACCCATGCCGCATTGTCGAGGAAGACGATCATTTCGCTCTTCATGGAAACACACAGGATGGCAAGCAGCTCGCTCCATGCGACGAAGAATGGGTACGATCCTACGCCGCCGACAAACTCCTCGGTATTCAGATGATCGACAAAGGATGCGCGAATGCCGAATATATCATCCGATTACGCAAAGAATAGAACCATGAAAATCAACAGACAAATAAACGAATGTCATTGCTACAACTGCCGAAAATACGAAGAATGCCAAACCAAAGGCGTATTCGACGATGATCCGGGCTTCGACTTCTGCGTGAACTATGAGGATGTGAGCTATCCCGATGACGATAACGATGAAAACGATTGAGCCATGAAAAGCGAAAAAGCAAAGGAATACATTACACATGCCACGTGTACGGCACAAGAGTATGCTGAAAGATTCGGAGGGCGCGAGTTGGTCGTGTCAAGATGGGATGTGTCTACCGCTATCGAACTTGCCGAGCAGGATGCCGAGATGCGAATGCGTGAGAAAGCGATTAAAGCGTATTGCAGCGAATGTGCATGCTATGAAACGGGGGCCTGCGCATTAGACCCCGACAAATGTGCGACAAAACTACTTTTTGTCCAAAACATGACCGAGGAATGAAAAGTCAGAAAGCAAAAGAATTTATAGACGGGTGCATGGCTCATCTCACAGTAGAGATGAGCGACCACGCCAAATGGCAGCTCCGGGCGGCAATGACCCATGCGGCCGAACTCGCCGAGCAAGAAATGGAGGGATTCTACACCTGCTGGATCGACCCGAAAGACTTCATGCCCGAAGCGAATAAGAATGTCCTCGTAAAATGTTCCAGCGGGGAGATTCAGACCGATTTCTATGCGCCTGAATTGGGCGGATTCTTCATCGAACACTCAACCCACGCCAAAGTCACCGGCTGGCGCGAAATGATGTAGCGATATGGGAATGCGAGGGACACGGGGAGGAACCCCGACCAAACCGAAACACACCGAGGAGAGCATCCAGCAGGCGTTGTATTGGAATCATCCAATTCTGACAAAACCCGCTTTCGAGATGGTCGGCTTCATCTTCTATGCGTGGGAATCCGATTATTTGGCAATCTCCAAAGCCGGATACGTGTACGAGTGCGAGATCAAGATCAGCCACTCGGATTTCCTGAATGAGGCAATCCATAAGCAGAATAAGATGCGCATCTTACAAGGGTTATCCGCCTCGGATGGAACAATTGACGATCGACGACCGAACTACTTTTGGTATGTCTGTCCGGAAGGGATCATCTCCGAGGCTGAATGCCCGAAGTTCGCAGGGCTGATGTATATCACCGATTCGGGCACATTCCGCTGCATCAAGTCCGCTCCATGCCTCCACAAGGCCAAGTACGACACGCAGGCCGATTTGCTCCGGCGGGATATGCGGGATAAGTTCTACTATGCAATGTGGAATTGGATTCGCCGCTATTGGCGCAACATCGGCAAGGCGAAAGATATTGCCCCGCAGACCGCTGCCGCATACGAGCGGGCATTGGATAAGCAAGTCGAAGAGGTTGCCGACCTGAAATATCGGCTTTCTTCTCTGACGCAATGGCGCGACATTCAGGCCGACCCGAAATGGGGATTTGCCACCGATGACGCCATAGATGAGATATTTCGCAATCTGCCGCGTCTTGTCAGGGACAAACGGGATGGGAGCATCGAACTCATCGACTACGATAATGCCGCCGAATGGCGCGGCGATTTAGAGCGCAAACCGAGCCTCTACCAATGGCTACCAATTAACGGAAATACACTATGAAAGACATAGAATTATTCAACGATCATTTTCAAAATTTCAAGGCATACGGCATCCCCAAAGCGCAGCTTATCATCGCCGATGTGCCGTATAACCTCGGTGCGAATGCCTATGCCAGCAATCCGGCATGGTATGTTGATGGCGACAATAAGAACGGCGAGAGCGCACTCGCAGGCAAGCAGTTTTTCGACACCGACAAGGATTTCCGGCCTGCGGAGTTCATGCACTTTTGTAGTCAAATGCTTCGTAAGGACAAGCCTATCAAAGAGGAGAAATCCGAGGGGGGGGGAAGATCGAAAGGAGGCGCGGCCTGTATGATCCTTTTCTGTCCTTTCGAGCAGATGCACTATTATATCGAACTCGGACAACGATATGGACTGAAACGCTACATCCCGCTCGTATTCCGCAAGGATTTCTCCGCGCAGGTACTCAAAGCCAACATGAAAGTCGTCGGCAACTGCGAATACGGATTGATTCTCTACCGCGACCGCCTACCGAAATTCAACAATGACGGGAGGATGATATTCAACTGCTTCGATTGGGTACGCGATACAGATACGCCGAAGATCCACCCGACGCAGAAACCCGTTCCCCTGCTGGAACGCCTGATCGAGATATTCACCGACAAAGGGGATGTAGTCATCGACCCGTGCGCAGGAAGCGGAACAACCCTGCTCGCGGCTGCCAATATGGGCCGAAAAGCATACGGATTCGAGATCAAAAAGGATTTCTGTGCCGAGGCAAGAGTAAAGGTATTACCAAGAATTTCAAAATCGCTATTCGTATGAAAAAGATTTTGGATGCTTGCTGCGGCAGTCGGATGTGCTGGTTCGACAAAGACAACCCCGATACGGTCTTCATGGACTGCCGCAGCGAGGAACATACCCTTTGCGATGGGCGCAGATTGGAGATCAGGCCCGATGTCGTCGGGGACTTCCGCAAGATGCCGTTTCCCGATAATTCGTTCTATCTCGTCCTGTTCGATCCTCCGCATCTGAATAACCTCGGCGAATCGTCATGGCTGGCGAAAAAATACGGTCGCCTCCTCCCCTCATGGGAGGATGACATCCGGCAAGGATTCGAAGAATGTATGCGTGTTCTCAAACCGAACGGAACGCTCATCTTCAAATGGAATGAGCAGCAGATACCCACCGCGCGGATCATCGAGATCATCGGACAAAAGCCCCTATTCGGGCATACGTCCGGCAAAGGCGGCAAAACGATATGGATGTGTTTCTTAAAAAACGAGAAATCGAATGAAACGCACCTATGAGATTCAGGTCTGCATCCCGTCCGGATGTCGGCTGGTTGGATGCAAGACTGACGGAGATATTGCCGTCGTAATCTTTGAAGATGTCAGCGGCCCCGAAATCCGGCAAATCGGATTCATCCGAGAGCCTACGGGAGAAATTGAAGATGAAGATAATGAATAACTCACAAAACGAATAAAACATGACGAGACCCTGCAAATGCGGCGAATGCGCCTTTTTCAAGAATGAAGATGCAAACGGCTACGGACATTGCATCATCACTCTGAATCAATACCGATGCGACGACCTCTGCAAATTCAAAGAGGATCATATGTCGGCCGTGGAAACCCTACGAGCACTACATCATTACCAAAAATGGAGGCGCGGCGGGAACGGGAGGCCGCCGCATCCCTTTGTCGTCGGTCAGACGATAGACAATGCGATCCGCGCTTTGCGCCGCATAACCAAAGACACCCCGAAATTCTAACTCAAAACATCTATCATCATGTGGTTTACAACAAAAGTTCGTTATGAAAAGACGAGAGAGAACGGTTCTCTGAAAACCATCACAGAGCCGTATTTGGTCGATGCCCTCTCATTCACGGAGGCAGAGGCCCGCATCACCAACGAGATGATGCCCTATACATCGGGAGCATTCTCGGTGTCAGCCGTCAAGCGCAGCAACATCTCGGAAATCTTTTGGGATGAAGACGGCGATCACTTCTATAAAGCCAAAATCAACCTCATCACGCTCGACGAGAATACGGGCGCAGAGCGCAAAAAAGCGATCTATATCCTCGTGCAGGCATTCGACCTGAATCAGGCCGCCAAGAACCTCGCCGAGGGCATGAAAGGCACGGTATCGGATTACGAGGTTGCCTCCATCGTCAAGACCCCGATTGTCGATGCCTATAAAATCTCCGAGAAATGAACGCGCGGCAATTCTTCGACAAAGTAGCCCTCATGCGGAAGCTGCAAAAGGAGTATTTCCGCACTCGGTCGAAAACAGCGCTCAATCAGAGCAAGGCGGTCGAGCGGGAAGTCGATGCCGAGATCGCGCGGGTGCATGACGCGCTCGGCACTCCGGCGACCAAGCAACCCGAACAACGAAATATATTCGAGGAGGACGCATCATGGTAGGGCTGGCAGAGGTATTCATGGATTTGGAGCGGGTCATAAATTCCTTGATCTCATGGGAATATCAACGCCCACGATGCGGATGGGGTTATATCGAAACCCGCCGTCCCTGCAAAGGTTATCCGAAGAGGTCGTTTTGGCAGCGAATACGCTCGAATCCGATGCGACGCAATTACCATTAAGGCCGACAGTAGATAATGTAAAATACCCGCATTTCCGCGCGAAATAGCAATAAGTTTTGAATCATGGAAACAACCTACAATAAAGACATAGCTCATTGCAGCGGCTATTGCTGCCTGTTGAGCGACCAATGCCGGAGGTATCATCTCTTCCGCGCATGGGAGCGGCGTAAATTGCCGCCCGCTCCGTTTATTATGGCATGCTTCGATATGGATACCGAAACATGCCCGAATTTCCTCCATTTGGAACAAACGACACCACGAAAAATGGAAAAGAAGAAAATCGTCATCACCTTGTCGCGGGTGTTCCCGACGACGCATAGCCGGAAAGGCCAGCCGACTGGCTTCAAGGAAAAGCTCGCATCAGGCTGTAAGTTGCATACCATCCGAGGCAATTTCGACCAATGGAACGCCATCGCGGAGAAGATGCAACGGGGCGGCTATTGCCTCTCGATCCGCCAATGGTCGGGACGTCCGTACAACTCGCCGCAGGTAGAGATTGCCAGCCTCGACCAGCCTATCGGCATTCAGCGGATAGAGCTGCATTATCATAGCGAAAACGATACGATCACGGCCCGCATCGACGGTCGAGAATGGATCGACGCGGACTGCTATGAAATCGCCAAAAACGACGGACTGAATACAACCGACTTCAAAGAGTGGTTCTTCGGCCGACACCCGAAAGGGGATAAAGTTTTTCACGGCGTCATCATCCATTTCACGGATTTTCGGTATTGATATGAGGCATCAGGAAAGCATCATCCAGCAGACCTGCGTCCGTTGGTTCCGAATGAAATACCCGCAGCTTGCCTTGCTCCTCTTCGCCGTCCCGAACGGCGGGGCACGGCTTCGATCCGAGGCGGCGATCATGAAAGCGGAGGGAACGATGAAAGGCGTCGCCGACCTCCTGCTCCTGTTCCCGGCAAAGCGGTTTCACGGCTTATGTATTGAGATGAAGACCCCGACGGGCCGACAACAGCCATCGCAAAAGGCATGGCAGGAGCGGGCGGAATGGGCCGGATACAAGTATGTCATCTGCCGCTCTTTTGACGAGTTCATGGCCGAAATCGACGCTTATTTGAAGTAAACTTTATTTTTTTGCCTTAATAGCTACCTATTAGGTACTATTTTTATACCTTTGTGGTATCTATCTTAAAAATGAACAGTTATGAGTAAAGAGAACAAGCCTCTGAAAGCCATCGACGCCGATTTCGTCTCGCTGGAATTGGATCGGTTGGAGCTGAACGAGGGTCAGCTCGACGGCCTCCCCGCGAATCCCCGCGAGATATTGGAGACGAAGCTCGACCTCCTGAAAAAGGATATTCAGGCATACCCCGAACTGATGAAATACCGTATGCTGCTGGTATATCCGCTCGACAACGGCAAGTATATCATCATCGGCGGCAATATGCGCTATCGAGCCATGCTCGACCTCGGCTACAAGGATGCCCCGTGCGTCATCATCCCGAAAGAAACATCCATCGAAAAGCTGAAAGCCTACACGATTCTCGATAACTCCGGCTTCGGTCGGTGGGAGTGGTCGATGCTGGCGAACGAATGGGACGCCGATGCTTTGGCCGCATGGGGCCTCGATCTGCCGATGAATGAAAGCGAGATCGACGTAGATAGCTTTTTCGACAAGCTTGACAAGGAGGCCGAGAAAGACAAGGGCGAGAAGATCACCGTCTCGATTCCCGATGAGTATGCCGACCAAAAGGAGGAGATCAAATCCCGTATCGAGGCAACGCTCATGGGCGAGTTCGAGGGCATCAAGATCAAGTGATGAAAATCCATCTCGCAGGCAACAATCCCTATCCGGGCATAATCCTGATCCGCTTGTATGAGAGCTGGATCGGCGAGCGTCTCGGCAAATTCGGGGGGGGGTATTTAACGACCTGTATTTCAGAGTATTTGAATAGAATACCTCTTAAAGAGATTAACAAGGATGCTATGAGGATATTTCTTGCCGGAGGAATTTCAGGCAACCTCCGCGAATTTTGGCAAAAGGTTATGAAAGTTTACTGTGCATCGCCCAACAGCCGCAAAGAAGTCATCGAAGCGATGAACAGCTTTCTCGCGGGCGACAAGGACAAAATAATGCGGGAATCCATCTACGGAGCGGACTTCTTCGTCGGGGACGGGGATAGCACCCTATCAGGTATCAATGTCCTCGAAAGCTACTACTACCTGCGGAAGAACGAGGATTTCATGCCTCTCGTCAGGCATTTCGGGTCATTCCTGCTCGATAGCGGGGCTTATACGTTCATGGCCGGTTCCCACAAGGGCGGCTGTGATTGGGATGCCTATGTATCGGAGTATGCCGACTTCATCAACCGCTTCGACGTAAAACTCTTTTTCGAGTTGGATATTGACAGCGTCGTCGGGCTGGCGGAGGTCGAGCGGTTGCGGCACAAGCTCGAAAGGATGACGGGCAAGAAGCCCATCCCCGTATGGCACAAGAACCGAGGCAAGGAATATTTCGTCAAGATGTGCGAGGAATACCCCTATGTCGCCATCGGAGGCATTGTAACGAAAGAAATTCCCCGCAAAGTCTATGAGACGGCGTTTCCGTGGTTCATCAACACCGCCCACAAGCACAAGGCGAAGATTCACGGGCTGGGATATACCACCGTCGCCAACCTGCAAAAGTATCGGTTCGATTCGGTCGATAGCACCGCATGGCTCTACGGCAATCGCGGCGGCTACATCTGCAAGTTCAACCCGCGCACCGGATTGATGGAGCAGATGAGCAAAGAGGGATGCAGGCTCAAATCGAGAGAGGGCGCGGTAAACAACTTCAACGAGTGGGTCAAGTTCAGCCGATACGCCGAAAAATTCCTGTAATTCCGATTCTTACTTAAAAAGCAACAAGGATATGAAAGATTCTGTCATCATCGTATCGGGAGGCATGGATAGCATCACCCTCCTGCATGAAAAGGTCGAGGAAATCGCATTGGCCGTAACGTTCGACTATGGGAGCAACCACAATAAGCGCGAGGCCGAGTGCGCCGCGCGGCATTGCCAGCAGCTCGGCATCGAACACATCATCATCCCGCTTGCATTCATCGGTCAGTATTTCAAATCCTCGCTTTTGGAGGGCGCGGACGCCGTGCCGGAGGGACACTACGAGGCCGAAAACATGAAATCGACCGTCGTGCCGTTCCGCAATGGCATCATGCTTTCTGTGGCCTGCGGGCTTGCCGAAAGCAGAAAGTTGAGCAAGGTACTCATCGCCAATCACGGCGGCGACCATGCGATCTATCCCGATTGCCGCGCGGGATTCGTGCATTCCATGTCGGAGGCCATGCGGCACGGCACCTACATCGGGGTACAGATCGACGCGCCCTATACAGGCATCAGGAAATCCGACATCGCCCGCATCGGCAAACGGCTCGGTCTCGACTACTCCACGACCTACTCCTGCTACAAGGGCGGCGAAAAGCATTGCGGCAAGTGCGGGACATGCGTCGAGCGCAAGGAAGCCCTCCGAGACGCCGAAATCGAAGATACGACGGAGTATGAAACGGAGTAACGCCAATCTCATCACGCTGAATGTCGTATTCGTAGTATGCCTGATCGTGGCGAACGTCGTCACGAGCAAGGTTCTCGATACCGGCATCCATATCGGCGGGGTTCCGATTCTCATTCCGGGCGCGGCTCTGACCTACGCCATGACTTTCCTATGTACGGATGTCATCGGCGAGATATGGGGCAAGAAAGAGGCAAACAAGGCCGTCATCAGGGGTTTTGCCGCCCAACTTGTCGCCCTCGTCCTGATTATCCTGACGATGTATCTCCCCGCCTATGACGAGGAAATGCAACGGGCCTACCGGATGCTGCTCGGTCAGACGCCGGTATTCGTATTCGGGTCGCTGGTCGCCTATCTATGCTCCCAAAGCTGGGATGTATGGATATTCCACAAGATACGAGATCGGTTCAGCGGCAATCCCAAACGGCGGTGGATATGGAACAACGCATCGACCCTGACCTCACAGATCATCGACACGGCGATTTACATCTCAATCGCATTCGGCATCGGTCTCGGATGGTTCATGCAGGAGGGCGGCATGATGCTCGTCCTCGGCATGGTCATCGGGCAATACCTGCTCAAAGCGGGGTTGGCTCTATGCGACACGCCGTTTTTCTACCTCTTAACTCGCAAATATCAAGAAGTATAGCAATGTATTACGTTTCAAAAAGAATGGAGATCGCGGGAAGCCATCGGCTGACCCTCTCCTACAAAAGCCAATGCCAGCAGTTACACGGCCATAATTGGGTCGTAACGGTGTTCTGCAAGGCAAAAAAACTGAATGCCGACGGAATGGTCTGCGATTTCAAGCGGATCAAGGACAAGATTCACGGCTACCTCGATCACGGTAACTTCAACAAGCTGCTGCCGTTCAATCCGACGGCCGAGAACATTGCCCGATGGATCGTCGAGCAGATTCCCGAATGCTACAAGGCGACGGTGCAGGAAAGCGAGGGCAACGTCGCAATCTATGTCTCGGACACCAGCAAAGACGAGGAGGGCGCACTATGAGAGTAAACGAAATTTTCTACTCGATTCAAGGCGAGGGCCGCTATACCGGCACTCCGGCGATCTTTATTCGCCTTGCTGGATGCAATCTCCGATGCGATTTCTGCGATACGGAGCATCAGCCCTACCAAGACCTCACCGAAGAGGAGATCATGCGGCAAATCGCCGATTTTCCGACCTCGCACGTCGTGATTACAGGAGGAGAACCGATGTTGCAGATCACGCAATCGCTGATCCATCGACTACGCAACGGAGCGGGCAAGTTCGTACAGGTGGAAACCAACGGCACGATCCCGATCAAATGCTATCTCCCCGTCGATTGGATCACCTGCTCGCCGAAATTCGACTTTTGCCCTCATGCCGAGCTGCGGCTCCAACGCATCGACGAGCTGAAAGTCGTATATCAAGGTCAGGATATGACGGCATACGACGGCATCGAGGCCAAAGAGTACTACTTGCAGCCCTGCGATTTCAAGGACGAGGCACGGAACGCGGAAAACCTCGCGGCAACTATCAACTACATCAAATCACACCCGAAATGGAAGCTATCACTCCAAACGCAGAAGATATTATCGGTGCGCTGAAAACGCTCATCCGCGCCATCGGCGAAGACCCCGACCGCGAGGGCCTGATCGGTACTCCCGACCGCATTATGCGGATGTGGAAAGAGATATTCCGAGGCTACGATCCGGCGCAGAAGCCGAAGATCACCACATTCGCCAATGAGGAGGGCATGTCGGATATTGTGTTCGACTGCGGCGACTACTATTCGATGTGCGAGCATCATATCCTGCCGTTCTTCGGCCGGTATTACTTCGCCTACATTCCCAGCCCGAAAGGGCGTATCCTCGGCATCAGCAAAGTCGCCCGCGTGGTCGGCTATTGCGCCGCCCGCTTGCAGTTGCAGGAGCGGCTGGCGCGGGACATTGTGCAGATGCTTTCCGAGGCTCTGAATAACGAGGCTCTCGGCTTCGCTATCGTGATGAAAGGGCAACACCTGTGCAAGACGATGCGAGGAGTGCGGAATGACGGCAAGATGTCCGTAGCGCATTTTACGGGCGTCTTCAACTTAAACTCCGATCTACGCAAGGAATTTTACAAACTCATAGACCTGAACAGCAATGGCTAAATACAATGCGGCCAAAATCGAGGAGTGCGAGGCATGGGTAGCCGCTCACGGCCTGATCGACTACGGCGGAGCGAAGCTGAAAGAGTTTGTCCGCGAGATGGGGATCGACGAAAAGACCTACCGCCTATGGATGAAAGGCAAACCGCAGTTCAAAGAGGTCATCGAGCGGGCAAAGGAGGTTTTCAAACAGAACCTCACCCACGATCTCGCCATCTCGCTATCCAAAGCCGCCAAAGGGTATGAGCATGAGGAAACCGAGCAGGAGTTCCGCGTCGGAGCGGACGGACAGCCGACTCCGTTCAAGATGAAGAGGAAGAAAATCCATGTGCAACCGAATATCGGAGCCGCGATTTTCCTCCTGACGAATCTCGATCCCGAACACTATCAGAACAGGCAGCGCAACGATATAATGCTCAAAAAGGACGACGAAAAACCGATGACACTCGATGAAATCAATGCAGAAATCGCACGACTTGAAAAGTTTGAGGATAAGGCGGATAAATAATGAGATCATCTACAATCGAGGTACGCGAACAGTTGATGAGGTTGAAGCGCGAGAAGTTGAAACTCGAAGCTCCGACCTCCTTTTCGCGTTTCCTCGGTTATAGCAATCCGAAATATGAGTTAGAGTGGTTCCATAAGCTCATCGCGGATCATTGCCAAATGCTGTTGGAGGGCAAGATCAAGAACCTGATGGTTTTCATGCCCCCGCAGCACGGAAAATCGGAAATCATCTCCCGCAATTTCCCCGCATGGGCACTCGGACAAAACCCCGACCTGAAAATTGTCGGCTGTTCCTACTCCTCCGACCTCGCGCAACAATTTTCGCGCTCAATTCAGAGGACGATAGACAGCAAGGAGTATCAGGCAATATTTCCCGCTACCTACCTCAATGGCTCGAATACCCGTATGGATGCACGGGGCTATTTGAGAAATATTGACCTTTTCGAAATGGTCGGCCATCGTGGTTTTTACAAAGCGGTCGGCGTAGGAGGTTCTTTGACAGGTACACCCGTCGATATTGCGATCATCGACGACCCGGTAAAGGATGCAAACGAGGCAAACTCCATCACTTACCGACAGCGGGTGTGGGATTGGTACAACACCGTCCTTTCGACCCGTCTGCACAATAATTCGCGGCAGCTCTTCATCATGACGCGATGGCATGAGGACGACCTCGCCGGACGCATCCTCAAAGCCGAGCCGCAGGAGTGGACGGTACTCGCCATCCCTGCGATCTGCGAACAGGAATACGACAGCGGATTGAGCGAACGGCATATCGGCGACGCATTGTGGCCGTCGCGCCACTCCATCGAGAAGTTGCAGAAGCAGAAAGCCCGTGCCCCGCGCGAGTTCAATGCCCTGTATCAGCAGCACCCGACCATCGAGGGCGGCAATATCGTGAAAAGGGATTGGTTCCGCACGATCTCGCTGGCAGAGTTCCGGTCGCTGCGGTTCAACGAGCCGATACACTTCTACCTCGATACGGCCTATAACAAGAAGAAAAAGGGCCAAGATAACGACCCCAGCGGCGTACTGGCAGCCTGCCGTATCAGGAATTACATCTATCTGATCGACGCGCAGAAAGTGTATAAGGAGATGCCCGACCTATTGCGGTTTCTGCCTCAATACATCGCGGCGCATGACGGCAATTCCGAGAGCAAGCTCCATGTCGAGCCGAAAGCCAACGGCGAGAGCGTGGTACAGATGCTTCAAGAAATTTCGCCCCTCAATGTCAAGCGGACACCCACGCCGACCGATGACAAGGAGGTACGATTGCGGGCCGTTTCGCCGCGTGTGGAGTGCGGGCGGGTGTTCATCGTCGAGGGATCATGGAACGACGATTTTCTCGATGAAGTATGCGGATTTCCGAGTCAGCCGCACGACGAGTTCGTCGATATTCTCGGATATGCGATCAACGACCTGTATGACGAGGATGATGATATAGATTACGACATATTGAGCAAGTCGAGTTTAGGGATGTAAACCAAAAATTTAAGGATATGATGCTATTTGATTTGTTTCGCAATTATCTCAATGCTCTTGTAGGACGAAATCAGGAGTTTGAGAAGCTGTTGGCCGCCAAAGATATTTCGGCGGTCAAGGAGCGCATGGACAACCGTATGGATATGGCGATTGCCGCGCTCAAAGAGTATGAAGTAACCTCCCATGAAATCATGAAGCGGGAGGACAAGATCATTACCGACAAAAAGGGGAATTTCATCCGGCTCGAACCGGTATGGAAGCTGCCGATACCTTATCAGGTTTACATCAATGAAATCGCACTCGTATTCCTCTACGGCCGTCCGGTGAAATGGACGCAGCAATCCACAGGGACAGATCGGGCGTTCCAAAAATTTCAGGATGTTATCGAGCGCACTCACTTCAACAGCAAACTCCGCCAATGCAAACGCATCGCCGGATCGGAGACCGAAAGCGCGATGCTGTTCCGTGTTTTCCGCGATGCGAACGATGCGCCGGACGTTCAGATTCGAGTGCTTGCCAAAAGCAAGGGTGATGAGATTTACACGCGATGGGATCAGTACGAAAACCTGATCTCCATAGCTTGGGGCTACTATGTGCGGGAACAGGAAAACAGCCTCGTCTATCACTTCGACATCTATACCCCGAATATCATCTACCGATGCACGCGGAAGAGCATCGGATGGGAGGTCGTCGAGGAGGTGAATTTCATCGGCAAGATTCCGCTCATCCTCTTCCAGCAGGACAAGGAATGGAATGGCGTCGAAACGCTCATCCATCGTGAGGAGCTGATCGGCTCACGCACCGCTGATACAAACGACTATTTCGCCGATCCTATCGCCATCATGGCCGCCGACCTTATCAAGAACCTGCCGGAGAAGAAAGAGGCGGCGAAACTGCTCGTGACGAACGATTCCGAGGGCGTGGATAAGGCAGCGAAGTACCTGACATGGGATAGTGCGCCGGAAAGCAAGAAACAGGAAATCGAATGGTTGCAGAATCATATCCTTTCCAAGTCGTTCACCCCGAATATTTCGCTCGACACGCTAAAATCGTTGAGCAATCTATCGGGAAAGGCCCTGCGGACGGTGATGTTGCTTGCCGACATCAAGGCGGCCAAGCACAAGGAAACCCACGACGAGCTGTTATCCCGCACCTCTTCGCTCATCACGGCCATCATCGGCAACGTCCTCGATGTGCATCTGAAAACCGAGTGCGAGAATCTGAAAATCGGGCATGAGTTCCAAGAGCCGTTCGGGGACGACATCGCGGAAGCCCTCGAAAATATCATCAAGAGCCTCGACGGTGGCATCATGGCGACCGAAACCGGCGTAGAACTGAACCCGCTCGTCAAGGACAAGAAGCTCGAAATGGAGCGTCTGAAAGCCGAAGAGGAGGAGCGGGCGCAAAAGCAGCAACAGATATTCGGTGACATCGAGGGTGCAGGCCCGCAATCCGCATCGGACGGCGACGACCCCGACGATGATGAAAACGGAGATGAAGATGACCCGAAGAAAAAGCAGCAACAGAAGAAGTAGGTAGCAGATGGCAAAAAAAGCATATTCTCCCGACCCGAAAGCGGAAACCATCAAGCGCATTCAGCGCACAGAGGCTTACGCCGAGAAAGTGAGGCAGCTATTCGCCGCAACGGTGAATGAAATCCTCGCTCTCAATAAATCCGTGCCGACGCTGGACGAGGGGGTCATGTACTCTTTCGACGGGGATAATATGCGAATCCAAAAGAAAGTCGAGGCATTGCTCCGGCAACTGCATTCGACGACTACGACAGCTATCAAAAAGGGGATCACGCTCGAATGGGAAAAGGCCAACGACGCATGCGATAAACTCATTTCCTCATGTTTTGGGAAAGAGGTATTATCCAGTCCGGAGTTCAGCGCATGGAACAACCGCAATATGGCGGCGATGAATGCTTTCGCCAACCGAACGGAGAACGGCCTCAATCTCTCAAAACGGATATGGCAGTCGGTTCAGCAGCTCCGCGATGAAATGGAGATCGCCATGACCGTCGCCATCGGCGAGGGAGATTCGGCGCAATCCATATCCCGCAAAGTCCGGCAATACCTGAACGACCCCGACCTGATGTTCCGCCGTTTCCGCTTCAAGAAAGGCGAAGACGAGCAGGGCAAGCCTATCTACGGGCGGAAGTGGAAAAAGCGCATCAAGGACGAGAAAACGGGCAAATACCGATGGATCGACTACGACCGTAGCGACTACAAAACCGGATCGGGCGTTTACAAATCCTCGGCCAAGAATGCCATGCGCGTTGCGAGGTCAGAGACAAACATCGCCTACCGCCGCGCCGACAATGAGCGGTGGCAGCAGATGGATTTCGTCCTCGGTCAGCGCATCCAGCTATCGAAGAACCACCCCCGACCGGATATTTGCGATAAACTTCAAGGCGACTACCCAAAGGATTTCGTATTCGACGGATGGCATGCCCAATGTTTCTGCTTTGCAACGCCTATTTTGATGGACGAGGAGGAGATGGCGAAAGTTACGGCGGCATTCCTCAAAGGCGAGAAATACACCCCGCGAGGCAAGCAGATCACCGAATATCCGGCAAATTTCAAGCATTGGGTGCGAGACAATAAGGAGAATATCCTTGCATCCCGCAGTAGAGGCACGGAACCCTACTTTATTCGCAATAACTCTGCGGCGATTGATGAGATACTCAATCCGAAACCGAAAGAGCTTACAATCGCAGAAAAGGCGGCATTACGCCATGAGGCCCGAACGCCCGAACAGGAAGCGGCAATCCGTAATGCGTGGGCCGAACGGCAGAAGAAGCACCAGCAAATCAAGACGACGGCAAACAACATCGCCAAAATCGCCGGGGATTATGGCGAGGTCGATTATTCCGCCCTGCAAAAGTACATCGACGCAGGCGATCTATCGGCCATGCAGACCGAGACCAAGAAAGTCGCGCAGGCCATCCTCGCCGCCAAGAAAGCGGAGCAGGCTCTCGCCGACATTATCCCCAATGTTCACTCGTGGCATCAGCAATTCACGATGGCAGAACTGCAAGGGGTATATGATGCCGTCAAATCGAAGATCGAGGGTTGGTCGGGTCTATCCCTCGAACAGCAGGCGAAAAAGCTGCATTTCGAGGCTTATGACTTCCTCGGCGGCAATATGAAAGGTGTTCAACAGAAGTATGCGACATGGAAGGTATCGCAGGAGGCGTACATCAAAAAATTGGATGCAGTCAATTACAAGATAGCGATCAAGCAGGCAACCGAAGAACTCGACGCCGTTAAACAATGGTCGGCAGAACATCCGAAGAGCCTCAATGTTGCAAAACTCCTCTCCGATGCAGAGCAGGCAGTCAATAGCAATGCCGAATTGTCGATTATCAAGTCCAAAACCTCACTCGCCGTCGCAGAATATCAAAAACGATTGGCGGAACAGGCTCGGCGCGATGCGAAGAAAGGTGCAACGATGAAAGCCTCTACCCTGCCGAGTATCAGCAAGGAGGAAATAGATAGGCTTCTCGCCTTGTACGAATCAGAAATGGTCGATGATGCAGATAACCGGCTGCGTCAATACACGGAGCGGATTTGGGCGACGCTGACAAAGGAGGAGCGGATCATATTGACGAAATATACGCAGACTTACAGCTATCTAAATGAGCCTCTGCGCGGTATATCGTATTATGGAGCGCGTGCCCGCGAAGAGTTCGAGCACGATCTGCCGATATTGACGAGAGCGATTGAAAAATTCGCCATGCCTCAAAATACGGTCGTAAGACGAGGCGTAAGCAATTTCACGATTGATTCTCTCGGATACGACCTCGGAAACCTGAAAAAAGGCGATGTTTTTGTCGATAAAGGATTCCTATCTACCGCCGTGCATCGGCATAAAGGTTTCTCCGAATCGTACAACTTGGTTATCGTAGTCCCCAAAGGGGCCAAAGGCGTATATGCGGAGCCTTTTTCCCACTACACGGATTATCACAAATTCGATTATGACGATGGCGTGATATGGGACGGAAAATCTGTCGAAAAGATCAACTCCGAAATGGAATGGATCGGGCAACGAGGCTGTCAATTCAAAGTCCTCAAAAAACAAGGAAAGACGATCTATTTGCAGATGATCGGACAGTTGCAATGATAAAGGGAGCGTTTATTGCGCTCCCTTAACCGTAATACTGCTTATAAAATTTCTTGAACGGTTCGACGCAATCTGCCAACGAGGACATATTGCCTTGTGCATACCGATTGAAAAGGAGCGATTTCAAAGTAATCGGCACTCCATCGGCATTCTCAAAATCCGATAACCCGACCGCGACATATTCATCGAGATTTCGACTTTCAGAGACATTCGCATCGCCTCTTGCGATGACCGCCATAGTATCGTGAATCCATGCCCGCTCGTACATCCAAAGCATTGCCTTGTTTTGTTCCTTGCCCTCGTATGGGTTCTTCCGCTCGCCTTTATAATAGCGGCAATATTGCAATAAATCAGATTCTTTCATCGGTAGGTTGCATTAAATTTCCGAATGACGTTCTGCATATCTTCCGGCAAATAGCTCATCGCGGTCTGAATCATAGCAGGATCAACCACGAAATAAGCCTCGGCAAGCGATCCGACGATGGCTCCGAGCGTATCGCTGTCGCCGCCGTAGAGAATGGCCTTGCGGATTGCATCTTCGAAAGACCGGCTCTCTTTTACAATATGAAAGGCCAGCGGCACGCATCCCTGACATGTCTCGTCAAACTTGCCGCGAGGCGGGAGATGCCTTTCCCAATCCTCGCCGTAATACTGACACATCACGCTTTCGCATATCTCCATCGTATTATCCCAAAATTGATTTTTTAGATAATAGATCACAAGAGCCGTTACCATCGCTCCGATAATTCCCTCCGTATGGTCGTGCGAAATTTTCGCGGTTTCGATAGCCTGCCGAATAACATCCCGCTCCGAGCGAAAAGCCCACGCAACAGGGCTTACACGCATCGCTGCGCCATTGCCGAAGCTGTTATACGGCTGGGGGTCGGGAGAAGTAATCCAACGAGCAAAAGAACCGCCGTATGCCCCCATCGGATTAGGATATTTTCTACACCAACGCAAAATACTCGATTTGTAGTCCTCCCCTTTGAGTATCGCATCGGCTACCGCCACCGTGCAGATCGTGTCGTCGGTAAAATCGCATTGTTTGGTGAATAATGCAAAGTTTCCGCCTTTCGCATTATTGAACTCGAATCGAGAGCCTACTATGTCGCCAATTATCGCACCTATCATATCAAAAATTTTTAGAATCTATCACTTCGTCTATGTCCAGCACCCCGTCGGCATCCTCTTTCATCGAGTGTAGGTAGATATAGCCATACCGATAAAATGAAACTTTTTCCAGCTTTTCACGATACATAGCCTCCGCTTTCGCCCTATCGACAAAATACAGATGCGTAATGAGATCGTATGAATCCGCAACATAGGTCAGCCGATATACCTTGCTATCCATCGCACTCCGATTTTAATGACCGTCCTCTCGTCTTGCGCTGGATTTGCCCGATGCGGATGAGGACTTTCTTGTTCTCGTATTCGCTTCTGCCCCTCGTCGCATTCGTAAGAGACTTGTATGTGATGCCGACCGCCCCGATAGGAACGGTATCGTAGATCGCTTTCAGGGAACCGAAGTAGAAGTCGGGTTCGCCGTTGTACGGCTCCTTGAACTGCAAATGCACTATCTTCTTTGCTTCCATAATCCAATACTTGTGCAAATTTACCGCTTTTCCGGCGTTCTGCCACGCTTTCGCGCAAGAATCGACCAATCTATCGGCCCGACCGCAGATATTCGAAAATTGGCGGCATTTTCATTTTTCTTTTTTCGCGGAACTTTTTTCTTTTTCAAAGGATGAATTTACGAGGGTCTTACATGATGGGAGATCCGATGTTTTTGCAGTCGAAAAAACATCCCCTCTATCTATCTTAATATATCTATATATTCTTATCTTCTGTGCAGGGGTCGTTGCAGGGGTCGTTGCTGTACCCATTGCACCCCGTCGATATATAAGACCGATATTCAGGACAATACCCGCACCAAACATCGTTGCACCCTATTTGTGGATAAAATACTCTATCGCCGAATGCACGAGGATAAAATGCGTAGCGGTCTGCCTGCATTGATCCGCCCACGGATTGTATAGGTTCAAGGCCAACGCGCGGTACAACTCCGGAATTTCGCTTTTGACGCGCGATACCAGCATCCTATAACTGACCCTCCTTGCGCCTTTCATAAGGGCCTCCCATTTTGAAGACGGGAGACCCTCGCACGTTGCATCGAGATACATGGCTAAATTCCGAATTGCTCCGACAAGAATCCGACCATCGCCCTGTTCTGCGGCAAAAGGGCCGGAATATCCATCGTATCGGCTTTATACAATTCCGTTGCGCCGTTGTATAAATCCCATACCGTGACCTTGCCGTTCTGATAGTAGCGATACATCATATCCTCGGTAAGCCGCGAGATTTGCGACTGATTGAGCGGATAGGTGCGATTCTCCCTGATTTCTGCGATATGAGTATCGCATTTAACGCGGAGGGCGGTCAGCATCCCGATCAACGTAAACATCTGCTGCGCGTCGATAGGGATTTGCTTCATCCTCTCGATCTTCTCCCGCTCGGTAACGACGATTCGGCGGGCATCGACGATCCATGACTTCACGATGTCGAGGATTTCGGGAATCGTTACACCATTGCCCCGACCCGATCCTTTCTCCGAATAGGTCGAGATATATTGATCCGCGCAGAGCATACATTGGTTGTGGCAGATCATCACCATATTGCCGAATCCGACCTGTATTCCTTTCTGATGAAATGCGACGGCAAGATTGGTCGTATGATCTGCATCATCGAAATTCGTGATGCGAATGTTGGCGAATACCCGACGGAGGATATGCGCTTCGACGGCCCGCTCTCCGTATTGGGCCTCTACCTGCGGTAAGAGGACGACACCCGGAGTATTGCGGTCTTTATTCTGTGCTGCAAAGAGGTCGTAAACCTCGACATCATAATTCTGCGCGTTGCACATGCCGATAATCTGATTCAGCAAATCATAGTGGTAAATGCCCCGTAGCGGCTTGCCGTAGATGTCGTTCTCCTTGTGGGTTCGCGCCAGTTGATCGAGGGAGAGGGTCTGCACCTTTGCTTTCTCGAAGTCGAAAAATTTGTTGTTCAATGTCGTTTCCATAATGCGTTGAATTTTAATTTATAATCGTTCAATCGTTTTTGCCACCTCTTCGCCCCAATACCCAACGATAAGGTCATAGGCTTCTTTATCACCATCCCATGCGATCATGCACTCGTGGTTATTGTATTCGTAGAAATAAACCTCCTGCGGATCGCATTCTTTCGGGATAGCCGCCCGGCTATCATCGTAGAACTTGAAGAATGCCGCAAGTCCGTCCTTTGTACCGAAAGCTCCCGTGTCCTTATCTTGGCATATTTTATCGCCGTCTTTGATGTGTCCGAGTTCTACCAAACGCTTGTATCCCTCGGCGAACTGTTCTCGGTTAAAAGCGAAGAAAACCCCACATTTATCCGCGTCGGGATGCTCATTCTTGATCGCCTTGTAGCGGTCGATAGTTTGGGCGTTCAGCATTACAACACCCCCGTCGTAATTACCCCAATCCCGATAGTATCGGAGTTCGCCCCGCGTGGTCTTGACCGTCTTAATATCTTTCTCTTCCATATCTGTTGCGTTGATTATTATTCGTCGATTCTGTCCTCCATGAGCGTAAAGCAGGATTTCGGAGGACGCCGTTTGAATTTCTCCGTGCTTTGCGTCGCGCTTCGGCCGCCGTCTTGGCTTTGACCGTATAGGACTGCGACCACGTCATAGAAACCTCAACCTCGTAGGTCTTTATAGCCTTTTTCGTTGCCATGATCCTACTGCTTTTGAGAGAGCCATAAATCCCGCTTTGCGCGGCAGTTATCGAGGGATTCCCCGACACAGGAAAATAGTTCGCCGCTCTCCGTGCGGTAGTCGTATTGCCATCTTTTGACCGTTTTCCGGCCGATTTTGGCCGTGAAACTCGTGTAGTTCTCTCGTCCCGGCTGGCAGACGGAGCATCCGTTTACATTGATTGAATTTGCCATTGTTGCGTTGAATTTTTAAGGTTTGCGATTATTGCTCGGCCTCGAAATCATCGACGATCTCGAATGCGTCGGTTTTGAGGGCCGTATCCGGTTCCCCGTCGAACTCGTTGTTGTTCTTCGTGCAGAGCCTCATATTCTGATGCGAATAGTCCAAACTTATATCCACGACATACGTCCCTTTCTGCGTTTGGAATACCTCCCGATCCCATGAATCGAATCCTACATGCTTGATTTTGATCTTTTCCATACTTGCGATTATTTGAGATTATTTTTCAACCAAACCCTATCGACCTCCCACAAGGGCAGGCCCTTGATGATTTTCCGACGGATCACCTCTTTCATGCCAATCAAATCGGCCGCTTTGATATGGAGGGTAATGTCGCCGAATTTCTGCGCTCTTTCGAGGAGGAAGTCCGCCATTTGGGACTTCCATTCATGCAGGCTTTCCGCCTTGGCCTGTCTCGTTTTATCCATGATTATGCGTTGATTAGGTTCATTATCTGTTCGAGCTTTCTTTCGAGTGCGTATCGCTTTTCGCACTCTTCCGCATATTTCTTATAAAACTCATCGTGCTTGGACTTTTCCGCGTAATACTTATCCTGATAGGACGTTGCGAGTTCGACCTGCCGAGCATAGCTCTCTTTTTGCACTCTGATCTTTTTCTTCAATTCGGCGATTTCGATCACCATTGACCGGGAAAGATCGAGATGCCCTTTCTTGGTGGCGAATGGTTTGCAGAACTCGTCCTTGTCCTTATCCGAGGACATATACACCCCGTTCCATACCTCAAAAATTCCGTCCGATACATTCAAGCCAACTCTTTCGGTAAACTCTTCTCGTGTCATAGCCTATTATAAATTTTGGTCGTTATTTATTACTTATTAAGTATCTGTTTGATGATGCAAATATATAGCCAACTATTATAGTAAGCAACTTTTTCCGCAGAAAAAGTGCGCTCAAAATCAGTCAAAAACGTGTATTTACGGATAACTATATCATAACCACACAGATAATTTTTGTCGAAATTTTAGATACCTAATAGATATTTTTCATTACCTTTGTCCGTAACGATACGTTTTAACAATTTTTTTCGACTATGAAAAAGAAATTTCGCAAGCTCTTATCCGAAAAATGCAAGGATATGGGACTGACTGACAAGGCACTCGACGACCTCGTAGAGATCGGGGCGGAGGGTCTTGCCGACGATGCCTCGGACGAAGACATCGCCGCGAAAGTGGATTCGCTCGTGCCCTATGCAAAGGCAATGCAGGGGGAGATCACGAGGAAGACGCAACGTCCGAAACCGCAATCAAAGAAACCGCAATCCAACGACGAGGGCGAAGATGAGGGCGGAAATGAAGATGAGGCCCCCGAATGGTTCAAGCCTTTCCAAAAAAAATTGACCGATCTCGAAACCGAGAACGCCGCGCTCAAAGCGGAAAAGGCAAAGACCACGCGACAGGCCGAAATCTCGGCAAAGGCTAAAAAGCTCGGAATCCCCGACTACCTGATGAAGCGAGTCTCATTCGCAGAGGATGCAGACCTCGACAAGGAGCTGGCGGATTACAAGCAGGAGTTAGTCACCAACAACCTCATGCCCAAGGAGCAGGCGCATGAAACAGGAAGTAGCAAGGAGGCAATGGAAGCCGACGCCAAGGCTTGGGCCGAAAGTCTTCCCAACAAGTAACAGCTCCGAATCATTCACCCCTTAAATTGATTGCAACAATGGCTATTGATTTCAAGAAAACGCAGCTATCGGGCCACACGCCCGAAATTTGGCGCGGCGAGTGCAAGATTCTGCCGGGCGGCTTCAAGCCGGTGCAGAACTTCCCCGTCGGAACGGTGTTGCATCGGGGAACTCCTATCTATGTCGATTTCGAGGCGATGAGTGCCGCCGTTTGCAAGACCGCCAAGGTTCTCAAAGGAGGCACGACCACCGCGCCCCGCGTCGCCAAAGGGCATTACTTCGTCGCAGGCGACGTAGTAATGAAACTCGGAGTAACCGACAAATCCCCGATCATCAAGTCCATCGACACGGCCAATGCCGGGTACGATGTCATCACGTTCGCATCCGCCATCGCAGGGCTGGCCGAGGGCGACATCCTCGTAGAGGCAACCGAATATGCCGAAACAGGCGGCGGTTCGGGTTCCGACCCCATCCCTGCCGCGCCTCGCTATACACCCAACATGGTTGTCGGAGCGGCCAAGGAGTTCACCGGAAAGGGCCTCCCGACGATTGATGCCGCATACGAGGCGGTAGTCCTCTATCCGAGCCTGAACTTCCCTTTGCTGGAAGACTGGCTCATCAATCCCGGCAAGGTATGCCTCAAAGCAAACCCGAACATTCTGTTCATTAAACAGTAACGATCATGCCCGAAATTCTTTATAGCTCAATCTTTGGCGCATTGACGCAGCACGTACAAGCTCGCTTCGATGCCGCCTCGAAACTGCACAAGCAGCTTTTCGACAACGTAATCTTCGAGCGTTTCCTCGACTGGGACACCCCGACTATCGGCCTCGACTTCGAGGAGATCATCGGTCAGTACAACATCACTGTTGCTGCTCCGACCATCGGCGATCAGTCGAAAGAGGCTATCCTCGGTACGGAGGGGTTGGAAACCGTGAAAGAGCGCATCCTCAATCATGCCGTAACGCTGCCGATGACGATTCAGGACTATCGTAAGGTTCTGCAAATCCTCGACAGCAAGTCGCTCCCCGACAAGGCAAAGACGGAGCAGCTCATCAAACTGATGTGGGGAAGCTCGACGACGGTCGTAAGCTCCGTCCTCGCAAAGCTCGACATCCTGTTCCTGCGTCCGCTTTCCAACGAGGGCGTCGTCGAACTCGACGACAACATCAACCCCGAAGGTGGCGTGCGCGGCACGATCAACTTCAACCAGCCCTCCGAAAACATCGCGTCGTCCCGCATCGAGTGGAAAGACGCCAACATCGACACGGTGGACTGCTTCGAGGATATTCAGGGGATCATCGACGCCGCACAGGACAAAACCGTATTCGGCAAAATCCTCTGCGCTCCGTCGCGCATCTCCTACATGTGCCGCAGCAAGAAGATCAAGCAGATGATCTGGGGAACCGACAAATCTGCGAAGATCGTGCAGCTGAAAGACCTGAACGCCTATATGCAAGAAAACAGCTATCCTGTTTTCGAGCCTATCCGCCGTCAGGTTCGCATTCAGAAAGGCACGCTCCGCGTCCCCTATACGCCGTGGAACGAGAAGAACATGGTCTTCATTCCCGACGGCAAGCTCGGCATCGTCAAAAACGCATGGGCGAACAACGAGCTGAAACAGGAGGCCGGAGTAGCGTACTCCAACTACGGGCGTATCCGCGTCTCGCAATGGGGCGTGGGCGAAACGCAGGGCAGCAACGGCGTTGAGTTCACCAAGGCCGAATCACTCTCGTTGCCCGTGATTACGGAAATGAACGGCATCTACACCCTCAAAACGCAGTCGTAGCCGTGGATAACCTTACCGCAACGAGGAGTTTGTGCAATGCGATAGCAAACACATTCTATCCTGATAACGCGACCATCGAATTTGCGCTCTTCAATGAGGGCATCGACGCAAAGGCCGAGGCGACCCCGAAAGACCCTATGATCTTTCGGGTTGCCGCCCGCCTTGTCATCGGATATGTCGAAAACAGCCGCTCCGAAAACGGCGTATCGACCTCCGTAATGAGCGAAGAAGCCCTCAAACAGAGCCTTTCGATTTGGTGCGGACATTATGGCCTCGATGCGGATGAGGTTCTTTCCGACTATATGCGCGTGATCGAGGACGGCACGCATCTATGGTGATATGAGGTACAACGGCACATTACGCTACGAGATACTCACCGAGGGAGGTATCGACGAATGGGGCGAACCGATAGAGGCCCGTTCCGATTGGAGCGATCCTTTGCCCTGTTCGATCAAGACCAACAGCGATAACCGCAAAGGGCGTTACGAAGACGGCGAATTTCGGCAGGCTTCGTTTACGATCCTCGTTGAGTGCATCCCTTTCCCCTACAATCGGGTGAAACTCGAAAGGATGGGCGAAAATCTCGGAGAATACCGCGTGATGAATGCGGAACCTCTCACCACCGTAGGCAGAACTCAAATCGTAGTGTGATATGGCGAAAGTCGTTACTACTCACGGCAAATATAAGGGCGTCATCGTCAGCAAAACGGATATGCGCAAGCTGAAAGCCGGATTGCAGGCCAAGATGAAAGACATCGTCGCCCTGCTCGTGAAGCAACTCTCTTTCATCGGGGAGGAGTGCATACGAATCGCCCGCGAGAGTGGCAGCTACAACGATATTACCGGCAATTTGAGGTCATCAATAGGCTATGTGGTGCTTGTGGACGGGAAACCCGTCGTGACGGGAGCCTCGAAGCAATACAACGGCAAGAACGGGCATGGAGAAGCAGGCCCGCCCGCTGCCGAAGCGTTGCTCCAAAAACTGCAAGCAAAATTTCCGTGGGGTGTGGTGCTGATCGTCTGCGCAGGCATGAAATACGCCGCATACGTCGAAGCAGTCCACCATAAGGATGTACTCACATCAGCCGAGTTGAAAGCCGAATCCCTTGCCAAGAAACTACTCAACGATTTAATCGAATAGAGAGATGATAAAAACGGAGACGCAGATTGAGCGGGATTTCTATTCTTTCGTCAAGAATAGCGACCTCGGAAAGGCCATCAGAGGAAAGGTTTACCGACCCGAAATGCGCCCGACCGACGCCACAACGGAGGATTTGATCGTCAAGTTCCTCGCAGGACTTGATGAACAAGTACAAACGGGCGTGGTGATCTTCAACCTCTATGTCCCCGATATACCCTACACCGACGGACGAATGGTTCCGGATAGGAAACGTATCGGCGAATTGCAGGAGTTGATTCTCTCATTCGTAGAAACCGCAGGAGGTACGGAGTATTGGCTCTCGACCGATGCGACACCGACCACGATGCGCAACGAGGATATAGAGCAACACTTCATTTACGCAAGAATTAAGTTCAACCGCATAACAGAATAAAACTATGGGAAAGAAGATCATCATGTCGTGGTCGAAGTGCAAGATCGAGGTCGGTAAAACCGGCGACGACGAAGCTATGGCAGCCTCCCTGACCGACATCGGTACTATCAACGACAAATCGACGACGCTTGCCACGGAGGACGGCGAAACCCTGACCGCAACGGCGACAGGCGGAATCGTGGTCGCCGAGGAGGAGGGCGAGCCGGTCGTAACCCTGACAACCCGCGTCAAGGAGATGGGTTTCGATACGGAAAAGATGTTTACCGGAGCGGTCGTTTCGGAGGACAGCAACGAGCTGACCGTGAAAACCAACGTCGTATCGGACGATTTCTCCGTGAAGCTCACGCCCAAGAACATCGGTGCTATCGGCATCAAGGCCCGGCGCACACACGTATCGTTCCGTCCGGGCAGCTCCGAGGAGGAGGGATCGTATGTCGATCTCACATTCAAGATTCTCGCCTGCTCCGATGGGGAGCTTTACAAGAAGTTCCGGGTCAAGGCCGAAGATTGGCCCGCCCCCAAACCCTAAATAGCATCGTAAGATGCTGACGAGTGGAGAGACACCCTTTGCGGTTGGCAGGAGAAACCGCAAACAGGAGGGTTGGCAGAGTGGCTGAATGCACCTCACCGCTAACGAGGCAAGCCGTAAGGCTTCGGAGGTTCGAATCCTCCACCCTCTGCAATTTTATCGGGATATGGAACAACAGAATACTATCGAAAATAGCGTCGCATCGGCGATTCTTGAAAAAAGCATCGACAACATCGACATCGAAGGGGTTACATACGAAATAGCCCCTCCATCTACTGCGACCCTGATTCTCATCTCGGAGATCGTAGCAACTCTCCCCGTTGTAAAAAAGGTTCCGGCCGAAGAGATCGTAACCTCGGTATTGCATTATGCCCGATATTATCGACCTATCGGCGATATTGCCGCCGTACTTATTCTCGGCGCGAAAAACCTCATCGAATATCGCACCATCGTACAGGAGAAACGCTATTTGTTCGGCCTGATCCGGCGTAAGACCGAGACCACAATCAAGGTCGATAAAAAGGCAGAACTCGCAAAAATCATATTGGAGAACGTCAGCCCGACTACCTTGTTTAATGTCGTAGTTCAACGACTTCAAGATATGGAGATAGGCAGTTTTTTCGCCATTACCACTTCCCTGTCAGAGGCAAATATCCTCAAACCCACCAAGGAAGTGGTAAAAGACTGAACGACAGCATTTGGGCAACCGTCCTCGGAATAGCTAAAACACTCGGAGTAACAGAAAAATACGCCTTATATGAGATCAGCTATGTAAATGCCATCATGTATAGTCGAGCAATGCCGATGCCCGGTGATATGGCCGAAAACAGCAGACCGCTTTATGATGACAGCAAGGATGCGAATAACCCTGAAAATTTCACAGATTTTACAGATGACGAAGAGGTTGTAAGGATATGAAAAATGATGACGGCGCATTGAGTTTCGGCACATCCGTAGATTTACGCGGATTGGAAACCGGCATCTCTCAAATTGAAGCGAAAATCGCTACGATGGAGGGCAAGCTCGGCGCTAAAATAGACGGTATCGGCAAAGCTGTAAGCAGATCAGGCATTACGGCAAAATCGACCCTTGAAGATGTTACCAATGCAGGCAATGTTTTGGATGGCACTTTGGGGAATGTGGCGAAAACCGCCGCAAGTATCGGCATGGCTTTTACCGCTCAATCTCTTATCCGCCAAATCATCAATATCCGAGGCGAGTTTCAACAGCTCGAAGTCGCATTCGAGACCATGCTCGGAAGCGAAGAGAAAGCCGTTCAGTTGATGGATCAACTCGTAGATACCGCAGCGAAAACCCCTTTCGACCTGCAAGGTATTGCTGATGGAGCACGACGGCTTCTCGCATACGGCGAAAATGTCGAAAATATAAATGACGACCTGATCCGCCTCGGCAACATCGCCGCAGGACTTTCCCAGCCTCTCGGCGACATCGTATATCTCTATGGAACGACCATGACGCAGGGGCGGCTCTACACGCAAGACCTCAATCAGTTTACCGGCAGAGGTATTCCCATGATTCGAGAACTCGCGCAGATTCTCGGCGTCGCAGAAAATAAGGTTCGGGAATTAGTCGAAGAGGGGAAAGTCGGATTCCCGGAGGTGCAAAAGGTCATTCAGAACCTCACGAACGAGGGCGGAATGTTCTACAACCTCATGGAGGAGCAATCCAAGACTATTACAGGGCAAATTTCAAATATCCAAGATGCCCTCTCGTCGATGTTCAATACAATTGGCAACCAATCCGAGGGCGTTATCAATGATTCGCTGGATGTAGTTTCTTCGCTCATCGAAAACTATGAGCAGGTCGGCCGCGTCCTTATGGGGCTGGTTGCAACTTATGGCGTTTACCGAACAGCTTGCATGGCTGTCGCGGCCGCACAAGGCTTGCAAGCAATGGGCGTCGGTACATTGACCGCAGCCGAAGCGATACACTACGGATGGCTCGTAGTTGTAGAGAAAGCTCAAAAGCTGCTCAACGCAACGATGCTTGCAAATCCCTATGTCCTCATCGCTACTCTGCTGGCTGGTGTTACTGCGGCGCTTCTTTCCATGAAAACCGAAACCGAACGGATGAAAGAAGCAGAAGAAGAGTATCAAGCCCAAAAGCAGAAAACCATCGAGGCAGAGGATGAACACAAGCGTAAAATCGAGGAGTTATGTTCTATCGCCTCTAATGAGGCTGTCGCTACCGACACCCGTAGGGAGGCCCTGAACAAACTCGAAATGAAATACCCCGATATTTTCGCCAAATACGACACCGAGTATGAGAAGCTGAAAAATATCAAGCAAATCAAGGAGGAGATAGCCCAGCTTGAAGCGCAGGAATCCATCACCAATCCGAAAACAGAGCTGAAAGATGTAGAGGCAAGAATAAAGGAGTTGGAGGGAAAAACGAAATGGGCGACGCAATACTACCAAGATAGCTATGGTCAGCATCGTGCTCGAAATGTCCTTAAATCCGCTCGTTCGCGCGACGAAGAAGCCGAATTACAGAATCTTTACAACAAACGCAAGGCTCTTTCGGAACAGATACGCAAAAACGACGTAAATGCCTATTTCGAGAATCTGACGGGGGTTAGCAATGAAACCATCGAAAAGCAGATCAAGCAGCGGGAAACCCTGCTTGCCCAAATGCAGTTCCAAGAGGCAAAATACGGAAAAATCACGCAGGGGAATGCCGCTTTAACGGGTTCATTCTCCCGCGATGAACTGCAATATCAGCTCAACAAGCTACGCGCAGAGCAGAACAAACGGAATCTGCCGACCGATTCGAGTGCAGAATGGGGTGCAGCGGCAAAATCGGCCTATGAAAAAGCACTGAAAGAATACAACGACTTTCTCAATGAAACGGGCAACCAGCTCACGCACGAAGAATACGAACGTAAGGCGAAAGAACTGAAAGAAGCTCTCGATGCGGCAAAAAAAGCTTATGATGCGACAAAACCCGCCTCGGACAAGGATGCTCAAAAGCAGGACAAACAGGCCGAGAAAGACGCAAAAGAAGCGGAACGGCGGGCAGATAAAGCACGGAAGCTCGGCGAAGAACTCGTTAAAATCGAGGAGGAAACCAAAGCTGCCGAAATTGAGGCGATGAAAGAGGGTTTGGCTAAAAAACTCGCTATGATCGACCTCGAATATACTACACAGAAAAATAAACTCGACAAACAGGAGACGGATTGGAAACGCGAAAATAAGGAGGCGGGAATTTCGGTCAATGAAAACGGATTGACGACCGAACAATTCGACGCATTAAATAAAGCTCGACAGCAAAATGCAGAGAATCAAAAGAAAGCGACTGCCAAAGCATTGAAAGAGGATGCCGATGCCAAAGCAGAGGCTATGAACAACTACCTCATTCAGTACGGGTCTTTCCAAGAAAAGGTACTTGCCCTGACCGAAGAATATAATCGCAAAATAACCGATGCAACCACCGAGGGAGCAAAATTGTCCCTGCGTAAAGAGCTGGAAAATGCGATTAAAGATGCGAAATTCGAGAATCTGAAAGATTCGATCAACTGGGATGGTGTTTTCGGGAATTTAGGAGAACAGTCTATTTCATCGTTGCAGTATGCACTCGACAAGGTCAAAGCCTACTTCGAGAGCAATAAAGGCTCTATGAAATTTATTGAGATAAAAGACATTCAGGAAGCTATTTCAAAAATGGAAAATGAAATCGCCTCCCGAAATCCTTTTGTCGCGCTCCATAAGTCAATCCAAGACATCGGCGACGCCAAAACGGAGTTCACTACCGCATTGCAAGAATGGCATACGGCGCAAGAAGCTCTCACAACGGCACAGCAGGAATACAATGCCGCCCTTGCCGAAGAGCAGGCCCTCCGCGGACAAATAAACAGAGGAGAGCTATCGGCCGAAAGCGAAGAATATGCGAAATCCGAAGAAAGATTATCGCTGGCAAAGAAAAATCTTGCAGACGCAACTACGCATTCAATGCAAGCCGAACAGCAGGCATTGAACGCCCGGAATAGCATCACCAACTCATACAAAAGTTTTGCGACCCAGCTCCGTAATGTCGGAGGTATCGTTTCGGATGTCGGTGGCAAAGCACAGAATCTCGCATCCGTATTCTCGGATGATGTTGCAATGGGCATCGGGAAAGCCCTCGATACTATTGACGCGGTATTGGATGCTACGGCGACCGTCATTGACGCAATCGGAGACACAGGCAAGAGTGTTTCCGAAGCTATGGCGACGACAGCCGAGGCATCGGGAGCCGCCATGCAATCGACAGCACAGGCCGCAGCAACGTCGATCTCGACCGTAGAAAAAGCATCGGTCATCCTCGCCGTCATTTCGGCGGCTTTGCAGATCGCTACGGCTATCGCCAACCTCTTCAACGACGATGATGAGAAACAAAAAGAGATCGAGAATCTACAACGCCGCATCGACCAACTGCAATGGGAACTCGACAATGCCGATGCCGTCCGGTTACAGAATAACGTCGGGGATGCCGTAAAGAAATTGAGAGACATCTATGCCGAAACGACGCAGGAGGTATTGCGCCTGCACCTCACATCGCAGCAGTACGGCAACGCATGGACGCGGATGTTCGCCCGGATGCGCTACGACAGCGAGGTATATGAGAAATCCGTCGAGAAGATCGCCGATGCGTATGCAAAGGTAGCCTACACCGCCGACAAAGCCCTCGGAGGGAAGAAATACGACGAAAGCCGGAAACAGCTCGAAAATCTTGCCGAGCAGCAGATACTCATTCAGAAACAGATCAATGAGGAGCAGAGCAAGAAAAAAACCGACCATGGCAAGATCGAGGAGTGGCAGCGACAGATTCAGGAGATCGCCGAAGAGATGGCTACCATCATCAACGAGATGCTGGAAAACATCATCGGCTACACCGCCGCCGACCTTGCCTCGGAACTCGGAGATGCTTTCTTCGAAGCGGCCAAGCAGGGAGAGGATGCGATGGAGGCATGGCGCAAAAAGGTCAATGATATTGTCGCCGATGTCCTGCAAAGGATGCTCGTACAGAAATATTTGGAAGAACGCATCGGAGGCATTTTCGACAGATACAAAAAAGAATGGTTCGGAAATGACGGCACATTCAAAGGCATCGACGCCGTGATCGGTTCGATGAATGGATTTGCCGGAGAACTCAATCAGGTCGGAGAAGAGTTTAACGCGATCTATCAAGGTCTGTCCGATAGTCTCAAAAATTATTTTACGGGAGATGCCGAGCGCGAGGGAACGAGTAAGGGTATCACATCAGAGTCGCAAGATAGTGCTTTCGAGAGAAATGCCCGCCTGACGACCATTCAGGGGCATACCTATACCCTCGTACAGGGCATGAACGATCTGAACCGCACGGGCAATGCCGTACTCGACAAACTGACCGGAATCGAGAAGAATACCTCCGAGACCAACGACAAGCTCGACAAGGTCGATAAAAGTATCAAAGATGTTAAAAACATGGTCGATGAGATCGACCGGAAAGGATTAAAACTCCGAAGCTAATGCAAGCACTTATCAAGAAAATACAGGGTGAATGGAAAGCGGCCAAAGATGCCGCGCAAGCTCAATGCACCAATAACGGGCGATATGAAATGGCGGAGAAACTCGGAGCCTGCGATATGTTCAAGGGCAATGAGACATTGGAGGAGCTGATCGGGATGATGTTCTCCCCGCGAGGGGTCGAATTTATGACAACCTACAATTTCCCCAACCTCGCCACTTTTCGTCGTTTCAAGAAATATCATCCGGAGCGTTTCGGCGTGTATATCGACTGCGGCAAAATTTCGCTTTCAGAGGCCCGAAAAATCTTTTTGATAGGAGACACCACCGCAGAACTGAAATACAGCCAAACGGCCGGAAATCGGCTATTTCTAATGTGCGGGGCGAATGCCTCCGTCATCGCATCGGGGTATGCGGTCGTCAAGGTCGAAAAAGATAAGGATTCCGAGGTGAATTACATCGTTCAGGACAACGCGAAAATCTTATGGTAGGCAAGCTGTTCATAGACGGGCTGGATGCGTTCAGCGAATACGGCATATTTGTCGAGCAGTACGGGTACAAGGCACTCGTACAGATGCCGTCATTCAAGAAATTGAGCAGCACCGAATGGCCCGAATATGACGGCGAAGAGGTCGATCTATCCGCCCCCCTCCTTGATAGCAAAACATTTTCGATTCCGTTTTGCATTACCGATATTTTGAGCGCGAGCGATTTATTCGAGGTACTTTCCGATGGATCGTATCATATCTTCGACTTCGCCGAACTCGGCAAGTCCTACAAACTGCGGCTTCTGACCAATCCCGCATTGTCCGCCAAAATCCAGCTCGGAAAAATCACGCTGAATTTCGCCGATGACTTCCCGCCCGTCTATCCGACCGACGAGACGGACATCGAGAGCCTGAACGAGTACAATACGCTGCTGAATCAGGCTCCCTATGCAACAGCACCGGCGGGCTTCAAGCAGAACGGGTACGAGATGGATGATGTCGATTTTTCCCACTTCGGGGTCTATGTCCTCGACGGCACGGATCGGAATATTCAGAAAGCCCCGAATGTCCGCGAGAATCTGAAAGTCGATGTAACCAATCGGCCCGGAGTAAGCTATGACGGAGAATCGGTTTTCTACAAGGCGAAAGACGTTGCGATAAAGCTCTTTATCTATGCCGATAACATCGCTCAATTTTGGGAACGCTGGTATGCGCTTTTCACCGCCCTGCTGAAACCCGAACTGCGCAAATTATACAACGACAACTCTTTGGAGGAGTATAATTGCTACTACAAGAGCAATGCGGTAACGCGGTTCGATATTCGCCGCAACGGGCGGGTGTGGTGCGAGTTCACCGTAACCCTGACCTTTCCCGATTCGCGGCCCGACGGTAATTACTGCGTATTGGCGACCGAGGATAAGGAGGTAGTGATAACCGAGCCGGAAGAGGGCCTCATTGTATTTAGAATTTAACTCTACAAGGATATGATAAAGAAGAAAATATCGGAACTCCCCGAATGCACCTCATTCAAAGGGCTGTGGACTATCGGTGTCGATATATTCAACAAGAGCGTCAAGGTGTCGCTCGAATATATCCAGTCGGTCGTCGAGGGGATGAAAGCGGCGACAAAAGATGCCACCGATGTCACCGATGCAGCATCGAAGAGTGCCCAATCGGCCATCAATGCCGCACAAAAAGCACAAGAAGCTACGACCGCCGCCAATACCGCAACCACGAACGCCAGCAATGCCACCGCCGCCGCGATTGAGGCGAAAGAGGATTGCGAGGAGGTGATCGCCGCCGCTGCGGAATTGGAACCGCTGAATCTTGTGCCGACTGCAATGACGGTAGAATACCCCTCGCGCCTGCTGGTCGGCAATATGGCGGAGAATTTCATCCGCGCCACACTCACTCCGGCCAGCGTCAAGCCGAATGTATTGTTCCTCGGCGACGATAAGGCCGTATCGGTAACTCCCGACGGACGCATTACGATCCTTGCCGCCGGAACCAGCATCATCCATGTCATCCCGACCTGCAACGTAGCCCTCTACAAGACGATTCAGATCAAGGTCTCGAAGCCTACGGTCAGGTTGGTAACACTCTCGTCGATCCGCCTCACGGCAAACGGTAATTTCAGGTTCAATTAAAAACAACATCAAGCTATGGCAAGACAAGGTTACATCAGCGAATTTATGAATGGCGGGCGCATCCTCTCGCATGGCAAGATCGAGAACCTCGCAGACGGTTTCAGCCTGCCGAATGACGCGCTGTTCTCGATCTACATCAGGCCCAAATACAGCAGCTCCACCGTGGACGCCGTATTGAGCGTGAAATGCTATCAGGACGACGAATTTTCCGACGCTCCGGTAGTGCTCAACGATTGGTCGCCGATGGCGATCAAGGCCATCGCACCGAATGCGGATTTTCTCAACACTCACGACCTCTATTGGGGAGCTGGGACTTACGTCGAAAAGGTATGATCGTCTCGGTTTTCATCTCCCTATCGCGGCGGCTGCGCCAATGGGCGACATCCCGTAGGCAAAAGAAAATGCGGCTGAATACCGCATCGTCGGTGATGTTCATCGCATCGAAAGGAAAAACGGTTTTCAAATTCTTAAACGACAAATAGCTATGACAGCAGAACAAGAAGCAATCCTCGAACAGATTATCGAGGCTTTTCAGAATGGCAAGCGATTGAGCGACTTGCCCGATGTATCGGGAACCAACCCGTTCAACCTCATTTGCGAGGTATTGGAGGACGGCGAGAGCAAAAAGGCCGCGCTCGCAACGCTCCTGCCTTACATGGAGGAGGAATGCAGCTACGGCATCGAGTTCGACACCGCTGTATCCTCGCCTGCCTGCACCCGTATCGGCAATCTCTCCCTGCACAAGAGCCTGCCGATCCACAACCGGATGAAAGGCTGCCTGCTCAACGACGACGGCGAGGTCGTGGAATATCTCAATCCGGCAAATTGGACGGGACAGACGCGCGACGGCTCGCGGGGTCAGGTCATGGTCGAACTTCCCATGCACTACCGCAAATTCGAGACTGACGGCACGAAGCGGCGGGTACGCATCAGCGAGTACCCTCTCCCCGGCTATCGTCTCGTCCCAGGGAATAGATACGTTTCGGCGTATCAGGCTACCATACAGCGCAGCACGACGACCCTCTGCTCGGTCGTGAATATGGATGCCGACTACCGAGGCGGCAACAACAATACGGCGTATGACGGAACCTATCGCACGTTCCTCGGACGCCCGGCGACGGGTATCTCCCGTACCAATTTCCGCAATTACGCCCGCAAACGCAAGTCCGGTTCGACGGAATGGAACTGCATGACCTACGACATCCAAAAAGAACTGTATTGGCTCTTCGCCATCGAATATGCCACGCTCAACTCGCAGGCGGCATTCAATGCGGAAAAGGACAGCAACGGTTATGCGCAGGGCGGCCTCGGAGCAGGTGTAACAAACATGTCCGATTGGGGCGGGTTCAACGGCTCTTATCCGTTCGTGCCGTGCGGCCATACCGACGAACTCGGAAACGGCACGGGCGAGGTCGCATACCCCGTCATCAATGAGGACGGATCGACCCGATGCACGGTCATGGTTCCGCGCTATCGAGGTGTCGAGAATCCTTTCGGCCATATTTGGCAATGGACGGACGGTATCAACATCCGTATCAGCCCGACCGAGGATAACAGCGGCGACGGATTAAGCAAGGTATTCGTCTGCGCCGATCCGGCCAAATTTTCGGATAGCGGCTACGACGGCTACGCTCATGTAGGCAACGAGGCCCGCGCAGAGGGATATGTCAAAGAGGTGATTTTCGGCGAGGGAGGAGAGATCATGCCCTCCGTCGTAGGAGGCGGTTCTTCGACCTATTTCTGCGATTACCATTACACTAACATTCCGACGACCGAAGCATTGCGCGGTGTCCTGTTCGGCGGTAATGCGGCTTACGGCTCGCGTGCCGGTTTTGCGTCTGCGACTTCGAATAACGCGCCCTCGTATACGGCGGCGTATTTCGGGTCTCGCCTTTGCTTTATCCCCGCATAACGCCACAGAAAACACGCTCGGCCAATAATTAAACGCTACGACAATGGAGAATAACCACAATCCGATGGAGGATGACGGCTCGCTGGATTTCCTGAAAATCCCCGCCGATGAAACCAACAAGCATTTCAACTGCCCCGAAACGACGCAGCAGAAGTTGATAAACCTCACCTTTTGGGTCTGCGACTACATCGAGGGAGTGAAAACGAAGTTCGGAGAGAATCGGACGCTCGTCAAGATCAAGATGAATCGGGACGATCACGACCGCGATGCACGCAAGTTCTTCACCAATTCGCGGGAAATCAAATATGTCCTCGCCAAGATTCGGGAAATGGACAAATTCCCGCGACGGGTAACGATGCGGGCATCGGGAACACGGTACTATTTGGAGTAATGGATGTATAAAGGTTGGTTGCTCTTGCGGTGTCCTGTTCAGCGGTAATGCGAATAACAGCTCGAATGCCGGTTTTGCGTATGCGAATTCGAATAACACGCCCTCGAATACGAATGCGAATATCAGGTCTCGCCAATGATTTTCAGAAAGGTAAAAACATAAATTTTGAGAGCAACGACCCTGCCTCTCGGCAAAAAATATCACCTCAAAAAGGAGTTAGTAGGCGGTTTCGGGCATCCCGAACTGCCGAACGCCCCGAATATGAAAAGCAAAGCGTCGAAATGAAGCGTATAGGAAACTTATACGAAAAGATCATATCGCTGGATAACCTCCGCCTCGCCGATGAAAAGGCAAGGCGCGGGAAACTCCGCTCGTATGGCGTCTTGCTTCACGACAAAAACCGTGAAGCGAATATCCTTGCCCTGCATGAAACGCTGAAAAATCATACATTCAAGAACTCCGAATACAGCACGTTCACGATCTATGAGCCGAAAGAGAGGATCATATTTCGATTGCCGTATTACCCCGACCGCATTCTGCACCATGCAATCATGAATATCCTCGAACCGATATGGGTTTCGGTCTTCACAAAAGACACATATAGCTGCATCAAGGGCCGCGGGATTCACGGAGCGATGCGGAATGTCAAGCGGGCCATCAAAGACCGGGAAAACGCCCGATATTGCCTCAAAATCGACATCCGGAAGTTCTACCCGTCGATAGACCACGACGTATTGAAAACCATCATCCGCCGCAAAATCAAATGCAAGGATACGCTCGCCCTGCTCGATACGATCATCGACAGCACCGACGGCGTGCCTATCGGCAACTATTTGAGCCAATACTTCGCAAACCTGATGCTCGCCTACTTCGATCATTGGATCAAGGAGGAGAAGCGGGTGCGGAACTATTTCAGATATGCCGACGACATGGTATTTCTCGCCTCCACGAAAGAGGAGCTGCACATCCTGCTGGCCGACATCAAGAAGTATCTCGCGGCCTTGAAATTGACACTGAAAGGCAATGAGCAGATATTTCCGATTGCCGAGAACCGGGCGGACAAGCACGGGCGCGGCCTCGATTTCGTCGGATTCGTATTCTACCACAACCAAACGCTCATGCGCAAATCCATCAAGCAGAATTTCTGCCGCATGGCAGCGCGTCTGAATAAGAAACTCAATATCAGCGCGAGAGACTACAAACAGAAGCTATGCAGTTGGTACGGATGGGCGAAAGTCTCCAATTCAAAACATTTGTTAAAAACCATCATTAAATCGCAATTCTATGACACGTTCGTATTACGATGCAAGGCCGTCTAAATTCGAGGCCGTAGGCAACGGAAGCTACATCTACCGTTGGGATATTCAGGAAGAGGCCGCACCGCAGCAGATCATGGCAGAGGGCGAAGATCAGCCCGCCGCCGAAAGTTCGCGCACGCAGTATTCCTGCTATGAGGTAATCGTATGGGCTTCCGTATCGAGCAACAAGATCACGGAGGCCGTCATCCGTGCAATGTGGGATGCCAACTACGAGCAGAAGCTCATCAACGAGTACAACGCCGCCAATCTCGGCGTATATGGCGGCTCCAAGTCGAGCGACGAGGCAAAGGCGAAGATCGCCTCGTACAAGGACTTTCTCGCAGCGAGAGCCGCGTTGAAAGCCCAAATCGACGCAGACTGCGCCGAGCTGAACATCGAATAAAATCAGATCATGCTGACCCTGCATTTCAACAACACGACATTGGACGTACAGGAGAGCGATAGCAGCTACCGCTATCGCTCCCTCATGTCCAAGCCGCAACTCGTCCTGAAATTCTCCCTATCGGAATTTGTCGAAATTCCCGTCGGGGCATGGTGCGAGTATCAAGGCGTGAAATACAAACTCGGATCGCCGGAAAACATCAAGAAGAACGGAACCCGCAATATCGAATACACTCTTACCCTCGGAACATTGGAGGACAACATGAGCCTGTATAAGATGCGTAATCCCGTCGATAAACGCCTCAAATGGTCGATGTGCGCCAAGCCCCACGAACTCGTCGAAGCTATCGTTTGGAATCTCAACCAGCGCGACGGAGCCGGAGTTTGGAAAGTCGGCGAATGCCTCGATGCGGCGGAGCAGACGGTCGAGTTCAACCACACCTACGTCGATGCTGCATTGCAGGATGTCGCAAACAAATTCGAGACCGAGTGGGAAATCAACGACTATACGATTTCATTGCATAAAGTCGAGTATTTCAAGGATGATCCCCTGCCGCTCGCATACGGCAAGGGTAACGGCTTCGAGCCGGGTGTCGGGCGCACCACGCAGAGCGATGAATTGCCGATCAAACGGCTCTATGTTCAGGGCGGAGATCGTAATATCGACCGCTCAAAATACGGCTCAGCGGAATTGTTGTTGCCGAAGTCGCAGACGCTCGTTTATGAGGGCCGCATCTATCAATCCGACGCAGAGGGATATTCCATCGAGCGCATCGACAAAGTTTCCGATGCAGTCAAGGAGGACAGCCTCGATTGCTCCGAGATATACCCCTCGCGCGTGGGAACAGTATCGGCGGTCGAGTGCATCGACGCAGGAAAGAATTTCTACGACATCATCGACAATTCCATCCCCGCAGAGCTGAATTTCAACGATTATGTCATCGAGGGCGAGACGGCGACGATCATCTTCCAAAAGGGGATGCTCGCGGGCGACGACAAGCAGTTCGAGTTCAAATACAATCACTCGGAACGCCGCTTTGAACTCGTGCCGCAGGAAATCGACGGGGTTACGATGCCGAACGAAACATTCAGTCCCGCCGTCGGCGACACCTACGCCATTTTCGGTATCATGCTGCCGGATTCCTATATCTGTAACAATACGGATAAGACTGGGGCATCATGGGATATGTTCCGCGAAGCGGCCCGCAAACTCTATGAGAACGAAGATCAGAAATTCACCTTTACCGGCACTCTGCAAGGGCTGTGGGCGAAAAAGAATTGGCTCCGTGTCGGCGGGCGGCTGAAAGTCGGCGGATATGTTCTGTTCACCGATGAGCAGTTCGCCCCCGACGGCATTCCGATCCGCATCACGGGTATCAAGGAATTTCTCACCTCGCCGTATGCTCCCGTCCTCGAAATCTCGAACTCGGTTTCAGGCAAGAGCGTATCGTCGCAACTTCGGGAGATCGGCCAAAACGAGGTGGCGACAGATAACAGCATCCGCAACGCCGTAAGCTATACCAAGCGTCGGTTCCGCGATGTCAAGGAAACGATGGCGATGTTGGAAGATTCGATGCTCGACAACTTCACGAACTCTATCAATCCGCTGACCGTGCAGACGATGATGATGCTCGTCGGGGATGAGAGCCTGCAATTCCGGTTCGTCGCCAGCAAGACCGACCTCACAGCGGTAGGCGACGGTATCACCTACGACAACACGGCGAAGCAGTTGCATATCCCGCACGGATTCATCCAGCACATGACGCTCGGCATCGGCACGATCTCGTCCTCTCATGCCGATTCGGAGTACAAGGTTTGGGAGATGAACGAATACCTTTCGCCGTACCTCGACAACGGAGCAAAGAAATATTATCTCTATGCCAAAGTCAGCCGCACGGACACCACCGTAAAGGGCGATTTTCTCCTATCTGACAGGGCGATCAAGATGACCGATGTCGCAGGGTATTATCATCTGCTGGTCGGCATTCTGAACAGCGAATACGACGGCGAACGAAGCTATGTTTCGCTCTACGGGTTCTCGGAGATTCTGCCCGGTCGGATTACGACGGATAAGATCGTATCGTCCGACGGCAAAACATATTTCGACCTGCTGCTGGGAGAAATCGGAGGCAATATCAAATTCATCGCCTCGGATGGAAGCCTGAAAGATGTTGCCGACCTCGAACGGACAGATTTGGATTATCTCAAAGAGGCTTTCAAAGATGCAACGACCGAAATAGACGGAGGTGTTGCCCTTTCGGGATTCGTGGGAGTGAGAGACGCATTGAAAAACGTAATAGCGGCTCTTTGCGGTTATAATCCGACCTCCGAGGATGACTACCCGTTGATATTCGCAGGAGCACAGCAAGGGAATGTAGAGTATTACGGATGGACAAGCAATAGCTATACCCATATCTACACCCAAAGCGCGACGCCGAGCAATGGGGATAATTGTTTCGACAATAAAGGCTCTGTCGTAGGAACTGTAACGAATATCGTAGGGGCGCAAATTTTCGCATTATCCACAACGGGCGAAACCTATCAACGCAATACCGGAATCGACTTTACCGCGAAAACGCCCTCTGCAATGGAGGGCAACCGAGCCAAGTTCCGAGTATATAAGGACGGACGATGCGTTTCCAATTACTTTGAAACGAGCGGGTCATACAAGACGATATACGTGCCGACATATTGTCCGCCATTGGTCTTTACAACCGTTTTGGAGGTTTCGGAAAATTGCTACATGGACTTGACCTCCGGAGCGCAATTCGGTGTTTTGATGGAGACGAATGACGACTATGACGGCTATAACTGCTCGCTGTATAATTCCAGCAGATACCCTTGCACGGTGGTTAAAGGGACGAAAAGCTCCTATACGCAAGTCGGGGCATTGTCCCCCGGCGAAATGATGGATTTTGTCAATATCAAAGGAGGATGGGTATTAAAGAATTTCACCAGATATTCAACGAAAGAGTAAAATTATTTTCGCCCATATAGTACCTATTAGGTATTATTCACTACTTTTGTCATAAATCTAAACCTATTATGGAACAGAAAATCGAAAAGGGAATCGGGTGGCTCGAAAAGCTGCTCAAAATGGAGGAAAAATACGGGTTCTTCCGCTTTCTGCGAGTGCTTTTGCTTTTACTCCTCACGGGGTTTGTCATCCTTACTATCACCAATCCGCACTATGTGCTGGATAAAGTCGAATCAATCCAAGCAGAGCAACATGATGAATCGGTAGCCAAGCGCATTCAGGTAGATGCGGATATTCGTCTGATGCTGCGCAAACTCTTATATGCGCTCGATGCCGACCGTACATGGCTCATAGAGCTGCATAATGGGAGCAAAAACCTATCATCAGGATTACCGTTCCTATACGGCGATATGCGAATCGAAGAGGTCGCTGACGGCATCAATAACGTCGATGATGAATATACTGATTTTCAGCTATCGAAATACCCTTTTATCGGGAAAGTCTTTGACGACGGATTTTATTGGGGAGCTATCGAAACGATCAAGGAGATCGACGAACGAATGTATTTCAAGTTCAAGTCGAATAACGTGAACGAGGTCGCCATTCTCGCCCTATATGCAGGAGAAAAGCCGCTCGGAGCAATCGGCATATCATTTTGCGGACAAAAACAGATGGACGCCTCCGCTGTCGGCAAGGCTATTCGCAAGTGCGGTATTCAGGTAGCAACCCTATTATCCAACTAACATCACAACATCATGGAAACTATCAAAAATATTCTGACCGCCATCTTGAAATGGCTGGGGAGTATTCCATCCGACAAACTCCTGCACCTCATTGCAGGTGCGGTAATCGCAGCCTTTTTCGCCCTTGTCATTCCCTATACGGCTGAAATATGCGTCTTATTCGCCGCCATCGCAGGGGTGGCAAAAGAGGCTTTCGACCAATACCGCTACAAAGGATGGGATTGGCTTGACTTGGCCTATACAATGGCCGGAGGTTTCATCATTCAAATTTTCGCGTGGCTATGAAACTACTTTTGAAACGCATCGCATTGAAGCCGACCTATACCATCGGCTGGCTCTACATCGACGGGCAAAAGGTCTGCGACACCATCGAAGATGCCGTGCGAGACCTGAACAAAAACGGGCGGTTCGACAATGGCGAAAAGAAAGTGTATGCCGCAACCGCTATCCCCTACGGGACATACGACATCACGCTGAAAGTCCAATCCCCGAAGTATAAGGATCGGGCGCAGTACAAATTCTGCGACGGCTACCTGCCTCGGCTGCTCAATGTGCCGGAGTTCGACGGCATCCTGATCCATATCGGCAATACCGCCGAGGATAGCGCGGGGTGCATATTGGTCGGCGAAAACAAGGAGGTCGGCAAGGTGCTGAACTCGACGGCGACATTCCGACGGGTCTATGACATGCTCAAAACGGCCTCCGACCGGGGCGAACCAATCCAAATCGAAATCGTATGAGAACGCTGATTTTGTGCCTTATCATCGGTTTGCTGTCGGCCTGCTGCCCGTGCAAACATCTGACGACCTCGACCGGGACGCGGGACAGCCTGCATGTCGAGATCAGGCATCGCACAATATGGATTCCCGACACGGTACGGGTGCAACTGCCGGCCGAGCGAACCGAGCAGACCGTCCGCCAAGATTCGAGCCACCTCGAAACCTCGGCAGCGGTATCGGACGCAAGGATCAACCCCGACGGGTCGCTATCCCACTCGCTCGAAAACAAGACGGACGATCGGGAAATACCGACGCAGCGGCCGATAGAATATCGGGACAGCATCGTTTATCGGGATCGGGAGGTCGAGGTTGAAAAGATCGTCGAGGTAGAGCGCAAATTGACATGGTGGCAACAGACGCAAATACGCGGTTTTTGGGTGACAATTATCATCATTCTCGTACTGCTCCGTAAAAAGATTTTTCCCTTGATTCGGAGGTTTATTTGAGGGCGCAAAGGCGAACAATACAGCCGATTATAATAATAGCTCCAAATTTCAGAAACTTTTTGTACCTTTGAAAAAGTTTTGATATTATAGCGTTTGCTATTGTTTTTAAGGTTTAGGAAATCGCCAATTTCACAACGGACTTAAAAAACAATGGTAAATGCCTGCGTTATGCGTGGGCATTTCCTTGTTAGTCCGTAGGTGTTTGGCGATACCTCTAAACCGACAGGAACGCCCACGCTTTTCTGTGTGCATATCCGGAAACAGCAGCGAATGTTTGATTTACGGATAGCATGAGCGAAAAGAAACCAACAAGGCAGGCGGAGATCGTATTTGCCGCCATGAAAGCAATCGAGGCCAACGGCGGCGAAATGAGGATTTCGGATATATACGAAACCCTCGCATCATCGTTCCCGCTGACCGATTATGAGAAAGAGGAAACCAAGAGCGGTGTCATCCGCTGGAAAGCGTATCTCAACTTCTATTCGATAGAGGTAGGCAAGGTCGGGTATCTCGTCAAAAAGAGCGGGATTTGGCATCTGACGGAAGAGGGTGCGAAAGCTCTTGCCGCCGGAGCCGGAGAGTTCTTCGCCGATTTTCACGGCAAGTTTTCCAAGATACAGAAAGAGCACGCGGTATCGGTCATCGAGGAGAATGCGGATCAGCCCGATGATTTGGATATGTTGCAAGGTCAGGCATCGAAAGGCATTCGGGAGTATATCATCAAAAAGAACCCCTACGAGTTTCAGGATTTGGTCGCCGCCCTGTTGCGGGCAATGGGTTACTACACGCCGTTCATCGCCCCGAAAGGCAAGGATGGCGGCGTCGATATTATCGCCTACCGAGACCCGCTCGGCACGACCGCCCCGCAGTTGAAAGTACAGGTCAAGCATTATCCGACCTCTGCAATCTCCGTCGATGTCGTCCGCAGTCTGCTGGGGGTTCTCGTGAAAGAGGGTGAGGTCGGCCTGCTGGTTACATCGGGGACATTCACCAGCGAATCCAAGAAAGAGGCCCGCAACGGGCATCGTTGCCTGCGTCTGATCGACATCGACGAGTTCATCGACCTATGGATTCGCTATTACGACCGCATGAGCGAGGAGGACAAAGCCCTGCTCCCGATTATTCCCGTTTATTTTCTGAAAGCATAAAACCATCATACTTATGAAAAAACTCTTATCTATTCTATTCCTATCCCTTTGCATCGCAGCTTGCTCCAAAGACGATACCCCAAAGCCGGAGATGAACGAAACCGTCAAACAGATTTGGCAGACTTTGAACGGCAGATATATCGGGTTCCATGAGGATAAGTTATCATCCGCCGGTTCCTATACGGAAACCATCGTCTTTCAGCCCTATTCCGAGCCGGAAGAGATCAAGCCGACGGTAATCCTTTTCCCGGATTTTACAGCATACGGAACCGCCGTCATAACCGACACCCGATTTGAAGAGATCAGCGGCTCATCGACCTGCTATTACTCAATCGACGTAAAATATGAGGGAGCAATCCCGACGATCTCATTCTTTGAATACGGAACGGACGGCGAAGTAGTAAACAGCGAAGATCAGCGCAACATCAAGGTCATCGACGCCTCCTCTTTCAAAATGTGGGATTATGGCTTGACCGAGGCCGAGAATGCGATAATCTACACCAAGCAATAGAAATCCAAATAATTCAATATCTTTGCGGTACTGATAGCCCCGTATCAGTTGCGTTGAATACCCCTCTCGACAGACCGATAGATCGGGCGTTGAGAGGGTTTTTCATTCGATTCTGTTACCCGTCTGTTACCCGGCCTCCGAAGTGGCGTTTATTGGTTACAAATAAGCCAATATATCATAGTGAGTTACAACCTATTTTAGAAAGAAGTAATAGATTTTGCATCGGCAAATGATGGCTTGTAAACAGCCATAAGCAACCATAACCATTTAGAATAAAGTCGCTGAAATCCAGCGACTTTTATTTTTATACCCATTCCTGTCAATTCTGACAGACTACCGATTTTCAGCATCTTTTTGTACCATAATTCTACCGCCGAACAAATAAGCGGGCTTCTCGCACTCATCATAGCGACATCTTAGGCACGATGTGAGACGCTATGAGAATGAGCGGAACCGCTATAGAAGACACAGCGTGAGACGCTGTGAGAAATTGTGAGACGCGTTGAGACAAAATCGACGAAATTAAAGGCGACCAATATATGGAGGTACAGAGAAAATGCCAGTGGTGCGGCAAACCATTTATAGCACACACGATGGTAACACGGTTTTGTAGCAAATCGTGTACAGAAAAAGCGTACAAGGACAAGAAGCGCAAGCAGAAATTGCAGGAGTACGAAGCGAGGCAAAGCGAGCAACCGATGCAGGAAGTCGGCATTGTGGGAGGCAAACCGTTCCTCTCCCCTGCCGAAGCCGCTACCCTTTTAGGCATCAGTCGCGCCACCATCTACCGACACATGGCTGCCGGTATCATTCGGGCGTTGCAACTTCGCGGGCGTACCATCATACGCAAATCCGACATTGAAAAGATGTTCGACAATGCACCCGACTACAAGAAACGCAGCTATGGACGGAAACAGACCGTCCTCTATTACACCACGAATGAGATTCTGGAGAAATACCAAATCCAGAAGAAAACCTTGTACCGTCGCTGCAAACTATACAACATCCCAAAGGTTGAAGAAGGTAGCCGTGTGTTCTACAACCGCACCCTCATAGACAAGTATTTTGCCGACCTTGCCGAAGAAGTCAATCCGGACTGCTATTACACGCCGGAGCAGGTCATGGAAAAGTACGGTATGAGCCGTAATGCCGTTGTCACCTTTGCCCTGCGGCACAATATTCCCCGAATCAACCGCCACCACGAGGTGTATTATTCCCGTGCACATATAGACGCTATCAAAGAAAAGCAGGACAAACTGAATCCCGACTATTATACCTATTCAGAAATCACCGAGAAATACGGCCTTACCAAGATAAACATCAGCTATTATGTCAACAAATACGATATAACGAGGTTCAAACAAGGAAGCCGGACTATGGTGTTGCGTTCCGAATTTGACAAGGTATATCGTGAGCACCGGGACGGTACATACATCCCCAAGAAGCGCGAAATCAAATCCGATCAGCAGATACAGAAAGAGCCTTTTACAATTCCCAACGGCTACTATTCGTCAGAACAGATTGCAGTCACATATCAGATGACCAAGAAAACCATTTGCAGGCTGTGCCGTGAAAACGACATTCCTAAAATCAGTCACGGAGGATTCAACTACTACGAACAGTTGGCAGTAAACCGTTTTTTCGCCAAATACAAAGCTGCTGACAATATCAAAGAATGGATTGGCGCAGAGCAGATGGAAGCAATATACGGTATGAGCAAAGATGCCAGATGCTCGTTTGTACATCGCCACAAAATCCCCTCACGTGTAGTCTATGGCAAAGTCCAATACTCCAAAGACCATATCGATATTATCAAGAACGGTGGTTTCGACCAACGCGAAAAGTATTACAGCGTAGCCGAAGCAATGGCAAAATATGGTTTGCGTAGGGATGATGTCTATAACTATGCACGCTATAACAACATCCGAAAAATACACCACGGCAAATCCATGTTCCTGCTAATAGAGGATTTTGACAAGGTGATGGCTGAAAAATCCGTCACCTGAAAATTATTCCATTGCAGACAGGAAAATTATTCAACAATGGGCATGGTCTGCATAGAACCATTTCGTTGGTTTGCAGCAAATTATTAACAACAATATAATATAGTAGAGTATGCACGAATGTAAAACTGTAACATTGAGAACAAGACCTCTAAAGAACAAAATGTTGTCGTTCTATCTGGATTATTATCCGGGATATAGAGACAAGGAAACAATGAAAGTAATCCGCCACGAATCGCTTGGCATTTATATCTATGCCAATCCGAAGAACAAACGTGAGCAGAATTTCAACGATGTAATGACCGAGAAAGCCGAAGCCATCCGTTGCCGCAGATTTGAATCGGTTGTAAATGAACGGTATGACTTCTTCGACAGGTACAAACTCAAGGGTGATTTCTTGGAGTACTATCACCAGCAGCTCCGCAAGCACGACCAGAAATGGGAATTCGTTTATCTCCATTTCAAGAACTTCGTACACGGCAAATGCACCTTTGAAGAAATAGACATCGACCTGTGCAACAAGTTTCAGGAATACCTTCTGAGCGCCAAGAAACTAAGACGCAACGGGCGTATTTCTCAGAACTCGGCTTCAGGCTATTGGTCTACTTTCAGAGGATTCTTGAAAATTCTCTATCGCAATGGACTGATTAAGACAAATGTCAATGATTTCTTGGATAAGATTGACACAGAAGATACTATGAAAGAAGCTTTATCTGTTGAAGAATTGTACCAGTTAGCTGAAACACCATGCAAAAAGCCTATTGTGAAAATCGCATCGCTGTTTTCCTGTATGACCAGCTTGCGTATCAGCGACATTCTTGCCCTACGCTGGGAAGATATAGTAGACTACTCTGCCGGAGGGAAATGTGTGCATATCATCACACAGAAAAACAAAGCGGAAGACATCATTCCCATCAGCGAGGAGGCATTAGGGCTGATAGGATACAGTTCTGAGAAGAAGGGTCTGGTATTCAAAGGCTTGATGCGCTGTTGGACACAAGTACCAATGAAAGAGTGGATTCGTTCTGCCGGAATAACCAAGAACATAACATTCCATTCATATCGGAGAACATTCGCAACCCTCCAGGGTGCTGCCGGTACAGACATCCGTACCATACAAAGCTTGATGGCGCACAAAAGCATCACCACCACGATGCGTTACATGAAAGTCGTGGACAGCAACAAGCGTGAAGCCAGCAATAAAATCACTTTGACACGCAAGGGCTGAACTCTCCTATTTTACTCCATTTCATAGGCTTAGAGTATGATTTCCGATGGATTATCATACTCTAAGCCTATATTTTCTTAAAAATTGACCGATTTACTGCACTTATTTATAACTATCTGGAAATGTGCTTATAACTTTGCACTATCATTTCATCCTAACAACAATAGATTATGACAGATAGTATTCAAATTCACAGGAAAAAGGCAAGTTTCATACTTGCTGTAAGCGTTACTTCATACTCGGTAATCGCCACTTATCTTTATAACTGCCATCAAATAAATCTGATGGAATACACCACACCTATTATATTGAGTATCGTACTCTTAACTCTTTCATGCGCGTTCTCTCAAAGATTTTTCTATCGCTACCTTATCAAGAATAACGTATGTATTTCTTTTGGCAAGCAAAAAGAATCCATTCCACTTGAAATCACGCAGCCATCTGATACCCTTACCCCGGAAGTAGAAGTTATAGAAGTGCCGACTGTAAAGAATGATTACACAGATGGTTATGACGAACGCATAGCTGAAATAGAACGGGAAAAGGCAGAGCAGCAAGCTGACATTATGCGTGTCATGCACGAATATACCACATATAGTATGGCTGAATTTCTTTCAAAAGATGACCTTATTACGCTTCACAAAAACATAGAGAGCTTTGCCCATGGGCAAAGTGATTTATACAAGCCCATACGTTCCAAATTCGACAACCCATTAAACACTCTCGATATACGGCATTTTGTATGGAATATCGGTATAAGGTTGAATATCCCGGTGGAAAAATGCGCAGAATTCATAAAAACCATATTCCCACACGAATTGAAAAATGCTACTCTGTTTTATCTATCAAAAAATCTACGGACTACAGGTATTTGTAAAATTCCACTTGATATTCCCCTAAAAGGAGAGTATTATTTCAATTGCCTCAAAAAATCAGACGATTAGACAGCTGGTTTTGACCGACTGAAATGATTCCGTCGCTGACTGAAAAATTACCCTCTGCTGACGAAGGTCTGCATAGCATCATTGTGTTGGTTTGCAGCATGTTTAACAAATAAAATAGTTGAATCATGTCTAAGAATCAATTCACATTCAATGACCTTCCCGAAGTGCTGGGAGAATTATGCGACCGAATCGCAAGTATGGAAAGTCTGCTGACCGAAAAACTTTCCAAGCAAAACGAAGTCAAGGAGAACACGCACGTCCCCATGACCGTGCAGGAGGCTTGCGCCTATCTCAAAATGCCGCTATCAACCTTTTATTACAAGGTCAAAAAGGACGATATTCCGGTTATAAAACAAGGCAAGCACCTCTACATCTATCGTGATGAGCTGGATAAATGGTTGGAGTCGTCCCGTAAGACCGCTGTTCCGCAAAGTTTCGAGGAAGAGAATGATGCGCTGCTCGCTTCCCATCGTCGTAAACCAAACTCTAAAAACTGGTAGGCTATGGAGAAGACGAACAATAACATTCCATCCGCTGAGGAACTGGCTATTTACATAAAGGAGGCTACCGTGAGTGTAACCAACACATACGAACAGTCGCCTGTGGTTCTGATGGTGGATGACTCCATTATCGGAACATTGGGCAACTTCAGTGCATCCATCGGTAAAGCCAAGAGCAAGAAGACTTTCAATGTTTCAGCCATAGCCGCTTCCGCATTGGCCAATGGCACTGTACTCCATTACCGTTCATCGTTCCCGGAAAATAAACGGACGATATTGTATATCGACACCGAACAAGGAGAGCCTCATTGCCAAAAGGTGCTACAACGCATTCTATGTTTGGCAGGACTACCAAAGGATGCCGATTCTGACAATCTGGTTATGTTAGGTCTGCGGAAATATTCTCCCGAAATGAGACTTGCAATAGTCGAACAGGCCATTGGCACAATTCAGAATTTGGGTCTGGTCATTATAGATGGCATCAGGGATTTTATGTATGACATCAATTCGCCGAATGAAGCCACCAATATAATCTCCAAATTCATGCAGTGGACTGACGACCGTCAGATTCATATCCACACCATCTTGCATCAGAACAAGAATGACGAACATGCCCGTGGTCACATTGGCACGGAACTCAACAACAAAGCGGAAACCATCATGCAGGTAGAAGATGATAAAACTATCAGCTGTGTCGAAGCCATTCATATCCGAGACCGGGAGTTTGAACCTTTCGCTTTCCGCATAAACGAATGTGCCTTGCCTGAACTAGTGGAATCCTATATATCCAAAGAAAAGAAACTCGGACGACCGACCAAAGAACCTTTTGATCCGTACAAGGAAATTCCGGCAAGTGTACATCGTGCGGCATTGGATGCCATATTTGCCGATGGCAATATTACCGGTTACGACAACTATCTGGAGCGACTGAAAGACGGCTACGGGTTACAGGGCGTAGAACTCGGTCACAACAAAGCGGTCAAAGTAGCTACCTTTCTCAGCAATAAACGGATGGTGATAAAAGAAGGAAAAGAATACCAATTCAATCCTGACTACCATTATTAATCTTGATGCAATTAGTACAGCCGTAGAACTTTACTTTAATGTCTGGGCGTATATATAGGAATAAAGCAAAGTGGTCAAGGATTACAATATGCGGTTTCATTCCCTACCCTTTTATAGTAGGATATATCAAATTCTGATTCCAATCCGTCTGCCGATTCTGTATGTACATCCTATACGGCTTGCCGTGAAGCATCAACAGGTAACTGTTGCGAGATATGCCAAGGTATAACCTCACTGCGTTACGGTTGTACATTGGCACTCTTACCTGCTCAGAGACTTCGCCGGTGCGGTACTCGCAAGCTCGCACCTATTCACTATTATAACAATGATTTATATGGAACAAAATATTGAGGAACAAACACAATCTCCAGAGGAGAAAAAAGAAACAAGAAATGTCTTTATCGGAGCAAAAGTAACTCCTGGTCAGAAGGAGTATATAAAATCACAGGCCGAGCAATGCGGTATGACGGTAAGCGATTACTTGCTTGCCTGTGCATACAACTATCGACCCAGACCGAGGCTCACAAAAGAAGAAACAGACCTGTTGCAGAATCTGGACAACTGTCGGTCAGACCTTGTAAAATACACTTCTGCACTTCGCGGAATGTCCACAAAGCAACGAATGATATTGTTCAATCAGGTGCCGTTCATGGTCGGCTGGCTCAAAGAACTTGGCAATATTGCTGAAAGCGTCTGCCAATTTCTCAATACTGTAAAAGAGCGAAATAAGATTCCGTCTAACGAAAAATCCGAAGAAGTATGATAGCAAAGGCTAAAGCAATATCGCACGGCATAAACGCCATCCGTTATATTACCGGCGAATCTCTGAACAAAAAACACCCGGAGAAAATCTATCGGGTATTGGACAATCTGATGCCGTCGCAACCGGACACTATGGGGATATGGAACTCCATGCAACTGACCTTATCACGTTTCAAACCCATCAAAAACTCAGTCATCAGAATCGAGCTAAGCCCCTCTGCCGAACACACCCGTTTCTTCGACATCGAAGACTGGCAAAAGCTCTGGCAGGATTTCGCTGCGGAGTTTGACAAACAAGTGTTTACCGGCAAGGACGGAAAAGTCCGCTCCTGCCAGACCAACCTGGCTAACAGCAAATACACAGTTTGGCTACATAAGGAATCCGATGGCGAAGTTCCCCACCTTCATGCTGCTGTCTGCCGTTTGGATGAAGACGGCGACATCAACAATGACCACAACATTCATCTTCGTGCACAGCGTGCTGCCGAGCGAATAGCAAAGAAGCGGGGTTGGACTACTGCTGTACAAATCCGATACACCAATATCCATCAGGTGAATCGTGATTGTATGGATGCTCTGAGATCAATGCCAGAATGGTCTTGGGAAGAATATAAAAATGCTCTCACAAGAAAAGGTTACTCTGTACACGAAAGAAAGGATGCGCAACACGTTATCAGGGGCTACGCACTTGTAAACGGTAATACCAAATACAAGGCTTCCGAATTAGGAGTTGCCCGGAATCTGATGATTTCAAAGCTTCCTAAAACATGGAACAAACTGCATCATAAGCCGCAAGTTACCGCTGTTGGCAATCAGCCTAAGGAAGCTCAAACGGAGCAGAATTTCAAGCCATCAGCATCTACAGAGCATTCCAGATATAGCACTTATCATCCTGATACTATTCCCTATACGCTTAATCATGACGATAAGGAACACCATTTCTATATTCCTGAAAAAGTGCTTGAATGTTTCAATGATGAGTTTGACTACAGAGATACTGAGAACAGTCAGGAACTCACCGATATGGCTGTAGCTATATTTGTCGGACTGCTTGAAGCGCCAAATGTTGCCACCGGAAGCGGTGGTGGAGATTCTCAAAGCGATTTGCCTTGGAGAGATAAGGACGAAGACGATTTGCAATGGGCACGCAGATGTGCTCGTGCTGCCGGTCGTCTGCTCGGAAAGAAACCAAAATCAGGACTAAAACGATAATCAAATGAAAAAGAAATTCGACTTTTCCGCAGAAATGGCAGAAGCGGAATCCATAAAGTCCAATCCGAATAATGAGTCTTTGGAGGAAGAAAACCGCCTACTCGATATCAATGCACAAGAACTTGTCAAACTGAACGACAACGTGTTCAAGTTGAGAACGGAAGTTGAAAATCTGTCCGGCTCTATCCGAGAGTGTAAGCCTATCATTTCTTCAGAAATGCAGAAGTTGGCAGTAGAATTTGGAGCGCACCTCCTATGTGATTTCCTCAGTCAGATCGAGAGCAAATGCAAAGAAGCCGAGCGAAGAATGAAAAAATCCGGCAATGCCATCAATATTCCGGCTACCACATTTTACATTACTATTATAATACTGGTAGCCCTATCTTCTTTTTTCGTCAGCATGATAGTGGCCAATGCAGAAATTTTGCATTCAGCATTGATATGGAAAGCTGTCGCTATCTGTATTCTTATTGCAATTTCGGGGACTGTTTTGGCTATAATCGTACCGAAGATTTTGGACAGATGGACGTAATTGGAAGTGACCGAATCTTTAAAACGCAATTATCATTGGCGTTTGTTTGGTCATATCAGAGACTATAACAATCCTGTAACCGCCGTAACAGTTACGGCGGTTACAGGATTATCGTTGTGCTAATATAATACCATTTTGATTCATATATAATTTATCATTTGTGTCCTCTATTATTTTTTTGCTCTTCCAGCCAGCTCTTTAACTGTTTCTCTTGCATAATGTATGCTTCTTCAAATGTTTTCGCAATGTGATTTAGTACTCCTATTTCCATATTATCAAAGGTTACATTAGATTCAATATACGAAAACTCACCATTTATCTTGATCCTAGAAATATACGAGCCATCTTTGAAAGGAACATTAAAATTGTTATTACCTTTATTAGCGAAGAAATCTTCATAATATGAAGCACCAATAACCGTATCCGAATGTGTTGCCTTAACATCAGAAGTGTAATGGAAGCAACCTTCAATATACACTTGCGGAATTTTTGTAGATGCCATCATAATAACCACTGCTAATCTATCCATATATGACAGTAAATGCATTTGTTTAGTTATATCTTCGAATTTGCTTCTGTCTATTATTTGGAAATGAATAATATCGAATACAGCTTCATTTTGTTTTTCATGAGACATTATACTCTCTTTAAATTCTTGATAAATATCAGTTTGTTTATATAATTCGATATTTTTCAAACCGATATATTTATCTACAAATTCTTCTGAATATGGCTCTGTAACAAAATCGCCGGAACGCATAATCATCTCTTCATCCATTAGTATAACGGGTAAAGGGTCTATTGCCAAACGATACATGGCAACGGCACCAATTGCCACTTTTAAAGTCTCTTCAAAATCTGCAACTATTTTGAGATAGACCTTATCTTCGCGGTGATCCGACCAGGAATATCTTTGTGTGGTATAAAAGGATGAATAGCCTTGTTTATGCACATATTTATTTGTCTTTTTCTGAGCATCACGTATGTTTTCAAAGAAAGCAGACATTTTAGTTTTTAATTCTTTGAAGACAGGTTCGTGTTTTTGTAGATATTTGGCCATCTTTCCAGATTCAAAACCCGGCTCTAATTTTTCCCACTCTTTCATCTTTTCGGGATTTGCTGTAAGATACAGTGTGCCGAGTGAAATCTCAATAGATTGGCGTAGCGAATAAAATGCTGCATCAAAAAATCCCTTTTGAAAAAGGAATATAGAATTGGCTATCATTTGAGAAGCTTCATCAAAGAATCTATTAGCCTCCCAAGCATCGATTAATCCGGTTTGAGCCCATGTAATATTCTCTATGTCCCAAAGGTAATCGGATGCATTTGGCAAAACAAACTTTCGGACTTTCCAACGGCCTATTTCAAAGTCCTCACGTAAATCGTCTAATGTGTGTAATTCCATATTTATCAATAAACCAAGTTCTTGTTTGTGATTGAAGAGTGCAAAGATAGCTCTTTTTACTGGTCCAATAATTAAAATAGCAAGAAAATTGAACCTATTCGCAATTTTGATGGTAAATTATCTTATTTGAATGATTATTGATTGGGATATATTATGTATATTTGCAATCTAAACGAGTTATCATATTCAAAATGGAAGAGACAAAGGATATAAATCGGATTAAGGTGGTTCTTGTAGAGAAAAAACGGACGAACAAATGGTTAGCTGCACAGTTGGGAAAAGACCCGGCTACGGTGTCGAAATGGTGTACCAACACTTCGCAACCGGGATTGGAAACGTTGTTGCAGATTGCCAATGTTCTCGAAGTCGATGTCAAGGAATTACTGAACTCCTCTTTGGACGAGACTATTCAAACAGTACGTCTTGTAAAATAACACACTAACCTTTAATCACTCAGATAGATAATGAACAAAAAAGAATTATATAACAAGATATTGCAGCTTGACGGTTTGACTAATGAAGAGAAGTCGGAACTGTTGGGATTGTTACGCAAACAAAAGAAATACGGTTTGGTGTGGGAGGATAAGCCGGAAGATGTAGAAGAACGTCTGCGCGAGGAACTGCCGGTATTGGTAGAAGACATTTCAAAAGCCATCATCAGCACCGAAGCCGATGCGCCCAACCATATCCTTATTGAAGGTGACAACCTTGAAACCCTTACCGCTCTTGCCTATACTCACGAGGGAAAAATTGATGTGATTTATATAGATCCGCCGTATAATACAGGAAACAACGACTTTGTTTATAATGACAAATTTGTAGACAAAGAGGATTCTTATCGTCACTCCAAATGGTTGTCATTCATGGCGAAACGATTGTGCATTGCCAAGCAGTTGCTCTCTGACAAGGGAGTGATATTTATTTCCATAGATGATAATGAGCAGGCGCAATTGAAATTGTTGTGCGATGAGATATTCGGAGAAAACAACTTTATTGCTAGTTGTGTAAGAAAAAGGCGCGATAGTCAAGCAAACTTGTCTCACAACATATCTCCAATTCATGAATATGTCTTTATTTTTTGTAAGCGATATGATGATTTGCTGAACAAAATACCAGCTATAATAGATGATAAAGACTATAGGAATCCAGACAATGACCCAAGAGGTCCTTATAAAACAATGCCCTGCACAAACAAAGGCGGAGCAGTCTATTCAGTCACAACACCTACCGGCAGAATAATAACCGAAGAATGGCGTTTCAAAAAAGAAACTTATGATGCGCTTCTTGAAGATAATAGGTTGGTCTTTCCTCGAGGTGGTGAGGGGAAACCTCGTTATAAACTTTTTCTGAGAGACAAAAAAAATGAAGGGGTTTTAGCAAATACTTGGCTTAGTGAAATAGCTTCTAATCAACAAGGGACAATAGAACTGAAAGACATCTTTGACGAGTTGCCTTTTAACAATCCTAAGCCAATAGGTCTTTTAAAGTTCTTGCTTATTTTAGGAAGCCAAACAAATTCCACCATTCTCGATTTCTTCGCCGGTTCCGGAACAACCCTCCACGCTACCATGCAACTTAATGCAGAAGACGGCGGACACCGCAAGTGCATCCTCGTAACCAATAACGAGAACAACATCTGCGAGGAAGTAACTTACGAGCGCAACAAGCGTGTAATCAAGGGCTACACCACTCCTAAAGGAGAAGAAGTGGCAGGGCTGGCAGGCAACACTCTGCGCTACTACCGCACAAGTTTTGTGGGCAGAAACCGCTCTATTAAGAATATGCGCCAGCTGATGAACCTCTCTACTGATATGTTATGCATTAAGGAAGACCTTTATATGGAACAACCGAAGTTTGGAGAGCAACCGACCTACAAGAATGTATTCCGCTATTTTGACAACAGCAAGAAGCGTATGATGATAATCTATCGCGAAGAAGCCGTGCAGCAGTTGGCCGAACTAATACAGAAGACTGACTACGAGGGCAAGATGCTCGTGTATGTGTTCTCACCCAGCGAAGACCCGTGGGAAGGAGAGTTTGACGAGGTGCAAGACCGCGTGCAGCTCTGCGCCCTACCACAAGCCATATACAACGCCTACCGCCGCATACTGCCTAAGAAAAAGGACGAGTTCATCGGTGCTGACGAAACGAAAGCCACCGGGCAAACAAATGCGACAGACGGGATGCTTAACTTTGACAATGAGGAGGAACAGCAATGAGCGAACAGGAAAAAAGAAAAAAGAAAAAAGAACAGGTAACGGTACGCAGCAGTGCAGCCGAATACCTGAACTATGTGGCATCCGTGGGTAATGACGAGCAGCAGATAGAGATACGTTATGAAGACGAAAACATCTGGCTCACACAGAAGCTGATGGCAATGCTATACGGTGTAGAAGTACACACCATCAACTATCACATCAAGAAAATATTCTCTGACAGCGAATTACAGGAAATGGCAGTTATTCGAAAATTTCGAATAACTGCCCCTGACGGCAAACAATACACCACGAACCACTATTCATTGGAAATGATTATTGCTGTCGGCTTCAAAGTAAATTCCGAGAAAGCCGTACAGTTCAGAAAATGGGTAAATGGCATAGCTAAGGAGTACACCATCAAAGGCTGGGTAATGGATTCGGAAAGACTTAAACGCGGAACTTTCCTAACAGACAAGTATTTCGACGAACAGTTGGAACGCATCCGTGAGATACGCATCAGCGAACGCCTGTTCTATCAAAAGATAACCGACTTGTACGCTACCGCCATAGACTACGACAAGACAGCATTGGCCACCCGTCGTTTTTATGCTACCGTTCAGAACAAGATGCACTTTGCCGTCCATGGTCATACAGCAACCGAACTCATTGTGGAACGGGCAGATGCAGGCAAAGAGCATATGGGACTGACCACTTGGGCAGATGCCCCCTATGGCAAAATCAAGAAAAGCGATGTGGTGATAGCAAAAAACTATCTTTCAGATACCGAAATGGGTCAATTGGAACGTATGGTTACAGCTTATCTTGATTTTGCTGAAACAATGACCCTGCGCCACATTCCGTTGACAATGGCCGACTGGGAGCAACGCCTGAACAATTTTATCAATCTCTTTGAATACGGTCTGCTGAAAGATGCCGGACGTGTAAGTGCCGAAATAGCACGATTGCATGCTGAAACGGAATTCGAGAAATATAGAATCATACAAGATCAATTGTTTTTATCGGACTACGACCGTTTTCTATTGGAAATGAAAGAGATTGAGAACAAAAGTCATGGTAACAAAAAAGACGAGAAGCAATGAAGAATTTAGAATATCAACAGAGAGCAGTAACCGAATTGATTGACAAGACTATCCGTCTGCTAAATGCCGGCGGAAAGCGCAATAAAATGGTATTTGAGGCAACGACAGGTGCCGGAAAAACCGTAATGGCATGTCAGATGCTTGCCGGTCTGATGGATGAACTGCACGACCGTGGTGACAGTCGTTATCAGGAAGTGGCATTTATATGGTTTGCCCCACGCAAGTTGCACATACAGAGTTACGAAAAACTGAAAGAGGCTTTTGAGGAGACACGCACACTGCGCCCGGTGATGTTTGACGAACTTGATCAGAACGAGGGCATCCGACCCGGTGAAATACTTTTCGTGAACTGGGAAAGCGTGAACAAAGAGAGTAACGTAATGGTGCGCGAAGGCGACTGCTCACTCTCGCTTTACGAAATAACCGACAAAACAAAAGATGAGTTCGGGTTGCCCATTGTAGCCATCATCGACGAGGAACATATGTTCTGGACAAAGACAGCCGACAAATCTGCTGCTGTGCTTGACAGAATCAATCCTGCCGTAGAAATTCGCATCTCTGCCACACCCAAAACCGCCAATCCAAAAGAGAAAGTAACGGTGTATCGTCAGGAGGTGATAGCCGCCGAAATGATTAAGAAAGAGGTGGTGCTCAATCTTGAGATAGAACTGAATTTCAGTGATGAGTTGGAACTCAATGCTAACCTTATCAAAGCAGCTTTGGATAAACGCAACCAAATAGCAGAAGCGTATAAGGCAGTAGGTACAGGAATAAATCCTCTCCTACTCATTCAGTTGCCTAATGACACCAAGGAAAATATGACGGCGGAGGATACCGCCATAGCCGATCAGGTAAAGAAGCATCTTGAAGTGATGTGCGGCATTACTACCGACAACCACCGTCTGGCGATATGGCTGGCAAACGAAAAAGAAAATCTGACCGATTTGGAGAAACCCGACAATCTGACCGAGGTATTGCTTTTCAAAGAAGCCATAGCTTTGGGTTGGGACTGCCCTCGCGCTGCCGTGCTGCTTATATTCCGCAAATTGCAAAGCGACCAGTTTACCATTCAGACTGTTGGTCGTATTATGCGTATGCCGGAACAGAAGCATTATCCCAAAGAGATGCTTAATGTGGGCTATGTGTTTACCGACATTGCCAAAGACAAGATACAAATAGTTACAGCCGATGCCGACTATATCCTGAACAACACCGTTACAGCATACCGACGCGAGAATTTGAAAAACGTATGGTTACCGGCCTGCTATTCTGAACGCCCCAATATTGAACGTAACTATTTGGGTCCTGACTTTCGCAAAGTACTCTATGATGAAGCTCGCCATTTTTGGGACTTTGCAGAAGGCAATTTACTGTTTTCGTTAGAGGAATTGGCCAAGTTGGATAATGCGGATGATGAAAGCGCAACATTACCAGAAACCGACGACCTACAAATCAATGAAAACAGGAAAAAGGTGGCCAACTCTTTGCGCCTTGATGTCAAGAACATCAGCATCGAGATACCGCAAGACGTACATTTCCAGAACGAGGAACAGATATTGGAAGTTGATACCGTAAAATATGCAAGAAAAGCTACCGAGATAGACCGTGTGTTTATGGCATACATCGCCACAAAAGGGCATCAATTCGAGAGTAAAGGTCGTGCCGACAAGATTGCAAGTTATCTGCTTGAAATATTGGCCGACTTCTTCGGTATATTCGACACAGACGCAAAGAAAGTTGTGCTATATCACTTGAACAAACCTAAGTTCGATCGCATTATAGATACTGCATTGGAAAAATATGCCCGACAACGCGACAAAGCCAAAAAAGCATCGGCAGCCAAAAGAGTATTCAAGAAATACGATTGGGAGGTGCCTGAAGAACGTACTTACGACAATGACACCAATCATATTGAGGAAAGCCATAATCATGCACTTATGCCATTTGTCCAGCTCAACCATGCGTCGAATCCAGAAAGGAACTTCATCGCCTATCTGGAGCAGAACGAAGAGTATATAGATTGGTGGTACAAGAATGGCGACAATGGCAAACAGCATTATGCCATAGAATACAGTGCCGACAATGAAAATGGTAAGTCGTTGTTTTATGTGGACTTTATCGTCCGCATGAAAAACGGTCATATCTATCTGTTCGACACCAAAAGTGCAGGCAGTGACGCATTTGCGCACAACAAGCACAACGCATTGTTGCAATACATCAAAGAGAACACATCGGACGAAACTCCGCTGTCGGGAGGCGTTATCCTACAACAAGGTGAGAACTGGCTATACTCCCCACTCCCTATCGAAAATACCACAGATACATTGAATTGGAATTGTTTTTACCCACAGAACGCATAAGTATTATGGCAAAAGGAATAGACCCAAAATTTGTGCATTACGGCATCCGCAAGGATGACCTTGCAATGATAGAAGCTATTTGTGCTACCGAAGACATAGATTTTGATTGGCTGAGTGAGGACATCTTGAAAGCCTATCACGCCAAAAAGGTAGATGTAATAGAAATGAGTGATAGCGATACGGAAGAGATTATCCGCAACGCCATACAGAAAATACGTCAATAAATGAATTTATGCCATGCTCATACAAAGAATAAAGATAAGCAACTTTAAGACTTACCTGTCACTCGACCTCGACCTGACGGTAGACGATGACCGCCCTATCATACTTATAGGTGGTTCAAACGGCGGCGGTAAAACCACGCTGTTTGAAGCCATAAGCGGTGCATTGTATGGTTTGAAAATCGATAACAAGGAACACTTTATGGAATTGCTCAATCAGGGAGCTATCAATAAGGTAAAGCCTGAAATCAGTCTGCAAATCACCTTTGTAGGCAAAGTGCTTGGTCAGCAACAGAAGTATATTCTGAAAAGAAGCTATATACTCAATCCGCAAGGCCGCCCACTCGAAAGCGTATCACTGAACATGAATGGCAATATGTATGTGTATGGCACAATGACCGCACCCAAAGAAAGGGTTCGTGCCGAGCAGGAAATCAGCAAAATTATCAAAGCCAACCTACCACAGGAGTTGAGCCAATATTTTCTGTTCGACGCGATGCAATCAAGCGAATTGCTGAAAAAGAACGTCTTTCAGCAAACTATACGCGACAATTTCGAGAATGTACTTGGTTTCAAAAAGTATCTGCAACTGAAGCGTGCAGCCGAGAAGTTACAGCAAGAGTGGGCAGAGCAGCGATTGGAAGCCGAAAAAGAGGCCAAAGAATATAGTTCATTATGCAATCAGAAAGAGCAGTTGGTAATTGATTTGAACGTCTGCCTTGCCGAACAGGACAGATTGTATAAGTATATGTCATCGGTGGAAGATGAATACCAACGAGCTAAAGAAGGTGCGCAACAGGCTGCCAACCTAAGCAAACGCATACAAGATGTTGACGGCAAGATACAAGCCATAACCGAGGAAGCTGCAAACTATGCGGAAAACTTGAAGGCGTTTGTTGACAACATAGAAATCAATGTATTCCTCCCGAAATTGGCATCCAACCTTTCTCAGGAAATCAACAATATATTACGAGTAAAGGAACAACTTCAAAAGCAAAGTACCGGTGCCTATCCGATTGAAACGCTGCGTGATGTAACCTCAAAAATCATTGACTATTTGAAAGAGCTGTCGCTATGCAGCCAGGCAGTGGATGAAGAAAACGTGATTTCGCATATTGTAGCCATGCAGAATACAACCAATGCCAAAGACCCATACGACTACTTGAACACAGCCGAGGTGGATGCGCTTCGGGAACTGCCGAAAAAAGGCAATGGCAACCAATTCGTTTCAATTGACCGCAAAAGGCAGGACATGGAAATACAGCTAGCCAATCTGGATAATCTCAGAACCGAGAAGCGCACACTTGAACAGACACAGGCAGGAGGCAACGGCTTACTAATAGCCAATTATGAAGATGCCAAACGCTCTGTGGATAAGCTGAAAACGCAAGAGGATAGTCTCAAAAACGAGATTCAACGTTTAGAGAAACGTATTCATCAGTTCGATGTACAGATACAGCAGGAACCAGATGTAAAATTTGACACGCTTGTTAAGTTGCGTCCGTTCTTCGATAAAGTGGCAGACAATCTGCTGAAGAAGAAAAAAGCACAGATAGAAACAGAGATGCAGTCGCAACTCAACCGTCTGCTTGTATCATACAAAGGACACGTCGGGCGTGTGGAATTATCGGACAGCATGGAGAATTTCAATATCAAACTCTATCATAGTGCCGGCAATGAAATATCGCTGAACCAGTTGAATGCAGCTTCCAAACAGATATTCATACAAGTACTGTTGAAAGTGCTACGCAACCTTGGCGACTATAACCCACCGGTTATGATTGATACCGTGATGGGTGTGCTCGATAATGAAAGCCGTGATGCTTTGATGGAAGAATACTTTCCACAATTGGCAGAACAGACCATTCTGCTCTGTACCACGTCGGAAATACGCACGGATAGCGACTACATCAAATTGGAGCCATTCATCTCTAAGACATATACTCTGCATCGTAATGTAGAGGAACAGAATACGACTATAGACGAAGGCTATTTTGGAATACCCCTTAACCAGTAAATAGTTATGAGCATAATAAACTTTTCAAATACCCGTCAGATGGAGGGGATTCTTGACGAAATCAGTCAAGTAAAGGAGCTTATTGAGAGCAAGATAAATTTGTCGCGCACCGTAGACAGAGAGAAACGTGCAAGTCTGACCACAAACAAAGTAATGCGTATTTGCTTTATAGTCGGTTTGAGTTTGACTACAGAACGCAAGGAGGAAGATTACAAGGATATACAACTTTCTGCTACATCGGCACGTATCGTTCCGAGTTTCTTTACGATGCACGATTTATCTACCTTGTACTCTGCGTTGCTAAAATTGCGTTACGCCAGTCTGAATATAGATTGGTCGCAAAATGCCGTGTTATCTCGCATCATTGCCGCTGAAATGCTGCGTGGAAGAAACTATCTATTGACTGATAACAATTTGGATTCCATCTTATATGCAGTTAATAATAAGGTGGCAATGGTAAAAGATATTCCAGCACTCAACTTGATTATCGGCAACTATGGCGATGTGGAAATGGAAGCTACTCTCGACATCAACAGCCGCGACATTACCAACTCACAAATCATTATTGCCGGTGCCACTGGTTCGGGAAAAACCAACCTCTTGGCTGTATTGATGCAGCAATTCAGGGCATTGTCTTCAGAATCACAATACCCTGTAAACTTCCTGCTTTTCGACTATAAAGGCGAGTTCAGCGACATTCAGAATAATCATTGGCTCACACATTTCGATGTGGATCGCAGCTGTATCTTAGACCCAATTGAGCATCCTCTACCATTCACGCCGTTCAAGGATTTCACAGACCGCCCTATCAACGAAATAAATCTTTATTCATCCGAAATGGCTTCGGCTTTATGCTCTATTGACCGAGTATCAGCCAGTGCAAATATGAATAACAGACTAAGTGAAGCCATTGTAGAAGCATACAAGAAAACAGAAGGCGCACCCATCACATTCAACATGATGTTAGAAGAATATCAAGCTAAGATGACAGATGCCGGAAAGGACGACAGCATTTCATCTGTATTGAAACAGTTGGTGCGTGCTAACATCTTCGAGGAGGAAGACAAAGCCGACCTTATTGGTGACTGCTATATCATAAAAATGGACGGCTACCCTAAAGATGGCCCGATAGCAAAGGCTATTGTTTATTTCATCATCTCAAAGCTCAACAATATATACGAACAGCTTGAAAAACAGGCTATAAACGATGATGTAGTGCAAATTCGTCACTTCTCTATCATAGACGAAGCCCACTATATGCTGGACTTTGACAATCGTCCGTTGCGAAACCTGATTGCTGTAGGACGAAATAAAGGATTAAGTATCATTCTCGCCACTCAAAATATGAGTAGCTTTAAGAGCAAAGGATTTGACTTTTATGCCAATGCCCAATATCCACTTATCATGAAACAGCAGACTATTGATGACAAAGTAATCAAAGACCTGTATGGTGTCAGTGGACAAGAATTGCAAGAAGTGCGCACCGCCATCGCTGGACTTCAGAAAGGCGAACTAATCATCAAAGACCAAATGGCGTTTGCACTTGGAATGGGCAAAAAGTATAAGAAAATCAATGTAACACACTTGATATAAGAAAAATTTAGACAAATGATAGAAAGAGTAATTATCGAGAATTTCAAAGGAATAAAGAAAGCTGATATTTCTTTTAATGATAAAATCAATATCATTGTAGGAAATAATGGGATTGGCAAATCTACCCTTATAGAGGCTATGGCATTAGCTTTGGGGTATGGTATCAATCAACTTGAAATCACACAATATCTTTTTCACGCATCTACATGGAAAGAGTTTGATGACAGTAAGGTTTTACCTGAAATTATTATTAACTGTACTTCAATAAAGCATTGTCAGCTGAATACTCTGGAAAAAACAATAGTTTAACATTGCTTACATCTGGAATTAGATTGAGAATTGCATGCGATAATGCTTATTTGTCATTATTTCAAGAGCAAAAAGAACAATATAGACACATACCTTGTGAGTTTTATATTATTGATAGGCATTGGTTCTCCGGAGACACTGTTAAACAACTGTTAGTCCCTTTCAATCCTTGGATAATTGACTCATCATCAAGTACATTCAACAACAAAGCCAATCAGTTAGCGACACGTCTAATATCGCATAAATTATCTGATACAGAACGAGTTCAAGTCAAAGGTTGCCTAAGAGCTCTTAGAGAACATTTTGAAGGTGACAACAAAGTCAATGAAATAAATACATCACTAAATGATAAGATTAAAGATGTTTCTCCAGACTTCAAACTAACAGTAGATTTAACAACCAAAACTGCCTGGAATACAATACTCTGTCCTGTTTTGAAAGAGATACCGTTCTCTCAAATAGGATTAGGGGATCAATGTATAGTAAATACACTATTATCCCTTGATTCATCAAACAAGATAGAGCGGAAAGAAAAATTATTGATTGTTGAAGAACCAGAATCTCACTTATCTCATACAAAAATGTATGAGCTGCTGAACTGTTTAGGTAATTTTGAAGGACAAATGTTCATAACAACACACAGTAGTTATGTTGCAAACAAACTATCTCTTAGCAATCTTCTGGTGTTGGGAAATGAGGAAGGAAAGATTCGGAATCAAAAAATTACCGATTTAGCAGACTATAATTTTTTTGCCAGAGTGCCAAACTACCCGACCTTGCGAATTGCTCTATGCAAAAAAGCAATACTGGTTGAAGGACCTACTGATGAGATGGTGTTATTATATCATTTTATGAAAGAATATCAGTGCCATCCTTTTGCAATGGATATTGAGCTTATTTCCATTGGTGGTGTGGTATTTAAGCACTTCGCACAATTAGGAGCCACACTTAATAAACAGATTGCCATAATAACAGACAACGACTCTTTATCATTTGATGATTTGATAAAAAAAAGAGGTGTAGATCAAGGGAATAACATTAAGCTATTCTCTGAGAACGATTCCTCATTACATACATTAGAACCAGCATTTGTTCATGCGAATGCAGGTAATATACAAAAATTATCGCTCTTGATTAGAGGAAAAGTACAAGTAGGAGAAACAGAAAAACAGTTATCTGACTATATGGAAAAGCACAAAACTGAGTGGGCTCAAAAATTATTAGAAGCCGATGCTTATGATTATGATGTTCCACAATATGTAAAAGACGCTGTAAATTGGTTAACTAATGGATAAAAACAATATTTGTTATATTGCTTCTGCAGGTGCAGGCAAAACAACCAAATTGGTTGAAGATGCTGTAACTAATGCTGCTAATGAATCTTGCAGAAAAATTGCGATTATCACTTACACACAAAATAATCAAGCCCATATTAAAAACAAATTAGAACAATATGAGTTTGGTTATAAAGTTGTTGTGTTGGGTTGGTTTGAATTTCTATTGAAGCATTGGATAACACCATTTAAGACCACAATTTTTCCACATCTGATTGATTCACATATAGGCATAGTTCCTGTTGAAGGTAGATCAGGAATTACAAAGTTTCCCAATGGAAGAACCTTTGTTACTTACCAAAAGGAAGAATATAGAAAAAAATATCTAACTTCCGAAGATACCAAAGTGTATTCTGATAAAATATCAGAATTAGCTTGTGAATTATATGTAAAAAACAAATCGGACATAATAGAAAGGTTAGACTCCATATTTGATTTTTTGTATTTCGATGAATGTCAAGATTTTGTAGGATATGATTATGAAATATTAAAAATATTGTTTGTGAAGTCTAAGATTAGTTGCGTCCTTGCTGGAGACCCTCGCCAACATACATATTCAACACATGCAACCTCAAAGTATAAAAAATACACTGGAGATATTGCTGCTTTCATTCAAGAAATTGTCAATGGAAAAAAGAAACAATATGTAATCATAGATAAAATGAGTTTTGTTAAATCTCATCGGTGTCCGCCTTCTATATGCAATTTCGCAAGTACAATAATGCCTCAATTCCCGAAAATGGAATCAGCAAACATGCGATATTGCCAAACCGAACATTGCAAACTAGTTAGACAAAGAGACGCTGAAAATTATATTAACAAATTCAGCCCGATTGCATTAGTCTGGAGTAGTGTCGCAAAAAACAAGGTACACTCAAATATTAGTCGAATATACAATATGGGAGAGGTTAAAGGACTTGACTTTCATCATGTTCTCATTTATCCAACAAAACCGATGGAAAAGTGGATTAAGGATACAAATTCAGAATTATCAGGAGAGGCACGAGCTAAATTATATGTAGCAGTTACACGAGCTGATATTTCTACTGGTATCATTGTTCCGAATGATTTTGATGTAGATAATTCTATGATTCAATACTGGCCCAATGAAATAATTTAGCAATAACTAACTTTGTGTTATTTTACAAGCAGAGCATTTAACAAACAGTCCAACAAAATGAATCTATTCGAAGAATACTTAAATAACGAAAATTTAGACAAGCGTGAACGAGCCAAATTATGGAGGACATCCATAGGATTACAAGCCGTTGACAACCTACGCGTGTCCAACTTCCTTATCAAAACTGCTCGCAAGCATATCGAAGGAAAAATTTCAATGGACGAAGTGAGCCGATTGATTGACGAACACTATAAAAAGAAGAAACTTTAACTGTCAAATTGTAAAGTTTATGGAAAAATTCTGAACTTTCAGAAACTACCGTTCTAAATATAACAACCGAATCAAAGATTAAGTCTGTAGGTACAACTTTACCAAGACAAGTTATACTGAGCAGTTATTTACACACGATTATTGTTGCCGTCTCAAGGGCTGATTTTAACAGATTGGTGCTTTCAGTATTCTTTCTGAAATACTGACAATTAAGTGCTTCAGACCCTTTCGGATATTGAGGTGTATTATACTTCTTATACAAGCAGCAGATATTAGGGACTGCCATATAACTGTCAAATGCTTCTTTTCTGTATTTGCATAGTGAGCAGTTCTTGACGTCATAGCCTAAAGATGTCGCCTTTGCATAGCCAAGTTCATATATAGATGGATTCCCAAGATAGAATGAGTCTATGCCAAGTTCAAGCACTGCATTTTTGTTGTCTTTTTTTGCGACCTCTCGGCAAGATGGATATTCTTCCATATTGGAAACATATGCGGAACCACTCCTAAACAAGTAGAATTTGGGAATATCTCTCATTTCAAGTTTTTCATCGGAGGCTGATTTATTAAAATTGAAGAAAGTGCATTTGATTTCATTTTTATCAAATGAATATTCCTCATATTCAGTTATTGGAGATTGTAGAAGTTTGACAATATCTTCCTCATTCCGTATTTTTATTTCAATTATTCTGAGTCCAGATTCTATTTTAGCCTCTTCGCATTTATGGGAAACATAGATTTCGATGAGAATCGGTGGTGTGTTAGGTTTGATAGATGATGTAAGCAACAAATCCGCCTGGTAATTATCTATGACTTGTTCCTCTACACAAGTGTCATAATTCTTATGCAAATCATAAGTCTTATAATCTGTAGATTGGCACTGTTCCTCTTTGTAGAAAGGACAAATCGCTTTGTCTAAGCATTTAGAAACCTGATGTAAGCTGATTTCAAATGTTGCGGAGGTATCGAATTTTTCTTTTATTTTGTGCTTTGCAAGTTTGTGTAGATATGTTTCCGGATTGCAGTCCGGTGTGGTTGATATATGGGCAAAGTGATGGGCGTTCTTACTGCCGAGGCGAGGTCTCATTGCGTCTCCACAATTAAGGCAATAGTATTTGTCGTGGTCTCTTCTGTGACATCAGCAATGTCAATTATTTGTCCTTTGTCGTTTAGGGCGAAGTGGTATTTAACCTTTGCCATCTCAATATCCTATTTTAATATTATGATATACTACACAATTTTAAAGTGTAAAGTAATATTGCATTATAGTTATTCCTCATTTTCATTGATATGTGTCCAGTCTTTAGCAGCATATTCCTTTTTAAACTCCGCCAAATCTTCCTTTATACGTTCACGGAAGCTATCTTCTCCATCATCACCACTCATCATCCAGTCCATGCGCGTAGCGTATATTTCAGCGATACGGATTTGTCTATATGCCTCTTTCATAGTCTCTATAGTTTCATCTGTCAACTCCAACACATCAGCGTCATTTGGATAGCGGTCATAATAACAATGGTGGATTGAGTATAATACCGGTATCCGTTCTCCGTCATAAGTGTCAGACATATATCGTTTTGTTGATTGGAATATTACTCCTTCTACGAAAAAATGCTGGTCAGAATACCTTTGCTCTGCCTTGACGATAGTTTTATCTGTCAGAAGAAAAGACTCTGCTTCTTCATAGTTTGAAAAATACAAGTATCCCATGTAGCTATGGTATGAACCAAAGCTATCTTTCTCGTAAATAGTCCAATAATCCTTGTGGATTTTCTCTGGTTTTGGCCGTAAAGCTCTCGCAATATCACGTTCTATAGAATCCGCAATCTCACCAATTGCATATACATTCCTATCAAAATATCCTCCACTCATAATTATAATTTTTCAATTTTAGGATTAACATCACACCTCTTATCCAACACCCCACTAAACATTTCCATTTCTCTCTTGGAAATCCCCAATCGTACCGCCAACTCTCGCCACCCTTTTAACGCTTCAACTACCTCTGATACAATCTTTTCAGCTGTTTTGCGATTAAGCATATAATCCCCACAACCATCAAACAATATACTCAAATCCGCTTTGTTGGAATCCGTGGAGATAAGCAAATTTTGATATTCATTCAGAGTGGGATTCATATCATATGCAGGTGAGAGCGTCCAGCCTTTTGCAGTCAAAAGAAAACCATGATTGCGAAAATGATCATCACTATTGCCAATGCAGATATTGAAAGCCACACGGCGATAGAGTTCTTGCAAATTGTACTCTACATCCGTACAGTTCTGAATGATGAAATCAACTATATCCAGATAGCCGTGTCCTGTAGTCGCATTATCTCCGTCATTCAGTCCCAACAAAGTCATTGCGGAAGCAAAATGAATCCGTTTTCCATCTTTGGTTCTGTCAAAACGCTCTGAAAGCAAGGTGTGATACTTTTCTCCTGTGGCAATAACTTTTGTTTTTGCTGCATTTATACCGGCTTTTGCTGCAAGCAAATGGCTGAAATGTTCCCAAAATCCGGCATCGTAATCATCCTTGCGAGAAGGGAATTTGGCGACATAAAGCGTTTTATCCGTGTCTATCACACTGGCTTTGGGTCTTGCCCCACCCAATGAAGAACCCGGTTGCACAAGTTGTGCAATCCACTTTCGATCAGGCAGCACGTTATCTTCTTCGCTTCTCTCAATCTCCGCACTGGCTGCAATCAATTCCCAAATATCCGTCAAAGGCGGAATTTTCAACGACTCACTCACATTTATAAAATCGCCATCTTGGTTTTCCTTGAAGCGGAAAGCACCCATTCGAGAGAAGTCATCAATGCCAGTTAGGAAGTCGAATGAAGACAATCTTCGTACAGGTCGCTTTTCTTCCATTGCTGCAAGCTGCTCACGTCGCAACAACAGAGTTCGTCCCCAACGGTCTGGCAATGCATCCGAAAAACATCCGAATATATCCTTCCCCGGCTGCGTATATTGTTGCCCCGGATAATTATTCAAATCATCACTCAAAAACAAATCCCCATGCTTTTTCAACCAATCATCGCTGAATGTAAAGCAATAGCTGCCAGAGCCACGAAGTGATTCGTAGCCCAATTCGCCAATGAGTTCTATCTCCTTCAGCCAGTCAAAATCAGCATATACATACAGTTTCTTCATCCCTATTCCTTTTTAGATGCACGCTCCCTTGTCTTCAAACTCAAATCCTGCAAGGCTTTCCCCAATTTATCTTCTTTGGCCAGCCACAGAATATCATCGCCAAGCTGCAAAGCATACAGCACACGCAAATAAATGCCGATTGCTACAGTCGGTGCACCTTTCTCAATTCGGGATACGGTCAGCGGAGAACAGGTAGCACGTTCCGCCACCTGAGCCACACTCAAATTACGACGTAGGCGAGCCAATTTAATCTGCTCCCCCACTATTTGCATCTTTTGCTCCAATTTTCTGGGCAACTTAGTACCCATTGTATTTTTTGCCATAATCAACTTGTCATATAATATGCAAAGATAATGCTTTTTATTTATTTAATGATGTATTACACATAGAAAAATACACATCACTGCATAATTAACCATACACATAATCCATTTTGAGTGGAAAATCCCAATAACCAAGTGCTATTATATTGTTTATTGTTGCTATATATACCTATTAACGAACAAAATAGTGTTTGTTATACAGATGCAATCTATCCCTCGTACGCATCATATCAAAGAGCTATTTTGCTGGCCAAAAGAAAAAGGAGAAACCACATTTCCAACTTGACTTTAATGACTGCTATATACCAAGTAAAGTATTTCCAATGGGTTGGGTTCAAACCACCCCATTGGAATGGACTATAGCATATTCGAACACACAGTAAAGGGAGTCGCCTCAAACGAGCCCATTAATCAAAAATTACAAATACGTTCCAGTCCGCCATTACACTTTTTCAAGGGAATAAATACGACTTTACCACACTTTTTCAAGCGAATAAGAGTCCATTTAAACACTTTTCTTAAAATAATCAACTTTACTTTATCTCCATATCAATATATACGTTCATTAAAGTAAAGTCAAAAAGAGGGAGAAAGAAAGACATTCGGCAAGCGAACTATTTTTCTTTTGGTCAGCACAGTTATAATACACTACATCATCTTCAACCTTGGAGAAACAATTAGCTGAATAACCAAGAACATCACCACCAACAAAATGCTATGCAATATATTCTATACTTTCCACAAATGCACCTCCCAATCAGCACCTCAAAAATGATTTTGCACAAAGTTTTTCACTTGCTTTCATAATCCGAAAAAATGCACTAATTTTGTACTCATTCAGCGAAGAAAAAGAAGTGCAAAACGGACTTTTCTACCATTTTATTTATAAAATATTGGTAGTCAACTGGTCTAATATGCTGCATCGGCAAATAATTTGCCTAAGTATCACATATCAAACAAGTAAATCTAACATATCACAAATATCAAACTTTCAACTACATTTTTTAATTAAACTATTCTTAATTTAAGAATTTCAAATACGGAACGGGCCACAAATAGATCTAATTTTCAACATTTTATACAAACAGGGATTCTCGAGAAAAAATCTTATATTTACAAATATTGCATTTTCAGACTGAATAATGGCATTGTAAAATATTTTTCTCTCGACAGCACCATTTCACGAAAAATAACTATATTTACGACATCAATACGATAACAAACCCGTATTTTACCCGCATGAAAAACGGCATTACATCCAATAATTCTTACTCGCTGATCGTCGGACTTTCGGTTTCGATGATGGGTATGATGATGTCGATGCGCAGGTGTAAATGCCGGGTGTAAGATTCGTCGTACGTGTATCTCTTAAATCCGGCTGGTTCAGCCGGATTTTTTTGTTTGTAACAATCCCGAAAACATAAATCAACTTTCAAAACCATGAAAAAACAGAATCTCCGTTTCGAAACCCTGCAAGTACATGCAGGCCAACAGGCCGATCCCGCGACCGGATCGTGCGCCGTCCCCATCCACCAGACGGTGGCCTACACCTTCGAAAGTGCGGAAAAGAGCGCCGCCGTTTTCGCCCTCACGGAACCGGGGTACATCTACACCCGCCTGAACAACCCCACGACCGCCGTTTTCGAAGAGCGCATCGCCGCCCTCGAAGGAGGTACCGGAGCCGTTGCGACGGCATCGGGCATGGCCGCCCAAATGCTCGCCATCACGAACATCGCCCAGGCAGGCGATAATATCGTAAGCACCTCCTACCTCTACGGCGGAACGACCAACCAGTTCAAATACACGCTCCGCCGACTCGGCATCGAGGTCCGTTTCGCACAAGGGGACGACCCGAAGAGCATCTCGACACTCATCGACGACCGTACGCGGGCCATCTACATCGAAACGATCGGCAACCCGGCCTTCAATATCCCCGATTTCGAGGCGATCGCCGAAATCGGCCGCAAACACGGCATCGCGGTAATCGCCGACAATACGTTCGGAGCCGGCGGCTACCTTTGCCAGCCGATCAAATGGGGCGCCAATGTCGTGCTGCACGCAGCGACCAAATGGATCGGAGGTCACGGCAACAGCATGGGCGGCGTGGCTATCGACGGCGGCAACTTCGATTGGGGCAACGGCCGCTACCCCTTGATCAGCGAACCCTCGGAAGGGTATCACGGATTCAACTTCTGGGAAAACTGCGGCGACCAGGCTTTCGCCGTACGGGCACGGTGCGAAGTGCTGCGCGACACGGGCGCCTGCCAGAGTCCGTTCAACTCCTTCCTGCTGCTGCAAGGACTCGAAACCCTCTCGCTGCGCGTACAGCGATCGGTGGACAATGCGCTCGAAATGGCCCAATGGCTCGAGAAGCACCCCAAGATCGAGAGCGTAAACTATCCCGGTTTGAAGAGCAGTCCTTTCCACGATTTGGCCAAGAAGTACCTGACCAACGGTTTCGGCGGCGTACTGACCTTCCGCGTCAAAGGGTCGGCCGAGCAAGCTTCCTCGCTGCTCAACCACCTGGAGATCATCAGCCACCTGGCCAACGTGGGCGACACCCGGAGTCTCTTGGTACACCCCGCTTCGACGACGCACTCCCAGCTCAACGAACGCGAACTGGTCGCTTCGGGCGTTTATCCCAACATGCTGCGCTTCTCGCTGGGCATCGAACACATCGACGACCTGAAAGAAGAGATCGGCAACGCATTAAAACGACTGTAAACACAATGAATATATACCGTCATAACCAACCTTTCGAATTGGAGCGGGGAGGCATTCTGCCCGAACTGACGATCGCATTCAGCACCTACGGGAAACTGAATGCGGCCCACGACAATGTCATCTGGGTCTGCCACGCCCTGACCGCCGATTCGGACGTGGCCTCGTGGTGGCCGCACACGGTCGAGGCGGGCAAATTCCTCGACCCCGCCGAGCATTTCATCATCTGCGCCAACATCCTCGGCTCGCACTACGGCACGACCGGGCCGCTGCACGTCAATCCGGCGACCGGACGCCCCTATTACAAGGATTTCCCCGAACTGACGATCCGCGACATGGTACGGGCCCACCGGCTGTTGGCCGACATTCTGGGCATTCACCGCATCCACACCTTGGTCGGCAGCTCCGTCGGCGGCTTTCAGGCGGTCGAATGGGCCGTCCAGGAGCCCGAGCGGATCGGCAAGCTGGTCCTGATCGCCACGGCTGCCAAAGCGTCGCCCTGGAGCATCGCCATCGACGAAACGCAGCGCATGGCCATCGAAGCCGACTCGACCTTCGGGGAACCTTACGCCACCGCCGGCATGAAGGGACTCGCGGCGGCGAGGGCTATCGGGCTGCTCTCTTACCGGGGGCCGGAAGGCTACGACCTCTCGCAGCAGGACGAGAGCGACGACTTCTCCTCTCACCGGGCCTGCACCTACCAGCAGTACCAAGGAGAAAAGCTCTGCCGGCGTTATAATGCCTACTCCTATTACAAGATCCTCAACGCTTTCGACACGCACGACGTCGGCTACCAGCGCGGAGGCGTGGCAGCGGCGCTGCAACGAATCACGGCCGAATGTCTGGTCGTCGGCATTTCGACCGATATCATCTTCACCGTGCCCGAAATGCAGGCGCTGCACCGGATGCTGCCGCGCAGCACCTACCATCAGATCGACTCCCCGTTCGGACACGACGGGTTTCTGGTCGAGCACGAACAACTGAACCGAATCCTCAACCCTTTCATCCATCCAACCCATGAATAAGATCAAAATCGGCCTTTTCGGCTTCGGCGTAGTCGGACAAGGCATCTTCCAGGTACTCAGCAAATCCCGCAACGCCCATGCGGAAATCGTCAAGATCTGCGTGCGGTCGAACAAACCCCGCAGCATCGACGCGTCCTATTTCACGACCGATCCGGAAGTGATCCTCTCCAATCCGGAGATCGACCTGATCGTGGAGGTGATCGACGATGCGGCGGCCTCCTACAAAATCGTCAAGGCGGCCCTCCAGAAAGGCATCCCCGTCGTTTCGGGCAACAAGGCCATGCTCGCCCGCCACCTGCCGGAGCTGATCGACCTGCAAAAGAAACACAATGTGGCACTGCTGTACGACGCCTCGTCGTGCGGCTCGATCCCCGTGATCCGCAACCTCGAGGAGTACTACGACAACGACCTGCTGCTCGAAGTCAAAGGCATCCTGAACGGTTCGTCCAACTACATCCTTTCGCGGGTGTTCGACCACCAGGAGTCCTACGACGCGGCGCTGGCCCAGGCCCAGGCATTGGGATTCGCCGAGAGCGATCCTTCGTTCGACATCGAAGGCTACGACTCGCTCTTCAAATTAGTCATCATTACCGTTCACGCGCTCGGAGTGTATGTCCATCCCGACCGGATCTTCACCTACGGCATCTCGACTATCCACGACTCGGACATCCGGTACGCCCGCGAAAAAGGGGTCAAGATCAAACTGGTCGCCCAAGTGGTCAAGGTCAGCGACCGGAAGTTCACGATGTTCGTCATGCCCGAATTCGTCACCCCCGGCAAATACATCTACAGCGTCGATGACGAATACAACGGCGTGGTGATCCGGGGCGAATGCTACGACCGCCAGTTCATGTTCGGCAAGGGCGCCGGCAGCCTGCCTACCGCCTCGTCGATCCTGAGCGACATCATGGCCCGTCAGCACGACTACCGGTACGAATACAAGAAACAGCACTACCTCGACCGTCCGGAGTACACGACCGACGTGGAGCTGAAAGTTTATGTGCGATACACGGAAACCGACGTACTGAAAATCCTCCACTTCGACCGCATCACCGAGCAATATCGGGGCGAGGACGGCAATTACGTGATCGGCTACATCCGCCTTTCGGAGCTGCTCGCCAAGCGGGAAGTACTGCGGGGCAAGGACGTTTTCATGGCCGATTTCCAGAGCTTCTTCCAAGAGCTGGATCGTTAGAGCCAAAAGACAGGCCGCCATCGAACGAACGCCTCCCGAATTTCAGATTCGGGAGGCGTTCGTTTTTCAGAGCCACAAACTATTTACTCGAACGGGACCATCGCCTCCGCCGCATCGTAATCGGCATTGGTGAAGACATAAGTCCAACGCTCTTTAGGTTGACGACCGTTACCCCTCAAATCCTCGAATACATAATTATCATCGATCGAAGGGTCGTAATGTGCGTCGTAATTCGGAGGGTACGACCGACCGTCGTCCTGGTAATAACGGACACCATAAGTGAATCCAAGCCTCCCATCGTCGAAAATAATCGTCATTTTCCAAATGTAACTTGAAGGAACGGGGCAAACACCCATACCATTATCCATCGCAGTAAAACTTTCTCCAGGCAGTATCACTTCATTTTTGAACTCACACCCTAAATCGGATTCTACGAAAAGAGTGATCTTATGATCGCTGTCGTTGACCCACACAAAATAACTGATTGCATTGTAATCGGTATTGCAACCTGCCGGAGTCCCTGCGGTAAATATCGCCGACAACGCAAAAAATAAGAATTTCCTCATAAACCCATTTTTATATATAACCGTTACGTTGAAGCCAGCTACGCTCGTAAAAAAGAAATTCATTTATTTGATTTTCTGTAAAATATGACCCTGTATACTTACGAAGTGCACTTTCAAAATCATTCCAGGTTCTATAGGCTCCAAACAAATTCACCACGAATTGAGGCATCTTAATTTGATCGTAGCAGCGAGAAGGATAGCCAACACCCTGGTTGTAATCATCCACCAAATCGACAAACAAAGGAGTATAATAATTATTGGTTGTATTTTGATAATCCCATTCTTGCCTTGCTTGACCTGTTATATCCGAGTTTAGAGATGTTTTTTTCCAACCCTGATTTAAATAATATGCTTCTCCCATATGCCATCCGGCATAAGAAGCATAACTTTCGAGCAATATATTCCAAGTACCATCGTACGCACTGAATGTGCCGCCACGCAAATGAAATTGACAATAATGTCCCAATTCATGCAAAGTGGTTCCTATTAGTCTCGGATGATTATTCCTGTTACAATTGCCAACTTGTATAAAAGGCATTCTCCCCACAGAAGTCGGCCAATAATTAAATCGGCCTTGCCACCCACCAGGATCAACGGCTAATGCAACTATTGATATTCTGTTATTAACAAAAGTAGAAATTATAAAATCGTGTTCGCCATAATGATAAAAATTGACTGCACGATGAATTTCGTAGCGGGGATCCGGAGCCGAAGAAGAGTTAATATTAAAGTTCAAATCTTTACCACTTCTTAATTCTCCATAAATTCCCTTTATTTCCTCTATCCGTCCTCCTTCCTCAGAACCCTTGACAATCGTCCATTTTTCGTGCTGAAAAACAAAACTTACCGTTGCCTGGTTGTCGATCAATTTATTGTTGATAGCATAATATCCAGTTTTGTCTGTATAAACCTCCTCAATATTCGAACCCAGTGTAAAACGGATTTTTAGATTCTCTAGCGGTACATAACGCTTTAAATGAGTATCGTAACATAGTACTTTTCCGCGCGGGAATCCACCTGGTAAATGTCTCTCTTCATCTAAAGCCAAAGCAATGGCTTCTTGCTCCAAAATTTGTATTGCCTCCGCACTCAATCCATTCTCACCAAGAGTAATATATTTAGGGAGGAAAACTTCATAAAGGATTTCAAAATCCATTTCAACAGGGAACGTTTTTTCGACAGGCCAAACGGCATATAATACAGGCAATATAATTGTCACAGGCTCCACTGGTCCATCCTTAATCATACCGCCCTCGTAAGTCACAGAATAACGCCTCTCCTCATCTTCCTCGCAAAACTGTGTCCGGGATTTCGAAAACACAAGACTCTGGGTCGCCTCATCAGGTAATGACGTATAATTGAAAGGCGTATACGCGATCTTGATCTGCTCGTCCAGTTCAAGGCTTCGTTGTTCCTCTTCCGTTTTTGGAAAAATTTTCAAGGCATAGTGGGTAGCTTTCAGTTTCAACTGCGTTTTGGCAGTTGCTGAGAATTCTTTTCGCACACTCCGCGCGCTTGCTGCAAACTCATCAGATGCCCTGACAATTTTCGATTCACCCGATACTATATTGTCGTACGCCTGCTGAAAGTTCTCAAGCCTGTACGGATCATTCTGCGGCCGGATCCAAGACTGTGTCTCTATGATACACCGCATCCGCCAACTCAATTTCGGTCGTAACAGTAGCTAACATTTGTTTCGGCGAAATTTCGTCCAACAAATCTTCTTCATAATTAGCACAACCATAAGTGCCGATTAACAAGATACCACCAATTAAAATATATAGTAATAATTTTTTCATAAGCATAATATTTAGGATTAGATGGTCAAAACATAAATGCCGTTCATGTGTATTGCAATATATTATATAAAATTTGAAAATCAAAATTATCCGAAAATAATATTTACTCTCTTTTTTATACTTATTTGTTTGTGAACATACGGGTAATAACCTATCTTTGCGACGGAAATTTCGTTTAACATTCTATTATTCCGACATGCCTCTTACCAATAACGTAATGATTGTCAGACACAAGTTGCTGACCAATCTCATCAAATTGTGGAAAGACAACCAGCTCGTCGAGCGAATCGACCGCTTGCCGATCGAATTGAGTCCCCGTACCTCACGGGTTTTGGGTCGCTGCTGCGTACACAAGGAGCGCGCCGTGTGGAAATACAAATCTTTCCCGCTGATGGGTTTCGACATGTCCGACGAAACCGACGAACTCACCCCGCTGTCCGAATATGCCCGCAAAGCCCTGGAGCGCAAAGGGCAGCAGCAGAAAGACAATATTCTCTGCGTAATCGACGAAGCCTGCTCGTCGTGCGTGCAGACCAACTACGAGATCACCAACCTCTGCAAAGGTTGCGTGGCCCGGGCCTGTGCCACCAACTGCCCGAAAAACGCCATCGAATTCAATCGTGCCGGCAAAGCGGTCATCAACCACGATCTCTGCATCAGTTGCGGCATCTGCCACAGCAACTGCCCCTACCATGCCATCGTCTATATGCCCGTACCGTGCGAAGAGGCCTGCCCCGTAAAGGCGATTACCAAGGACGAACGCGGCGTGGAGCATATCGATGAGAGCAAATGCATCTACTGCGGCAAGTGCATCAACAGTTGTCCGTTCGGAGCGATCTTCGAAATTTCGCAGGTGTTCGACGTGCTGCAGCGTCTGCGCGAAGGAGAAAAGATGGTCGCCGTCGTCGCTCCGGCCATTCTCGGACAATACAACGCCCCCACGGAAAAAGTATATGGCGCGATTAAGGCCATCGGTTTCGAGGACGTGATCGAAGTAGCGCAGGGCGCCATGGAAACCATCCGCAATGAAGGTGCGGAACTCGAAGAGAAAATTGAGGAGGGACAGGCGTTCATGACCACCTCCTGCTGTCCTTCGTGGGTCGAACTGGCCAACAAGCATATCCCCGAGATGAAGCCCTTCATTTCGAGCACCGGATCGCCGATGTATTACGCCGCGCGGATCGCCAAGGAGAAACACCCCGACGCGCAAGTGGTCTTCATCGGCCCGTGCGTAGCCAAACGCAAGGAGGCACGCCGCGACGAATGCGTCGATTTCGTGATGACCTTCGAGGAGATCAACTCCATTTTCGACGGCCTGGGTATCGAAGTCGCAACCACCGATCCGTTCCCCATTCCGTTCGTTTCGACCCGGGCCGCCCACGGCTTCGCACAGGCCGGAGGCGTGATGGGCGCCGTACAGCTCTTCCTGACGGACAACAACCGGCCGCAGGTCGAAGGCATCCAGGTCTCCAACCTGAACAAGAAAAACGTATCCCTGCTCCGCGCCTATGCCAAATCGGGCAAAGCCCCGGCCAAGTTCATCGAGGTCATGGCCTGCGAAGGCGGATGTATCACGGGTCCCAGCACCCACAACCTGCACGATGCCGGTAAACGGCAATTCGCGAAGGAACTGGCTAAACGCTAAATCCGACGGGGCTATGAAAGAGCTCGTCGATCAGTTGAAACGCAACCGCACCCTTTCCCCGGAAGAGTTGCGCCTTCTGCTGACCGATGCGTCCCCCGAAGAGAGAGAATACCTGCACAGGGCGGCCCGCGAGGTCGCCCGTGTGCATTTCGGAAACGGAGTTTTCGTTCGGGGGCTGATCGAAATCAGCAATTACTGCCGCAACGACTGCCGCTACTGCGGCATTCGACGCAGCAATCGTCTGGCAGAACGCTACCGTCTGACCCCGGAAACCGTACTGGCCTGCTGCGAAGAGGGCTACCGGCTGGGATTCCGGACATTCGTACTTCAGAGCGGAGAAGACCCGGCTCTGAACGACGAACTGCTGACCGGATTGATCCGGGAGATGCGTCGCCGCTGGCCCGACTGCGCCATCACCCTCTCGCTGGGGGAACGGACAGAAGCCTCCTACCGGGCGTTGTTCGAAGCGGGCGCGAACCGTTACCTGCTGCGGCATGAAACGATCACTCCCGATCACTATCGTTGGCTCCATCCCGTCCGGATGTCCCTCGATCACCGCATCGAATGCCTGCACACCCTCAAAAAGATCGGCTACCAGACCGGTACGGGCATCATGGTCGGCAGCCCGGGACAAACGGTGGACGATCTGGTCCGGGATCTGCTTTTCATCCGGGAGTTCGAACCCCAGATGATCGGTATCGGACCTTTCATCCCGCACCGCGACACCCCCTTCGGCCACGAACCGGCCGGAAGCGTCGAACGAACGCTCACCCTGCTGTCGATTCTGCGGCTGATGCGTCCCGCAGCACTGATCCCTTCGACCACCGCGCTCGCCACCCTCTCGGGCGACGGCCGGATGCGGGGTATTTTGGCCGGTGCCAACGTGGTGATGCCCAACCTTTCGCCGCCGGACGAACGGTCGAAATACAACCTCTACGACGGCAAGGCCGCCTTCGGTGCCGAAGCTGCCGAAGGATTGGCCGCTCTGGAGCGGGAGCTCAACGAAATCGGCCGCCACATCTCGTGGAGCCGGGGAGATTATCAAGAATAGCTTATAAAAACACAAAGATATGTACCAAGTCGCATCCTCCAAGGCGGAGGAGTTCATCCATGACGGAGAAATCGTCGAAACGCTGGCTTACGCCCGCGAAAATCGTGCGAACCGCCCCCTGATCGAGGCGATCCTGCAAAAAGCGGCCGAAGGCAAAGGGGTCACGCACCGCGAAGCGGCCGTGCTGCTCGAGTGCGAACTCGAAGACCTGAACCAACGCATGTTCACGCTGGCCAAACAGATCAAGGAGAAAATCTACGGCAACCGTATCGTAATGTTCGCGCCGCTCTATCTGTCGAACTACTGCATCAACGGCTGCGTATATTGCCCGTACCACCAGAAAAACAAAACCATTCCGCGCCGCAAGCTCACCCAGGAGGAAATCCGCCGCGAGGTAATCGCCCTGCAGGATATGGGTCACAAGCGTTTAGCGCTGGAGGCGGGCGAAGATCCGCGCAACAATCCGATCGAGTACATTCTCGAATCAATCAAGACCATCTACTCCGTACATCACAAGAACGGAGCGATTCGCCGCGTGAACGTGAATATCGCGGCTACGACGGTCGAGAACTACCGCAAGCTGCGCGATGCAGGCATCGGCACCTACATTCTCTTTCAGGAGACCTACAACAAAACCGCTTACGAAGCGCTCCACCCCACCGGTCCGAAGAGCGACTACGCCTACCACACCGAAGCGATGGACCGCGCGATGGAAGGCGGCATCGACGACGTAGGCATCGGTGTACTGTTCGGTCTGAACACCTACCGGTACGATTTCACGGGACTGCTCATGCACGCCGAGCACCTCGAAGCCCGCTTCGGCGTCGGCCCCCACACCATCAGCGTACCCCGCATCTGCCCGGCGGACGACATCGACACCAAGGACTTCCCGGATGCCATTTCGGACGAGATCTTCCGCAAGATCGTAGCCGTGATCCGCATCGCCGTCCCCTATACTGGCATGATTATCTCGACCCGCGAATCGCAGCGCTCGCGCGAACAGGTGCTGGAAATCGGCATTTCACAGATCAGCGGCGGCTCGCGCACCAGCGTCGGCGGCTACGCCGAAACGACGCATGCCGAGCAAGATTCCGCACAATTCGACGTGAGCGACCACCGTACGCTGGACGAAGTGGTGCGCTGGCTGCTGGAACTGGGCTACGTGCCGAGCTTCTGCACGGCCTGCTACCGCGAAGGCCGCACGGGCGACCGCTTCATGTCGCTGGTGAAAACCGGAAAGATCGCCGACTGCTGCACGCCCAACGCCCTGATGACCCTCAAGGAGTACCTCGAAGACTACGCATCGCCCGAAACCCGGGCCTTGGGTGAAAAGATGATTTCGAAAGAGGTTCCGATGCTCCTCAACGAACGTGTGCGCCGCATCACGGAGAAGAATCTCGCAGCGATCGCCGAGGGTAAACGGGACTTCCGTTTCTAAAAATTTTCGCACGATGAACGAGCAAACTCCCCGCGCCGAACGGCTGCATATCGCTTTCTACGGGCGGCGCAACAGCGGCAAGTCGTCGCTGATCAACGCCCTCACGGGCCAACAGAGCGCCGTCGTTTCCGCGACGCCGGGCACGACGACCGACCCCGTACTCAAGACGATGGAGATACACGGGCTGGGACCTTGCGTACTGATCGACACGCCGGGGTTCGACGACGAAGGCGACCTCGGAGCGCTGCGTGTGCAGCAAAGCCGCAAGATGCTGGACAAGACCGACCTGGCCGTCTTGCTCCTCTCCGGAGCCGTGCCGCAGAACGACGAAATCGAATGGTTCCGGCTCCTCGAAGCCCGTCATATTCCGATCGTAGTCGTCCGCAGCAAGGCCGACTTGTTTACAGGTATGTCCGATGCGGAAGCCGAAGCGCTTTTCGGACAACGGCCGCTCCGGGTCAGCGCCTCGGACAGAACGGGACTCGACGCCCTGCGCGAAGCCCTGATCCGCAACCTGCCCGAAGACTACAACCAGCCCGAAATCACAGGCAGCCTCGCCTCGACAGGCGACGTGGTGATGCTCGTTATGCCGCAGGATATCCAGGCCCCCAAGGGACGCCTCATCCTGCCGCAAGTCCAGACGATCCGCGAGCTGCTCGATAAGAAGTGCCGCGTGGTCTGCTGTACCACCGACCAGATCGAAGGCACGCTCTCGTCGCTGGCCGCACCGCCGAAACTGATTATCACCGACTCGCAGGTTTTCTCGACTGTCTATGCGCAGAAGCCCGCCGCAAGCCTGCTAACTTCGTTCTCGGTGCTCTTCGCCCGTTACAAGGGCGACATCGACTACTTCGTGGAGAGCGCGGCAGCCATCGGGCAGCTCCGCGAAGACTCCCGCGTGCTGATCGCCGAAGCCTGCACGCACGCTCCGGTGGGCGAAGACATCGGCCGGGTCAAAATTCCGGCGATGCTCCGCAAACGGATCGGACCCGCACTGCGGGTCGATGTGGTTGCCGGCACGGACTTTCCCGCCGACCTCACGCCCTACGACCTGGTAATCCACTGCGGCGCCTGTATGTTCAACCGGCGCCACGTATTGAGCCGCGTCGCCCAGGCCCGCGCCCAGCACGTCCCGATGACCAACTACGGCGTGGCGATCGCTTACCTGCAAGGGATTCTCGACAAGATCGAATATTAACCCCAAAAACACATATCCAAAAGAGTGGGCCGTCCGACAACTGGACGGCCCACTCTTTATCAAAAACCGAAACTATTCCGGCAAATACTATTTCGCCTCCGACGGGAAATACTTCATATACTGTACGCGCTGGAACATGGCCGAAGTGTCGTTCTTGAAATTCAGACGCCCCCGGAACTCATCGAGCGAACCGAAACCCTGCCGCTCGGACCAACGGTCGATGTACTCGTTCATTTCGGCAATGACTTCGAATCCCTTCTGGTGGATCGCCGTGCAGACCTGCACTGCCTCGGCTCCGCACAAAAGCGCTTTGACCGCAGCCTCGCCATCGTGCACGCCCGTCGAAACAGAAAGGTCCAACTGCGGCAACACGGCCGAACAGATCGCCACCATACGCAGGACGTTGCGCAATTCCGTCGGCTCGCTGTAAGGCGAACTCTCTACGAAAGTCATCCGCTCGACATCCACGTCCGGCTCGAAGAAACGGTTGAAAAAGACTACGCCCCGGGCCCCGTGACCGAGCAAAGCGCTCGACAAGGCGAAGACATTGGTCAGGCGCATGGGCAGTTTCACCGAAACGGGAATCTTCACCGCACCGGCCACCCGACCGACGATCTCCGCATAGTTCAACTCCAGTTCGCGAGCCTGGGCATGAATGTCCGTAGATTGGATGAAAATATTAAGCTCCAACGCGGAAGCACCGGCATCGGCCATCGCCGTAGCGTATTCGATCCAATCGCCTTTATCGACCACGCAATTGATGCTGGCGATTACCGGAAGCTCCGTCTTCGACCGCGCCTCCTGCACCAACCGGAGAAATCCGGCCTTGTAATCCTCGCCCAGATAACGCTGCAAATAAACCTCCGCATCGCCGTAAGCCGAATCGGATACGGTGTCCAGCGCAGCCGCATGGTGCAGGATCTGCTCCTCGAATATGGATTTGAGCACTACGGCACCGGCACCGCTCGCAGCGCACTGCTCGACTTGCGTATA